>Ga0207691_10003955_pt1 | contig 14394 bp, 11 predicted proteins | sample KBSM13metaG_FD_184327 | JGI IMG/M metagenome (GOLD analysis project Ga0207691, IMG submission 184327) | Miscanthus rhizosphere microbial communities from Kellogg Biological Station, Michigan, USA - KBS M1-3 metaG (SPAdes) (version 2) | ecosystem: Host-associated > Plants > Roots > Rhizosphere >... | reverse complement strand
CCGCACTAGAATCATAGATTGCTAGTGTCCCTTTGATTCCGAAGTTCGCAAACGAGTGTGCCGCGCAATGATGCGAACTTCGGAATCGGGACACTAGCATGGCTGTGGCGCCGCTCACGGTCGTTCGCCGCCGCGATCGGGCGGCGGATTATTCCCGGCTCGCCGGTGATTGTCCCGGCTTGGCGACAGGGCTGGGCGATGCGGCGACGCCGCTCTGCGTCGAGCTGACGCCTTCCGGGCGGCCGACGACGGTGACGAGGAGACCCGGGTCGAGCAATCGCTTGGCCACCCGCCTGGCATCGTCGAGGGTCACGGCGTCGATAAGGGCAGGACGGCGCTCGATATAGTCGATGCCGAGTTTGTCGAGCTGCATCTGTACCAGCTGGCTCGCAATCCGGTTCGAGGTGTCGAGGCCCAGCGCGAACGACCCCTTGAGATAGGTTTTCGCCTTCGCGAACTCCTCCTCGGTCGGTCCTTCCGCGGCCAGCCTGCGAATCTCCTGCTCGATGATGTCGATGGTCTGACCGGTGGCGTCCGCGCGGGTCGCGGTGCTGCCGAGCAGCAGCGAGGCATAATTGAGCCAGATCAGGCTGTCGGAAACCCCGTAGGCGAGGCCGCGCTTCTCGCGTACCTCGCGATAGAGGCGCGACGAGAACGAGCCGCCGCCGAGGATATGGTTGATGATGTAGGCGGCCATGAAGTCGCGATCATCGCGGGCAATCCCCGGGCCGCCGAAATTCACCACCGACTGCGGCACATCGAGAGGGGTGACGATGCGGCGTCCCAGCCCCTGCGGCACGGCATAGGCGACCGGCTGGAGCTTGGCTTTGGCCGGCAGCGCGCCGAAGGTGCGATCGAGCAAAATGCCCACGGTCGCGGCGTCGATGTCGCCCACGACCGCGATCTTGAGACCGTCCCGCGCCAGCACCCGACGGGTGTACGACTTGAGGTCATCGATTGTGATGCCGGGAAGCGATTCGACCGTGCCGTTGACCGGTTGGCCATAGGGGTGGTCGGGAAAGGCCGTCGCCCACCAGGTCCGGCTCGCAATGTCATTTGGGCTCACCGCATCGCGCTGCAGCCGCGACATGATCTGTGCGCGCGTGCGCTCGACCGCCGCGGCATCGAAGCGCGGCTCGGTCAACGCAAGCCGAAGGAAGTCGAATGCTTCGTCGCGGTTTTCCTTGAGCGTACGCAACGTCCCGCGCAAATAGTCGCGCCCGGAGCGGAAGCTGAGCTCGATCGCCTTGCTCTCGAGCCGGCCTTGAAAGGCCGCGGCGTCGAAGGGGCCCGCGCCCTCATCGAGCAGGCTGGTCGCCATGTTGGCGACGCCCGGTTTTCCCAGTGGGTCCTGGTCGGCGCCGCCGAGCACCGCAAATTCCATGGCGATCAACGGCAGTGCGGAGTCGCGCACCAGCCACGCTTCGATGCCGCCCGGGCTCACCACCCGCTCGATGGTCATCGCCTGCGCCGCCGGGGCGGCAAGCCACAACCCGATGCCGGCGACAAGCGCGGTCAGCGCGCGTGCGCCCTTGTTGCGGAGAAAAGCAGAGGCGTTCACGAGCGTTTCTCCTCGGGCCGGGTGTCCTTGACCAGATAGCCGGTGACCGAGCGCTGCTTGTCGAGCCAGCGTCGCGCGGCATCCCGTACGGCCTCGGCGGTGACGAGGCGGATACGGTCGGGCCAGGTGCGGACCTCGTCCACTGTCGCCCCCGTTGCCAAGGATGCGCCGTACCACTGCGCCATCATGCGCTGATTGTCATTGGCATAGACGGAGTCGGCGATCATGCGGCTCTTTGCCCGCTCGAGCTCCTCGGCGGTCACACCGTGCTCAATGAGATCGTCGATGACGACGTCGATCGCCTGTTCGAGCTGCGGCAGGGTGGTTCCGGGCTTCGGCGTGCCGTAGACGCCGAAGCGCGTGTTGTCGACCGTGGTGCCATCGTAGCTCGCGCCGGCGTTCACCGCGATATTCTTGTCGACCACCAGCTTCTGGTAAAGCCGGCTGTTCGAGCCGCGGCCCAGGATATGCGCAAGCACGTCAATCGCTTCACTCTCGCCCGGCCGCGCCTTCAGGCTCGAGGGAGCGAGATAGTAGCGGCTGACGCTCGGCTGGGTGACGCGCGGGTCGGCCAGCGTCACGGTGCGCGCGGCCTGTTGAGCCGGTTCCTGCGGGCGAAGGCGCGGCTTGATCTCGGCGAAGCGCGGCACCTTGCCGTAGGTCTCTTCGGCCATGGTGCGAACCTCATCGGCGGTCACGTCGCCGGCCACCACCAGGATCGCGTTGTTGGGTGCATAGAAGCGGCGATAGAACTCGAGTGCGCCTTCGCGGTTGAGCTGTTCGATTTCGTGCCGCCAGCCGATCACGGGCCTGCCGTAGGGATGGTTCAGGTAGAGCGCTGCGTCCATCTGTTCGCCGAGCCGCGCCGCGGGATTGTTGGCGACCCGCATGTTCTGCTCTTCCAGCACGACGTTGAGCTCGGGACGCACCACGTCGTCGGTAAGCTCGAGGCCGGTCATCCGGTCGGCCTCGAACTCCATCATGGCCTTGAGCTTGTCGCGCGGCACCCGCTGGAAGTAGCCGGTGTAGTCGGCTGAAGTGAACGCGTTCTCCTGGCCGCCGATGGTCGCGACGACCTGCGAGAAACGTCCGGACGGGTTCTTTTCGGTGCCCTTGAACATCAGGTGTTCAAGGAAATGGGCGAGGCCCGACTTGCCCGGCGTCTCGTCGGCGGAGCCGACCTTGTACCAGAGCATGTGGGTCACGACCGGCGCGCGGTGATCGGGAATCACCACGACCTCGAGCCCGTTGGACAAGGTGAAATGTGTGATCTGCGGCGCACCGGCGATGGCAGTTGCGACAGCGCCGACAAGCGCGCTTGCAACGATTGCAAGCGCGGCCAAGGTGGTCAGGGGTTTGAGCAAGACGGTGTCCTACCAACGATCGCACAGCCCGCAACCTCGCGGGCGAACGCGCCACGGCACCGGCCGTGGGCGAAGGGGTGAAGCGCGGACAGGAACACCCTGCGGCGGCGCGGGCCGCCGGTGTTTAGCGAGGGGTTCCCGCGGCGCGGTCTTCGACCGTCGCTGCCTTGCCCTTTGCTTGCTTCGGAGCAAGTCCATAGGGCTGGGCCGGCGAAGGTGTCTGATAACCAGCCGGCGGCGCGGTCAGGCTCTCCCGAGTCGGCTCGCCGGTGAAGGTCCCAGTTTCCCCCTTATCGCTAAAAGACGAAAAGATGTCACTGAAAAAGCTCTTCGAGCCCAGTTCCGACGGCCGCATCGCCCGCGCGCTCTCGTCCGGATACTGCGGACCGCCCGCGTTGGCGCTGGTTCCGGGGGCGATCTTGCCGCGGTCGAGCTCGGAGCGGGAAATCGGTCGTCCTTCCGCTTCCATGGTTTCGGCCGCAGTCCGGTTGGGCAGCTTTTTCTTCGCGGCCTCGACCTTGCGCTGCTGCGCATCGGGATCCTTGGGCCAGGCCGGATTGGCTGTGACGGAGGCTTCGCTTTGCGGCGGCGGCAGATTGCGGCTCGGCGGCACCACGAGTGGCGCACGTTCGCGGTAATCGATGCCTTCTCCGTCCCTGCGGAGGCCCAAATCCTTGAGGAACTGTCGCATGAGCTTGGTGTCGAGCGGTACGTCCTCGTCCTCGGCCGCGCTCTGCGCGAAAGCGCTGGTGCCGCCCGCGACCGTCGCCAGTGCGACCGCCAGCGCGACTGCTGCCGCGGCAGCGACCCGTCGCCGCCCGTTCGGATTCCGGTGCCGCATGGCTATCCCCTTAACGTGACGGCAGAAATTGCGTGCCGTATGCCCCGCGGATACTCTGAGCAGGGATCAGGGCGCTTTTGCGGCATCAGCCCCCACGAGGGTTTCGTACAGGAGCCCGATCACTCCGGCCACGATGGCCACGTCGGCAAGGTTGAATACGTACCATTTGAAGCTGAAGCTCGCCGTCGTCACATGAAACAGCACGAAATCGGCGACTGCCCCATAGGCGAGGCGATCGATGGCATTGCCGATGGCCCCCCCGATGATGAGGCCTAGGCTGAGCGCGGTGAGCCTTGAAGACGTCCGGGCCAGCCAAATCCACAGCAAAACGACCGCGGCCGCCTTGAGCGCCAGCAGAACCCACTGCCCCAGGGGGCCTTCCTGGCGGAGCAGCCCGTAGCTGATGCCGGTATTCCAGATCAGCACGAGATCGAGGAAGGGCGTCAGCGTCACGATTCCGCGCGCGCCCAGATCGAAGACGAACAGGAGCCATAGTTTGGCCGCCTGATCGATGGCGGCGGCCACCAGGGCGACCGCCAGCGCGAAGCGGGTCAGAGGGCCCCAAAGCAGGGGTGCGCGCTCCGACCGCATCCTTGCGGGTGTGTGTTCGGTCACCAGCGGTCACTCCGCCGCCTTGCGCAGCGCATCCCATTCCCGCAGCGCCTGGGCGTCGCGCGGGGTGACATCAGGGTAGGCACGATCGGAGCCGACGCTCGGCAGGATCTTCCAGGAGCGGGCGCATTTCGTGCCTTCCGCCAGCCGCACCTCGACCGCTACCGCCTTGACATCGTCGAGGCGGAACGCGGTCGGCGGACCATCGCCCTGAACCAAGGTCGCGTCCGAGGTGATCGCGACCTCCGCCAGGTCGATATCGGCCAGCGTCGCGAACAGGTCGGGGTCGGACACGTAGACGACGGGTGCGGCCTCGAGCGAGGAGCCGATGCGCTTTTGCGCTCGCTCGATCTCGATCGCGCCGGTGACCACGCGGCGGACATTGCGCACCTTGCGCCATTTCTCCGCGAGCACCTCGTCGCGCCAGGAAGCGGGCAGATCCGGGAACTGTTCGAGATGCACGGAACCGTCTTCGGAAGGATAGCGCGCGAGCCACGCCTCCTCGGCAGTGAACGGCAGCATGGGTGCGAGCCAGGTGACCGTGGCGCGAAAGAGATGGTCGAGCACGGTCAGACAGGCCTTGCGCGTCGTCGATGAGATCGGATCGCAGTAGAGCGCGTCCTTGCGGATGTCGAAGTAGAACGCCGAGAGGTCGGTGGTCATGAAGACGTTGAGGGCAGCGAAGATGCGCTTGTAGTCGAAATCGGCATAGGCCTGTCGCACCAGCCGGTCGAGCTCGGTGAGCCGGTGCAGCATGAGCCGTTCGAGCTCCGGCATGTCAGCCGGCGCGATGCGGTCTTCCTCGCGGAAATGCGCAAGCGAGCCCAGCATCCAGCGGATGGTGTTGCGCAGCTTGCGATAGGTGTCCACCGTGGTCTTGAGGATTTCCGGCCCGATGCGCAGATCGTCGGCATAGTCAGACGCGCACACCCACATCCGCAGAATATCGGCGCCCGACTGCTTGATCACGTCCTGCGGCGCCGTCACGTTGCCGAGCGACTTCGACATCTTGCGTCCGTCCTCGTCGAGCACGAAGCCGTGCGTGAGCACGACGTCGAACGGCGCCCGTCCGCGCGTGCCGCAGGATTCGAGCAAGGAGGACTGGAACCAGCCGCGGTGCTGGTCCGACCCTTCGAGATACATCACGGTGTCGGGGCCGCCGTCGCGCTTGCGCTTGATCCCGGCGAGCGAAGGGAAATGCACGGGGTCTTCCAGCACGAACGCGTGCGTGGAGCCGGAATCAAACCAGACATCGAGAATGTCGTCGACCTTCTGCCACTCGTTCGAGTCGTAGTCGGGCTTGAGGAAACGCGCGGCGGCGCCGGTCGCATACCAGGCGTCGGCGCCTTCCTGCTCGAAGGCGTCGGCGATGCGCTTGTTGACGCGCGCGTCGTTGAGGATCTCGACCGAGCCGTCGTCCTTCTCGCGGACGAATACCGTGATCGGCACGCCCCAGGCGCGTTGCCGCGAGATCACCCAGTCGGGTTTGCTCTCGACCATGCCGGTGATGCGGTTCTGTCCCTGCTGCGGCACCCAGCGGGTGATCTCGATCGCTTCGAACGCGCGATGGCGCAGCGTGTCGCCCGGCGTCGCCTTGCCGTCCGGCCCCTCGATCGGCTTGTCCATCGCAATGAACCATTGCGGCGTGTTGCGGAAGATCACCGGCTTCTTCGAGCGCCAGGAATGCGGATACTGGTGCTTGAGCCGGCCGCGCGCGAGCAGCATGCCGGCGTCGACCAGGGCCTTGATCACGGCCTCGTTGGCGTCGCCCTTGTCACCCTTGTCGGTGAGCACGCGCTTGCCGATGAGGCCCGGCGCGTGATCGGTGAAGCGGCCATCGGCGTCGACGGTGTAGGGGATCGTGGTGTTGATGCCGCGCGCGGCAAGCTTCGCTGCATTCCCGGTCCAGACTTCGAAGTCCTCGCGGCCATGGCCGGGCGCGGTGTGCACGAAGCCGGTGCCGGCGTCGTCGGTGACATGGTCGCCGGCGAGCAGTGGTACGGCAAAATGGTAACCGGCGTTGAATGTTTTGAGCGGATGGTCGCCGACCATAGCCGCCAGATCGGCGGCAGGAACGTCACCCAGTCTGTTGTGAGCCGTGACGCGTGCCTGCTGGAACACATCCGCGGCGAGCTTGTCCGCCAGCACCAACCGCTCGCCCGGCTTGGCCCAGTTTCCCGCGGGTGCGTCGACCACTTCGTAGAGCCCGTACTCGATTTTCGGCGAGTAGCTGATCGCGCGGTTGCCGGGAATGGTCCACGGTGTCGTCGTCCAGATGACAAGCGCGGCGCCCGCCAACTTGTGATTCGGTCCGGGTGACGTGCGAACCGGAAACTTCACCCATACCTGATCGGAGACGTAGTCCTCGTACTCGACCTCGGCTTCGGCCAGTGCGGTCTTCTCCACCACCGACCACATCACCGGCTTCGAGCCGCGATAGAGCGTGCCGTTCTGTGCGAACTTCATGATCTCGCGCGCGATCTGCGCCTCGGCGGCGAAGTCCATGGTGGAGTAGGGGTGGGCCCAGTCGCCCTCCACCCCGAGCCGCTTGAATTCCTCGCGCTGCACCTCGACCCAGTGCGCGGCGAAAGCGCGGCACTCGCGGCGGAATTCGACTAACGGGACCGCGTCCTTGTTCTTGCCCTTGGCGCGGTACTCCTCCTCGATCTTCCACTCGATCGGGAGGCCGTGGCAGTCCCAGCCCGGCACGTAGTTCGAATCGAAGCCGAGCATCTGCTGGCTGCGCGTCACCACATCCTTGAGGATCTTGTTGAGCGCGTGGCCGATATGGATGTTGCCGTTCGCGTAGGGGGGGCCGTCGTGGAGGATGAATTTCGGCAGGCCCGCCGCGGCCGCGCGCAGCCGCTCGTAGAGGCCGAGCTGATGCCAGCGCGCCAGCAGCTGAGGCTCCTTCTGCGGCAACCCGGCGCGCATGGGGAAGTCGGTCTTGGGCAGGAATAGAGTCTCGCTGTAATCGCGGGCGTTCATGACGGTCTACTTGGAATTCGATGGCAAGAGTGGCTCGGCAGCACGATCCCGACCCCGCCGACCAACGGTCAAGCGCGAGCCGGGCAGCTAATTTGCCGAGCGGCCGACCCCAAAACGGCGGCGAATGACATGCATGCACTCATGCCGCGCTTCCTAGCAGATGGGCCCGCGCCCGGAAAGGCCCGCGCCGGCGGTCGTGGCGCGGAACCGGGCGTGATAACCTCGCGTTGACCTTCGCCGGACGGACCCTGCGCCGTTCGCCTCCTGGAGGTGACCGTGGAATTTCTTCGCGCCCATCGTGAACGGCGCAACGCCCAGCTCAAGGATGGCCCAGCCAAGGATCGCCAGGTCACCGAACGGGAGCCTCTCGGGTCCATCGAGGATATATGGACGCCGGCGACGCAGATGGCGACCGTCGGCATCTTCATTTTGCTGCTCGGCGCCTTTCTTTATTTCTCCCGCCCGGTTCTGCTGCCGGTGGTGGCAGCGGTCCTGATCGGCACGACGCTGGCGCCGATCGTCAAGGCTGGCGCGCGCCATCGGATCTCTCCGTGGGCGACCGCGATCGCGCTCGGTCTGCTCCTGATCGCCGCCGCCGGTACCGCCGTCACGCTGCTCGCCAATCCGGTCAGTGAATGGATCGCCAAGGCGCCGGAGATCGGCGCCGCGATCAAGCAGAAGCTTTATGTGCTCGATCGGCCGCTGGCCGCGCTGCAGGAACTGCAAGAGGTATTGATGCCCTCGGCCGGAAAGGCCGTTGCGGTCGAGCAGTCGCAATTGGCCATGGTCACCCCGGTGATTTCTGTCGTCACCCCGGCGGTAATCGAGATCACTTTGTTCTTTGTGACGCTCATTTTCTTCCTGGCGACGCAGATGGATTTTCGCCGGTACATGGTCTCGTTCTTCACCACCCGCGACGCCAAGCTCCGCTTCTTCCGTATTGCCAACGACATCGAGGACCACTTGGCGTCCTATGTCGCGATCGTGACGGTCATCAATTTCGGCCTGGGCGTGGTGGTCGCTCTAGGTGCTTGGCTTTTCGGCTTTCCGAACCCGCTCATCTTCGGGATCCTGGCCATGGCGCTGAACTACATCCCCTATATCGGCGCCGCATGCTTGACCCTGATCATCCTCGGCGTCGGGTTGGTGACGTTTCCGTCGCTGAGCTTCGCCTTGATCCCGCCGGCGGCCTTCGTTGCGGTGGCAACCATCGAAGGCCAGTTCGTCACGCCCGCCGTGCTTGGCCACCAGCTGACGCTCAACCCGCTCATGGTGCTGCTGGCGCTTGCCTTTTGGGCCTGGCTCTGGGGTCCGATCGGAGCGTTCCTCGCCGTCCCGCTCACGATGGTGGGACTGGTGACGCTTTATCACTTGTTTCCGCCGGACGAGAGCAAGCTTCCGGACTGAGCCGCGCGCAGATGGAACTTTTTTGCTTGCGCTTGGTTAGCGCCGCGGCGAGTATTTCCCCTCGAGAGTGGAGCACGCACATGCCCGATACATCCAACCCGATAAGAGATACCGTTCGGGGTACCGTGCGAGACGTCCAGGAAGCCGCGCGGGAAAGCAGCAGGGCGGCCTCCGCCGCCGGCAATGACATCCGTGCCGATGTGGAATTGCTGCGCAGCGATGTCGCCCGCCTCAGCAACCAGATTGCCGACATCTTCTCGTCCAAGGGCAGCGCAACCTGGAGCCGCGCAAAGTCGAATGTGGAAGGGGTGGTGTCGGATGTCAGTGCCAAAGGCCAGGAAGCGGTCGACGCCGTGCGCGAAGTCGGCGACAACATGGTGGATGCCATCGACGAGTCGCTCAAGAACCGGCCTTACACCACGCTCGCGCTCGCGGTGGGCATCGGCTTCCTGTTCGGTGCGACCTGGCGGCGCTGAGCGCTGCGACCGCAAATCCGTCGACGTGAGTCCGGCGCGCGCCGCCGCAGGACGCGTTGAGTTGCGCGCATGAGCGGCTGGCTCCGTTATCTCACCCTGAAGGCGCAAGTCAGCACCGGTTTGAACAGCCAGATCGTGATCTGGGCGGTCATCGCGGTCATCGCCGCGGTGGTGACCTTTGTGTTTCTTCTGGTCGCCGCCTTCCTCTGGCTGTCGGACCTCTATGACGGGGTGATCGCCGGCTTGGTGCTCGGCGCCGTGTTCGCGGTCGTTGCCGCGATCGCGGCCGTGGCCTGCGTCATGATCCGTCGTCACAATATGGAAAGTGCCCGTCTCGAGCTCGCGTCCCGCAGCAGCGCCGCGCCCTTGCTCGATCCGAAGCTTCTGGGGATGGGTTACCAGATCGGACAGACGATCGGCTGGCGCAAGCTCATTTCGCTTGCCGCGGTCGGGCTGCTTGCGGCCGGCCTGGCGCGGGAGTGGGTCGGACGCGAGCGTTCGCAGGCCGACGACGACCCCGATCCCGACAGCTAGGCCGACAACTGTCCAAGCCGAGGAAATGCGCCGGGCGCAGCCGCCAGCATGGCGCGCGCGCGCCGTGAATACTCGTCCATCTGCTGGATGAGGGCCTCAATGCTGTCGAATTTGAGCTCAGGCCTGATCCAGTCGACGAAGGCGACGTCCACAACCTTGCCATAGAGATCGCCGGTAAAATCGAACAGGAAGACTTCGAGCAGCACCGTGCCCTGGTCGAACATCGGCCGCCGTCCAAAGCTGGCGACGCCATCATAGCGCCGCGCGCCGATCCCCACCCGCACGGCATAGATGCCGTGCTTCAGGCCGCAACCGGGGTCGAGCCGCAGATTGGCGGTGGGGTAGCCGAGCTCCCGCCCGCGCTTGTCGCCATGGACCACCTCGGCGCTGACGAACCAGGGATAGCCGAGAAGCTCATTCGCCTCGCGGATTTGACCGGCGGCAAGCGCCGCGCGGACCGGGCCGGAGCGAACCGGCCGTCCCTGGTCTTCGAACCGCGGCACGATATCGACCGCGAAGCCGAGATTCGCACCCTGCGCCGCGAGATATTCGGGCGAACCCGTGCGATTGAGACCGAAATGAAAATCGAACCCGATGGCGACGCCGGCGACGGCAAACCGCCCCACCAGAATGCGCGTGACGAAATCTGCGGCAGACAAACCCGCCAACGCCGCGTCGAAGCGCAGCACGATCGCGCCGTCGAGACCGGTCGTGGCCAGGAGCCGCAGCTTCGAGCGCTCGTCGGTGAGCCGGAACAGCGGCTCATTGGGCCGGAAGAAGCCGCGCGGATGCGGCTCGAAGGTGAGCGCCGCCGCCGGCCGGCCGAGCGTCTTGGCCCGCGCCAGCGCTGCTGCGATGACGGCGCGATGGCCGCGGTGAACCCCGTCGAAATTGCCGATGGCCAGCACCGCGCCGTCGAGCGTGTGGTCGGGCGACGTTTCGCCACGGACCACGACGAAGGGGTGGGGTGGTTGCGGTTGGTCGGCCATGGCGGGGCGTGAACGGGGTCTCGGGTCAGGGATTGACCACGGTCCGGCCTGTCATCGCAAGACCGGCAGCTTTGTTCAAGGAACGGGGCCGGTTACCAGTTCAGCCGGCGCATGACCGCCTTGGGAACGACGCCCGCGGTCGCGAAAATGTCCGAAAGCACCGACGTGTCGGGATTATTGCGGGCGCCGAGCTCTTCGGCGTGGATGCCCGCGGTGACGAACAGGGAATCGATTCCGAAGGCCTCGGCCCCCTTGATGTCGGTGCGCACGGAATCGCCGATCGCCAGCACGCGGTGGCGCTCCACCGGCCGCCCGCGGGCGGCCTCGGCAATGGCGAGCGCCTGCTCATAGATCGGCCGATACGGCTTGCCCGCATAGGTCACGTCGCCGCCGGCGGCGGCATAGAGGTCCGCGATCGCGCCGGCGCAATAGACAAGCTTGTCACCGCGCTCCACCACCACGTCGGGATTGGCGCAGATCATCGGAAGGGCGCGCGCGCGCATCCGCTCGATCAGATCGTGGTAATCGTGCGGCGTCTCGACGGTATCGTCGGTGAGACCCGAGCAGACCGCATAGTCCGCGTGCTCCAAAGCGGTCGTGGGCGCATCGAGCCCGTCATAGATCGGCAGGTCCCGCGCGGGGCCGATATGGAAGACCCGCTGGCCGGCGCGGGCGGCGATCAGCGCGTGAGTCACGTCGCCCGAGCTGATGATGCCGTCATAGGCGGTGCGGGGCACGCCGAACGCGTCGAGCGTGAGGCGCGCCACGGTCTGGCCCGGCCGTGGGGCATTGGTGATCAAGACCACGGTGCCGCCCCCGTCGCGAAAGCGTGCAAGCGCATCGCAGGCTTCGGCGAACGCGACCGCGCCGTTGTGCACGACGCCCCAGACGTCGCTGAGTACGACGTCGTAGCCGGTCGCGAGCGGAGCGAAATGCGCGGTGAGCGGGGGCGAGACGATGGACATCGGGTCAAGGGGTGGAGGCAGGAGACGGCGGAGGCTGTCGAGCAGCGCTTCCTCTTCCGTGCTCCGTTCTCCGATGTCAACCACGCCGGTCGCTTTGGCCTATCCGAGGGCCGCTCGGTCCCGCTATAACGCCGCCGCACGCTCCACGGGATAGCAAAGGCGCCTGCCGCATCGATGTCGGGACTGATCGCCACCATCGAGCGCCGTCCACAGGCGACCTTTGCCGTGTTCCTGGCGCTGCATTTTCTCGTGTGGACGGCGCTGCCGGCACTGCTCTATCCCAACCTGCCGCTCGACCTCATCGAGGCGCTCACCTACGGGCGCGAATGGCAGCTTGGCTATGACAAGCTGCCGCCGTTGCCGTGGTGGCTGGTCGAGCTGGTTCACCAGGTCGTGGATCTGGACACCGCGTATTACGCGCTGGCGCAGGTCGCGGTGGTCGGCGCCTTCGCGATGGTTTGGTTGACGGCGCGTCCGTTGGTCGGCCCCGTTGGCGCGCTGGTCGCAATCCTCATTCTCGACGGCCTGCACTACTTCCACTTCACGGCCGCCAAGTTCAATCACGACGTGATCCAGCTGCCGTTGTGGGCGCTCGCCGGCTACGCCTTCCATGCGGCCCTCCGGCACGGCCGCGTGTCGCATTGGATGCTGCTCGGCTTCGCCATCGGCGCGGCGCTGTGGGCGAAGTATTTCGTGGTCGTGCTGGCGGCGCCGTTGGCGTTGTTCCTGCTGTTCGACCGCGATGCCCGCAAGGCATTGAAGACTCCCGGCCCCTGGATTGCGCTGGCGGTGGCGCTCGTGGTGATGGCGCCGCACCTGCTGTGGCTCGTGCGCAACGATTTTCTTCCCTTTGCCTATGCGAGCGCGCGCTCGGCGCCGTCGCGCGGCTTGCTCGATCATGTCGTGCACCCGGTGGTCTTCGCGGCCGGCCAGGTCGGTTTTCTGTTGCCGTCGCTGCTGATCGCCGCGGCGCTCGCGTGGCCACGCCCCAAAGCCGATGAAGCAACGGTGGCGAGCGTCGCCGCCAAAGCCGATGACTTCGATCGGCGTATCATGACGCTGCTCGCGTTCGGACCCGCGTTGGCCACGATGGCGTTGTCGGCGCTGACCGGCCGCGGCACCATCGCCATGTGGGGCTATCCGCTGTGGCTGTTTCTCGGCGTGTGGATCGTGCTCTATGCCCGCGCGGCGATCACGCCGGCGCGCCTTGCGCGCGTAGTAACGCTATGGGCCATAATATTCGTGCTGTTTGCGCTCGTCTTCGCCGCCAATTATTCGGTGCTGGCGACGCTCGATCAGCGCTACCGCGCTGTGTTCTATCCCGGCGATCGGCTCGCGGATGATCTCGCGCGGCGCTTTCGCGCTGCCACCGGCCGGCCGCTCGTTTACGTGATCGCGGATATGTGGACCGGCGGCAATGTCGGCCACTACGCGCGCGAACAGCCGCGGGTGTTGATCGACGGGGATCCCCGCCGTGCGCCCTGGATCGATCTCGGCGATCTGCGCACCAAGGGAGCGGTGGTGGTATGGACCGGCAGCGATCCGGCCGTCATGCCGTTGGCGTTGCGCGGCATCGCCGGCGATGCCCAGGTGCAGGCGCCGTTCACGCTGCCGTTCCGGCGCGGCGATCAGGTCCTCACCGTCGGCTGGGCGATCCTGCGCCCGCTGCCGGCATTCGCGCGGGCGGTTGACGCGAAACTCCGGTAGGGTGGGCAAAGCGAAGCGTGCCCACGCGTCTTTCGATCAGGGGTGTTAGTGTCGCGTGGGCACGGCGCACGCGCCGGCGTCGATGCGGCAGCATCGCGATCCGCGCCTTTGCCCACCCTACACCGCCACGCCGCAGCAGCTGCTACGCCACCGCTCTGATCACGCGGGCGACCTTGGCGAATATGTCCTCGATCTCGCGCTCGCTCACGATCAGCGGCGGTGTGAGCGCGATGGTCTCGCCGGTGACGCGGATGACCAGGTTCTCCGCGTTGAACGCCTGCTCCATGGCGTCGTAGGCGCGCTTGCCGGCGTCGCCCGGGCGCGAGGCGAGGTCGATGCCGGCGGTGAGACCGACGCAACGGATGTCGAGCACGTTGGGCAGGCCCTTGAGGCTCATCGCCGCTTCCGCCCAGATCGGCTCGAGAGTCTGCGCGCGCGCGAACAGGCCCTCGTCGCGGTAAAGGTCGAGGGTCGCGAGGCCGGCGGCGCACGCGAGCGGATGGGCCGAATAGGTGTAGCCGTGAAACAGCTCGACCGCGTGCGCGGGGCCGCGCATGAAGGCATCGTAAATCGCCTTGCGTACGATCACGCCGCCCATCGGCACCGCACCTGACGTGATGCCCTTGGCGAAGGTGATCATGTCGGGCAGGACGCCATAGCGCTCGGCCGCGAAGGCGTAGCCGAGCCGCCCGAAGCCGGTGATGACCTCGTCGAAGATCAGCAGGATGCCGTGTTTGTCGCAGATGGCGCGCAGCCGCGCCAGGTATCCCTTGGGCGCGGGCAGCACGCCGGTCGACCCCGCCATCGGCTCGACGATGACGGCGGCGATGGTCGAGGCGTCGTGCAGCGTCACGATGCGCTCGAGCTCGTCCGCCAGATGCGCGCCCCATTCCGGCTCGCCCTTGCTGAAGGCCTGGTGTTCGCGGTTGTAGGTGGATGGCAGATGGTCG
>Ga0207691_10003953_pt1 | contig 14396 bp, 11 predicted proteins | sample KBSM13metaG_FD_184327 | JGI IMG/M metagenome (GOLD analysis project Ga0207691, IMG submission 184327) | Miscanthus rhizosphere microbial communities from Kellogg Biological Station, Michigan, USA - KBS M1-3 metaG (SPAdes) (version 2) | ecosystem: Host-associated > Plants > Roots > Rhizosphere >... | reverse complement strand
GTCGCTGAAGAAGATGTTCGGGCTCTTGCCGCCGAGCTCCAGCGTGACCGGGATCAGGTTCTGGCTGGCGTACTGGCTGATCAGCCGTCCGGTGGAGGTTTCGCCGGTGAAGGCGATCTTGCGGATACGGGGGCTGGAGGCCAGCGGCTTGCCGGCCTCGACGCCGAAGCCGTTGACCACATTGAGGACACCGGCCGGCAGCAGGTCGCCGATCAGTTCCATCAGCACCAGGATCGAGGACGGTGTCTGCTCGGCCGGCTTCAGGACGACGGCGTTGCCGGCGGCGAGGGCCGGGGCGAGCTTCCAGACGGCCATCAGGATCGGGAAGTTCCACGGGATGATCTGGCCGACGACGCCGAGCGGCTCATGGTAATGGTAGGCCGTGGTGTCGTCGTCGAGCTGGGACAGTCGTCCCTCCTGCGCGCGCACGGCGGAGGCGAAGTAGCGGAAGTGGTCCGCAGCGAGCGGAATGTCGGCGTTGAGGGTTTCGCGGATCGGCTTGCCGTTGTCCCAGGATTCGGCGACGGCGAGCATCTCCAGGTTCTCATCGATCCGGTCGGCGATCTTGTTCAGGATCGCCGCACGCTCGGCCACGGAGGTCTTGCCCCAGGACGGTGCGATCTTGTGGGCCGCGTCCAGCGCCAGCTCGATGTCCTCGGCGGTGCCGCGGGCCACCTCGCAGAAGACCTTGCCGGTGACGGGGGTGATGTTCTCGAAGTACTGGCCCTTGACCGGGGCAACCCATTCGCCGCCGATCCAGTTCTCGTAGCGGTCCTTAAAGGTGACCTTCGAGCCCTCGGTACCGGGCTGGGCGTAGACAGTCATTGCTAGCTCCTTTGCTGTGCAAAATTTGTGGCGGCCAGTTTCTGGCGCTCACCGTTGCCTACAGCGTAGAAGCCGGAAGGTTGCAGTCAGGTTGCAAGCAAGTGATCCGGGTCACTTTCCCGGGAGAGCCGGTCAGGCGCTCAGTTCCCGGTCCAGCCGTTCGAGATCTGCGACGACGGCGGCGCGCTTGGGCGAGCGGGGCGGCAGCAGCTTCAGTGCGGCGGACCGGACCTCGACGTCGTCCCTTGCCTCGGGCAGCTCGGCGTACTTCAGGAGCGATTCCGCGCTGCCGTCCGTCAGCACGGCCTCGCGCAGCAGGGAAGAGACCCGGCTCCGCAGCTCGGCGATGCCGGGCGCCTCGGAGCGGGGCAGCACGGCGCCGCGGTAAATTTCCAGCGCTATCCGGTGGGCACCGCGCTGCAGGCAGTTGAGGACCTGGCCGGAGTCCGGCAACAGGTCCATTGGCAGCCGGTAGGGCCGGGATTCCGGGACCGCGTCCGGGTTGAGCTGATGCAGGACCTTGCGCAGGCGCACCATCTCGGCCCGCAGCGTCATGGTGGAGGCATCCCCGGGGTAGAGCAGGGTGCAGAGCTCCTCCGCGTTCAGCCCTTCAGGGTGGGTGCTGAGCAGGGCCAGGATTTCGCTGTGCCGGGCGGACAGGGCCACGGTGCGGCCGTCGATGCTGAGCAGCGCCTGGTCCCGGCCGAGCAGCTGGAGGCTGTTGCGGTAGAGGCTGTTGGCGCCCGGGTCCCCGGACGTTTTCGGCGCCGGGCTCCGCCGCCGGGACGCCGGGGACTGCCCGGCTGCGGCCAGCTGCAGCCGTTCCACCCGCAGATGCGCCTGGGCGGCGGCCACTGTCGCTTCGACGAGGGACAACGTATGCGCGGCGACGGCCGATTCCGTGCCGGTGATGTCCACGACTCCCAGCAGGGCGCCGGAATCAGGATCGTGGAACGGCACGGCCGTGCAGCTCCACGGGTGGACGGAGCGCTTGTAGTGTTCGGCGCCGGAGATCTGGATGCCGCGGCCGAGGGCCAGCGCCGTACCCGGGGCGCTCGTGCCAACGGTTGCCTCGGACCAGTCGGCTCCCGGGACGAACATCATCCCTTCGGCCCGGCGCCGCATGGCGGCGTCGCCTTCGACCCAGAGCAGCCGGCCCACCTCGTCCCCCACGGCCACCAGCATGCCGCTGTCGTGGCTGGGCAGGACCAGCAGCTTGTGGATCACGGGCATGATGGCGGCCAGGGGGTGCTGCCGCCGGTATGCTTCGAGTTCTTCGCGGTCCATGGCGAGCGGGGCTTCGGGGTTGTCCGGGTTGGCGTGCAGCTGGACGGAACGCTGCCACGATTCCTGAATCAGGGTGCTGATACCGGGCAACTGTAGGCCCTCGGAGAACGCCAGTCCACGGGAGTCCAGCTGCTCATGGCCCGCACTGGCATATTGCTGGCGCAGCTGTGCGGTGACCCCGCCTGTTGGCGGTAACAGTGCTGCCGGATGGACCAGGTTCTTCATTGAACTCCCACTGGACGGGCTCGATGGCGTGCCGGAGGCAGCCACGTCCGGCCCAGTCTAATGGGCCTGCAGGCCACCCGCCAGAGACGCCGGGAACCGCCCCTGCTACCCGCGGGAAATCTCGATCATGTCCTCGCGCGGCACCACCTTGATACGCTCCCGTTCGATGCCGTTGGCGGACTCCGCCGCGGACCACTCGGCGCCGAGGGCAAGCTCGTGGGCATCGAGCTTGATCCACCCTTCCCACGTGGTGTACTCGATGCCGCGCTCCTTGAGCAGGTCGATGATGGCCTGCGGGTCCGGGTTCTGCGCCGGCGGCAGCGTCAGCCGGTCCTCCAGCAGAAAGCCGATGGTCTCCAGCGCGTCGCCCTTGGTGTGGCCGATCAGCCCGACGGGGCCGCGCTTGATCCAGCCCGTGGCGTAGATTCCGGGCACGGGGTTGCCCTCGGCGTCGAGCACGCGGCCGCCTTCGTTCGGGACGACGCCGCGGCGGGCATCGTATTCCAGCTCATCCAGCGGCGAACCGTGGTAGCCGATCGCGCGGTAGACGGCCTGGACCGGGTAGTCGAGGAACTCACCGGTGCCCTTGACGTTCCCGGTGCCGTCCAGCTGCATGCGTTCGAACTTGATGCCGGCGACCTTGCCGGGGTTCGCGGCGTCGTCTGTTGTTCCATAGATTTCGACGGGGCTGTGCAGGAAGTGCAGGTGCAGCCGGCGCGAGGACGGTTCCTCGGCCTCGGCGTGCTCCTCGACGAGCCAGTTCGTGAGGGTGTTGACCATGGTCCGGATCTGGTTGTTGCTGCGAATGGCCTCGTCCGAGGCCTCGTCGAATTCGAAGTCCTCGGGATACAGGACGATGTCCACGTCCTTGGCGTGGCTGAGTTCGCGCAGCTCCAGCGGCGTGAACTTCACCTGGGCCGGGCCGCGGCGGCCAAACACGTGGACGTCGGTGACCGGCGAATCCTTGAGCGCCCGGTAGACGTTGTCCGGGATTTCGGTGACCAGGAGTTCATCGGCGTGCTTGACCAGCATGCGGGCCACGTCGAGGGCCACGTTGCCGTTGCCGATCACCGCAATCTCCTTGGCCTCCAGCGGCCAGTCCCGCGGCACGTCCGGGTGGCCGTCGTACCAGGAGACGAAGTCGGCCCCGCCGAAGGATCCCTCCAGGCCGATCCCGGGAATATCCAGGTCCGCGTCCTTGATGGCGCCGGTGGAGAAGATGACGGCGTCGTAGAACGCGCGGAAGTCATGCAGCGTCAGGTCCCGGCCATAGGTGACGTTGCCGAGGAACCGGATGTCGCCGCGGTCCAGGACCTTGTGGAGCGCGTTGACAATCCCCTTGATCCGCGGATGGTCGGGAGCCACCCCGTAGCGGATGAGGCCGTAGGGCGCCGGATAGGCCTCGAAGAGGTCGATGCTGACCTGGAAGTCGCCGTCCTTGACCTCATTGGATTTCGTCAGGATGTCCGCGGCGTAGACACCGGCCGGGCCCGCGCCAACAATCGCGACACGGAGGGGACGAGAGGATGTGGATTCGGCCGAGTTGGACACCGGGAGCCCTTCTGAGTCTTAGGGACAGCGCCAGTAGATACAGCGCACAGGCCCCTATTCTAAATGTGACCGGCCCGCTCGCGCTCCGATTGGCAGGAATAGGCGCCGCGCAGGTGGTGTTATTGGTTTTGTGCCTAAGCCCGAAGGATCCTTGTCCCCCGCCCCATTGACAGCGCCGGCCAGCCCGGCCGCTGGAGCAGGGCCGGTGCCGGCCCGGCCGGGCGGACCGGCACCGGTGGACAAGGACACGACGGCGGGAATCCTGTTCGGCATCGGCGCCTACGGGCTCTGGGGGCTGCTGCCCCTGTACTTCTACGTCCTGCATCCGGCCGGCGCGGTCGAAATCGTCGCCAACCGGGTGGTCTGGTCCCTCCTGTTCTGCGTCCTGCTCATCACCGTCACACGGTCCTGGCGGGTGCTGGCTGCTGCTTTCCGGGACCGCACTGTGATTGGGCCGCTGTCCGTCGCCGCTGCCCTGATCGCGGTGAACTGGCTGACGTACACCTACGGCGTGACCACCGGCCAGGCCGTCGAGGCCTCCCTGGGCTACTTCATCAACCCGCTGGTCTCCGTATTGCTGGGGGTCTTCGTCCTGAAGGAGAAGCTGCGGCCGCTGCAGTGGGCCGCCGTCGGCATCGGCTTCGTGGCCGTCGGGGTGCTGACGGTCTCCTACGGCAAGCTCCCCTGGATAGCACTGACACTCGCGCTGAGCTTTGGCCTGTACGGATTCGTCAAGAAGCGCGTGGGCCCGCGGGCGGAGGCGATCACGAGCCTCACCGTGGAGACGATCGTCCTGGCGCCCGTAGCTGCGGCCACCATGATCTTCCTCGCGGTCAGCGGGTCGGCAACTCTGGCCGCAAACGGTGCGGGACATTTCTGGCTGCTGGTGGCGTCAGGCGTCATCACCGCGGTGCCCCTGCTGTTCTTCGGCGCGTCCGCCCGCCGTCTGCCGATGACCACGATCGGCCTGCTGCAGTACTTCGCGCCCGTCCTGCAGTTCATCGTGGCGCTCGTCGTGTTCAAGGAAACCATGACACCGGACCGGTGGGCCGGTTTCGGCGTCGTCTGGCTGGCGCTGCTGGTACTGACCGTGGACATGCTGCACACGGCCCGGAAGAACTCCGTGACCCGGAAACGGGCCCGCGCCGCCGCCTAGCTCTACCGCCCCGGCGGGTTGGCGGCCTGCGCACCCCTGCCACTGTGCGTTAGTGTCATCATGAAGGGGACATGTCGGGGCGAAATTGAGGATTGCTGGTGCCACACGAGGATCGTGAAACTCAGGGCGGGCGCGACATCTCGTCCCTGGACTTCGACATCAACGGCATCTTGCGCCTTCAGTGGGCACGCGGCGTGGTGATTGATGCCCCCAACGCCCAGCTGGCCATGGATCGCGTCAATGAGTTGTGCGGCGGCCGGCCCACGCCGCTGCTGATCGACATGGCCACCACGGAGTCCGTCAGCCGGGCCGCCCGGGCCGTGTTCGCCAAGCACTGCGACGCCTCGGCAATCGCACTCCTCGGCTCCTCCGCCGTGGACCGGGTCCTCGCCAACTTCTTCCTCGGCGTCAATTCCGCGCCGGTTCCGACACGCTTTTTCACCAACGGTGAAGAGGCGGTCCGCTGGCTGACCTCGCAGGGCCATGACGGGGCGTGATGATGACCGCCGCCTCGAGGAACTCGTGGACGGCATCGTCGTACTGTCCTCCGGCGATCTGTCGAACCGGCTGCCGGTCTCACCGGCCCGGGACGGGATAGACGCAGTCACCACCGGCATCAACCTGCTGGCCGAAGAGCTCCAGAGCATGTACGAGGACCTGGAAGTCCGCGTCGCCGAGCGGACCGCGCTCCTGGAGGCGGCCAAAGCCGAACTCCGGCGCGTCATCAACACCGATGAGCTGACCGGCCTGGCCAGCCGCTCGCTGCTGCAGGAAAAGGTGGCCGAAGCCGTTGCCGGGGCCGGCACGGGACGCCAGCCGGCCCTGATCCTGATGGACCTTGATTCCTTCCGGCTCATCAACGACAGCCTCGGCCACGCCGCCGGGGACGCCGTGCTGCGCGAGACGGCCCTGCGTCTTAGCGCCGCTGCCGGACCGGGCCACTTGATCGCACGCCTCAGCGGCGATGAATTCGCGGTGCTCGTCGCGGACCAGGACACGGAGTCCGTGCTGCAGACCGCGGCCCGGCTCGGCGAATCGCTGAAGGACAGAATCGTTGCCGGCGGTGTGGCGGTCGCCCTCACGGCCGGCACCGGTGTCCGGCTGGGGGAACCGGGTTTGCGAAGCGAGGAACTCATCCGCGATGCCGACATCGCCATGCACGAGGCCAAGAAACGCGGCAGGGACACCCTCCTGGTGTTTTCCGCGGCCATGCACGAGGCCGCCAAGCAGCGGGTCCACCAGGTGGCGGAGCTGCGGACGGCACTGGCGACGGACCAGCTCGAGCTGGAGTACCAGCCCATCATGGACCTGCGCACCGGAGCGATCGCCGGCACCGAGGCCCTGATCCGCTGGCGCCACCCCGCCTTGGGCCTGCTGGGGCCGGATACGTTCCTCGACGCCGCCGACGAGGCCGGCCTCACTGTGGAAATCGGCCACTGGGTGCTCCGGAACGCCATCGCACAAACCGGCCGCTGGAAGTCCGGTCCGGGGCTTCCCGCGGACTTCAGCACGCACATCAACCTCTCCCCCGCGGACCTGCACCACGTCGATCTGGCACCCTACGTCGAAGGCCTGCTGGCCCAGCACGGCGTCGAGCCCCGCCATATCTCGATCGAAATCACCGAAACCGCGATCATGCGCGGCGGCCCCGAAGTAGCCGCCACCATGCAGTCGCTCAATGACCTCGGCGTCCGGATCGAGATCGACGACTTCGGCACCGGCTATTCCTCCATCAGCTACCTGCGCACGCTCCCCGCCGCGCAGGCGAAGATCGATAAGTCCCTGCTCGACGGGCTGACCACGGACCGGCAGCAGGAAACCTTCGTCGCCGCCATCCTGCAGCTCATCCATTCGGCCGGGCTGGGCGCCGTCGCCGAAGGCATCGAGGACAGGGAGCAAGCCAACAGGCTGCGGCAGCTGAACTGCGAGTTCGGCCAGGGGTATTTCTTCAGCCGCCCGCTCCCGGTGGCGGACATGACGGACCTGCTCGCGGACAGAGACGGCGCGGTCGCGTGAGCGGAACCGTGCCGGCGGGCAGACGCAAATCAGGAAAACGCAAAACAGGAAAACGCGTGCACTGGGTGGCAGATAGTGTCCGGCTCGCGGCCAGGGTTGCCGTGCTCTCCCTGCACCGTCCCAGCCGCCCGGACCGGCGCTGGGATGCCTTCTGGCGCGGCGTGTCCCAGGGATCCCTCCGGGAACCGGTCATCTGGGACGCCGCCCCGGGCGCCGGGAACGAAGAGATCCGGCACCACCTGCAGGTGATGGCCGGCGCGATGGACACCAGCCTTCCGGTGATCGATCTCGGCTGCGGGAACGGCACCATCACACGGCGTCTCACCGACATCTTCGCCTCGGTCCTCGGCGTCGACGTCTCACCCCAGGCCGTGGCAGCCGCGCATTCCGCGCAGCCGCAGGTCGCGGGCCTCAGTTTCCGGAGCCTGGATGCCACGCAGCCGGCCGCGGCGGCCGCGCTGGCGGGCGAACTCGGCGACGCCAACGTCTTTGTCCGCGGAGTGCTCCATGTCCTCAGCCGGCGTCGGCAGGCACGCCTCGCAGGCTCCATCGAAGCGCTCCTGGGCACCCGGGGCAGGATCTACCTCGTCGAAACGAACGTCCCGGGCGGCGCCCTGAGCTACCTGCGGGAACTCGGCGCCACCGGCAAGCGGATCCCGGGACCGCTCCGCCAGGCCATTGCCTCGTTGCCGAAACCGGGCCACTTCGGTGCCGGGCAACGCTCCCGCGTGTTTCCCCCGGACCGCTGGACCCTCATCGCGGAGGGACCCACCGTCCTGAAGACGGTGCCGATGGAGGCCGGTGGACCGCCCGGCAGCATTCCCGCGTACTGGGCGGTCCTGGCCCCGGGGACTCAGACCTCCGGGAAGGCATCCACCCGCTGGTAGTCGCGCGGGACCACCACCATCGGAACCGGAAGCGCCCGCAGCACCTTGAAAGCCGTGCTGCCAATGAACAGTTTGTGCTTCTCCGCCAGGCGCGAGGACCCGACGATCATGACCTCGCCGTCGTCCCATTCCAGGTCATCGATCGCTTCCTCGATCGTGCGGCCGTGGGCGACCTCCACGCTGACGTGGTGGCCCTCCGGCAGACGGTGCGCGGCGGCAGCGAGGACGGTGTTGGCGTGGATGTGGGCGGCGTTGACGTTCTCCCCGCCGTCCCCCTCGATGTCCAGTTCCACGAGCGAAACCAGCCGAAGCGGCACGCCACGGCGCTCGGCGGATTCGATCGCGACGTCGATCGCAGCCTCCGCTCCGACGCGCTGGCCCACCGCGAGGGTCAGACGCGTGATGGCTTCGGTATGGCGGTAGCCGCGCGGCGCCAGTGCCACCGGAACCGGGGCAGCGTGCAGCAGGGCGTTGGCCACGTTGCCCACGGTATGGCGCTTGAACAGGCCGCTGCTGGCGGCACCCACCACGATCAAGCCGGCCCTGTACTCGAGAGCGGCCTCGATGAGGCCGGCCGCGAACGATTCTGCCTGTCGGACATGGAAGTGCGCCTCCAGCCCCTCGGGGACCAGGTCCATTCCCTGGCGTTCCGCTGAGCGGATCTGCTGCTCCGCGGCGCTGACCTGGTTTCCTTCCGGATTCATCGCCACATAGGGCGTGTGCCGATCCACCACATAGACCAGGTCGAGATGCGCTCCCTGCGCGCGGGCCATGGCCGAGGCCAAGGCAACGGCGTCCGCACCACGTTCGGTGGGTGTATAGCCGACTACGTATCGCATGTATGAACCCCTTTTGGGTCTGGGGCAGATGCCAGCTGCGCCCCGGGGGTTCCGGGCGACGTCGGCCGGTCTGCGTTCCTGCAGTGGATAGGAACGACTCTAGTCCAGCGGCACGTCAAAAGGTGGTGACTTATTACCCTGACCAGCACAATCTTCCGGACCTACGCTGGAATGGTCGAGGGGAGCGCACCATGGACGCCATTCGCAACGGACGGACGCGGACGCGGACCGCGGGAGTGGGAACCCTGACGCTCCTGCTGGTCCTGACAGCCTGCACGCCGGCCCCGCAGCCCTCCGCCGGCAGCCAGCCGCCGTCGCAGTCCCCGACCGCCTCCGCCGGCCCGACCGCCAGCCCGTCGCCGTCGGCAACCGGGGATGCCGACGAAACGGCGCCGCCGCAACCAGGCGACAAGGTGATCTCCTCCACGGTCACCCACGACTGGTCCGTGCCGGGGCCAACCACCCCGTTCCACACGGACCACAAGAACCCGGTGCCGATCGCGCCCCCGCCGGCGGCACCGTTGCCGACGCTGTCCGCCATCGGCGCGGGCCAGCACCCCTCCGACGTGCCGCCGTACGACCAGTTGAGCTTCCGGTTCACCGGTGGCTTCCCCAGCTACGACGTCGAAACGGTCCCCGAACTCGTCGACGACGGCAGCGGCCTGCCCATCCCGATGCCCGGCACGGGAACCCTCCTCGAGGTGACCTTCCGCGGGGCCCAGTCGCACACCGCGGACGGCACGGCCAGCACCGTGACCAGTGCGCCGCCGCCGGCAATCGGATACCAGGCGCTCACCAGCTACGCGCCGGCCGGGGACTTCGAGGGCGTGCTGAGCTACGGGATCGGCGTCGGCCGTCCGATGGGCACGATTCCGGAGACGAAGGTGCGGGTCACTGAGGTGGAGAAGATCGAGCAGGGCCAGCACCTGTACGTGGTGGCGATCCAGCTGGACGCGACGGCCTGGAAATAGGACCGGACGCAGGGCCGGATGCAGGGCCGAACAAAGCCAAGCCGGAAACAGCGGAGGAGCCACGGACAAGGTGTCCGCGGCTCCTCCGCTGTGTCGCCCGTTTTCGGGTAGGGCCGGCTCGCCGGGAAAGGATCGCCTTCCCGGCAGCTCACTGGGCCTTGGGCTAGGCGTTGGCCTTGATGGCCGCGGCCAGGACTCCGAGGCCGTCCAGCAGCAGCTCGTCGCTGATCACCAGCGGGGGCAGCAGCCGGATGACGTTGCCGTAGGTGCCGCAGGTGAGGATGATGACACCCTCCTTGAGGCAGGCTGCGGCGACGGCCTTGGTCAGCTCCGGGTTCGGCTCCTTGGAGCCGGCCTGGACGAGTTCAATGGCCAGCATGGCGCCGCGGCCGCGGACGTCACCGATCACTGAACTGTCAGCAAGCTCGGCGGCGAGTTCGCGCAGCTTGCCGAGGGCGATCTCTTCAATGTGCTTGGCGCGGCCGTTGAGGTCGTACTGCTCCATCGAGCCGATCGACGCCAGTGCTGCTGCGCACGCCACCGGGTTGCCGCCGTAGGTGCCGCCGAGGCCGCCCGGGTGGACGGCGTCGAGGAGATCGGCGCGGCCCGTGATGGCGGAGAGCGGCATGCCGCCGGCGATGCCCTTGGCCATGGTGATGATGTCCGGGACAACACCTTCGTGGTTCACGGCGAACCATTCACCGGTGCGGCAGAAGCCGGACTGGACCTCATCGGCGATGAACACGATGCCTTTGTCCTTGGCCCAGTCCGCCAGCGCGGGCAGGAACCCGTCGGCGGGGACAATGAAGCCGCCTTCGCCCTGGATGGGTTCGATGATGATCGCGGCAACCTGCTCGCCGCCGATCTGCTTCTCGATCATGGTGATGGCGCGCTTGGCGGCCTCGGCACCGGTGATCTCCGGGTTTTCCTCGCGGAACGGGTAGCTCATCGGCATGCGGTAGACCTCGGGCGCGAACGGGCCGAAGTTGGTCTTGTACGGCATGGCCTTGGCGGTCAGTGCCATGGTCAGGTTGGTGCGGCCGTGGTAGGCGTGGTCGAATGCGACGACGGCGTCCCGGCCGGTGGCCAGGCGGGCCACCTTGACGGCGTTTTCGACCGCCTCGGCGCCGGAGTTGAACAGCACCGTGCGCTTTTCGTGGTCGCCCGGGGTGAGGCGGTTCAGCTGCTCGGCAACGGCGACATAGCCCTCGTACGGCGTGACCATGAAGCAGGTGTGGGTGAAGTGCTCCACGGCTTCCTTCACGGCGCCGACGACGGCGGGGTCCGAGGCGCCGACGCTCGTCACGGCGATGCCGGAGCCGAGGTCAATGAAGGAGTTGCCGTCGACGTCGTGGATGATGCCGCCGTCGGCGTCGGCCACGAAGACCGGGACGCTGGACGCGACGCCGGCCGCGACGACCGCCTTGCGGCGTTCGGTCAAGGCAACGGACTTGGGGCCCGGGAAGTCGGCCTGGACGCGGCGCTTCTGCTCGAGCCGGTAGGTGATGTCATGTGCGGTGGTGGTCATGGGAAGGCCTTCCTAAGCGTGCGGTTGAGGCGCGCGAGTTATGCGTCAGGTTGAGTTAGCAGCGTCTGCGTTATGCGTCTGCGTTATGCGTCGAGCGCACTCATGACGTGCTTGATGCGGGTGTAGTCCTCCACGCCGTACATGGACAGGTCCTTGCCGTAGCCGGACTGCTTGAAGCCACCGTGCGGCATTTCGGCGGTGAGGAGAATGTGGGTGTTGATCCAGACGGCGCCGAAGTCGAGGTCGCGGCTCAGGCGCATGGCGGTTCCGTGGTTCGTCGTCCAGACGCTCGAGGCCAGGGCGTACTCCACGTCGTTGGCCAGTTCCACGGCCTCGTCCTCGGTGCTGAACTTCTGCACCGTGATGACCGGGCCGAACGTTTCCTTCTGGACGATGTCATCGGTCTGCTTGGCGCCGGTGACGATGGTGGGCTCGAAGAAGAAGCCCTTCTCGCCCGCACGGTGGCCGCCGGTCTCGATCTTGCAGTTCGCCGGCAGGTGCTCGACGACGGAGGTGACCGCGTTGAAGTGGTTGACGTTGTTCAGCGGGCCGAAGTAGTTGTCTTCGTCGTTCTGCGAGCCGGTGTGCAGGGTCTTGGTGTGCTCCACCATGGCGGCAACGACGTCGTCGTGCACCGAATCCTGGACGAGGACGCGTGTAATGGCCGTGCAGTCCTGGCCGGCGTTGAAGAAGGCGAACTCGGCGATCGCCGCGGCGCTCTTCTTGATGTCGGCGTCGGCGAACACAATGGCCGGGGCCTTCCCGCCGAGTTCCAGGTGGGCGCGCTTGAGTCCCTTGGCGGCACCCGAGGCGACAGCGATGCCGGCGCGGACGGAACCGGTGATGGAGACCAGGCCGGGGACCTTGTGCTCGACCATCATGGCGCCGGTTTCGCCGGTGCCCAGGACAACGTTCAGGACGCCGGCCGGGAAGATCTCACCGGCGAGCCGGGCCAGCACCAGGGTGGATTCGGGGGTGGTGTCCGAGGGCTTGAGGACCACGGTGTTGCCGGCGGCCAGGGCGGGCCCGATCTTCCAGATGGCCATGAGGAACGGGTAGTTCCAGGGGGCCACCTGCGCAACGACGCCGATCGGCTCGCGCCGCACGTAGGAGGTGTGGCCTTCGAAGTACTCGCCGGCGGACTTGCCTTCCATGATGCGGGCGGCGCCTGCGAAGAAGCGCAGCTGGTCGGCGCCAGCGGCCACTTCCTCGGAGGCGATCAGGGAGCGGACCTGGCCGGTGTTGCGGTGCTGGGCCTCCACGAGCTCGTCACTGTTGGCCTCGACGGCATCCGCGAGCTTGAGCAGCATGAGCTGCCGCTGCCCGGGCGTGGTGTGCTTCCAGGTCTTGAACGCGTTCTTGGCTGCCGTCATGGCAGCGTCGACGTCGGCCTGCACCGAGATCGGCGCCTGCGCCACCACGTCGCCGTTGGCGGGGTTCACGATGGGCAGCAATCCTGTGCCGGCGGGGGTGACGAACTCGCCGTTGATGAAGTTCTGCAAGGTTTGAACCACGGTGTACAACCTCTTTCTTACTGCCAATGACGGATGTGTGACTGGTCACGAGCCTATGCCAGCAGGCCAAGGCAGGGAATAGGCACCTGCACACCATCCCCGCAGAACTTTAGTGCGCTTGACCAGCACCCGGCTATCCTGAATCCATGGCCATTTCACTCGCAGCCCTACTGGGAGTTCCGTCCCTGCATCTCACCAAGGCCGGACTCGCCGAAACCACCTGGCACCAGGACATTCTTTGGGTGGCCGTCACCGAACAGGAGGATCCGCAGCGGTTCCTCAATGGCGGCGAACTGATCCTGACGACCGGGATGCGGCTCAAGAGTGCCGCGGAGCAGCGCCGGTTCGTGCGTCAGGTCCAGCGGGCGGGCGCGGTGGGCATCGGGTTTGGGGTGGGCCTGACGCACGACGCCGTTCCGCCGGCCCTGATCGCCGAAGCCAACCGGTGGGGGCTGCCGGTGGTGGAAGTGCCCTACGAGACACCGTTCATCGCGATCGGAAAGCTCGTGGCCGACGCCCAGTCCGCGGACCACCTGGTCAAGCTTGAGCGGCTCATCGCCGGGCACCAGATCCTGGCCCGCGCCCTGCTGACCGGCGGCGGCCTGGCCGAGCTCCTGAAACATCTGGGGTCGATGCTGCGCACCGAGATCGTCCTGACCCAGTTCACCGCCCAGCTGTACAACAGCGTTGCGGGCCACCCGGCGCCCAAGGCCGAGGGCTGGGCGTCCTATCCCATCCCCACGGGACGCCGCGACGCCTGCACCCTGTGGGTGAAGCAGCCGTTCGAGGACACGGGCATCGTGGGCTACGCCCAAAACCTGATCAGCGTTGAGCTCAACAACATGGTCAAGCAACGGCAGGCGCAGCGGGCGCTGGCGGGCCAGGTCCTCGACGACGTTATCCACGGGACGCTGGAGGCGTCCGAAGCCACCCGGCGCCTGGCCGGCGTCGGCATCAACAGCACCCGCAAGAACGTGGTCCTGCTCGCCGAATCGGCCGCCCACCAGAAACAGCTGGGCAGTTCGTCGCTGCCCCAGCCGCTGGCGGCGGCGGTCGGCTCCGTCGTCGGGAAGGACCTCGTGGTGGTGGTGGCCGACGACGGCAGCGGCGCGAGCGCCCTTGCCCGCAGCCTCAGCGACCACCTAGCCGAGGCCGGGATCCATGCCACCATCGGCATAGGCGGGGCGTACACCAAGCCCAACGGCCTGCGCTGGAGCTATTTCGAGGCCCGCGACGCGGCCAGCCACGGGCTGCCGGTCAACGAGCCCGAGCGGCTGAGCCTGACCTCGCTGCTGCTGGCCAGCGAGGACGTTCCGCTGGCGGATATGGCCAGCGAATCACTGAACCCGCTGCGGGCCTTCGATGCGGCGCACGGCGCCGAACTCATGGCCACGCTGGAAAGCTACCTCGGCAACAACGGTTCGGTGGCGGCCGTCGCCGAGGAACTGACGCTGCACCGCAATACGGTCCGCTACCGGCTGGCGCAGATCACCGAACTCACCGGCTACGACCCCGCGCAGACAGCGGACCGGGTACAGCTCTGGCTCGCGCTCGCGGTGCAGCGGCTCAGCGCCCGGCACCCGCGCTGACCCGCAGC
>Ga0207691_10003950_pt1 | contig 14400 bp, 13 predicted proteins | sample KBSM13metaG_FD_184327 | JGI IMG/M metagenome (GOLD analysis project Ga0207691, IMG submission 184327) | Miscanthus rhizosphere microbial communities from Kellogg Biological Station, Michigan, USA - KBS M1-3 metaG (SPAdes) (version 2) | ecosystem: Host-associated > Plants > Roots > Rhizosphere >... | reverse complement strand
AGGGCGCCCGTCATAGCTGCTTTGAGGCCTTTGCCGCTGACATCTCCCACGACAATCAGCGTGCAACCATCAGGTTGCTCAAGAACCTGGTAAAAGTCTCCGCCGACTTCCTGCGCGGGCATGTAAGCTGCTTCAAGCCTGTACCCGGAGAGCGCGGGAAGCGATGCGGGCACGAGTCTCTGTTGGATTTCGCGCGCGGCATCCAGCTCTGCAGCTGTACGGGCTTGCTCACGGCTGACTCGCGTGAATCGGAAGAAGATGACAACCGCGATCGCCAACAGAAATAAGAAGTTGCCAATGTCGTTTGGCTGAACAGAAACGGGCCCGATCATGATGGGATTGTCAAGAAACTCAAGGCTCTTCCATCCGAAGAGGATGGCAACATAGCCAAGATCGTAAAGCGACATGGTTGCAGCAGGCAGCAGGCTGGGCAGGATGAGCCAGCCTGCTTCGCGATTTCCGCGCCGATACCAGATGAACAGCAGGATCGGCAGGCAGACGGCGGCAGGAACAAGCAAAAGTGGTTCCGTGATTAGCAAACCCACGCTCGAGAATTGCCCGCGCCATGTAAACCACGCCCGCAATGGCGCCAGCAAAAGAATCACGGTATATACGCGCCAGAGTCGACTGAGCCGCTGGCCGCCAAAACTAAACGTGAACTGAATCTGAACCACCGTAATGACAAACAGGATCGGATCCGCCACGAGAAGATTGGCAGACAGAGGCAAGAGACCCGCTTGCTGGGAATACCAGAGCAGATCCGCTGTCCCAAGCAAAATCAGGTAAAGCCCAAGCCACTGATATTCGCCATGCTTCGGCTGACTTCGATGCAGCGAATATGCCCCGATTCCAGCAAGAATAAAGAGCACGTTAAAAGCCACGGCCGGAATCAGCATGTAAAACCGGTCACTCTCCAGGGCTTTCCGCTGGCTCTCAATGGCGTCCGGAGTGCCGAGCGCCACCAGCATGAAAGGCGGAAAATGCAAGGCGGCATAACTTGCCGGGGTGTAGGTGCGCAGGGAAATTTGAAGATCGGTGCCAGCCATGTCGACCGGCACGACACGCTCGACAGGTCGATTCACGCGGAAAGCCGAACGCAGTTCCGGACCGGACATCTGGTTTCCGTTGAAGTAGAGCGAGTAGATGCCTTCGCCGCCGTCAATCAAAAGAGCCAGATCAGGATGGTTTTCATGGAGCTTGATGCGCAGCCGATACCAGCGCCATCCCTCTTGCGCGGGTCCGAGGTCGTCGAGCCGCACCGTCTCCCATCCGGAGTCGTCGAAGCCTGGATTTGCCCAGGTCATGTCGTCCCCGGCATGGGTGCGCCACCCGCCGTCGATGTCACTGCTCCAGTCCTGCGCATGAGGCCGATCTATAGTCACCGACGCCTCAGGGCCCGACGGCGTGTCACCATCCTGCGCGCGCAAAGAACCACAGGTACACAAGAGCAACACGAGCAGAGCGAGGGAGAACTTGTTCATGCGGATGCCGAATTAATAGTAATGGCGCAGGGTGCCGAGGACCGCGACAAAAACGGACGAGACAATTCGACGAACTCTCACCAGCCAACGTGCTGGTGTTCCCTCAATGCCTGATCTGTCCAAATGTAAAGCGGATTGCGCGGTGGTCCAACCCGGAACTGGTATCTATTCTGGCTTCGATTCGCTCTCGTCCGCCTCTTCGCCTTCCACGGAGATGCGAAGGGAGCGAAGGAAGTTCACATCGTTTTTGGTAAATGTGCCGCCGGCAGCTTCAGCTGCAGCGTCCGCTTCTTCCGTCTCCTTTGAGACTTCGTTTAGACCGATGGTGGCCTCCAGCATAAGCAGCACGTCGAAACCGTGCTTGCGGATGTCCTGGACCACGCCGGCGATCTGCTCGCTCTCGATGACGGACTCATGAATTGCCTCTCCGAGTTGTTGAATCAGTTCGCGCAGGCGTGATGTCACGTATTCCTCCGGCAACAGCGGCCAGCGCGCGGGAGATTCGCGGGGGCGGCAATCGATTTATTTACCTTACTTCCACGGCGCCCGAACAGCAACCTGCATCCCAATTGGATGCCGGGCTGCGAAGCTGGGTCCACCGCTGCTACCATCATATCGAAGTGAGACCGCAAACCATCGGGCGAGTATTGGGAATCGGACTGCGGGTCGCGGGACGCGTGGCCGGACAGCGAATCATGGGCGAAGGGCAGACAGCAACCAACGCAGCCGAGTCCGATGAAATGAAAAGGCCTGCGGCCGCTGATGCCGCAAGTCGTGGGCGCGTCGCGGGACAGGCAACAAGAGGCGTTGCAAAAGGTGTCGGCGGATTTTTGCGGCCCTTTGGGCGCGTGGGCAGCAAGATTTGGCTTGAGGTGTCGGGAGTCTTCTTTCTGTTGCCGGTACTTGTGTTCACTCCCACCCTTTGGCGCACCCGATTCAGCTACTTACATGGGCCCGATCACCGATTGTTTGTTTCGTCTGCGATTGTTGTGGTGCTCTTTCTATATCTCGGAGTCAGTTCTTTTTGGCGTGCTGGAAAAAAGTAACCTTCCCCTTTACGAAAGCAATCTTCACTTTTTCGGTAGGGCGGTGGCCAGGATGTTTCGTACTTCGTTTTGCTCTTCGCTGGTGACTGCAGATTTGGGAATCATGCAGTAAATACCCGTGGGATACACCACGATGAACATCCGCCCCGATTCGCGCCAATGGCTGAAGTCTGCCCACCGGGAAAATCCATAGGAGCCCTCTCCCGTCTTCTGCATCACTCCCTCTGAGTTGATTTCATTGAGGACCTCGAACTGGAAACTCCGCGTCTTCCGGAACTTGCGTCGCGTGTCGTAGGGAGTGTAGACCCGGAAGAAGAGAACCCAAAGCAAAAAGCCAAGCGCTCCCGGCAGAATTGCTTTTTGAAACGCAGAGACGTTCTGGCCGAGAAACAGGTCGTTCGGATGCATTGACTTGAAAATCCACGAGGCGATGAGAAATATCCAGAACAGGCTGGTGACTGTGTACGCAATCGCGTTGGCAAGGGTTCTATAGGGCGATGCGCAGTTCAGCCTATAGGCCTCCATGTACTCGTCTTCCGTCAGTTTAGATGTGAATTGCATTCGAACGAGCCCCATATCGATTGAGATCTATACGGCCAATCAGGCTAGTTTCCGCCACATCCGCGGCGCAACTGCATAATTCAATTGCACCATCACAATCGCCGCAATGCTGACGTAGGTGCTGATGAAACAAAGTGCTGCCCCGGCCGCGTAGAGCGATTGCGCGATAAGAATGCGCCGGCAGATGCTGGCACGCACGTCTTCAGCAGTGTCGGGCTTGATGAGGTTGGCACGCATCGCATATGTCCAACTCCAATAGAGCATCGCGCCGGGCAGCAGAATATTCATCCAGTAGATGCCGAGCGCAACGCGATAGGTGATGAACTCCGCGAGCAGACGTGTCGACAGCGGCATAAAGGTTATGGTGAAGAGAAATCCCAGGTGAATCCACGTAAGATCGCGCGTGCCCTCTGCGATGTGATTGAGCTGCGTCTGCTGTCCGGCCCAGAAGATACCTAGCGTCAGAAAGCTCATCCCATAAGCGATCCATTGGGGCCCGAGTGCTGCGAGAGCGGCGCAGAGTTCGCGTTCCGAGTGAACGTGTTCAGCGTTGGGAATGTGCAGGTCGAGAACCAGCAGCGTCATCGCGACCGCAAAGATGCCGTCGCTCAGTGCCGCAAGGCGCTCGACATTGCGCCCCTGGATCAAGTTGTACAGAGTAGGCATAATTCGAGCCCACCTCTTTCCGCTGTCGATGCCTACGACGGTGTTTGTATGACCTTTACCGAGCGCAGCGCTACCGTGCCCAGCAGCAAGATGACGAGCCCCAAAGCTATCCAGAGCAGAACTGGATGCCTCTCAGTGAAGGGACGGATGTCAGGGCGAGCCTGAAAATCGGCGTTTGCCTTCTCTGGTCCCGCTTCGACACGAGCCGGATTGACTTGCGCAGTAAACAGCGAGGCATAGTCGTATCTTGGCGCTGCCAGCGCGGCGTCTCCGTAATAAAGCGTGTAGGCTGCTCCACCCGATGCCTCGAAGCAGAGATTGCGCTCCAGCATCTCCAGGCGCACGGAGCTGAGCTGAATGGGAACGTCGTCTCCGTTTTCAATCAGCACTATCCATTTTGTCGGCGATTCAAAGGTTGTCGATTGCGCGGTCAGGGTGAGTCTCTCTTCATCGATGCGATGACCATCCTGCACGCGGTGCACGCGCAACAGGCTTCCAAACGATGCGACCGTCGCGGGCGGCTCAGTTCTATCGTTGGCAGGATGTTGAGCGACGGGAGAGGCGCTCACTTTCACGACGCGGCTAAAGCTGGCCGGCTCCGTTCCGGGGACAAAGACAATCCGATCTACAGGCACATGGAGTGGCACGCTGAATTCAATAACAGAGTCTCGGCCTTTCTGCACAATTTGCGACGACACGGCCACAGTCAGATACTTTGGTTCGCTCGCCGGAAGACGCTCGACCGAGAGCCCTGAAACATTCTCTGGTGCGATCGGGCCCGCAATTCTGAAGTGCAGGAATCGGTAGTCTGATGCCGGAAGGTGAAGAACCGTGCTGCGTCCAAGCCTCTGCCGGGTGAGGTCAAAGATTGTGTAGGAGCCGATCCGGGTCTGTACCGAGCTTTGCGCCTGGCTGCCCGAAACGACCACCGTCGCAATGAAGTCGTGTCCCGCAATGGAAAGCTGAAGGTCGCTGTAGCTGCCCGCGGGCATTGCGAGATCAAAGACGGTTTGGCCTGCCTGCCGACCCAGGTTCAACGGTGCAATGATCTCCTGGGAGGTCGCAACAGGAGCAGACGTCTGGATGACAAACGGCGTTTCCACGGTCCCCCGATATAGGCGAAGGTCTGCAAGTTGAGAGGCGGCATGAGCGAAGATCGCCGGCTCCAGGGAAACACACGCCTGTCCAGATTCCTGTGGAAGGTTCTCAATGGCGCGTTCATTCGCGAAGTAGCGAGGTTCGGGCGCGGGAACGGCCAGAGACAGGAGCAAGAGCGCAGCGTAGTGCTTCATGGTGCCTGATCTCTCCGGCCGCGAAGATTAAGCCAGTCGCGTTGATACACAAAGCTGACCCCGAGCAGCAGCGCGCCCAGGCCAAGAAAGCTGAAAATCCGGAATCCCTGGCTCAACTCGCTGATGTCTGAGAGAAAGACCTTCGCAATCGTGAAGGCAATCAACACCAGCGCCTGCCACCTTAGGAACGCGGAGCGCCGCCAAAAGCCGATGCTCAGCAGCAACGCACCAAAAGCCATGAAGAACGCCGAATAACTGAAGTGTGCATACATATGGTGGCTGTGAGTGAGAGCCCATTCGCCGGTCCATCGCCGTTGCCACCAGTAACTATGAATCTCCCACCCGATCGCGATCAGAATGAGCATATTCACCGTCAGGACCCCGGCCGCCGCGAGAAAGTTCCAGCGCAAAATCGGCTCAATCGCTTCTTCACTCACAGATCTTCGGGCAAGCCACACCACGAACGCAAAGACAGCGATGCCGACACAGTACGTTCCAAACCGCTGGTTGAAGATCGGTGTCGTTGCCGCCGACGGATTCACTGTGAGCAGCGCGAACAGGCCGAGCATCAGGCACAACAACGCAAAGACTCGCAAGAGCACCTGCCTCACCCGACTCGCAGCCCATAACAGCGCTGCGCCTTCCACCAGCCAGCCGATAGTCAACCACCGACCCTGTGTCTTCAGCGGAATGGCGATCGTGAGAAAGACAACGACAGCAGCCAGATGCAAAGCCGATAACAGCTTGGGACTGGCCAACAACGCGCCGCGCGCGGGAAGCCGCAGGAGCACAAGGTAAAACGCCGCAAAGGCCACCGCGATCCAGGGCCCCGCCCAGTCCTTGGTCGTCGATGAGGGCAGCGCGTAGAACGCCAAAAATCCTAGCGCCGCATTCAAGACGGGCATAATGACCATTGCCAGCTTGTCCCACGCCGACGAAGTTCCGTGTTCGTCAACCTTGATTCGCACCAGCCGCGGAGCGAAAGCGAAGATGAGGAAGAAGCAAGTCAGAAAGAATGCGGTCCGTCCCACTTGCTGTACGGAATAGAAAGCACCCCACCAGCCCGCGATAAATATCGCCGTTCCCGCAAAAGCGGCGAAAAGCAGCCGTGACCACGGTCGCAGAATCACCAGGATTAGCACCGCGACGTCCAAAATCAGCAGATAAGAGAACAACGTGACTTCATGATTGCCGCCTGTCGAAACCAGTAGCGGCGTCGTGAGGCCGCCGGCAATGGCGTAAAGCGCAAGCAACTCCGCATTTCGCGACCATGAAATGTATCCGTTGAAAGCCGTCACAAGGATCATGGCGCCGAACGCGGCCCATCCGGGCATGAGTGCGTATACGGAGAAGGCAGCCCATAACGAGAGATACAGCGTGCCGCTTCCAACAGCTTTCAGCGAGTAAGCAAAAGCCGCAAATCCGCGCTTTTCGAATCTCTCAGACCAGGCAATGAGCCCGGCGCCCGCCACTAAGCCAATGAAAACCCTGCCCAGCGGTCCGATCCAGTGATTATCGAAAGCCAGCTTGAGGAACCACGCCACGCCGATGAGCATGGCCAATATGCCTACGCGATTGAACCACTGCGACCCGATGCGGCTCTCGAGAGAACGCGTATCTCGTTGACTGGATTGGTCGCTTTGACCAAAAAGAGGCGGAGCCACGGGTGTCTGAAACGGGGCTGCCGGGTACGAAACCTGAACCGGAGCTTCGGAGGTCGTCGCCGGGGAAATCATAGCCGGCGCACTGACCGGAACGGCCGGGCCCACTGCGGGCGTGACCTCGGTCTTCTCAACCACAAAGCCGTGGGCCCGCAGCAGCTGCTCCAGGCGAAGAACGCGCAAACGCAATTCCGCGAGCTGATCTTCAAGACTGCCGGGATAATTTGGGTTCATCGCCATTCACTGTACAGCACAAAGGATGGCGATTCCAGAAATCGCGCACAGAACGCGGCGGTCGCATCGCTTGGTAGACAGGACTCGATCTCGCATCGGTCGCAGGAAATCAGTCAGGCGGCCGAGGGCGATTCCGCACAAAATGCCAAACCCCCAAGGCCAGCGCAACAATACCCAATCCGTAGGCCAGCCACGCGTAGTAGCCAGTGTGAATCTGCCATCCACGATAGAAGGCAATGCAGCCGGCCAGGATCATCACGATTCCCCGAAACGGATTCATCCCACTCCTCCGCCGTGGCGCAATGGACCATTCTAGTGCGATCGCGCGCCGGTTTGACCCACGGAGGCATCCTCCCTATCGTGGATAGGGTAGATTGCTCACCGCGAAAGGAACACTCATGGCGTCCCCTGCAGCACCAGTTGCTCCCGCATTGAAGAAGACGGCTCTCAACGCTACACATCGCGCGCTCAAGGCCAAGATGGTCGATTTTGGCGGATGGGATATGCCGGTCGAGTATCCCTGCCCCGGCGGCGGGTTGATTGCGGAACACATGGCGGTACGCACAGCCGTCGGACTCTTCGACGTAAGCCACATGGGCGAGATTCAGTTTCGCGGACCGGGTGCGCTTGCCGCGGTGCAGCACATCACCATGAACGACGCCTCGCGGCTAAAAGACGGACAGGCGCATTACTCCGCGCTGCTTACGCCCGAGGGCACGTTTGTCGACGACATCCTCGTCCACCGCCTGAGCGAAAACGACTACCTTCTTGTGGTCAACGCAGGCACAAAAGACAAGGACTACGCCTGGATTCGCCAGCAGGTCGGTTCCCGGCCGGGTATCCATCTCAGCGACTACTCCAGCTACTATTCGCAGCTTGCCTTACAGGGCCCGCGCGCACAGGAAACACTTCAAAAGCTGACCAAGGTAGATCTGAGCACCATCAAGAATTATTGGTTCACCTGGGGCCAGGTGGCCGGCGTTTCCAACGTGATGATTGCGCGCACCGGCTACTCCGGCGAAGACGGCTTTGAGGTCTACATCCCCAGCGACGAGCCGACCACTGTAAAGATGTGGAACGCCCTGCTTGAAGCCGGCGCCGAGTTTGGCATCCGCCCATGCGGCCTTGGAGCACGCAACACACTGCGGCTCGAAGCGGGCATGAGCCTCTACGGACACGAAATATCCGACGAAATAAACGTCCTTGAGGCTGGCTTGACTCACTGGCTCAAGCTCGACAAGGGAGATTTCATCGGACGCGAGGCTTTGGCGGCCGTGCAAGCTGCGGGCGGCCCGAAACGAAAAATCATCGGACTCGAAATGATCGAACGCGGCATTGCACGGGATGGCTACTCCGTGTTCGATCTGGACGGAAAGGCCATAGGCACAGTCACCTCCGGCTCACCGGCGCCCTTTCTCAAGACGAACATCGCCACGGCCCTCGTACCGGCGAGCGTGGCGGCAAGCGGAACAGATGTTGTGGTCCAGTGCCGCGCTAACTCGGTGAGAGCCAAACAGGTCCCGATCCCCTTCTACAAGCGGCCTAAGAAGTAGAGGACACACGCATGCCGTGACGCTCGGCGCATCGCTGGCGTTCGCGAAGTTACCTGCGAGAGCTTGGAGCGTTGCTTTCTTCCCGTTGCATTGCCGTTCGGCGTTGAGTGGCGAGTTCATGCGCCTTGTGGAGTTCGCGGGCGGCGTCCTGCACATCGGCAATTGTCTGCGTCAGCACCAGTTCTTTAAAAAGCGATCGATCGGTTGCGGTGAGCGCAGGCGGAGTAGGGGCGAGCAACATTCTCGCAAGTTCTACAAGTTGAAAGCCGGCTTGTCGTAGCCGCTCTCTGGTCGACTCAAGGCGAAACTCTAACTCGGCTGATTCGAGCGAAACAGGGGCCTTGAGTTCCTCGGCATTTTGACCCATCGGGGAATCCTGGTAGGGGAATGATCGCGCACACTTTCACTTGCCATTTTCTGATGCCGATTTGCGCCACTCGGGGTGGCTCGGCTGCCTCAAAAAAACGTGAAACATTTCCATTAACTGGAGAGGCAAATCGAATTTGCAGAACTTAACGGCATTCTCCCGGTTTCAGCCATCAGCGCAGACTCAGGAACTATGCCCGCCGCACTGGAGCACTCCCAGGTAGGCCGCGAATGGGCCAACCGCCTCGCGGTATTGATGAGCCAGGATTCGCGAGATCTGATGCAGGTGAGTCATGTCATGAGCGGCCCACGTCGCCAGCAGCTCTGAGAGCGTCACCGGGCCGAGAGCCGGATGACGCCCCCGTTTAGTCATCTGCTCCGACGTAAGATTCAACGCGCGTAAATCGACGAGACATCCCTCTCGCACCCTGGCGAATTCATCCAGCACCTGGGATAGGCTCTTGCCCTGCGATTCTCTTACGTGCCCTTGCCGATCGAATGGATCAAAGGGCTGCTCTTCGCCGAATTGCAGGATCCTCCTGGCGCGCGGCATCCAATTTTCGCGGTCCGCGTAAATCAAGTGGCCAACGACATCGAAAACGGTCCAGGTATCTTCCCCTTCGCCGCGATGAGTCCAGGTCTCCGGCAGGTCGCGCAAGAGCCCATCCAGAGCGGCGGGAGTGCGCGAAAGCAGCGCGATTGTCTGTTCCAGATCGTGTTCCATGCGTCCTCTCGCCGGTAGGATGATCTGCCTCGATCTTCGTCTCAATTTTGACCGGCGCTCACAGAACACTCTGGAACTTCGTGAACAGGTAGATAACGCGGGCAGCCGGCTCAGACCTGCATCACTTCGGCTTCCTTCTTTCGTGCGAGCTCTTCCATGCGACGGATCTCTTCGTCCGTCATCTTCTGGACTTCCTCCAGAGCGCGCTTCTCGTCGTCTTCGCTGACCTTCTTGTCCTTGGCCAGTTTCTTGAGAGCATCGTTTCCATCCCGGCGTACATTGCGAACCGCGGTCCGCTGCTCTTCGAGCACACGGTTCAGATGCTTGACCACATCGCGGCGGCGCTCCTCGGTCATCGGTGGAACCGGCACGCGAATGATCTTGCCGTCCGACTGCGGGTTGAAACCCAGGTCCGACGTTTGAATGGCCCTCTCGATCTCCTTCAATACCGTGGGATCCCACGGCGAGATCACAATCAGTTGCGCCTCGGGCGCAGAGACCTGCGCAAGCTGGCTGATCGGCGTACTGGTACCGTAGTAGTCCACCTTGATCGAGTCGAGCATATGGGCGCTGGCGCGGCCGGTGCGGATCGAGGCCAGGTTGGATTGGAAGGCGGTGACTGCGTGGTCCATGCGGCGCTTGAGGTCGGCGGAGAGTTCTTTGAGGGCCGGGATACCGGCCATAATCGAAACTGCCATAAAATTCGTCCTCACTTAACCAATTGCCAACGGCTATTTTACAACCTGCGCTCCGCCATGACGGCGTTTTGACCGCCCTCTAAGCCACAACCGAAAGACCCGTCGACACCGCCTGCTCGTGCGCATGATAGCTCGAGCGAACCAGCGGGCCCGATTCCACGTGGCGAAATCCCATCTTCAGCGCCTCGGTCTTAAGCTCGGCGAATTCGCGCGGCGTGTAGAGTCGCGCCATCGGCAGGTGATCGCGCGACGGCCGCAGATACTGCCCAATCGTGAGAATGTCGCAATGGACCGCGGCTAAATCCCGGAAGACCTGAAGCAGCTCCGCAGTCTCCTCTCCGAGACCCACCATGACTCCCGACTTGGTAATGCCTTCTGGCCGCAACTCCTTGGAATAGCGAAGAAGCTCAAGGGTCCGTTCATAGCGAGCGCCCGAGCGGACAACTCGGTAAAGCCGCGGCACCGATTCAGTGTTATGGTTCAGCACCTCGGGCCTCGCATCGACCACCGTCCGTACTGCCTCAGGGTTCCCCTGAAAGTCGGGGATAAGCACCTCGATCCGGCAGCCCGGGGCCTGGCGTCGAATCTCTTCAATCACTATCGCAAAGATGCGCGCTCCACCCACCAGATCATCATCGCGGTTAACGCTGGTGATCACGGCATGCTCCAAACCCAGGGTAGCTACGGCTTCGGCCACACGGCGCGGTTCGTCAAAATCGATAGGCTCCGGACGGCCTTTGGGCACGGCACAAAATCCGCAGCGGCGCGTGCAGAGGTTGCCGAGCATCATGAAAGTGGCGGTCTTGTGGTGCCAGCATTCGCCGATGTTGGGGCACTGGGCACTCTCGCATACCGTGTGGAGACCGAGCGACCGGGCAAGCCGCTTGAGATCGTGGTAATTTTCGCCCACTGGCGCGCGCGCCTTGAGCCACTCCGGTTTGGGAGCAGGCGTTCGTCGCGCCGGCGAAATCTGAACGAGTTCCATCTGCCTTAATTGTAATGGGGTCGAAAACCGGCCGTTTCAGACAGCCGAATTGACCTTGCTACACTTCGCAGGGAAGGACAGGAAACTTGGATGACTCTGGCACAGCGTAATTTGATAACGGCGGGATTCGTGATTGCCCTCGTGGCATCCATCTTGGCCGCGCAGTCGTCCCATGATCCTGATCCGGCGCCCCAGCAGCATGACCCCCAACCGACGCAGCATTTCCAGCTCATCGCGCATCCCGTCGTTGCGCTCACCTTTGACGATCTGCCGGGTGCGGGCAATCTGCCGCCCGGCATGACGCGCACCCAGGTCGCAACAAATCTGGCTGCGGAGTTAAGGAAGAACCACCTCGAAGGCACCTACGGATTCTTAAATGCCGCGAAAATGCAAAACAGTCCAGACGCAGAGCAGGCGCTGCATGCGTGGCTGGACGCCGGTATGAACATCGGCAGCCACACCTGGTCGCACATCTCACTCACCTCCAACACCGCAGAAGCATTCAATCATGAGATCGATTTGAATGAGCCGGTCCTGAAACAGTATGCGGGAAGCCGCGATTGGCATTGGTTTCGCTATCCGTTTCTATGGGAAGGCGACACCCTCGAGAAACGGCACGCGGTGCGTAGCTATCTCAAAGACCACGGCTACCACGTCGCGCAGGTAACTCTGGATTTCGAGGACTACGCATGGAACGACGCCTATGCACGATGTTCGACCGCGCACGATGTAGCCGCAATTGCGTGGCTCAGGCAAAGCTACCTCGATACCGCCGCCGAGTACATCAAGCTTGGGCGCGAGGAGGAGTGGATCGCGTTCGGCCATGAGATTCCAAACGTGATGTTGCTCCATCAGACCGCCTTCACCACGCTCATGCTGCCGGAGTTACTCGTTCTCCTGCGCAATGACGGTTTCCGTTTCGCATCGCTCGCGGAGGTCGAACAGGATCCTGCCTACGCCATGGATCCCGACGCGCCGTTGAAGTACGGCGGCACCCTCCCCGATCAGTTCATGGATTCGCGCAAGCTCAAATATCCGCCCTTCAAGCCGAAGCCTTTTGCGCAGTTGAAAGGCATTTGCCAGTGAAGCCATTACAGCCAGAGTCTCAGAAACGCGCATCCAATCCGGAGTAGGGTCCTGCGGAAAAAGGAGGCTCACGTGAAAGGTGTTTTGATCGTTGCTGTCGTTTGTCTCATTGCGGGAGTGGGACTCATTTTCGGCTATTGCGATGGTACAACCGCGTTCAACTTCGGACTTCCTCTGTCGGCAACTTCTCTCCACATCGACATCACGACCAAGGGGCTGCCCGCACTGGCGGGACTTGGCCTCACTGCAGCGGGAGCCTTTCTCCTGATCGTCGCGACAATGATCGCCTTGGTTGGTTCGTTCCAGCGCAGGGATGTCCCGTTAACCCGGCGCCAGGAGCCGTTTGCGGAGTGAATCTATCCCATCCTTCTGTGATGACTTCCACAAGGATAGGTCTCGATGCTACTCGCCCTTCTTCGTCGCGTCGGCAGCCGGAGCCGCTGTTGCCGGTTTTAGGTACTTGTCATACCAGGCCAGCCAGCGTTCATAGCGGTCTTTGATGTAGCTGGGCCGCGTGAACCCGTGGAACTGCCCTGGATACGCAACTAACTCCGTCGGAACTCCGAGCGAACGAAGCGCCTGGTACATCTGCTCCCCGCCCAGAAGCGGCACATTCATATCCGACGTCCCACCCATGAACAGCGTAGGCGTGTGAATTCGCTTATCCGCCTCGAGCAACGGATAACTCAGCTTGAGATAAAGCTGAGCAGCCTTCCATGGCGGGCCGAGTTCATTGTCGTACTGCAGAATGTACTGATCGACACCGTAAAACGACAGCGGAAACGCCGTACCCGCACCGCTGATGGCCGCCTTGAATCGGTCGTCGCTCGCGATCATGTAGTCCGTGAGGATTCCGCCGTAGCTCCATCCACCGACGGCGAGCCGCGCCGGATCGGCCACGCCCATCGCGACCACCTTATCGACCGCAGCTTTCAGATCGAGAACCTCCTTATCGCCCCAGTCGGCAAAGATGGCTTGCGACCACTCCTGACCGCGCCCCGAGCTGCCGCGATAGTTAACGTTCAATTCTGCGTATCCCTTGGTGGCGAGCCACTGGCGCAGAAAATCGAACGAGTGACTGTCCTGACCGTTTGGACCACCATGGATGAAAAGAATCGTTGGCACTGGCGTGCCTTGCTTGAAATCGGCAGGCCTCGTAAGCAGTCCGTGGACATCCGCGCCGTCCTTGCTCTTGCACTCGATGTCTTCGGTAGCCACCAGGTCAAGCTCGGCGACCAGTGCGTCGTTGTGTGTCGTCAGCTTTCGCAGGTTGCCGCTTTCGAGAGCGTAGATCTCAGGAACCACAGTATCGTTGGTGTAGAGGATCGCGGTGTGGCCTGCGGCCATGTCCGATGCCACAACGGTGCCCTTCTCTGAAAGCAGCCGCTTGATACCGTTTCCGCTTAGCTCAACCTCGGCGGGATACTGGTTGCGGTCGTCCGCAACAAGATAAGTCAGGCGGCCATCGGCACTGTAAAGTGGCCCGTGCACGCTGCGGTCGAAGGTCGCGGCAGGATAGCTAACCTTTCCATCGAGTGTCACGACAGCAGGCTTGGCCTGTGAGTATTCCAGCAACTCGAGCTTGGCCCCCTGCGTGTATGCGATTGACTTGGAATCGGGCGACCATGCAAGATGCCCCGAGTCGGGACCAGGCCAGGTTGTCAGTTTGCGCGGCGTGGAGCCCGCCTTGGCGTCCGTGACAAAAACATCCGAGTTGTTGCTGCGATCAGGATCCTTGTCCTGGTTACTCACGAATGCGATCGACGCGCCATTGGGCGACCACTCGGGGTCGTTCTCATTGGAATTCTTGCCTGTCGTCAGCTTCTCAATCTTCTTGGTTCCTACATCGAAAAGGTACAGCGCGTTATAAGCGTCGTCGCGGAGATAGCCCTGAATATCCTGCTTGAAGTGATAGCGGTCGATGACGATCGGCTTCGGCGGAACCGGCGGCTTGCCTTCTTCAGGGTCAGGCTCGGCCTTCGGGTGCAGCGTGAGCAGGAGCTTCTTCGAATCAGGCGACCAGATGTACCCTTCAATGTTTTGATCG
>Ga0207691_10003947_pt1 | contig 14406 bp, 13 predicted proteins | sample KBSM13metaG_FD_184327 | JGI IMG/M metagenome (GOLD analysis project Ga0207691, IMG submission 184327) | Miscanthus rhizosphere microbial communities from Kellogg Biological Station, Michigan, USA - KBS M1-3 metaG (SPAdes) (version 2) | ecosystem: Host-associated > Plants > Roots > Rhizosphere >... | reverse complement strand
CGCTTCCACGGTCTTCCCGTCCGGCGTGGTGAGCACCGAAGTCATGAGTCCCAGCGAGCCGTAGCCCTGGGCGACCGTATCCGACTGCACGTCGCCGTCGTAGTTCTTGCACGCCCAGAGGTAGCCGCCGTTCCACTTGAGGTTCGAGGCCACCATGTCGTCGATGAGCCGATGCTCGTAGGTGAGGCCCGCCGCCTCGAAGCGCGAGCGGAACTCCTTCTCGTAGACGTCCTGGAAGATGTTGGCGAAGGTGCCGTCGTACACCTTGAGGATGGTGTTCTTGGTGGAGAGGTACACCGGGTACTTGCGGTTCAGCGCATAGTTGAAGCAGGCCTGCGCGAAGCCCTGGATGGAAGCGTCGAGGTTGTACATGGACATCGCCACGCCCGCGGCCGGCGCCTGGAACACCTCGCGCTCGATTGGCGCGCCGCCGTCCTTCGGCGTGAAGATCATCTTCAGCGTGCCCGGGCCGTCGAAATGGATGTCGGTCGCGCGATACTGGTCGCCGAAGCCGTGACGTGCGACCACGACGGGCTTGTTCCAGTGCGGGATGAGGCGCGGCACGTTCTGGCAGATGATGGGCTCGCGGAAGATGGTGCCGTCGAGGATGTTGCGGATGGTCCCGTTGGGGCTCTTCCACATCTGCTTCAGGTTGAATTCCTTCACGCGGTTCTTGTCCGGCGTGATGGTGGCGCACTTCACGGCAACGCCGTGCTGCTTCGTGGCGTTGGCGGCGTCGATGGTGACCTGGTCGTTGGTGGCGTCGCGATGCTCGACGCCGAGGTCGAAGTACTTGAGGTCGATGTCCAGGTAGGGAAGGATCAGCTTCTCGCGGATCCGGTGCCAGATGATGCGGGTCATTTCATCGCCGTCCATCTCGACGACGGGATTCTTGACCTTGATCTTGTTCATTGGGACTCCTGGGGGGAATTGCGGCGTGGCAAACGCGAAATTATAGCAAGGCGAAACTACCCGATTCCCCCATGGGAAAGCTGATCCTCCTCAACAAGCCGTACGGAGTCGTGTGCCAGTTCAGCCCTTCGGGCGGGAAGCGCACGCTGAAGGCGTTCGTCGATGTGCCTCGCGTCTACCCCGCGGGCCGGCTCGACACCGACAGCGAGGGCCTCGTGGTCCTCACCGACGACGGGGCGCTGCAGACCGCGATCGCGGACCCCCGTTCGAAGCAGCCGAAGGTGTATCGCGTGCAGGTGGAGGGCGTGCCGACCGATGAAGCCTTGCGCGCGCTCGCAACGGGCGTCGAGCTGAACGACGGCGTGACGCGGCCTGCGCGCGCCGAGCGCATCGAGGAGCCCGCCGGGCTCTGGCCGCGCGACCCGCCCATCCGCGTTCGCAGGCACATCCCGGATTCGTGGATCGAGCTCGAGCTGGTCGAGGGACGCAACCGGCAGGTGCGGCGCATGACGGCGGCGGTCGGTTTTCCGACGCTGAGGCTGGTGCGCTGGCGCGTCGGATCGTGGAGCGTCGAGGGCCTCGCCCCGGGCGAGTGGCGGGAGGAAGAACCTCCGCGCGAGAAACAGCGTAACAGGCGCTGAAACCGCGTTTCCGCTCTGCAGCCCGGCAAGTGTCAACCCCGATATAATGCGCGGCGTTAATGCAGGCGACGAGGCTGATCTCCAGCGCAGTCGACACATTGATGCTCGTCAAACCAACAACTCTAGGAAGAATTCACAAATGAAGAAGCTGTCCGCCCTGATCGCCCTGCTGTTCGCCTCTGCGTCCCTCACCGTGTTCGCGCAGGCCACCCCCGCAACCCCGGCCAAGCCCGCCGAGCCCGCGAAAGCCGGCGCCCCGGCGACCAAAGCCACGCCCGCGACTGCCGCCACGCCGGCCCCGGCCGCCACGGCCAAGTCCGACAACGCCACCAAGACGGATACGGCGATGAAGGACGACAAGAAGAAGGCGAAGAAGAAAGTCGCCAAGAAGGACACCAAGAAGGAAGCCGCTCCCGCCGCCGCCGACGCGCCGAAGTCCGACGCGAAGCCCGCCAAGGCGGAAACCAAGAAGTCGTAATCCGGTTTCCAGGCTCGTGGAAAGGCGGAGCGCGAGCTCCGCCTTTTTCATTTCAAGGTCCGTAAAATCGTTCGCATGAGAGTCGTCGTCGGTCTTTCCGGAGGAGTCGATTCAGCCGTCGCCGCGCTGCTGCTCAAGCGCGCGGGACACGACGTGGTCGGCCTCTTCATGAAGAACTGGGAGGACGACGACGACGAGCGCTACTGCTCGACGCGCGAGGATCTCATCGACGCCGTCTCGGTCGCCGAGAGGATCGGCATCGACGTCGAGGCGGTGAACTTCGCCGCGGAGTATCGCGAGCGCGTGTTCGCGAGCTTCCTCGCCGAATACCGCGCCGGGCGCACGCCCAACCCGGACGTGATGTGCAACGCGGAGATCAAGTTCAAGGCCTTCCTCGACCACGCGATGGCGCTGGGCGCGCAGAAGATCGCCACCGGCCACTACGCCCGCGTGGAAGAGCGCGATGGAGGGCACGTGCTGCTGAAGGGCGCCGATCCTTCCAAGGACCAGAGCTACTTCCTGCACCGCCTCACGCAGGCGCAGCTGGCGCGGACCCTCTTCCCGGTGGGCCACCTGCTGAAGACGGAAGTGCGCCGCATCGCGCGCGAGGCGGGCCTTCCCAACCACTCGAAGCGCGACTCCACCGGCATCTGCTTCATCGGGGAGCGCCCGTTCCGCGAGTTCCTGTCGCGCTACCTGCCGCGCGAGCCGGGCCCGATGTTGACGCCCGAAGGCGAGCGCGTGGGCGAGCACCAGGGCCTCATGTTCTACACGATCGGGCAACGCCAGGGACTGGGCATCGGCGGGCGCCGCGACGGCGCGGGCGAGCCGTGGTACGTGGCGGGCAAGGACCTCGAGGCGAACACGCTCACCGTGGTGCAGGGGCACGACCACGGGCTGCTGTTGAGGCGCCGCCTGGCGGCCGCGGACGCGAGCTGGATTTCGGGCGATGCACCGCAAGCCGGCGCATTCGCCGCGAAGACGCGCTATCGCCAGGCCGACTCTGCGTGCGAGCTCGTGCCTTCCGGCGATGCGTCGTTCGAGCTGGAGTTCCCGGCGCCGCAGTGGGCGGTGACGCCGGGGCAATCGGCCGTGCTCTACCGCGGCGAGCTCTGCCTCGGCGGCGGCATCATCAACTAGCCCGGCTTCGTCGTCGCGAACGAGGGCCGTTTCTCGAGGTTCTCGGCCCACGCCTTCAACACCGGATCGTCGCGCCAGCGGATTTCGGGAAAGCGGAATTCCAGCCAGAAGAGCGAGCACGCGCAGGCGATGTCGCCCAGCGTCGTCGCAGCGCCCCGGCGCGAGCCCACGGATTTCGAGACCGCGGCGATGCCCGCCTCCACCTTGCTGCGTTGGCGCGCGATCCATGCCGCATCCTGGCGCGCCGCCTCCCGCTGCCCCTCGAGCCGCATCGTGATGCCCGCATCCGAAATGCCGTCGCCCAGCGCCTCGTCGCGGCGCACCAGGGCGCGCGAGCGCGCGTCCTTCGGGATGAAGCTCGCGCCCGGCAGCGTGTCGAGGTATTCGGCGATCACCCCCGAGTCGTAGATCGATTCGCCGTCATCGAGGACCAGCGCCGGCACCTTGTTCAGCGGATTGAACTGGGGGACCTTCGTGTCGGCGGCCCACGCGTTCTCTTCCACGAATTCGCACGCGATGTTCTTTTCCGCGATGAGCACGCGCACCTTGCGCACGTAGGGGGAAGTTTTCGAGCCGATTAATTTCATGGGATCCCTCGAATGACATGCGGGCCGCACCGGCGGCAAACGGGGGCGAGTATAACGCGGGGGTGTAAAATTCCGCCCTCATGTCCTCGCCCCTGACCGCCCTTTCCCCGCTCGACGGGCGCTACGCATCCAAGGTCCGGGGCCTGCAGGATCATTTCAGCGAATTCGCGCTGATCCGCGAGCGGGTCGCCATCGAGGTCGCATGGCTTTCGGCCCTCGCCGCCGAGCCGTCCTTCGATGCCCTGAAGCCCTTCTCCGCCACCGCGACCGCGGAGCTGGAGCGCGCCGCGCGCGGATTCGGCATTGCCGACGCGGAACGCGTGAAGGCCATCGAGGCCACGACCAACCACGACGTGAAGGCGGTCGAATACTGGCTGCGCGAGCGCTTCGCCGGGAACGAGGAGATCCGCGGCGCCGCCGAGTTCATCCACTTCGCCTGCACCTCGGAGGACATCAACAACCTCGCCCACGCGCGCATGGTGAAGGCCGGGCGCGACGCGGTGCTGCTGCCGGCCATCGATCGCATCGTCGCGCGGATCGAGGCGCTGGCATCCCAGCATGCCGACCTCGCGATGCTCGCGCGCACCCACGGCCAGCCGGCCACGCCCACCACGATGGGCAAGGAGATGGCCAACGTCGCGCACCGCCTGCGCCGCGCGCGCGGCAAGCTCGCCGCGGTCGAGATGCAGGGCAAGCTCAACGGCGCGACCGGCAACTTCAACGCGCACGTGGCCGCGGCGCCCAAGGTCGACTGGCCACGCCTGGCGCAGCGCTTCGTGTCCAGCCTGGGCGTGGCGTACAACCCGCTCACCATCCAGATCGAGCCGCACGACGCGCTGGCCGAGGCTTTCGATGCGGCGGCGCGCCTCAACACGATCCTCGTCGACCTCGATCGCGACGTGTGGGGCTACATCTCGCTGGGCTACTTCCGCCAGAAAGTGAAGGCAGGCGAAGTGGGCTCGTCCACCATGCCGCACAAGGTGAACCCCATCGACTTCGAGAACTCGGAGGGTAACCTGGGGCTCGCCAACGCGCTCCTGCGCCATCTCTCGGAGAAGCTGCCGGTCTCGCGCTGGCAGCGCGACCTCACCGATTCCACCGTGCTGCGCAACATGGGTGTCGCGTTCGGCTACTGCCTGCTGGGCTACGACGCGTGCCTGCGCGGCCTCGACAAGCTCGAGGCGGATCCGGCGCGCATCGCCCGCGACCTCGAAGGCAGCTGGGACGTCCTCGCCGAGGCCGTGCAGACGGTGATGCGCGCGCACCGGGTCGAAGGCTCGTACGAGAAGCTGAAGGACCTCACGCGCGGCAAGGGCGGCATCACGCGCGAGGACCTGCAGGCATTCGTGCGCACGCTGCCGATTCCGGAGGAAGCGCGCGCGCGGCTGCTCGCCCTCACGCCGTCCACCTACGTCGGGCTCGCCCCGCGGCTCGCGCGCGAGAAGACCTAGGCATGATCCGCGATCCCGCCAGCACCGACGTCGCCGCGCCCGGTCGCCTCGAGCAGCTTCCCGCGCGCTGGGTGACGCTGCGCGGAGGCACGCTCGCGTTGTCGGATGCGCGCGGCGAATGGACATGGCGGGAGCTGGAGCACGGCCGCAAGCAGCTGGCCGAGCTGCTCCTCACGCTGGGCGTGCGCGCAGGCGACCGCGTGATGGTCGTCGCGGAAAACTGTTGCGCGCTGGTCGCCGTGCTCTTCGCCGTGACGTCGGTGGGCGCGTGGGTCGTCAACGTGAATGCGCGCATGTCGCCGCGCGAGCTGGATTCCATCCGCGCCCATTGCCAGCCGCGGCGCGTGCTCTACCTCGGAGACGATTCGGCCGACGCGCGGCATCACGCCGAACGCGTACAGGCCACGCGCCTCTCGTTGGGCCGTTGGGGCACGATCGCGGTCACGGCGCTGGACGAGCGCTGCACGCCCGAACCGGTCACCGGCAATCCCGCGCAGGACGTGGCGGCCCTGCTGTACACGACCGGGACGACGGGCGATCCCAAGGCGGTGATGCTCACGCACGCGAACCTGCTCTTCATCGCGCGCGTCTCGGCGGAGCTTCGCCGGCTCACGCAGGAGGACCGTGTCTATGGCCTCCTGCCGATCTCGCATGTCTACGGGCTCGCGTCCGTCTGCCTCGGCACGCTGCGCGCGGGCGCCAGCCTGCACCTGCAGCCGCGCTTCAATCCCGCGTCGATGCTGGAATTCCTCGCGTCGCATCGCATCAGCGTGTGCCAGGGCGTGCCGGCGATGTACGCGAAGGTGGTCGAGCACCTGAAGTCGCGCGGCGAGAAGCTGATGGCCGCGTCGCTGCGCTTCATCTACGCCGGCGGCTCGCCGCTCGCGGCGGAGCTGAAGCGCGAGGTGGAGCGCGTCTTCGGGATGACGCTGCACAACGGATACGGGCTCACCGAGGCTTCTCCCACGCTCACGCAGACGCGCCAGGACGAGCCGCGCTCTGATTGCTCGGTGGGCCGCGCGCTGCCCGGCGTGCAGCTGCGCATCGTCGATGCGGAGGGCCGGGACGTGGAGGCCGGCACGCCCGGCGAGCTCTGGGCGCGCGGCCCGAACATCATGAAGGGCTACTACCGCGATGCGGCCGCGACGGCCGAGGTGATCAAGCCGGGCGGATGGCTCGCCACGGGCGACATCGCGCGCCAGGGCGAGGACGGCGCCTATTTCATCGAGGGGCGCGTGAAGGAGCTCATCATCCGCTCGGGCTTCAACGTGAACCCGGTCGAGGTGGAAGTGGTGCTCAATTCCCACCCGGACGTGATCCAGTCCGCGGTGATCGGGCGCAAGAAGGACGGCGACGAGGAAGTGATCGCGTTCGTGGAGCTGGCGGGCGGCGCGCGCATCACGCCGGATCAACTGCTCGCCTATGCCGCGGGATTGCTCGCGCCGTACAAGCGGCCCAGCGAGATCATCACCATGGGCGCGCTGCCCACGGCGGCGAACGGCAAGGTCCTGAAGGGCCGCCTCGCCCACCTCGCGCGCGACGCCTGAGGCGTCACTTGGCCATCAGGCCGAGCCGCTCGATCAGCGCCTTTTCGCTCACGAAGGTCTCCGCGGCCCAGCGCGTGTAATCGTCCGGGGATTTGTACCAGTAGACCTGGTCGAGCATCTGCAGGACCTTCGCGTTCTCGGGATCGTCGATGGCCTTCTTGAACGCGTCGTGGAGGATCTTCACGACCTTCGGATCCATGCCTTTCGGTCCCGCCAGCCCGTAGGGCGAATAGGACACCACGTCGTAGCCCAGCTCCTTCGCGGTGGGCGCGCCCCAGCGCGTGCGCTGGTCGCCGAAGGTCACCAGCAGGCGGAAGGCGCCCTGGTCGACGAATTTTCCCCAGCCGGTGGCATCGGATTGCACCATCACGTGGCCGCCCATGAGCGCCTGCGTGGAATCGGCGTTGCCCTTGTACGGAACGTGAAGGAACTGCACGCCGGCCTTCGACGCGAGCTGTTCGACAAGAAGGTGCGGTGAGGTGCCCATGCCCGTCGAGGAGTACGACATCTTCCCGGGATTGGCGCGCGCGTAGGCGATGACGTCGTCGAGGGTCTTGAAGGGCGAATCGGCTTTCACCACCATGCCGAACGTGTAGCCGCTGACCCCGATGATGTAGGTGAAGTCGCGCAGGGGATCCCAATCGACCTTCTGCAGGAACGGCTGCCTGAACGCGCCCACCGTGATCTGCGCGATGGTGTAGCCGTCCGGCGCGGCGCTCTTTGCCATCACGCCCGGCCCCAGCATGCCGCCGCCGCCGGGCTTGTTCTCGATCACGATCGGTTGGCCGAGATGGCGCGATGCGATCTCCGAGAGCTTGCGCAGGTGCGTGTCCGTTGATCCTCCCGCGGGCCACGGCACGATGAGCGTGACCGGGCGCGAGGGATATGCATCGGCCGCGGCGGCGGGAAGCGCCCACGCGAGCGCGAGGACGGCGAAAGCGGTGCGCAGTCTCATCGGGTTTGCCTCCGTGTCATTCGGGCTTGACCTTGGCGACGGTGATGACCTGCGCCCACTTCGCGATCTCGTCGTCGAGGAACTTGGCGGCCTCCGCCGGCGTGCCGCCGACGGCCTCGATTCCGAGCTGGTCGAAGCGCGCGCGGATGTCCGGGGCGCCGACCATTTTCGCGGTCTCGGCGGAGAGCTTCGCCACCACGTCGCGCGGCGTTCCCGCGGGCATGAGGAACATGACCCAGGTCGATCCCTCGACTGCCGGGCCGCCCGCTTCCACCACGGTCGGCACCTCGGGCGCGCCGGCGCTGCGCTTGGCGGCGAACAGGCCCAGCGCGCGTATCTTGGCCGCACGCACGTGCGGCATCATGCTGCTCGGCACGTCGACCATCACCTGGATGTCGCCTGCGAGCAGCGCCGTGAGGGCCGGCGCCGTGCCCTTGTATGCGATATGCAGCAGCTGGATGCCCGCGGTCTGCTGCAGAAGCTCCATGGTGAGGTGCGAGGCCGAGCCGATGCCGCTCGTGCCGAACGAGACCTTGCCGGGGTTGGCGCGTGCGTAGGCGATGAGCTCCTTCATGTCGCGCACCGGAAAGTCGTTGTTCACGGTGAGGATGAGGGGTGCCACCGCGACCAGCGATACCGGCGCGAAGCTCTTCACGGGATCGAACGGAAGCTTGCCCGCGTAGAGCGTCGCATTCGCCGCGTGCGCGGCGATGACGGTAAGGCCGGTGTAACCGTCGGGGGCGCTGCGGGCGACGCTGTCCGCGCCCACGATGCTGTTCGCCCCCGGCTTGTTCTCGACCACCACCGGCTGTCCGAGCGAAGCCTCGAGCTTCTGCATCACGACCCGGGTGACCGTGTCCGTGATGCCCGCGGGGGTGTAGGGAACCACCCAGCGGATCGTCTTGGAGGGATATTGCGCGTGGCCCGACGCGCAGAGCGCGAGCCCGAACAGCAGGAGGACGGTTCTCATGGCGCCTTTCATATCATGTCCAGCGGCCGCTTGCGACGGGGAGCGGGAAACGCCTGCTCGAGCACCTCGACGGCTTCCTTGTCGAGGAGGATGTCCGCGGCGGCCCGGTTCGCGCGCACGTGCTGCGTCGTGGTCGCCTTCGGGATGGTGATCACGCCCGGATTGCGCAGCAGCCAGGCGAGCGCGACCTGTCCGGGGTCGACGCCCAGGCGCGAGGCCACCATCACGAGCGCGGGATGGCGCGCAAGGCGACCCTCGTCCAGCGGCGAGTACGCCATGACCGGGATGCGCCGTTCCACGCACCAGGGAAGGAGGTCGAACTCGATGCCGCGGTGCGCGAGGTTGTAGAGCACCTGGTTGGCCGCGCAGCGCTCGCCGCCGGGCACCGCCACCAGCTCCTCCATGTCGGCCACGTCGAAATTGGATACGCCCCAGCGCTGGATCTTGCCGATGCGCACCAGCTCTTCGAGCGTGGCCACCGTCTCCTCCAGCGGGACCGTGCCACGCCAGTGCAGGAGGTAGAGGTCGATGGTCTCGCCGCCCAGCTGCGCGAGCGATCCATCGCACGCGGCGATGAGCTTGCGCCGCGACGCGTGATGCGGATAGAACTTGGTCACCACGAAGACGCTTTCGCGCCAGCCGTGGATCGCCTCGCCGACCACGCTCTCGGCGCCGCCGTCGCCGTACATCTCGGCGCTGTCGATGAGGCTCATGCCGAGGTCTAGCCCGAGGCGCAGCGCGGCGATCTCCGCCGCGCGATTGCCGGCGCGCTCGCCCATGTGCCAGGTACCCATGCCCAGGAGCGGGACCACTTCGCCGTCGCGAAGCCGGAGGTTCGGAATGGAGGCCACGCGTCCTTTTACAGGACGCGCGGCCCGGACGCTAGAGCGTTCCGCTCGCGGCGACCGCTTCCCCGTATTGCGGATTCACGCGCGACTTCGACCCCATCTTGTTGAGCGCGTTGATGTAGGCCTTGGCCGAGGCGACGACGATGTCCGTGTCCGAACCCATGCCGTTCACGATGCGGCCGTTCTTCGACAGCCGCACCGAGACCTCGCCCTGGGAGTCCGTGCCTTCGGTCACGTTGTTCACCGAATACAGCAGCAGCTCCGTGCCGCTCTGCACGACGCTCTCGATCGCCTTGAAGGTCGCGTCCACGATGCCCGCGCCGCGCGCCTCGGCGCGCAGCTCCTTGCCTTCCTCCATCATCACGATGCGCGAGAAGGGTTGCTCGCCCGTCTCCGAATACGCGGAGATCGAGACGAAGCGGTAGTGCTCCACCTCGGGCGTCACGGCCTCGTCGGAGAGCAGCGCCTGGATGTCCTCGTCGAAGATCTCGCGCTTCTTGTCGGCGAGCTCCTTGAAGCGCGCGAACGCGGCGTTCAACTGCTCCTCGGAAGCGAGCGTGATGCCCAGCTCCTGCAGGCGCGTCTTGAACGCGTTGCGGCCCGAGAGCTTGCCGAGCGTGAGGCGGTTCGCGCCCCAGCCCACGTCCGAGGCCCGCATGATCTCGTAGGTCTCGCGGTGCTTCAACACGCCGTCCTGGTGGATGCCAGACTCGTGCGCGAACGCGTTCGCGCCCACCACCGCCTTGTTGGGTTGCACCGGGTAGCCCGTGATCGTCGACACCAGCTTGCTCGCGGGAACGATCTGCGTGGTGTCGATCCCGGTCTTGATGCCGAAGATGTCGGAGCGCGTCTTCACCGCCATCACGATCTCCTCGAGCGACGCGTTGCCGGCCCGCTCGCCCAGGCCGTTGATGGTGCATTCGACCTGGCGCGCGCCCGCCATCACCGCCGCGAGCGAGTTGGCCACCGCCATGCCCAGGTCGTTGTGGCAGTGCGTCGACCAGATGGCCTTGTCCGAATTCGGCACGCGCTCGATCAGCGTGCGCATGAGCGCGCCCCATTTCTCCGGCACGCTGTATCCGACGGTATCGGGCACGTTGATGGTGGTGGCGCCCGCCTTGATGGTGGCCTCGAAGATGCGGCAGAGGAAATCCACGTCCGAGCGCACCGCGTCCTCCGCGGAGAACTCCACGTCGTCCGTGTACTGGCGCGCGAGCTTCACCGCGCGCACCGCCGCTTCCAGCACCGCATCCGGCTCCATGCGCAGCTTGTGCTGCATGTGGATGGGGCTGGTCGCGATGAACGTATGCACGCGGCCGCGGTTGGCGCCCTTCACCGCCTCGCCGGCGCGCTTCACGTCGTTGTCGTTGGCGCGCGCGAGCGAGCAGACGGTCGAGTCCTTCACCGCCGCCGCCACCGCGCGGATCGCCTCGAAGTCGCCGGGGCTCGAAGCGGCGAAGCCCGCCTCGATCACGTCCACGCGCAGGCGCTCGAGCTGCTTGCCGATGCGGATCTTGTCGTCCTTCGTCATGGCCGCGCCGGGGCTCTGCTCGCCGTCGCGCATCGTGGTATCGAAAATGATCAGCTGGTCACGCATGTGTGTTCTCCGGATGCCGGATGGACTTTTCCGCCCCGCTGCGGCGAAGCGGCCGAATGCTGCACGAACTGTGGTTTGGAGTTTTTAGCGCGCGCGGCGCAGCAGCAGGGCCAGCGCGAGCGCGCTGCCCAGGGAGCGAAAAAGGATTTCGCGGCTGCCATTCATGGATTCACTATACCCGCGGGCCCCGCTCCTTGGCAAACCGCGGCTACGGCTGCAGGGGCGCCAGCTCCCGGGAGGACTTCGCGCCGTGGCGCAGTAGGACTGCGGCGATGTCGTGCGCGCCGTGCTCGTCGGCGGCGTCGAGGGGCGTCATGCCGGAAGTGTCGTGCGTGTTGGGATTGGCGCCCGCGGCGAGCAGGGTCTCCACCGCTTCCTGGAAGCCGATCTCGGTCGCGAGCGCGAGCGCGGTCTGCCCGTGCTCGTCGCGCAGGTCGAGCGAGGCGCCGCGCGAGACGAGGAGCTCGATCGCGGGCAGGTTCGTCTCCTCCACCGCGAGCGCGAGGAGCGTGCGCCCGCCCGGGCCCACCACGGCGTCCACGTTCGTGGAGGTCAGCATGCGCGCGAGGCCGGCGAGGTTGCCCTCCTCGACCGCGTCGCGGATGTGCGCGTACTGCTTCTGCGTGGCGTCACGCCGCCAGCGCTGCACGACCCAGCCGACGTACCCGGACAGCCCGTACGCGAGCATCACGCCCCACAGCACGTGCGCGGGCTCGATCATGACGAGCAGGATCGCCATCACGAGCGCCAGCACCACCGAGAACGGCACCGCGCGGCGCAGGTTGATGTCCTTGCCGCTGTAGAACTTCACGTTCGAGACCATGGTGATGCCGGCGTAGATCGTCACCATCGCCGCGATGAACTTCACGTCGCCGCCCTGCACCTGGTAGTCGTTCAGCACCCAGATCATGCCGGCGACGAGCGCGGCGGCCGCGGGGCTGGGCAAGCCGGTGAACCAGCGCTTGTCCGCCGTGGAGAGCTGCGTGTTGAAGCGCGCGAGGCGCAACGCCGCCCCCACGCAGTAGACGAACGCCGCGATCCAGCCGATGCGGCCCAGGTCGCGCAACGCCCACTCGTACATCACGAGCGCGGGCGCGGCGCCGAAGGACACCATGTCGGAGAGGCTGTCGTACTCGGCGCCGAAGGCCGATTGGGTGCGCGTGAGCCGCGCCACGCGCCCGTCGATCGAGTCCAGCACCATCGCGACGAAGATCGCGATCGACGCCTTCTCGTAGTCGTGGTTCATGCCCTGCACGATGGCGTAGAAGCCCGCGAACAGGTTCAGCGTCGTGAACAGGTTCGGCAGCAGGTAGATGCCGCGGCGGCGCGCGAGGTCCCTCGCGGCCTCGGCCGGACGTGCGATCGGGCTCGCCATGGGCGGCTAGCCTATCAGCGGCGGGGCAATTCCGCGAGGACCGTGGAAGAGGCCGAGACCTTGTCGCCGATCGCCACCCGGGGGCGCGCGTCGGTCGGCAGGTAGACATCGACGCGCGAGCCGAAGCGGATGAAGCCGTAGCGCTGGCCGCGCGCGAGGCGCTCGCCCGCCTTCACGTAGCACAGGATGCGCCGCGCGATGAGGCCGGCCACCTGCACGCAGGAGATCTCGGTGCCCGAGTCCATGCGCAGGATGAGGGCGTTGCGCTCGTTGTCGGACGAGGCCTTGTCGAACGACGCGTTCACGAACAGGCCCTTGGCGTATTTCACGTCCGTGATCACGGCGTCCACCGGCGAGCGCTGCGAATGCACGTTGAAGACGTTCATGAAGATGCTGATCTTGAGCGCCGGGACGTTGCGGTACGGATCCGTGGTGTTGCCGACCACGATCACCTTCCCGTCGGCCGGGCAGAGCACGAGGCCCTCGTCCTGGGGAATCTCGCGCGGCGGGTCGCGGAAGAACTGCAGGATGAAGATCGTGGCGAGCCAGAAGGGCAGCGACCACCAGCCGAAGAAATACGCGATGACCGCGGAGACGATCGCGGCGAGGGCGAGGAAGGGCCAGCCCTCCTTCGCGACGACCGGATGCGGCCAGTTCGTCATCAGTTGCGGCTCGTGTCCACCAGCTTGTTCTTCTTGATCCACGGCATCATGGCGCGCAGCTTCTCGCCCACCACCTCGATGTCGTGCTCGGCCAGCAGCCGGCGCTTGGCGTTCAGCGTGGGCGCCCCGGCGCGGTTCTCGAGGATGAAGTCGCGCGCGTACTCGCCCGACTGGATGCGCGCGAGGCACTCCTTCATCGCCTTCTTCGACTCCTCGCCGATGACCTTGGGCCCCGTCACGTACTCGCCGTACTCCGCGTTGTTCGAGATCGAGTAGTTCATGTTCGCGATGCCGCCCTCGTAGATGAGGTCGACGATGAGCTTGGTCTCGTGCAGGCACTCGAAATAGGCCATCTCGGGCGCGTACCCGGCCTCGACCAGCGTCTCGTAGCCCGCCTTGATGAGCTCGACGATGCCGCCGCACAGGACGGTCTGCTCGCCGAACAGGTCGGTCTCGGTTTCCTCACGGAAGTTAGTCTCGATCACGCCCCCGCGGGTTCCGCCGATCGCCGCGGCGTACGACAGGGCCAGGTCCTTGGCCTTGCCGGAAGCGTTCTGGTGGATGGCGATCAGGGCCGGCACGCCCCCGCCCTGGGTGTAGGTCTGCCGCACCAGGTGTCCCGGGCCCTTGGGGGCGATCATCACGACGTCCAGGTCGGGGCGCGGCATGATCTGGCGGAAGTGGATGTTGAACCCGTGCGCGAAGGCGAGCGTGGCGCCCTTCTTGATGTTGGGCTCGATGCTGTCCTTGTAGACCGCCGCATGGTTCTCGTCGGGCAGCAGGATCATGACGAAATCCGCGCCCTTCACGGCCTCGCCGACTTCCTTCACGGCGATCTTGGCCTTCTTCACCTTCTCCCACGAGGCGCCGCCGGGGCGAAGCCCGACGGTGACCTTGACCCCGGAATCGGTCAGGTTCTGCGCGTGCGCGTGCCCCTGCGAGCCGTAGCCGATGATCGTGACCTTCTTGCCCTTGATGAGCGACAGGTCCGCGTCCTTGTCGTAATAGACCTTCATGTGCGTTTCCCCAGGTTAGGCGGCGTCAGACCTTGAGCACCCACTCGCCGCGCCCGATGCCGGATACGCCGGTGCGGACGGTTTCCAGGATCGCGCTGCGGTCGAGCGCTTCCAGGAAGGCGTCGAGCTTCTCGGTGGTGCCGGTCAGCTCGATGAAGTAGGACTTGTCGGTGACGTCGATGATGCGCCCGCGGAAGATGTCCGCGACGCGCTTGAGTTCCTCGCGG
>Ga0207691_10003946_pt1 | contig 14408 bp, 18 predicted proteins | sample KBSM13metaG_FD_184327 | JGI IMG/M metagenome (GOLD analysis project Ga0207691, IMG submission 184327) | Miscanthus rhizosphere microbial communities from Kellogg Biological Station, Michigan, USA - KBS M1-3 metaG (SPAdes) (version 2) | ecosystem: Host-associated > Plants > Roots > Rhizosphere >... | reverse complement strand
CGCTTGAGGAAGGGTGGCTGAGTCCGGTTTAAGGCACTCGACTCGAAATCGAGCGTGGGGCAACCCACCGTGGGTTCGAATCCCACCCCTTCCGCCAATTTCGTTGATTGCTTGGGGAAACAGTTGAGCTTGGCACCAGTTCACCGGAGCTGTGAAGATGCGGGTCAATTGCAGTGACCCCAGCCAGGAATGATCAAAGGTAACGAGCGAACACCGGGCAATGTTGTTATCACAACCGTCGCCGTCATTTCCTTGTCTGGACCTGGACCTCCTACGCGCGCTGGGCGGATTTCCAGTATCGGAGCTTCGACCTCGCTTATTATGTTCAGGCGATCTGGCAATTGATCCACGGGCGTTTCGATGTCTCGGTCGAAAACGTTCCGCTGCTGGGCAACCATGTCGAACCGATCGTTTTTCTTTTTGCTCCGCTCTTAGCAGTTTTTCGTCATCCGATGCTTTTTGTTATCGTGCAGAATGCTGCGCTCGCGACCATGCCTCTGGTTGGCTACAACATCGCAAAGGACTCGGACTGATGGAAAACGTGACTGTTTACTGTGCGCCGCCCTCTTGCTCGCGTCGGCCGCGGGCTACATCGCCATTCATGAGTTCCGCTGCCCGAAGCTCTGGTCGCGCCCTTCCTTCTGTTAATGCTTCAGGCGTGGGTGGCGAAGTCGATCAGTCGCCGTTGGCTCTGGTTTGTCGCTGTTTTGGCCTGCAAAGAAAACATGGCACCATTGCTGGTCGTTTATTGTGCAACACAATGCGTTGTCGAACGCAGTCTCGGCTTAGCCGAATTGCGTCGCTGGTATCTCTGGCCGATGGGCCTGGCTCTGATCTGGTTCCTGTTGTCCGCCTACGGAATCACGCCGGCGCTGAATTCCGGTAACATAGATTACGTTGCCTTGTACGATCAGTTGGGCACGTCGCCAGAAAATATCCTGATCAACGCCATCGTCCGACCATAACTAATTGGAAGAGCGCTTCCGCAATCTCTCACGCATGGAAACCTAGTTTGGGGGCTGCTCCTTCCGTTCTCTGCCTGCCGTTGCTAAGGCCACGCTGGATCGTTATCGCCGCGCCAATTCTTCTACAGCATCTCCTTTCCTGGCGCTCGTCGGAATGGATGATTTACTTTCATTACGCCGCGCCGCTCCTTCCTCTCTTCTGGATCGCATCGGTCGAAGCAATCGCAGCTTTCGATCAAAGGAAACATGTTCCTTCGTTCGTTTCGCGCGCAGCCGCATGGCTGGTCATTATCGGCTGTGTCGTCGCCCAGATTTGGATCGGGCCGGTCTCGCGCATCGTCACTCCGACGGCGGATTGGTTTGAAGCAGGTCAAGATCGCGCGCGCAAGAACGCTTTCATAGCCCAAATTCCGCCAGCCAGCAGCGTGGTGGCCCCGCTGCCCTACCTCTCTCATCTTGCGATGCGTGAGAAATTGTACTCGCTTCACTATATTCTGAAGGGTCTCAAGACTCTGGGCCGATCATCCTACCAGCCGCCATCAGCAACGGATTTTGTGCTGATTGATTATCGTGACTCGGCCACCTTCCATCCGGGCGCGGGCTTTTATCATCCTACCATGAAAACAGTCGAGGGCCGGATCATCCCGTCGAGTGATCGGCTGCTACACGATTTTCTAAAAGGGGCAGTTTGGACTGCGGATGAGCAAGATGAACTTACGCTGCTGCAGAATTTGGGGAACCGAAAAACGCCTGTCGGTGAACAAGCCTCGCCCGATGACGAGCCGGGCGTATTCTCAATCGGTGCGACCCGACTCATTAAGTATCGCAACGGCAGGCGAGGTCGTTTCTCGATCCCGGCCGCTGGAAGTTCAGTTACGCTGGAAATTCCAAGGCGAGCGCAACGTTTTTCCGTGGATGCTTCTCAGGTTATCGCGCGAAAAAGCGAAAGTCGCGCTTTTGGTGAAAGGTTTATGCGCTCCTGAGGCAACCGAGGGAATTTACACGGAGACCTGGCGCGTCGTGACAGCGGAACATTTGCTTCCGGGTGATTACTCTCTTGAAGCTCTCTTTGTCGATAACAGCAAGCGCGCCTGGTTTGAAACCAACCGTAGTGGCAGCGGCGAAACGACCTTATTGTCCGCCCCGGTTTCGCTGGGTCATATTAAGGTCGAAAGGTAAGAATCGGCAGAGCCTCAAGTACTTCGCCTCCATCCCGTTTAAAGCATAAACGCGAACTTTCCACCCCAAACTCCTGTGACAGAACAGCTCAAGCCATTTTTCGGCGAAGCATCTTGTCTTCTGGCACCTCCAGTGCTTATAATGGATTCTCGATGATTCAGGCGAATTGTCGGGCGCGGTTTACCGCAGCGGATTTTGATTTTGTCGTGTGCACTCTGGCACGCTCTCAATCCGAATCCGTCTCCCTGGTCGATCTTCTGGCCGATTCCGAGACCCGCGATTCCGTTCTCGATTCCCCGCGCCTGGTGGAGGCCATTCTTTGCAATGACAGCCAGCTACGCATCTCGTCCCAATTCTACTTCTATGTTCTGGCGCGATACGTTTTGCGCGACGCCGGAATCCGCGATCGCAAACTGTGCGATTACGTCGGTTCCCTGCTCGAGAATTTCTCTCGCGCGCATTTCCTGCGCGGCCCGCATGCCGAGGCCGACGAATCGCCGCGCCAATATCTCTCTGATATGTTAATTGCGCTTTCCCGCGCCACACAGGACGAAGCGTTTTTGTTGCGCGCCCACGTCGGGAATTACTCGCTCTTCATCAGTGGGATTTTTCATGAGAACACCCAACGGCGCAGCCTGCGCGGTGCCCCTGACATCGGCTTTTATGAAAATATAGGACGGCGCAACTATCACCTCGTCGCCTCGCACGCGACCGCCAGGCGCTGTGAACTTAACGATGTTTATGCTGAGCTGGCCGATCGTTTTCGCGATGTGCGGCTCGCGCTCAATCAACTGGCCGATCGTTTGCTCAATCTAGATGAAGGCGACCGGCCAACGCTGGTATGAACGAAACCCTCTTCAGCCAAATCCAGCGGCTGCTTGAACGGACCTACGCCCAGGTCGGGATTAATCTCGAAGATTGCATCATTGATCGAGCCCGTTCCGTTCACCTCAGCAAATTGGCCGGCGCTTCCGCCCGCGAATTGAACGAAATCGCACGCACTTTTCTTCGACACGCCGGCGATCAGCTTTACGTCGGGATCTACTATTCGCGCTGGCTGATCGATCAGCTTGAACGCCATGACCCGCGCAGCGGATTGAGCGATTCGAACATTCGATCCCTTATCGTTTTCGTGGAGGAATTAAATCATGCGCTCCACGCCGCGCTCCAGTTCAAGAACGGCCAGCGCCGAATCGCCTCCGAAGAATTTGCGCGCGATCTCGAGCTCCAAGCGCAGGTCGATACCTATCTCATCCTCCTCTTGTTTGTCGCTTTCTTTCGCAAAACTCAGCGCGTTTCCCGGACCGATCGTCGCTGGTTGCGCTTTCATCTTTTTAGCCGGCAATGTCCGGATGCATTCCGCGATGAAAATCTGCGCGGTCGCTATCTCGAAACTTGCGAGCTCGCTGCCAGCTACACCCAGTATCTCGATACCCTCAACGGTGTCCGGCGTCTTGATGAGATCCGCAAATTTCGTTCGCTCGATTATTCCGCCAAAAAAGCGCACATCTTCGCGTTGATGGAGCGGACCGCGACCTGATTTCAATGGTCATCCCGAGGCACGGCGAGGGATCCCGTTGAGGTTAGCTTTAAGGTCAGGCAGCGGGATCCCTCGACTGCGCTCAGGATGACCGCTTCTGCCATCGCTTTGTTACTTCATTGATTTGATATTTTCTGTCGGGTAAAACATGACACGATGTTCTACGCGATCATGTCCGGCAGCGTACGTGAGGCGGTTATCCTGGGTGCCGTCGGCGCCGTAATTCTCGTATCCGGAAATTCAATCGGTGCCGCGCCAGCACCAACTCAGGTTCCCAATTCTTTGCCTTCGGCGATGACTCCGGGCTTCGTAGTGTTGACCCAGCCGGTCAAGGTAAAGATCGCTTATGGCGAAACCGTTTTGCCGGCGGGAATGAAACTTCCGGTCGTCTCGAGCGATGCCACTTCTGTCCGCGTAAAATATATGGGCGAATTGCAGACCATTCCCATTGGGGCCGCTCGGTTTGAAGGGTCTGCGGCCGACCCACCGGACACCGGCCCTTCCGAGACTGCGCCGATTGTTCCGACTAAGCCGGCGGCCGTTCCTTCCAAAGCGCCTGGTACACAGCCACAAGTTTCGCTCCAGCCGGGCTACGACTCCCGGATGCAAGGCGGCGACATCGGCATGCGAGAATTGCAATTACTTTTGTCGTCACACTGTATTGAAGGGCTAGATCTGAGTGGCGCCGGCACAAAAATCTACAACAGCGTCACCTATCTGATGGATTCTGAACAAGCTGCCATCATTCTCGGTCTCGCGCACAGTGTTCCCTCGAGAGTACCGGTGGCGACGCCAGGTTTTCCGAAAAACTCCATGTACTACATCGGCTACGACGGAGCCTTCGAAGGACACTTTAATCGCCTCTACCTGGTGACAGACACCGCCAACAAGGTCGTCGCTATTCAGCTCGTTGACGAACATCCGAAAGGGCGCTGGAAATCTGCGGCTGCACTCGCAGCGGCTACCTGGAGCACTTATAATTTCATCAACGCACGAATGCGGGCCAGCGATACCGCGCGTGTGCAAGCCGTCTCAAAGCGGCAGGGCAACATCATCATGATCGACACTCAGCTGTATCAACGCGTTCGGACGAGGGTTGGCCGAACGAACGTTGATCGCTACGAAGAGCAGGAAAACGCGAAACTATTCATTCCGACTCCATTTGCCCGCATCATTCTGCATTGCGCCAAGATCGGGCTAGCCAAGACGTGACTGCCGGAATGGAATATTGGAGTGCTGGAGTGATGTAAAAAACTCAATACTCGAGCACTGCATTATTCCACCACCTCCATTGGTTTTTGCTGTTTCCATTTGTGAACACGATTCCATTCCGCTAAACATCACCCGTGTTCAGCTTGACCATGCTCGGCAGCGGCAGTGCCGGGAATAGCGCTCTTGTTTCCACCGATCACTGCCGGATTTTGATCGATGGCGGACTGAGCGCGCGCCAGATCGTGGTCCGGCTTGAGCAATGCGGTGTCGCCCCCGAGCAACTCGATGGATTACTTCTTACCCATGAGCATGGCGATCACGTTTGCGGGTTGGAGGTGCTTTGCCGGAAATTTGCCTTTCCGATTTATTGCAACGCGCAAACGGCCGAGGCCATTCGTTGCTTCAGCCTGGGCGAGCACAAAAACTGGCGAATCTTTCGTACCGGTACGGAATTCACGATCTGCGATATCTTGGTCCAAACCTTTCCCGTCCCACACGATGCGGTCGAGCCAGTAGGCTACGCTTTCCATGCCGGCAATCGCGGTCTCGGTTTCATCACCGACCTCGGGTATCCCACCAAGATGTTAATCGAACGGCTGCGCGAAGTACACACTCTGGTCATCGAAACCAACCACGACGAAAAGCTTTTGCAGAACGATCCGTATCGACCCTGGCCGGTGAAACAACGGATCATGTCGCGCCACGGTCATCTTTCCAACGCGGCAGCGGCTAGTGTGATCGAACAATTGTTGCCGGGAAAAATTGAGCGCGTCGTCCTGGGCCATCTTTCGCGCGACTGTAATACACCCGAGCTGGCTACGGCCGCGGTGCGCTCACAGATGGAACGAGTAGCCCGCGCTGACCTGGAAATTTTTTGCGCTCTGCAAGACGCCATCAGCCCGCGGTTTCACATCGGCGAAACATTGCACGGTGATTTTCAACCTACCTTCGAAAGCGCGCTGTTTAATACTGCGGTGCTCTAGCTGCGGTCGATGGCCGGGGCATTCCAGAACGAAATTTATGGGTCGCCGCCGCCCGCCGCCGCTACTGGAATACAAATCCGCGATGCTACCGAAGCCGATCTTCCAGCCATCGTCGAAATTCATAACGCGGCTATCGCCTCGCGCATTTCCACCGCGCAACTTGAGCCGGTCACGGTTGAGAGCCAAGGCGAATGGTTCCGTGCGCATTCACCGGCACAACATCCAATTTTGGTCGCGGAAGTGGAAGGCGTGATTGCCGGCTGGCTTAGCTTCAAGGAATTTCTCCCGCGCTGCGCTTATCGCGGTGCCGTCGAGCTCAGCCTTTACATCAGCGAACAATTCCGGCGCCGTGGCCTGGGCAGAAGATTGTTGCAGGAAGCGATCGGGCGCGCCCCACAATTGGATATACACTCGCTCGTTGGATTAATTTTTGGCCACAACGAGCCGAGCGTCGCCCTTTTCCGAGCCGCCGGCTTCGAGCGCTGGGGTCTGCTTCCCGGCATCGCCCGCGTTGATCAAATCCCGCGTGACCTAACGATCTTTGGACGACACGTCTGATTGCGCCAATGAAGCGAGCCTGGCCTAACAAATCCTTCGCTTTTCTAGCGACAGCTACTGGAGATTGTGCGCGATCAATGTCCGCGCTTGGGCGCTACTAATCAGCATCGGACGCAGAATGGAAGTCCGCGGTTTCACATCGCCAAAGCATCGCGCGGCTTTCCAGCCGACCTTCGAGAGCGCCCTCTTCTATCGCGCCGGTCCGCGACCGCCGGAAATGGTGGAATTCATCAGCCGGAGCTAAAACCAATCGCGTGTGCGTGGCTGATTCGATTTGACTTGCTCATACTCTGATTGCGCGCAGTGCTCAAAAGCGATGAATGACAGACAGCATTACCAGGCTTGCTTTGATCTCATGCAGGCGGTAGCGGCTTATCGGCATGAGCCAATTCATCGACGTCTGGAAAAGTTCGGTAAACGCGAGTCAATGGTGCACCTGGACGTTCTGGTGCTGACCTACCATCTTGCCCGGATCTGTCGAGGCTCCATTCTCGAGATAGGAGCATTCCGCGGCGGGACGACCGTCGCGGCAGCGTGGGGTGTTCGGGATGCAAGGGAAGCGAAAAAGCTCATCACAATTGAGCCCGGTGGCAGTCTTCGCAAACATCGTCTGGCCACGCGCAACATCTTGGGTTCGTTAAAACGCAATCTCGCCCGGCAAGGCGTGGCCGAACGAGTCACAATCCTAGAGGGCCATTCCTTTGAGCCCGAGGTTGTCGCCGCCGTTCATCGCACCTTGGATGTTGATCAAGTGGGTCTCCTCATCCTGGACGCGGATGCCAATTGCAAACGCGACATCAACTGCTACGGACCCAAACTGATGGATGGTTGCTGGTTGATAATCGATGACTACGGCGGCCCAGCCGATAATTCGAAGGTATCGTCCACGAAAACACTGGTCGATGAACTGGTGAACAGCGGTCGGCTACTGCCCCTCGGTTACTATGGCTTCGGTACCTGGGTTGGCCGATGGCAAGGCATCATGCTTCCTCGTGCCCGATGACAAGATGGATAACACCATTTGGCGCGGAGATGAAAAAGCCATCGAAGTCCTCGCGTAATTGCTCCACTTCATCGCGGCGCGGGATGCCGTTCACTTTTAAAAATGACGCTGCTGCTTCGGTGTCATTTGTTTCCACCTCGAGCCAGACATCAGGGTGACTCAAATTCGGCACCAGATCGACCCAAAGCCGATTCGGCCCAAACTGAAAAATGCAACCGTCCGCTTCCTCTTCAATCAAAGGCAGCGCCAGGGTATCGCGATAAAAGGCGACGGTCTGTTCGTAGGTGTGGGCCGGGCATTTGATCGCGATGTTGGCGCCGCCGGAGAACTGCGGGCCGTGAACGTTCGCTACCATTTATCTGACCTTAGGCGCGCTCGCGTTTGACACAAACCCGCTACAATTGCGCAAGGATTTTCTCGGCGACCTGCTTCGCTTTTTCCAACGCTGCCGCTTCATCTGCTATTCCGCCAATGCCAATGGTGATGAGTGACCTTCCCTTGACGACGTAAAGCATAATCACGTTCGGCGGTAGTCCGTTTTCAGGCGCCCCACTAAACATGCCCGCTTTGTCGCCTACGCCCTCGATCACTTTCATTTTCCCGCCACTGGACGCGATCTGATCAAGTTCGGTTAGTGGATCGACACTGGCTTCACCTGCCTGGCGGACCCGCAACAGGAGTGAGCGGCCGGACTTCGTCCCGTAATAATTGCACTTCGAATAATACCCGTCCTTGCTGTTAACATTCAACGGAGTGGGGTTTCGGACCGGCTCGCCCAGAATTTTTTCGGCCTCCGTTTTCGGAACGATTGCCGAAACATCAATCGATTTCTCGGCCGCGAGCAATGAGATCGTTAGCAGGCTAACGATCAGGCCGGCCAAGCACAAACCTGCGCGCATTTCTAGCCGCCGCCAGATCCGGTTCCACCCGGTTGCGTCATCGCTATCGGATCGAGCGCACTCTCAAGGTCGTTTTCCTGCAGCACTTTCTTTTCCCGGCAAATTTCTCGCACGGTTTTGCCGGTGCGCGCGCTTTCCTTAGCGATCTCGGCCGCGCGATCGTAGCCGATCTTCGGTGCGAGACTCGTCACCATCGCCATCGAAAGCTCGACCAGTTCGCGACAACGTTCTTCATTCGCTTCAATCCCCACCACACATTTCTCGGTGAACGCGTCAACCACGTTTCCGAGTAGCCGGATCGATTCCAGAATGTTATGCGCCATCACTGGCATCATCACGTTCAGCTCGAAATTTCCATTGGCCCCCGACCAGGTAACGACAGCATCGTTTCCGAAAACTTGCGCGCACACCATCATGGTCGATTCGCACATGACCGGATTCACTTTCCCCGGCATGATCGAGCTGCCCGGCTGCGTCGGCGGTAATCGAATTTCGCCAATCCCGCAGCGCGGCCCGCTACCCAGCCAACGAATGTCGTTGGCAATTTTGAACAGACTGGTGGCAATCGTTTTTAATTGACCGCTCGCTTCCACCACCGCGTCCTTGCCGCCTTGCGCTTCGAAATGATTGCGGGCTTCGAAAAATTCGATGCCGGTGCGTTGCTGCAAATGCCGCATTACTTTCGCCGGAAAATCCGGATGCCGATTTAGTCCCGTGCCCACTGCCGTTCCGCCGAGGGCGAGTTCGCGCAAAACCTCGATCGCTTTTTCGGCGCGTGCTTTTCCGTATTCCACCTGCTGGGCGTAGCCACCGAATTCCTGGCCCAGCCGCACCGGAGTCGCATCCATCAGATGGGTGCGACCGATCTTGATAATGTGATGAAATTCTTTCGCCTTGGCCGATAGCGCGCTCCTCAATTTTTCCAACGCCGGCAGTAAACAGTCTCTCAATTGTTCCGCCGCGCTTACGTGAATCGCGGACGGAATGACGTCGTTGCTCGATTGCCCCATGTTGACGTGATCATTCGGGTGGACCGGTTCGCGAGAACCGATCGGCTTGCCGGCCAGTTGCGCACAACGATTAGCGATCACCTCATTCGCGTTCGTGTTCGTACTCGTGCCGGATCCGGTCTGAAAAATGTCGAGCGGGAAATGCTGGTCGAGTTTGCCCTCGATCACTTCTTCCGCCGCCTGAACGATGAGGGCGGCACGATGGGCGTCGAGTAGACCAAGATCGTGATTAGCCTGGGCTGCACCCCATTTGATCAAGCCAAGCGCACGAATGAAAGCGCGGCTGAATCGATAACCGCTCACCGGAAAATTCAAAACCGCCCGCTGGGTCGAAGCACCATAAAGGGCGTCTTTCGGCACCGCCATCTCGCCCATCGAATCTTTTTCGATGCGCGTTTCTACGCTTTTCATCGCGCGTAGTTCGAGGAAAGGCGGGCCGCCGAATCAACCGCGCCATTTCCGTTAGCGACAGCGGCTTTGCGGAAAACGGTGATGAACATCGGCGGAATGTTTTGCAGAAAATATTCGGACGCGGCGCTGGCAAAATCCGTGGCGTGTTGGCGCAGCTCGTTTGTTACCTGATAAATAATGAAAGCGCCACCGGGCGCGAGGGCCTCGTGTGTTTGCTGAAGCAGGTTGCGTTTTTTTTCCTTCTCCAAAATGCTGAACGGAATTCCCGAGATGATGTAATCGCATTGCACGATGCCGCGTTGGATTAACTCGGAGCGAATCGTCATGGCATTTGCATTGATCACGCGCACACGTCGATCGCCGGCGAACTGCCGGGCCAGATCGCGGGAAAAGGCAGGATCGAGTTCAAACAAAAGCAGCTGCGCGTCCGGCCGCATCCGTTGCGCCAATGCGCGCGAATGTACCCCTTCGCCCGGGCCGTACTCGGCAATTACCCGCGCCCGCTTAAAATCGATCTTGCTCGCCACTCGTTCGACCAGCGCTTGCGAGCTGGGAACGATCGAGGCGATTTGGAACGGCCGTTTCAGGAACCGCTTGAAAAAAAGAACACTCATCGCGAATGCGAATAGTTCACCGCGGCATTTCGCTTGTCCAGCAGCGAAAGCGGGCGTCGATTACCGGCCCGAGCGGGAGGGAGACAATTTCTGGCCTCCCGCAAAAGAGAGTTTGACTTTGATTCTAGTCTTTATAATGATTAAATCGTGAATAAATCTTGCGTGAGCAGGCGCAAGTTGATGAATAGGACCCATGCATAACCTGCTTACCGTTAAGGAAACCGCCAAATATCTCCGAATTCCGCTTCCTACGGTTTATTATCTGGTGCAGCGGGGCCAGCTGCCCGCGATTCAAATCGGTGGTCGTTGGCGAATTAAAAAGAACGCGCTCGATAAAGATATCCTCAAGGAGGAGAAGTCCGGACAACCTACCGTGCTGGTTGTCGATGATGACGAGAGTTTGCAAAATCTGTTTAAACTCTTCCTCAAGAAGATCGGCTTCAGTCGCGTTGTCGTCGGCACCGTCAAGGAAGCGATCGCTGCGTTGGAGAAACAGAAATTCGATCTCGTCTTTCTTGATCTCAAACTTCCCGATGGTCCTGCCGATGACGTTTACGATTTCGTTAAGCGGGAACAACCCGATTGTCCCATCATTATCATTACCGGTTACCCCGATAGCGAAATGCTCGATCGCATTCTGGCGAAGGGGCCAATCACGGTTTTGAAAAAGCCGCTCAAGACGGAGCAACTGCAACAAACGGTGAGAATTCTTGGGCACAAAGACGCGGTCAAACTCGCCGCGTAAACACTGACGTCGTTCGGGCATCCTGGTGGATCGGCCGCTCCGTCGGGCGATGCCGAAGGCAAAGGCGGCGGCTTTCGCCGCACCTCCTTTGACATCGAGCAAGAGACTGCTCGATCCACCTCCTGATCACGCCAGCGCGCGCACCGCATTTCCCGTTGCCGCCGCAATCAATTCCCAGCCGGTGCGCTCATTGGTCGTTGCCGAAAGTGACAACGGTTTTCCGATCGTGACGCAAATTTTTTTCCAGCGCGGCACGGTGCCTGATGCCGGTAACGCTGCAAACGTTCCATTCAAATAACAAGGCACGATCGGGACGCTCGTTCCTGCCACCAGCCGTCCCAGCCCGGGTTTGAAACTCGCCATCGCGCCGGTGCGAGTGCGCGTTCCTTCCGGAAACAAAATGTAAACGGAGTTGCCTTTCAGTAACCGTTCGCGCAAATCTTCCAGTGAATGCGCGCCGCAGCTTTTTCGCCAGATCGGCAATGCGTTCATGAACGCGGTCGCGAAAATTGACGAAGCCCGTTTCGTAAAAAATGTGTCGCCGGCCGCGATCGGGAAAACCGAGCCGACAAATCGTAAGGGCAAAATTGCGCCGAGAATGATGGCATCGAGATGACTGGCGTGGTTCGCCACCAGGACAAACGGCGGGCGCGTCGGCAAATTTTCGCGCCCGCGAATTTTCAATCTATGCGCGGTGGCAAGATAAACCCGCGTGATTGATCGCCAAAGAAAACAGGAGATCGCATTCTCCAATCCCACTTCGCGGCGCAAGCTCAGTCGCCGCTGTTCGGCGCTCAATCCGAAATCATGCGCTGGTTCAAAGCGCCACTCTTCCATTATTAACCCCCGGTAAGGATCCGCCTTGGCTGATCAAGCCCGAAGCCGCGAAAAAATCCGATGTAATAAAAGACCGCGGGCGCGACCAGCAACATGCTATCGAAACGGTCGAGCAATCCGCCGTGGCCCGGAATGGATGCTCCCATGTCTTTGATCCCGATGTCGCGCTTGATTGATGACACCATCAGATCGCCGAATTGTCCGGCCACGCTCACAATCAATCCCAGCCCAATCAACCTCACCGGGGTATCGACACCCGAGCCCGCGAAAACAAAATGACCAACCGTCGAAACAAGCGTGGTGGTCAGTATCAGCGCGCCGAGCGCACCGCCCAGTGTTTTGTTTGGGCTGGTCTGGGGCGTGATTTTGCGATGCCCAAAAGTTTTGCCGGCGATGTAGGCAAAGACATCATTCAATTCGACCGTCAAAATGATTAGCATCACGATCGGGCGAAAATCGGCGTCGTTCGCCATATAACCAAGATGACCGAGGCAATGGCCGAACAACAAGAAACCAATGACCCCAAGGCCGACTCGCTGGGTGTAACCGCGTGGTTCATCGCGCAGAACCGCAACCATCGCCAAGAGCACCATCGTGAGCGGCGGAATCGCGACGAAAAATCCGTACCAATGATCGGCGATCGCGAAGGTGGTTGCGATAATACCAAGCACGACCACGATGCTGAGGGATCGGTAACGAAAAAATCCGGTAGCGCGGGCGAATTCGCGATAACAAAGGACACTTAAGATCGCGACCGCCAGAATTGTCCAGGCTGCGCCCAGCAAAACCGGGCCGAGCAGCAATGGCGTCATTACCGCCCAGGAAACAACTCGCTGCACCAGTTCGTCGTGTAACTTATCGCTCGTGCGTCCGCCAGTGTGCAGCAACCAAATGATAACGGACGCGATTAAGAGCGCGGCGATGACTGCAATTGTGATCCAGAGCGTCACTGGCGAATCGAACGCGTGCCGAAATCCGAAGAGTCTCTCGCGTGCGATCGGATCCATCTCAGCGATGTCGTAGCGTCGCGCTGATCCGTTGCAACCGGCGAATAGCGGTAACGATGCAGCCGGCAATGATTAGCCAGAGTGCGAACATTGGAACCTGCCAATCCGTCGCGCCGGGGACAATGGCACAAGCAATGGCAACAAGAGTGACCGTGGCCATACGCTGTTGCTTCGCCATCGGCCCGCAAAATTCCTGGTGCGCGCCGGCGACTTTTCCCTCGGCCCGCAAATATGCGAGAAAGATCGCGAAGATGGCGGCAACGAAACCAGGCAACGGATCCGATCCGGCGGCATAACCGAAACCAATCAGAGTCGCGGCATCGCTTACCCGATCCGGAACCTCATTGAAGAGCTCGCCGACCGGTGACGCAATCTGACGCAGAACTGCGACCATGCCGTCGTAAAGATTGGCCAACAGTCGCATTTGGACGAGAACGGCGCCGCTCAGCCAAAAAATCCACGGATGCGAAACGCGCGAGGTTTCGAAGAACATGATGCCGGCGGCAATTCCACAGAGCATCCCGGCAATCGAAATCGCGTTTGGCGTGATGCCGCGGCGCGTCAGCCAGCGCGCGATCCGCTCTGAAGTTTTCCAACCACGCGACGCGAGCGGCCGTCGATCCCCGATTTGATAGGAGTCCATCAACGTCCAAGCAGGTACATTCCTGCAATCAGCAGGGCGAAACCAGCGAAATGCGGCGCGCGAATCGGTGTGCCATAAGCGAACCAGGCGATGATCGCGGCGAAAATAAAGGTGCTGGCGTAAATCGGGTAGAGCACGGTTAATGCGCCGCCGCGCTTAAACGCGGCCACGAAAAGCACCATTACCGCGACGTAGCAAACTACCCCGGCGAGAAGGCGCGCGTTGATAATGTAACTGGCGAACGTGCTGTCTGTTTTTTCCGCGCCGGATTTGTAGAAGAACTGACCAAGCGCGCCGAGAAAGGCAGCGATGATGAAGAGCACGATGGCGAGAGGCGACGTTCTCACGGAGTCATGCGAGCGTAAGCGATTCCTCAAGTCGAGCCCAAACGCATCGTCGATCTTGACTGATCACCTATCACCATTCACTTACTTGTCGTGCCGCAGTCCCATGAAGGACAAAGGCAAATCACTCGAATTAGGCGCGGTTAGCTCAGTGGTAGAGCACTACCTTGACACGGTAGGGGTCACAGGTTCGAACCCTGTATCGCGCACCATCTTTTCTCCCGCAGTACAGCGACTTGTGCATTTTCATCGAAAACAAACGCTTCGATTGTAACACTTGTCTGCCTGGACAGGCGGATCGAACGGCAAGCGAGTGATGTCGTTTTCGCAGATGACGACGGCCGCCTTTTCGTCAGGTCGGAAAAATGTCGAGGAGTTACTTGCAACCGCCCGGAGATTTTGGGGACGGGAGCGGCAACAAGCGAAAGCAATCAAGGCCGGACGGGCGTTGCGTGCAC
>Ga0207691_10003944_pt1 | contig 14410 bp, 14 predicted proteins | sample KBSM13metaG_FD_184327 | JGI IMG/M metagenome (GOLD analysis project Ga0207691, IMG submission 184327) | Miscanthus rhizosphere microbial communities from Kellogg Biological Station, Michigan, USA - KBS M1-3 metaG (SPAdes) (version 2) | ecosystem: Host-associated > Plants > Roots > Rhizosphere >... | reverse complement strand
GTTCTCATCCTCGCGTCGCCGGAGGCCCGTGAAACGGCGGCCCTGATCGCGGAGGAAGACCCCGGGGCGCCTCCGGTCTTCGCCGCGGTGGACGGGGTCTCCGGAACGCGCAGCGTGGAACCGGGGCCGCCCCAGGCGATGCTCGACCGCATCGTCCGCGCTCTTTCGGCTTGAAGAAAAAGGCGGCCAAAGGGCCGCCTTTTTCACCGACCGCGGGCCCGAAGGCCCGCCGACTCCTCCCTTACGCCCCCAGCGAGTGCCGTCCCGCCAGCAGGTAACCCACCAGAGCCAGAGCGAGGACCAGGGCCGCAAGGCCCAGGGTCGAAAGTGTCGGTACGGTCCCGCCCTGCGGCACCGCCGAACCCGTGAACGAAACGCCAGTCCCGATCGTGACGCTGCCACCGGGAGTGAGCGAACGCTGCGTCCACTCGACGGCGGCGCCGTTGTCCTGGCAGGTGGCCGAGTCGACCGTGTTGGAGAGATTGCCAGCAGAGATCTCGTCCCAGACCGTGCTGTAGTCCTCGCCGGCCCAGCGATCGGCCGGAGTCGGAGTCAAAAGCAGAATCACGTACTGGAGTGGGAGGCAGCTCGAGTTGGCTCCGCGTCCTCCGGCCGCTGTCCCTTGCAGGATGGCAAAGCCCTCGTCGTTGTCTGCGAGATAGAGGTCTGAGCCCGTGAACGTGTCCCACGTCAGGGCCGTGTTCCCGACGTTCGAGAAGACGAGCGACATGTTGTACTGGGGCTGGCCTGCGATGTAGGTCAGCGTCTCGGTGAGCCGCAGCCCCGTCGTGCCGGCGTCGACCACGATCACGACGGTGAAGGGATCTCCGGCCGTCCCCGTTCCGGTGACCGGTGTCATGGAGACGGGCGTCCACGGCGTGTACGCGTTCGACGCCGAGCCGCAGGGGTGATTGTTGAAGTCGGGACCGTAGACGATGGCCGAGAGCGAGGCAAAGACGCCGTTGTCGGCGGTTTCTCCGGGTCCGCAGTCGGGCGGATAGAACTGACCCGTGCCGGGAACGTTGCTGTTGTAGACCTGCGCCGATGTATCGCTGCCGACCACGATCGTCAGAGGGTTCGACGCGATGGTCACGGTCGTGGGTCCTCCGGCGACCACATGAGGAGGGACGCGCGGACTCTTGGAAGCGAGAGCCGGGTAAGCGATCGCTGCACACATGATGCCGAGCAAGGCCCTTCTCATTTCTCTTTTCCTCCGGAAGCTTGGGCAAACGCTACGCGCGGCGCGCGGACCTGTCAAGAGGGACAGGTGGGGGCGGCGAGACTGAACGATCGTGAAGGGGGCGCCGCCGCTCTCGCAGGAGCATGGGCGAGGCGTACGCGCCGGAGATGAAGACGCCGCCCGAAAAGGAAAAGGGCGGCTAACGCCGCCCGATCGCGCGAACGCTTTTCAGCTCCGCGCCCTCCTCCACGAGCCCCTTAGGGAGGCCCCACCGATCCATAAGGTACGGCCGCAGCCGGCGGCTGTCAAGAAGAACAGGCGGCCAGGGACCACTGTCCGACGGTACAGGGCGACCGGGAGGAGGCCGGAGTTGGGAGGCGGAAGGCAGGCCGGAGAAACCGCTTCCCGGCCTCCTGCTTCCTGCCTCCTGCAGCCGCCTCCTGGCTCCCCTGGCTCATGGTACCTTCGCCTCGATGAGTGGATGTGGCACCGGCGGCGGCTGCGGGGTCGGAAACTCTTATAACCCCGGTCAGTACGTCGGAATCCGGATCAACGAACACGAGGACGGCCGGAACGTCCTCTGCGACACCATGGGCGTGGAGGTGACTCGCGGCCAGCGGGTCATCGTCGAGGCCGACACCGGCATGGAGTACGCCGAGGTGACCAACCTCCGGCCCATGATCCTCAAGCAGTGCCAGTTGCGGGACTCCCGGCGGCTCGTGCGGGTCGCCTCCGAAACCGATCTGTCCTCTTACAAGGCCAAGGTGGGGCGGGAGGCGCGTTTTCTCTCGGACACGTCGGCCCTGGCGTCCGAGAAGCGTCTCGCTATCAAGGTGGTCCGCGCCGAGGAGACCTTCGACGGCCGAAAGGTCACGGTTTATTACACTTCCGAGACCCGGATCGATTACCGGAGGCTCGTTTCGGACCTGGCGATAAAGCATCCGGTCCGTATTGAGATGCGGCAGATCGGACCCCGGGACGAGACCAAGATGCGGGGCGGAATCGGCCCTTGCGGGCTGACCCTGTGCTGCTCGACCTTTCTCAAGTCGTTCCACCCGGTCACGATCAAGATGGCCAAGAACCAGAACCTGTCGCTCAACCCGTCGAAGATCTCCGGGATGTGCGGCCGGCTCATGTGTTGCCTGGCCTACGAGGACGAGGGCCCCACGGCGCAGCCACCGCGAAAGCAGAATAATCCCGCAGAACTGCCTGTTTGACGCTTCAAAGAGTCCCACCTTTTACCGGGACCAAGTGAGACAGCCGTGGCTAACCGTAATACTGGCGGAGCCTTCCGAGGCGAAGAAGACACTCCCGCCAACCGCAAGTTGATCCGACCGAATCTCTCCGAGATGGCCGACCGCTATCCGACGCGCTCATTCGCCCAGCGCAAGCAGGTCCCGCCGGAGCAGACGAACGCCGAGAGCTACTACTACCTCAAGCAGATGGGGGCCAAGACCCCCATGATCCTCGTCCTGACCGACGGAGAGAAGGTCCACGGTTGGATCGAGTGGTACGACAAAGCCTGCCTCAAGGTGAACCGCGAGGGCGCCCCGAACCTGCTCATCCCGAAGGCCTCGATCAAGTACATGTACAAGGCGTCGGAGGAGTCCGGGGGCAGCGAGGCCGACGGGAACCGGTAGGGCTCAAAGCCGGAAAACGTAGGGGCGGCCTCGGTGGCCGCCCTTTGCTTTTGGTCGGGACCGGGCTGACCGGCTGACCTACCGCGCGCCACGTCCCGACAGGACCGCGGGGACTGTCTTCAGCAGGATCTTCAAGTCCAGCAGCGGGGACCAGGTGTCGATGTACTTGAGATCCAGGGCCATCCAGCGGTCGAAGTCGAGCTCGCTCCGGCCGGAAACCTGCCAGAGGCAGGTCAGGCCCGGCTTCATCGAGAGCCTCCGCCGCTGCCAGGGCTCGTAGCGAGACACTTCCTCGGGGAGAGGCGGGCGGGGGCCGACCAGGCTCATGTCGCCCACGATCACGTTCCACAGCTGCGGCAATTCGTCGATCGACAGCCGCCTCAAAAGCCGTCCCACCGGCGCCATCCGAGGGTCCCGCTTGACCTTGAAGACCGGGCCGGTCATCTCGTTCAGGTGGGAGATCTCGGACAACCTCTCTTCCGCTCCCGGCTGCATCGTGCGGAACTTCAGCAGCGTGAAGTGCCGGCCGTTGAGGCCGCAGCGGACCTGGCGGAAGAAGATCGGCGTACCTGAAGTCAGGAAAATCGCGAGCGCGGCCACGATCTGAATCGGCAGCGTCACGAGGAAGAGCACCAGCGAGAGCGCGAGATCGATCGCCCGCTTGGCCACGAGCTCCATCGGATTCGACGGGGTGGTGGTGAAGGAGAGCAGGGGGATGCCGTCGAGCTCCTCGAGGATCGGCCGCGCCAGGACGTGAGGAAAGATGTCGAGCGAGACGTGCGCAGGCACGCCGTGGCGTTCGGCCACGAGCAGGGCTTCCTCGTACTCCCCGAGCTTGCCCTTCTCGATGACGAAGATGACCTCGTCGATGACTTCCCGTCCGAGCACAGTCCCCATGTCGGTGATGTTTCCCAGGCAGGGCCAGCGGTCGAGCGAGCGGATCTCGCCCCCGTTGTCGTCGTCGAGGTAGCCGATCACCCGAAAGCCCCAGTGGGGGTGGGCTTCCAGGAAGTCCGCGAACTGGGCGGCCTTGGGCCCGGTCCCCACGATCAACGCCGTCCGGAAATTGAAGCCTCGGGAGCGAACCCAGCGCGACGTCAGCCGCAGCGCGACCTTCTCGGACGCGAGGAACAGGAAGTTCACGAAGCCGAACAGGACCAGGAACCAGCGGCTGACGAAGTCGAGCCGCAGGCCGTAGATCAGAAGCACGAGGATCGCCGTCCCGCCGAAAGACACCTTGGCCGCCGCCCAGAGCTCCTCCCCGAGCGGCAGAGTCCGGTGGCTCCGATAGAACCCGGCCGAGTAGAGCAGCAGGCCCCAGATCGGCAGGACGAAGGACAGGAGCGGCATGTACTGGTTGAGGGGATAGAGCGGCAGAGGGAAGACCGTCGGCATCAGGGACGTCAGCACCCCGTGCCGAAAGGCCCAGGTCAACGGCAGGGACACCGCCGTCAGGGCGAGGTCCGTGACGAGCACGGCGAGAGCAACGGTACGCGCTTTTTGCTTCAGCATCGAACGTATCCAAGGCGGGAACCGAAACGGGGTGCCTCCGGGATGTTATGGGATGTCTGGCCGCCCTTCAAGAATGGCCTCGTACCGGCAAACGACATCCTCCCAACGATATCGCTCTCGCACACGCGAGCGCGCCCGTTCTTTCCATACGGAGTGGCCGGCCGGATCATCCAGGATGCGGGCCAGCAGCCCGGCCAGACTCCCCGGCGCGTGCGCGTCGAAGGGCAGGCCGGCACCGCCGGCGACCTCCTCGTTCTCCGGGGTCGAGTAGTAGCAAACGACGCGCCCGTATCCCAGCGCTTCGACGAGCGCCGGATGCGTGCCCCCGACCTCCGTCGCCTGCACGTAGACGGCGGCGTGCGCGAGGAGCTCCCGGTAGCCCGCGCCGTAGATCGCCCCGGGAAAGCGGACACGTCCGTCGGCGCCGGCCCTCAACCGCGCGATGTAATCCGCGGCGTATGGTGCATCCCCCACGACGACGAGCGGCGTCTCTCCCGGCACGCTCCGATACTCGCGAACGACCTCCTCGGCGTTGTTCTCGGGCTCGAGGCGCGAGACGTAGAGCACGTACTTCTCGGATTCGAGGCCCAGCCGCTCGAGAGTGCTCCGCCCCTCGGGCGTGGGCAAATCGCCGCCATAGGGGATGAACGTCGAATCGCAGTCGTGGCGGCTCCGGTAGTACTCCTGGATGACGCGCGCATCCGTCACGACGGCGTCGGGCAGCACGGTGGAGAGGGTTTCGGAGACCCGGTACGCGAGCTGGCCCGCGGCGTTCCACTTGCGGCGATTTCGCTCGAGACCGTCCACGTTCAGCACGACCCGCGTGCGTCCGGAGAGCCGCGGCAGGAAGGAGGACGCGGCGTTGATCGCGTTGCAGACGAGCACGGCGTCGTAGCGCTCGAACGCCGCGTCGATGCCCGAGACGACGCCGTGGACGACCGTGTCGAGGTACTTCGTGGGCGCCGTCGGCAGGACCCGGATCTTCGCGCCGCGCCAGGTCGTGAGCCCCGGCTCCGCATATCGCGTCCGCGTGTAGACCGTGACGTCGTGGCCGCGCGCGGCGAGGCCCGCCGACAGCTCCTCGGCCAGGGTCTCGAAGCCGCCATAGCGCGCGGGAATGCCGCGCGTGCCGAGGATGGCTAGCCGCATTTGCGCCTCGATGTCACCTTCGCCTGGATCTCCGTGCGCTTCGCCCACAGACGTTTTCGATTCGTCCAGAGCCATCCGAAAGCGGGCAGCGAGCTGCGCTCCACGGTCAGGCAAGCTCCCAGGACGACCACGTCGCGGGCGAACGTCGGGACAAACGTCCGCACGAGCTCGGCGCCCGACTGATTGTTGACGCGCAACAGGAACCGATTCTTCACCGAATGGCGGTTCGCGAGCTCGGTCATCTGCCGGCGCCGCTCGGGGAGGTTGCGCCGGCGGTGATGCGCCACGGCCGTGGGAACGTAGAGGCTGCGCCAGCCGAGGTTGCGAAGGCGCCACGCGAGGTCCGCGTCCTCGCGGTAGAGAAAAAAGTCCGCGTCGAAATACCCGGTCGAAATCTTCGCGGTCTCGAGGGCCTCTCGCCGGTAGAAGCCCGCGGCGCCGGAGGGGCCGAAGACCTCCTCTTCGGCGAGATAGCGCGAGGCCGCGGGCTCCCCGGCTCCCCGGTCGAAGTGCCGGCCCGAAGCCGTGAAGTAGATGCCGGTCGAGTCGAGCAGGCCGTTCGCCGCGAGCGCCGGACCGTCGGCGCGCAGGAGCCGCCCCGAGGCCGACCCGACGTCGCGCGCGTCCGCCGCGTCGAGCCGGCGCGCGAGGATCGCGGCGAAGTCCGGTTCGAGACGGCAGTCGGGATTGAGGGCGAGCACGTACCGGCCCGAAGTGGCTTCGATCCCGGCGTTCATCGCCGCCGCGAAGCCGACGTTCTCGGGAAGCGCCAGGACCCGAACCCCCAGGCCTCGCGCCACCTCCCGCGAATCGTCCGTCGACGCGTTGTCGACGAGAAGCGTCTCGCACGCCGCGCCCCGCTGTGCGAGCGCCGAGCCGAGCGAGATGGGAAGGTCCGCCGCGTCCTCTTTGGAGACGACGAGGATGGAGACGTCGGGCATCATTTCGAAACGCGCCCGAAAGCCAGGCCGAGCACGCGGCGGTACGCGCGGGCCGCCTCGGGACGCGGACGCGGGACGTCCCGGCGGAACGGCAAGAGGAGCAGGCGGAGCGCCATGCCGGCGGCGAGCAGCGCCCGGTAGCCCGCGCGCCCGCCCGCGCCGTATCGCGCGTCGCGATAACGCAGAGCGTTGCGGTAGAAGATCGGCAGGAAGCGATCGTAGCCGAGCCGGGACGCCGAATCTCCGCCGCGGTGGCGAAAGCGCGCGTCGGGAAGGTAGACGATCTTTCCCTCGCGGCCCAGCCTCTCGCAGAGGTCCACGTCCTCGTGCCACGCCGGCACGAAGCGTTCGTCGAAGCCTCCGATGCGCGCGAACACGTCGGCGCGCACGGCGAGCGCGGCCGCGGCCGCCTGCTCCACCGGAAACGCGCCTCCGCGGTCGGCACCGGCGTACCGGTCGCGGCGCCGACCCGGATTGTTGGGCCACACATGATCGAGGAGCAGGAGCTCACGGGCATCCGCGGCGAGCGTCGGCAGCCGCCGGAGCTGGAACGTGGCCTGGTCCTCCGCTCCCGGCGGCGCGAGCCTCAGGGGGCCCGGGGCCGGAGCGGTTCCCTCAATTTCCGTGAGACGCGGCGCGACCGCGACGATTGCCGGATCCGCTTCGAGCGCGCGCGCGATTCCGGAGAAGGGCTCGCCCTCGGCGCGCGTGTCGGGATTGAGGAAGAGAAGCACCTCGCCCGAGACCCGGCGCGCGGCCTGGTTCGCCGCCGGCCCGAAGCCGCGGTTCCCGGCGTTCACCAGCATGTCTGCGTCGGGCCAGAGGGCGCGAATCCCCTCGCCCGAGAGATCGCTTCCGTTATCGACGATGGTGAGCGAGACGCGAACGCCCGAGCGCGGGACGCGACGCCGCGCCTCCGCGAGAGCCGCAACGGCCGCCGTGAGCTCTTCCTCGTCCCGCCACGAAACGAAGATCGCCGCGATTTCGCGGATCACGACGGATCGGGACCGTCCGGAAAGCGATCGAGGAGGCCCGTCTCCGCCCGCGCGCGGAAGGCCATCGCGGGCAGACGCGGCCAGACGAGCAGCGGCAGCGCGACGCCGCGCCATCCCACCTGCCGGACGTGGGCGAGGTCGGCCGCGAGCAGCGGCCCGAGATGGCGCGCCAGAAGCGAAGGCGTGAAGTTGCGGAACAGCGTGCGCCAGCGGTTGCGCGCGGTCCAGAACGCCCGCCTCCAGGGCGTGCGCCGGCCCGTGAGCGAGCCTTCGTGCGTCGCGACCGCGCGAGGATCGCAGATGAACCGCCAGCCTCCCCGGGCCAGGCGCAGGGAGAGGTCCACGTCCTCGTAATAGGCGAAGTACGAGCCGTCGAACGCCTCGCCGTGCGGCGCCACGCTTTCCAGGGCCTCGCGCCGGTAGAGGGTGGCGGTCGCCGAGACGCCGGTGACCTCGAAGGGCTCGCGCGGGGCGGCCGAGGCGTCCTGCCCGGCGAGCGCCGGTACGGCCTCGCCGCGAGTGTTCCAGGCGAGGCCGGCGCCGTCGATGACACGCCCGTGGCCCGCGAGAATCAGGCCCTGGGCTGCGGCGAGTCGCTCGTCCGCCAGGCGCGCCGCCAGCCGCGCCGCGTAGTCAGGAGCGAGCACCGCGTCGTTGTTGAGGAGCAGGACGAAGGGCGCGCGCGTCCGCGCGATGCCCTCGTTGGCCGCGCCCGCGAAGCCCAGGTTGCGCGAGAACCCGATCACCCGCGCCGAAGGCGCCTCGGACGCGATCCGGCGGCGCTCCGCCTCGCGGGAGGCGTTGTCGATGACCACGGCCGACAGGCGGACATCCTTCTGGCGTTCCAGCGAGGCGAGGGCCCGAAACAGCGCGTCTCCGCCGTCGCGGTTGACCACGATGGCGTCGATATCCGGCGTCCTGGAGGGACCGCTCAAGCGGTTAAACGGTTAACGTTTGACTCGATCGGCGTGCGCGATATGAAATCGCATTTTCATGCTACCACGCGAGTTTCTACGCGAGAACGCGGCACGCCTGCTGCGGGAGATGCCGGAGCGATTCGGAGGCTCCGGCCTCGAGACCTATACGGATCTCGACGCCGAGCGCCGGGACGCCGTGACCCGCCTCGAGGAGAAGCGCCGCCGCCGCAACGACATCTCGTCGCTCCGCGGAAAGCCCGATCCCGCGACGCTCGCCGAGATGAAGACCCTGAAGGAAGAGATTCGCGCGCTCGAGGAGCGCGTGGAGGAAGCGGACCGAAAGCTCGCGGCGGTCGAGAAGCAGGTTCCCAACGTCCCGCAGGACACGGTTCCCCGAGGCACCGACGAGTCCGCGAACCGCGTCGAACGCACGTGGGGAGAGCCGCGCCGCTTCGACTTCGAGCCCCAGGCGCACTGGGACCTCGGCCCGGCGCTCGGCATCCTCGACTTCGAGCGCGCCGCCAAGATCGCGGGTGCGCGATTCACGGTCCTCTCGGGCGCCGCCGCGCGCCTGTCCCGTGCGCTCATCCAGTTCTTCCTCGACGTGCACGTCGAGGAGCACGGCTACCGAGAGGTGTTGCCGCCATTCCTCGTCAACGCCGACTCCCTCTACGGCACGGGACAACTTCCCAAGTTCGAGTCGGACCTCTTCCAGACACGGGAGGGTTACTACCTCGTTCCCACGGCCGAGGTCCCGGTGACCAATCTCCATCGCGACGAGATTCTGCGAACCGAAGAGCTCCCACGGCTCTACACGGCCTACACGCCGTGTTTCCGTTCCGAGGCCGGCGCGGCGGGCCGCGACACGCGCGGCATGATCCGGCAGCATCAGTTCGACAAAGTCGAGATCGTGATGTTTGTCCGGCCCGAGGACTCCGCCGCCGCCCACGAGACGCTGACGGGCCACGCCGAAGAGATGCTGCAACGCCTCGGGCTCCCCTACCGCGCCGTCACGCTCTGCACCGGAGATCTCGGCTTCGCCTCTTCCAAGACCTACGACCTCGAGGTCTGGCTTCCCGGGATGAAGGCCTGGAAAGAGATTTCGTCCTGTTCGAACTTCGAGTCCTTCCAGGCGCGCCGCGCGTCGATCCGCTTCCGGCGTGCGGAAGGGGACAAGCCCGATTTCGTGCACACGCTCAACGGCTCGGGCCTGCCCGTGGGCCGGACGATCGTGGCGATCCTCGAGAACTATCAGCGCGTCGACGGCTCCGTGGAGATTCCGGAGGCGCTGCGGCCCTACATGCGCGGCCTGACGGAGATTCGCCGGCCCTAGCGCCGCGGAGGCTCGCGGTGCCGCAGAAGCACGTCTTCGAAGCCGTTCTTCGCGCGGCGCGCCGGCTGCCGGGGTATCCGAAGCTACGCGTGCTGGATCTCTCCGCGGGCCGTGGAGAGATCGCAGCGGCCCTCGCCGGAGACGGCTGCGATGTGCGCGGCACGCACTTTCGCGCCGATGATTACAAATTGGCTGAGGAGCCGCCGTCGCCCGGGATCGCGATCGACCCCGACGTCGACTTGACGCGCCCTCTGCCCTACGGAAGCGCCGCCTTCGATCTCGCGATTCTCTGCGAAGTGGCCGAGCATCTGCCGACGTACATCCCGGTCATCGCCGAGATCGGCCGCGTGCTCGCGCCCTCGGGGCATCTGATCCTCTCGACGCCCAACGTCGCCCGCCTCCACTCGCGCTGGCACTTTTTCTGGACCGGCACGCACAAGCTCATCCGGCGCCGCGTGGGATGGGACCTCACGCCCGACGATCTCTACGCGTACCACATCACCCCGGTGGACTTCCCGCTGCTCCATACCCTGCTGCGCCAGGCCGGGCTCTCCGTCGAGCGCCTCGAGGTGACGCGTTTCAAGTGGAAGCACGCCTGGCTGTTCCTTCTCTATCCGTTCATCTGGCTGTCGACGCGCCTCGAGACGCGGCGGCATCGCTCCGGTTCCGGGCACGCGGCCGGCGAAGAGGATCTGTTCCGGTGGATGACCCGGCCCGCCATGCTCGGCAGCGAGCAGCTGCTGCTGACGGCGCGAAAGGCGACCTAGGGCCGAGGAGGCACGAGGGCGCCGGCGGACACGATCATCTTCATGGCCTGCTCGGGCGTCATCTCGAGGTAGGTGACCTTTTCCTCCGGAACGACGAGGAGGAAGCCCGTCGTCGGGTTGACGGCGCTCGGGATGAAGAGGCTGCAGAGCCGCTTGCCCGTCTTCTCACTCGCTTCCCCGCCGACCGTCGACGTGACGAAGCCGAGGCCCCACGTTCCGGGGGAAGGAAATTCGACGATCGCCACGCGTCCGAACGAGCCCACGCGGGACGGCCCCAGCAGCAGCTCCCCGATCTGCCGCAGCGTCGCGTAGATCTTGTTGATCAGGGGCACCCGATTCATGAGGCGATCCCAGAGCCCGAAGAGCCGCTTGCCCACCAGGTTCGCCGTGATGAAGCCGAGGAGGAGCAGCACGACGTTGAGCAGAACGAACCCGAGACCGAGGACCGAGATGCCGCGGGCGCGCAGCTCCGTTCCCAGAATGTCGTCGAAGAAGCGGAAGAGCTTCCAGACGACCCACAGGGTGAGCGCCGTCGGCGCGAGGACGAGGATTCCGGCGACGTAGTAGCGGCGCAGCCGCGTTCCGATGGTCGCCGCCATACGATTCATCCTAACCCGTACAATGGATTCCGATGCGCTGGAGGTGTCGCCTCGCCCGAGCTCTCGCGATCGTCGCCGTGCCGGCCGCGCTCGTGGTTTCGAGCTGGAGTACGGGCGGGCCGGCCGGAACGCGCGCCAACTCCGTCAGCGCCGCCCCCGATGACGACCTCCGCGCGTACGCCTCCGTAACGATCCTCGAGTCTGCGACCAGCGCCCTCTTCCGCACCGACGACGGCGGCCGAAGCTGGCTGGGGCTCCGGGAGGCCGGCCCCGGCGACGCTTTCTCGGAGATCTTCGCGGATCCGCGCGACGGTCATCGCGTCTTCGCCTCGGCCCAGAGAAGCAACGGGTCGACCGAGGTTTACCGCTCGACCGATCGCGGGGAGAACTGGGCCACCGTCCTGACGATCTCGACGCGTTGCGTTCCCTCCTTCGCCGCAGGCACCACCGCGGACTCTTTGTTCGTGAGCTGCGGAACGCGCTTTCTGCGCACCGACGACGCCGGCCTCTCGTGGGACGAGCCCGCAACGCCTTTCACCGAGAACGTGCGTCTCGCAGCGACATCCGGCGGGCTTCTCTATGCCTTCGGTGTCTCTCACCTCTTCCGCAGCGGAGACGGCGGCACATCGTGGGTCTCCGCGGGAGGCGCGCCCGCCGCGTGTCCGGGACTACTGGCGCTCGCCGCGGATCCGGGCAATGGCCAGATTCTGCTGGCGGGCACGGGCGTGATCGGGGCGGGAGGGTTCCAGTGCGGCGGTGTCTACCGGAGCGTCGACGGCGGCGCGACCTGGGCCGCCGCGAGTTTTTCGGGCGCGTACGTCACCGACGTGGCGTTCGGCCGCGGGGATTCGTCGCGGGCCTACGCGTCCGCCAGCTTCATCTCCGGCATCCTTCCGCCGGGCGGCGTGTATTCGAGCGGAGATGGCGGCCGATCGTTCTCCGATGCGAACCTGCCCGCCTCGGGCGCACTCGAGGTCGCGGTCTCGGCGACCGGCCGCATCGTTTACGCGGCGACGGCGCTGGGCGTCTACCAGGACGCGGGCCGGACGACGCGGCTCGTTCCCGCGCGCTAGGTCCCCGACCGCCCCGAGCCGGTTTTCAGCGGCCTCAGCGAGACCTGTCCCTTCCGGAAGAGGTCGATCGCCTCGCCCAGGATCCGGACGGCCTCCTGCGGAGCGTGGAAGCCGTTGGAGTTTTCGGACTCGACGAAATCCAGGTAGAACTGGCCGCGTCGCTGCGCCTTCCGCGCCGCTTCGAGCTCCGCGTCCGACACTCCAGAAGCCTTCGCGGCCTTGATGTCGTCGATGAGAGCCATGAGCGCGTCCATGGCGCGGTTGCGCAGGTCCACGGTCCGCTCCTGGATCTTCTCCGCACGCGCGAGCAGCTCCTCCTCCGGCCACTTGTGACAGGTCTGGCAGGCGTTGTTGATGTTCAGCAGCGGGCTTCGCACGTGGTGATCGCTGATCTTGAGCGCGCCGACGCGCGTGTAAGGCATATGGCAGTCGGCGCAGGCGACACCCGAGCGGGCGTGGATGCCCTGGTTCCACATCTCGAACTCGGGATGCTGGGCCTTCAACTGGGGCGTCCCGGTGTCGGCGTGGACCCAGTCCTTGAAACCGATCTCGTCGTAATAATCCGCGATCTGCTCGACCCGCAGACCCTTCGCCCACGGATATGTCAGCCGTTTCTCGTCGCCCTTGAAGTAGTACTCGACGTGGCACTGGCCGCAGACGTAGCTCCGCATCTCCTGGCGCGTGGCCATGGTGTTGACGTCGTAGTCCTTCACGCCCTGACTCGCCTTGAGCGCCTTGATGCCTTCGAGGAAGCCCGGCCGGGTCACGCGAAGCGCCATCGTTTCGGGGTCGTGGCAGTCGATGCAGGCGATCGGGTGCGTGAAGCTCTTCCGGGCTTCGGCATACGGCATCTTATTGAAGGCCTCGAAACCGGCGATCAGGTCGCCGTTGCCGGCTTTCTTGTAGGGGACGTAGACCGAGGCGTGGCAGTGGATGCAGGTGCCGGGCTGCTTGAACTCGGTGACGCGCTGCGTGTAGGTCTGGTCCTCGAGCATGTACGCGTGGCCGCGCTTCTTGCGGAAGTCGACCGAAAAGGCGTATCCGGCCCACATCTTCTTGAGGCGAGGGTCCTCGTCGAGGCGCTCCTGCGCGACGACCGAGCGCGGATCAGCCTCCGTCGGCGCCTGCGGTAGCGCCTCGCTGCCGCCGTAGCGCGTGCGTTTCTGGTCGGTCGTGCGCATATAGCCGTCGTACTGCAAGGGGAAGTTCTTTCCCCACACCGCCGGATCGACGGTCTCGTCCGTCAGCTCCACGACCCGGAAAAACGGGTTCTTCGCCTCCTGCTTCCGCTCGACGATATTGACGAGCAGGGCGATGATCGCCGCCGCGGCGACGGCGGCGAGAAGACCGATCGCCAGGATGGCGCGCCGGCGCCGCTGCGGATCAGAGCGTGTGTCAGCCATGCTTCACCTCGATTCCGGGCCGGCGGATGTCGCCGACAACTCCATGTGTCCCACCGAGCCATGACAGCGGATGCAGGAAATCTCGTCCGATCCGGCGTGCGCGGGCGTGCCCATGGCTTGAACGATGGGTTGGTGGCAATGCCGGCAAGCGGCCTCCGTAATCCGCCGGCTCGACGGGGTCGCGCGAATGGGCTCCGGGAACGTGTTGGTCGTGAAGTAGAAGGAGTGCCAGAAGCCGTTCTTGGCCTTCGTGTAGTACTTCCCGACGAAGTTGTGAGGGGTGTGGCAGTCGTTGCACGTCGCCACCGAACGGTGGCTCGCCTTCAGCCAGCCTTCGTACTGCTCGTCCATGACGTGGCAATTCGCGCAGGCCTTCGAATCGTCGGTCAGGTACGACCAGCCCTTCGCGTATGCGAATGTGTAGATCCCGAGCCCGAACGCAGCCCCCAGAACGACGAGCGCGGCGATGGCGGGCCCCCGGCCGATTCGCATTGCAGCGACTCTAACCCGTGACGGTTCGGTGTAGTGGCGGAGAGGACGGGATTGAGCGCCGCGGCTTCGCCGCGACGCTGCCTACTGCCGGGGGGATACCGCCGGGCGCGGCCCGGCGTTGCCTACTGCCGGGGGTCTGCCTTTGGTGGTCGGATGGCCTTTGGTGGTCGGCTCGAACCCGTGGCGGCATCTCGATTTGAAAGTGGCGGAGAGGACGGGATTTACCGCCGTCCTGCGGACGGCGTTGCCTACTGCCGGGGGTCTGCCTTCGGTGGTCGGCTCGAACCCGTGGCTGGCATCTCGATTTGATAGTGGCGGAGAGGACGGGATTTGAACCCGTGGTAGAGGTTTAAGCCCCTACGGCGGTTTAGCAAACCGCTGGTTTAAGCCACTCACCCACCTCTCCGCG
>Ga0207691_10003941_pt1 | contig 14417 bp, 9 predicted proteins | sample KBSM13metaG_FD_184327 | JGI IMG/M metagenome (GOLD analysis project Ga0207691, IMG submission 184327) | Miscanthus rhizosphere microbial communities from Kellogg Biological Station, Michigan, USA - KBS M1-3 metaG (SPAdes) (version 2) | ecosystem: Host-associated > Plants > Roots > Rhizosphere >... | reverse complement strand
TAGTTCCCCGCGGTCACCGTGTCGCGGATGACGGGACGCCGGATCCAGAGAGTGAAGGCCCCGTTCAGGGCGGGAGGCGAGCTGAACCCGGGAACGATCGTCACGTTCTCGTACACGTTCGGCGTGCCGGCCTCGTCGTGGAGAATGGCCCCGAAGCCGACGCCGTTACCCAGCTTGTCGCAGTTCCCCATCTCCCAATTGCGCGTGCCCTGCACGTTGGCCAGTGGATAGGAGGTCGTCGCCGGCGCCGCCACGGGCAGGGTCAAGGCGGCAGGGTTCCACGTCCCCCGATTGGCTCGGGGCAGGATGCGGGTCCAGTTGAGGTTCTGCAGGATCCGCTTGCCGGCCTCGACGCCGGCCTCGGCGTTGTACAGCGCCTGCTGGTTCCAACGGTAATTGGTCGCGATGCGCAGCTCGGTGGAAGTGCTCGTGGCCAGGGTCAGCCCGAGGAAGGTCAGCAGCATCAGGGCCAGGATGGCCAGGATGAGAGCGAAACCCCGCTCGTGCCCGCGTTCAAAGCTCTTGTGCGACATGGCCTCTCGTGCCTCCTCGAAGGGCGTCGTGTCCTGCGCGTGGGTCAGCATCGTTTCCTCAGTACCAGGCCGGAGTGCTGGTGTTCGTTTGCAGCGCCGACAGGGCCGCGCGCGGCGTGATCTCCACCGAGAGCCGGCCGCGAATGGCGGCCTTCGCACCGCTCGCGGCGATGGCGGTCGTGCCTCCCTGGATGCGCGTCTTGCCGGTGGCGCGCGCGGAGAGGGTCACCCGGACCTGGCGGACGATACGGTTGAAATCAGTGACCGCGGGCGAAGTCCCGGTGTTGCAGGGCGCGTCGCAGTAGACGTCGCCCGGGGTGTCCACCCAGGCTCCCCCGCGGAAATATTTCACCTGCAAGTCCTCGATCCCGCGGGCGACGACCTCCCAGGTCCCGGTTCCGACGCCCGGAGTCGCGGCCGCTCCGCCCGCGGCCGTGAAAGGGCCGGTGCGGCTCCGCCAGAGGGCCGGCAGCGAGGCATCGTCGGGATCGGGAGCGACCTGGTAGCGCACGACGTCGATCGGCATGAGGGTCACGCACGTAGGGGTCAGGTTGCTGCTCCCCATCTCGTTGCAGAAACCGGCCGAGGGGTTGCTCGCAAAGCTGGGATTCCGGTTGGCCGTTCCGGTCGCGGTCAGGTTGATCGCAAATCCGTTGGTGCCGCTGACGACGTTGGCCCTCCCCAGGACGACGCCGTAGGCGTCCCGCTCCGCCAGGCTCGTGCTCCCGACGTAGAAAAAGCGGTTGGCGGTGGCCGTGCTGTCGGGGTAGCAGCCGGGCAACCTGTCGGCCGAGGGGATCGTGGCGGGCGTCGTGGAACCGGAGAAGGCGGGGGACACGAGGGTCGGCGAGCAATCGCCGGAAGCGGTCAGGATCTCGAGGATGTCCGTGGCCGTGGCGGGGTTGTCGATCACGCCCAACGTCTGGCCGCCGGCAGCGTTGGTCGGGTTGCCGCCCGCGGCGTTGAGGCCGTTCGTGAAAGCCTGGACGTACGGCACCATTCCCGCACCCGCGCCCGCGACGTCCCGTTTGATGAGGTCCATGGCGATGCGGATGTTCTGCTGGCGGTCCGTCATTTCCGGCTCGCGCCGGAAGGCATTCTGCCCGCCGGTGAGGAGCCCGAAGATGGCGCCGCTGACGATCAACGTCATGGCCATGGCCACCAGCAGCTCCACCAAGCTGAAGCCGGCCTCGCGGGGATCGCTCGTGGTCATGCTTGTCTTCTCCATGACGGCGACGCGGGGGCTCACGGGCAGCCCAGCGCAGGGGTGGTGCAGGTCCGATAGGTAGTGAGCTCCGCGCGCGAGCGGCCGCGGGAGAGACGGCTCGCCCCTTCCGAGCGCACGCGGATGAACTTCACCCTGACCGTGGCTCCGACGTCGGTGACGTCGGTGATCGACCAATAGCTGTTGATGGGCCCGACGCCAACGATCGTGTCCGTTCGCTGCGGAGCGCCGGTAGACATGGTGACGGGAGTGAGCGTGTTCCACGACTGGTTCTTGAATCCTTCCAGGATCCCGGCGGCGACGTCCGTGGCCGCCGTGGCCTGGTTGGCCACCGCGTTGGAGCTGCCCGCCACCAGGAAGAGGTTCGTGACCGCGATCAAGCCGAACACCAGCACCACGATCGCGATCAGGACCTCGACGATCGTGAAGCCCGCCTCGGCGCGGGTCCGCCCGTCGTTCGAAAGAATGGAGTCGCTCATGTGGCTCCTACTGATCCGCCAGGATGCGGCCGCCGGAACTGACGGCCACTTTCTTGCGCAGGTTCGTGCGGTTCTCCTTCAGGCAGACGATGTGCGAGCCGTTGAGGGACTTGATGAGCGTCGTCCCCGTCGGGGCGTTGGTGGGCGCCGCACCACACGTGCCCGTCCCCATTTCACAGCTGGAGCCGAGCTGCGTGAAGCGCACGGCCCAGGTATCCGTTCCCCCGGTCAGGTTGCAGTTCGCAGGAGTGTCGAACACCACGTTGGTCGGGAGGTTCTGGACCGTCCCGGCCTGCGAGGGCGCGAGCGTCCCCGTCAGGACGGTCCAGTCTTCACCACCGTACCCGAACCAGTCCGTGGCGGTGCCGCTGTTCGGGATCTGATCGTCCTCCACTACCCAGCGATATTGCGTGGGGCTGACCACCGCGAAGAGGACGCCGAGGTTGACGTTCTTCATGATCGCCTTGCTGCGCGCGACGTTGATCTCCATCGCCACCTGCTGCGTCGCCCCCTTGATCCGGAAGTTCCGGACGTAGCGGGCAACCGAAGGGAGGGCCACCGCGGCCATGGCGCCGATGATTCCCAAGACGATCAGCAACTCGACGAGAGAGAACCCGGGTGAGCGATGGCGATGTACCGCCTTGGTCCTGTGCTGCCTCATGAGGGACTCCTTTTAGCAATTGACGTACCGTGGGCGATCCTGGCCCACAAGGTGCTGACCTGACTCAACTTCCGCTGGGAGATGTGCCGTTCCGCACACCGTCCCCGGGGGCCGCCGGGTTACCATCCGTAACCGACACGTTCGGAGTTGACCGGGCCAGGGGGAGCCGGACCCGCACGGCGAGACCGTGCGGAGAGCGCTCCGCGAGCAGCAGATCGCCTCCATGCTGCCGCACGATCTTGTAGGCGAGGGGCAGCCCGAGGCCGAGCCCGCCGGACTTGGTCGTGAAGAACGGGCGGAGGCTGCTGCGCACGTCCGGCGGCATGCCTGGCCCGTTGTCGGCGATCGTCACCAGCACGGAGTCGCGGCCCCGTTCGACCTCGATCCACACCTGGCCGGAGGGGCCGGCGGCGTCGCGCGCGTTGCGGACGAGGTTCTCGAAGGCGCGCTCGAGCAAGTCCTCGTCCGCCTCGATCACGCCCACGCTCCCCCGCGGCAGGTGCGTCTCCGGTCCGACGCGGGCCTTGGACTCGCGGGCCGCCACGCGCGTGAGCATCCGGCCGAGGTCGAAGGTCGCAGGGCGCAGCGAATCGTCCTTGACGAACTCCATGAACCGGCGGACGACCGTCTCCAGCGTCTCGCATTCCTCGACGATGCCACCGGCGTGCTCCGCCCCCGGCCCCCCCGCGGACTGCACGAGGCGGGCGTACCCCAGGATCGTGCCGAGCCCGTTGCGGATCTCGTGGACCACGCCGACGGTGAGCTCCCCCGCCCGCACGAACGGCGCGTTGTCGCGCAGCTCGCCCTCCATGCGGCGACGCTCGAGCTGGTGCTGTCGCGCCATCTCCTCGTCGCGCGCGCGCAGGCGCCCCATGGCCTCCTCGTAGGCGACTAGACCGACGGGCGTGCTCGGGCCTGCGGGCTCGCCGCGGGCGGGAGCGAGCAGGGCCATGGTCGCGAGCACGAGGAGGAGGCCCAGGGCCTGGGTGACGAACGTCTCCTGCCGGTCGCGCAGGTCGGCCACGAGGTCGGCGGCGTCGGCGGACACACGGAGGAGCACGGGACCGGAGGCCGTGGAGAGAAGGACGTACGCGTAGACGCGCGGCGGCACGGAGGCGAGCTGCGTCGTGGTGAGGACCTCGCCCGCGCGCAGGCGCGTCAGGTCACGGTCGAGCGGCCAGTGCCGGGAGCCGGCCACGGCGGGGACGGCGGCGATGCGCGTACCGTCCAGGCTGAAGACCTCCGCGGTGGCGGCGAGGCCGGCGTCGACGGCGGCGGCGGCGGTCTGCTGCGCCGCGGCCGCGCCCCCGGGAGCGGCCAGCGCGGACAGCCGCGAACGCGCCTGGACCGTCGCCTGCCGGAGTCCGGAGAGCGAGCGCTCACGGAGCCGCGCGTGCGCGCGGAGCCCGACGGCCGTCGTGTGCAGGTCCAGGGCCCCCACGACGAGAAGGGCGGCCACGGCGCCGGCGCGGCGCGTGGGGAAAGCCACGCTCATCCCCGCAGCAGCTGGCCGTACCAGTCGACCAGCGGCTGCCCGATGAAGAGCACGACCACGCCCGCCAGCCCCAGGAAGGTGCCGAGGGGCAGCGGATGCTGCGACGACCGTCCGCGCGCGACGATGAGCGCCACGCCCACGATCGTCCCGAGCAGGGAGGCCAGGAGCACGGTCAGGAGCATGCGCTCCCAGCCGAGGAACGCCCCCAGCATCGCCGCCAGCTTCCAGTCGCCTTGCCCCAGGCCTTCGACTCCGCGCGTGCGGCGATAGGCGGCGGCCACCGCCCAGAACGCGAGGTACCCGCCGAGGGCGGCCAACGCCGACCGAAGGGCACCCGGCCATCCGCCGAAGGCGAGGCTCGCGGCCACGCCGGCGGCGATGCCCGGGATCGTGATGACGTTCGGAAGGATCTGGTGATCGAGGTCGATGAGGCTGAGGACGAGGAGCGCGGTCACGAACGCCATGTCGACGAGGGCGCGTGGAGTGGGACCGTCGCGCAGGGCTACCGCGAGGTAGAGAAGGCCGTTCGTGAGCTCCACCGCCGGATAACGCGGCGAGATGCGCGCGCCGCAGTGGCGGCAACGCCCTTTCAAGAAGAGGTAGCTGAAGAGGGGGACGTTGTCCGCGGCCGCGATGGGCGCGCGGCAGGAGGGGCAGCGCGAGCGCGGGGAGACGATGGACTCACCGAGGGGCAGGCGATGGATGCAGACGTTCGCGAAGCTGCCGATGAGGAGGCCGAGGGCGAGCGCGAAGAGCGGCCAGAGCGCTCCCGGCGCGTCAGCGAACGCGCCCGTCTCCGGCATGCGTCGGCACGCGCGTGGGCAACGCCCGGATGTTGCCGCCGAAGCGCGGGACAGTCAAGCACGCCGGCGGCTCGGACCGCAGGCGGGGGCACGGGAAACGGCGTTGTATCATCGCGCGCGATGACGGAGGCCGCCGCCGCGACACCGCCGGAGACCCCTCGGCTGCGGCGGCCGATCTTCACGCTCGTCGTCCTCTCCGCCCTCGTCTCGGGCGTCTTCCTCGCCTTCATGCTGGCGGCGACACAGGGCACGTTCGTCCCCCAGGTCGTGGACCTCTATCTCGTTTGCCAATACGCCCGGGCATTCGTGGAAGGGCACCCCTTCCGGTACAACGCCGGCGAGCTGCCTTCGACGGGCGCGACCAGCCTCCTCTACACCCTGGTGCTCGCCGTCCCCGAGGCCATCGGGATCCGTGGCGAAGGGCTCATCGCCTTCGCGATCGTGATGGGCGCGGGCTTCTACGCGGCCTCCGTGGTGCTGGCCTCGTCCGTCGCCACGCGGATCGCGGGGCCGCGTGAAGGCCTCCTGGCCGGGCTCCTCGTCGTCTTCGGGGGGCCCGTCGTGTGGTCGTTCCTCTACGGCTCCGACATCGCGCTCTTCCTGTTCCTGGCCCTGTGGCTGCTGGAGCGGTGGCTGGCCAGCGCGGACGCGGGCGCTGCGCTTTGGACGATCCCAGGCGTGCTGGTGGCCCTCGCCCGGCCGGAAGGGTTGCCCATCGGTCTCGCCCTGGCCCTGGCCTGGACGCTGCGCGCCGGGCGCCCCTCCACTCCGCGCTTCGATCCCAGGCCCTGGCTGCCCGTGGCGGCGGGGTTGGCCGTGTTGGCCTTGTACCGAATCGTCACCGGCTCGTGGCTCGGCACGTCCGTCGAGGACAAGTCCCTCTTCGCCAGCTACGGAGTCAACCAGGGCCTGGCCATCGCCAGCGAATACGGCGTCGACGTCGTGCGGGGCCTGCTGCTCGGCCTCTACCCCTCGCAGATCCCGATCGGAAACGGGCGTGGGTGGGCCTCGCTCTTCTTCCCTCCCCTCGCCCTCGCATTCATCGGCGTGGCCGCGATCGTGCCGCCCCGCGCGGTGCGCCGCGCCATCGCCGCCTGGCTCGCGATGGTCGCGGCTCTCTTCGCACTGGTGACCCCCAACGTCTTCATCGGCGCCCAGTTCCAGCGCTACCTGCTCTGGGCGTTCCCGGGCCTTCTGGCCCTCACCGCCGCTGGGCTGGGGCACGCGACGTCCTGGGCCATCCGCGATCCCCGCCGCGAGCGGGCCGTCTTCCGAGCAGTCGCCATCCTGTGGGTCGCGCTGGGTGGGCTCGCGACCTTGCGTTTCGCGTCGCTCTATGGCGAGTTCGCGGGCGACGTCTATCGCCGCGACGTGGCGACCGCCCAGTGGATCCGGCGCAACCTCCCTCCAGGCGCGCCGATGGCAAACCTCGCCACCAGCGTCGAGTACCTCACGGGCCACCGCAACCTGAACCTGCACGGCGTCACCGCGCCCGACTTCTTCGGCGGCCATGCCGCGGAGCGCGAGGCGGACAGCTTCGAGGGCCTGCGCCGTCTGCCCCCGGCGGCGCGTCCGCCCTACCTCATCACCACCGTCTCCACGCAGGATCGCTTCCCGATCATGCGTGAGCTGGTGAGCGCGCCGCCCCTGTTCCGCTCCGCCAGCTTCGGAGACGAGATCGAGATCTATCGAACTCGCTACGACCTGCTCGACCGCGGAAAGGAGCCCGCGCTGCCCGCTATCACCAGCCTGATCGGCACGCGCGTGCTCGTCGACCGGCTGAACGTCTGTGATTCGCGCGAGGAATCCGACCACGCGTATTCCTTTCAGTCGTCGGCGGGCGCCGTCCACCTCTGGGGCGCGGTGCGCCTGGACGGCTACGAGGGGGCGGCGGCACCGATCGCGGACGGCGGGCGCGCGATCCTCGGCCGCGAGTCGTTCCGCATCTCCGCCCAGGAGGGCCGCGACCTCCTCGTCGTGCTGCGTACCGCTCCTGCCATCGACGCGAACCTGCTGCAGACAGGAGGGCCGCGGCGGGTGGGCATCGAGTTCCCGGAAGCCGTCCTCAGCCTGTCCCTGGACGGGCAGAGCGCGGTGCGGGAGACCTTCCGCACCCAGGCTGGCTGGAACGAACACGCCCTGAGGATCCCCGGAAACCTCGTGCACGGATCGCGTCCGCACCTGGAGGTGAGCGGCCGTTACGCGTCCTTCCAGTACTGGTTCTACCAGTAGCCTTCGCCTTTCGCGAGGCGGGAGCGCGTGCTACCGTGAGGCCGATTTTGAGGTCAGAGGCGCGATCGCCCGACACCGTGCCCGAGAGTGAAGAAGCGCTCGTGGGCGAGGTCCGGCGCTTCTACGAAGACCACCATGAGGGCATCGAGCGCGCCCGGCACGACCGCCGCTACTTCTATGCGTACCTGACGCGCGTCCTCCAGACGCGCATCCCGGCGGGCCAGGCGATTCTCGACATCGGGTGCGGCGGCGGCCACGTCCTGGCCGCCCTTCGTCCCTCACGCGGAGTCGGCGTCGATCTGTCCGCCCCCGCCGTGGCCGCGGCCACCGCCGCCTACGGCTCTCCCGCGCTCCGGTTCGTCCAGGGCGACGCTGGCGATCCCGACGTGCTTCGCCGCCTCGAGGGCCCCTTCGACGTCATCCTCCTCGTCAATGTCGTCACCCAGTTGAGCGACGTGCAGGCCACCCTGGAGGCCCTCCATCCCCTCTGCCATCCGCGGACGCGCGTCGTCATCTACAGCTACAGCCGGCTCTGGCAGCCGGTGCTGCGCCTGGTCGAGTTCCTGGGAATCAAGTACCGGCAGCCGCCGGAATCGTGGCTTCCCCCGGAAGAGGTCAGGAACATGCTCGCGCTGGCCGACTTCGAGACGGTGCGCCGGGACGAGCAGATCATCATGCCCGCCCACGTGCCGCTTCTGTCGGACCTCCTCAACCGGTACGTCGGTCCCCTGCCCATCCTGTCCTGGTTCTCGCTCATGTACGGCATCGTCGCGCGGCCGGCGCCGGTGCGCGCCCAGGGACGGGGGGCGAGCCCCACGGTGAGCGTGGTGATCCCCTGCCGGAACGAGAGCGGCCACATCCCTGAGCTGGTGGCCCGGCTGCCCGAGCTTCCGGTGGGGAGCGAGTACCTGTTCGTCGAGGGCAACTCCACGGACGACACGGAGGCGGTGCTCCGGCAGGCCGTGGCCGACAACCCGCACCGGCCGCTGCGCCTGCTCAAGCAGCCCGGACGAGGCAAAGGGGACGCGGTCCGGCTCGGGTTCGCGGAGGCGCGCGGCGAGGTGGTGCTGATCCTCGATTCCGACATGGGGGTCGCCCCCGAGGAGATCCCCAAGTTCGTGCGCGTTCTCACCACCGGCAAGGGCGAGATGGTCAACGGATCGCGGATGGTCTACCCGATGGAGGGCCGGGCCATGCGCTTCCTCAACCTTCTCGCCAACAAGGCCTTCGCCTTTCTCTTTTCCTGGCTGCTCGGCCAACAGGTGCGCGACACGCTCTGTGGGACCAAGGCCCTCTATCGCTCCGACTACGCTCGCATCGCGGCCAATCGTTCGTTCTTCGGAGACTTCGATCCGTTCGGAGACTTCGACCTGCTGTTCGGCGCCGCGCGCCTGAACCTCCGTATCGTGGACCTGGCCGTCCGCTACCACGAGCGGCGATACGGCGAGACGAACATCTCGCGCTTCCGCCACGGGCTGCTTCTCTTCCGCATGAGCGCCTTCGCCGCGCGCAAGCTGAAGTTCCTGTGAGCGTATCCGCCCTCGATCTGCGCGATTCCGTGCGCCGGAGGGTCGCCGCGGCGTGCGTCGTTGCCGCCGCCCACGCCGAGTGGGCGGCCCTGGCCGGGATCGCGGCCGTGGTCGCTGTCCTCTTTGCCGAACCCCTGCTGCGCGGCGAAGTCTTCTATTACCGCGACATCCACCTCCAATGGGTGGGACAGGCGGAGGCCTTCGTGCGGAGCGTGGCCGAGGGGTCGTGGCCTCTCTGGAACCGCCGCTGGTCCTTCGGCCAGCCGCTCCTCGCGAACCCCAACAACCAGCTGCTGTATCCCCTCACCTGGCTGAATCTCCTCATGGCGCCCTGGCACTACTACTCGATCTTCGTCGTGGTGCACTTCCTGCTGGCGGGCCTCGGCTTCTTCCTGGCGGCGCGGAGGCTGGGCGCGTCCGGGAGGGGGGCGCTGCTGGGCGCCGCCTGCTGGGTGGCCTCCGGTCCCTTCGTCTCCCTGGTCAACCTCTGGAACCACCTGTCCGGCGCGGCCTGGATCCCCTGGGCCGTATGGGCCGCGGACGCGGCACTGGTATCGCCGTCGGCGCCGAGGATCCTGGCTTGGGGTGCCGTGGTCGCCGCCCCCGTGCTCTGCGGCTCGCCCGAGAGTGCGGTGATGGCGGCGGCGGCCACGCTCCCCGTTCTCGCTCGCCGCGCCGGCGAGGTCTCCGTCCGACGGACGCTGGCCACGGCGCTGCTGGCCCTCGCCTTCGGTGTCACCCTCTCGGCCGGGCAGTGGATTCCGTCCATCGAGCTCGCGTCGCGATCGATGCGGTCGCAGTTCGGCACCCAGGACAGCCTCTGGTCGATCGCACCCATGGGACTCTTCCAGATCCTGATTCCGGCGCGGCTGCATACGCTTCCGCTGCAGGGCAACCTGCGCGTCGCGCTCTTCGACGGCCGGGAGCCATACCTGGACTCGCTGTACCTCGGCGCCACCACGGTGTTGTTCGTGGCCGCCGCCGGCTACGTTCGCAGCCGCGTCGTCGTCTCCACCGCGGTGGTGGCGGTGAGCGCGCTCGTCGCCGCCCTGGGCCGGCACACGCCGCTGCATCGATGGGTCGCGGAACTGCTGCCCGTGACGCAATCCTTCCGTTTCCCGGCGAAGGCGCTCATCCTCTTTTCCTTCGCCTGGGCACTCCTCGTCGCCTTCGGGTTCGACGCGCTCCGCGAGCGGGAGCCCTCGCGGATCCGCGTGCCGGAGATCCTCGTCACCGCGTGCGCGATCCTCCTGGGCGCCGCCGCCGTCCTGGCGTGGCTCGGCGCCGACACGTGGGGGACGCTCGTCGTCGCGCCGAACGACACGCGCCGCGGGGTGGCTGTCTTGCTCCTGCCCGTCGTGCGGTCCCTCGGCCGTGCGGCGCTGCTCGCGACGGTGCTATCGGTCCTGGTCCTGGCACGCACACGCGCCTCGCCTGCTCGTCTGTGCCTCATCGGCCTCGTGGCCGTGGCCGACCTGCTGGCCGCGCACCGGGGGCAGAATCCGACCGCTCCCTCGGCGCTGTTCTCGCTGCGTCCTCCCGGACTGCGCTATCTCGCCGATGACGAGGGCCGCCGCGTCTACTCGTATGACTACACCTCGAACGGTCCTTCCGCGATGGCGCATCTCGGTCACCGCGGCTACCGGATGAAGCTCAGGCGCGAGGACTGGCCCGGGCCCTGGGCGGAGGCCGCCGCCCTGCGTTGGGGCTTCCATCCGTTTGTGCTGGGGTACTGGGGTGTCGACGGCGCTTACCAGGTGGACACCCTTGGGCTGTACTCGGCCGAGATGAACTGGCTCACCATCTACATCCGCATGCAGGAAGACACCCCCGTCCATTTGCGTCTTCTTCAGCTGGGGGCCGTGCACCGCGTCGTGTCGCTGCATCCCCAGCCCGAGCTCGCGGAGTTGGCGGTCCTGGACTCTCCGCTGCTCGAGCCCGTACGCATCTACGCGGTGCCGGCTCCCCTTCCCCGGGCCTACGCCGTGGACGGCGTGCGCGTCGCCGCCGGCGAAGCGGCCATCCGCATGATCGGCACCCCGGATTTCGATCTCCACCGCGAGGTGATCCTGCCCGGCGGGCCGGCACGGCCGTCCGACGCGGCCTTCCGGTCGCAGGTACGCCTGACGTTGCGGCGACCCGACCGCAGCGTGGCGGAGGCGGCGCTGAGCGCGCCGGGATACGTCGTGCTCGTGGATGCCTTCGACCCGGACTGGCGCGCCACCGTGGATGGAACCCCGGCCCCGGTGCTCCGCGCGAACGTCGCCTTCCAGGCGGTGGCCGTGCCGGCGGGGTCGCATCGCGTGGAGCTCGTATACCGGCCGCGATCGGTGATCTGGGGCGCCGTGATCACGCTGCTCGCGGTGGCCACCGCCTTGGCGCTCGCCCTGCGCGCGGGCGCGCGCCGGAATGCCTGACCCGCCCTCCGCGTGGCGGCGCGAGAGGAGGCTGCCCACGCCGCGCGGCGATGCGCCCGCGCTCCTCGGCCTTCTCGCGCTGGTCCTCGTCCTCTACGGGCGGCCGCTCCTGGATGGCACCGTCTACTTCGAGCGCGACGTACAGCTGATGTGGCTCACCCATGCGCGGGCCTTCGTGGAGGCCGTGCGCCTGGGAGAGTGGCCGACCTGGAACCCCTGGATCGCCCTCGGGCAGCCCCTTTGGGCCGACGCGAACACGCAAGTCCTCTATCCGCCCACCTGGCTGCTTCTGATACTCGCACCCTGGCGCTACTACGTCCTCTTCGTCGTCGCCCACATGCTGCTCGCCGCCGCGGGCGCCTACGCCCTGTCGCGGACCCTCGCATTCTCCCGCACCGCCGCATCGGTCACGGCGGCCGTGTGGGTGTGTTCGGGACCGCTCGCCTCGCTGGTGCCGGTCTGGAACCAGCTCGCGGGCGCCGCCTGGATGCCCTGGACCGTGGTCTTCGCCCTGCGCACGTTGCGGACGTGGCGCCGGGCTCCGCTCCTGCTCTGGGGCTGCGGCCACGCGCTGCAGATCCTGGCCGGTGCACCGGAGGCCGCCCTCATGACGCTGGCCGGCATCGGGGCCGCCGCACTCGCGATGAGCCTCTCCGCGCGGTCAAAGATGCTGCACGCCGCGGGGCGCGGGCTCGGAGCCATGGCCACCGCCGGTGTGTTCGCGCTGGCCCTCTCCGCCGGCCAGTGGATCCCATCGCTGGAGATGGCGCGCCGGTCGGACCGCGGCCTGCTCTCCGAGGCCATGCGCACGCAGTGGTCGGTGCACCCGGTAGCCCTGGCCCAGGCCGTGGTGCCGCTGGCGCTGCCCGACGTACCCCTCGACCCGGAGCAGCGCCGCGGCGTGTTCGAGTCCACCGACTTCGTTCCCTCGCTGTACCTCGGGGTCGCCGCCCTCGGCCTCGGCGCGGTCTCGCTGGCCGGGCCTCGCCGCCGGTTCGCCTTGTGGCTGCTCGGGGCCCTGGCCGCGGCCGTGGCCATCGCCCTCGGCCGGCACGCGCCCTTCGAGCACGCGGCGACCACGGTGCTGCCGTTCCTGCGCAGTTTCCGATATCCGGTGAAGGCCATGGTCGCCGCTTCACTTGCGGTAGCGCTGCTGTGCGGCCTCGGCCTCGACACATGGCGCGGGGGCGCTCCGGCGCGGCGGTGGGCCCTCGCGCCTCTCTCCGCCCTGATCGCGGGGACATTGGCGATCGCCATGATGCTCGGGGTGGCCGCCCGCGGCGGGGCCCTGCCCCCCGTCGCGCGAGGGCTCGGCGCGGCCGCCGCGCGGGCGATGCTGCCTCCGGTGGCGGTGGCGCTCCTCGCCTCGGTGGGCGTGCTTCTGCTCGCCGCGCGCGCTCAGGCGTCGCGAGGGGCGACGGCGGTCATCGCGGCCCTCGTGGTCGGAGACCTCGTGGCCGCCCACGCAACCTTGAATCCCACCGCCCCCGAGACCCTCTTCAGCCAGCGTCCGCTGGCCGCGTCGCTCGTGTCCGGCGACGCGCCACAGCGCCTCTACGTGCAGGACTACTTCTCCGGCTTCGAGGCGCTGCGGCTGCTGGGCCGGCCCGACCCGTTCGCCATCGAGCGGGCCCCGGTGGGCTGGAGCGTACCCTCGGCACGCGCGCTCGCCTTGAGGCTGTGCCTCTTCCCGCCGTCCGCGGGCGTCTGGGGGCTGCGCGGCAGCTTCGACCGGGACACCGCGGCCCTGGCACCGGCGGCCCTCAGCCGTCTGACCGCGGCGGTGACGGAGTCGGCGAACACGCCGCAGCAGGTGGCGATCCTGCGCGCGGGCGCCGTTCGGCACGTGCTCACGCTGCACGAGCCGACACCCGGCCTCCTCGAGCCGCTGGCCACGGTCGATTGCCTGCTTCCAGTCCCCGGCCGAATCTTCCGGGTCGCCGACCCGATGCCGCGGGCGCATGTCGTGGGCCGCGCGCGACCGTCGGACGCCGTGGCGGCCTTGATCGATCCCGCCTTCGATCCCAGGCGCGAGGTTCTATTGGCGTCCGGAGGCCCGATACCGCCCGCGGTCGACGGCGCATTCGAGGGAGCGGCCACCGTGGTGTCCGAGAGCACCACTCGCGTCTCGGTGCGCGCGCAAGCGAGCGCGCCGGGATACCTCGTCCTCGCGGATGCCTACGACCCGGGCTGGATCGCGACCGTGGACGGCCAGCCCGCCCAGGTGCGGCGCGCCAATGTGGCGTTCCGCGCGGTGGCCGTGCCCGCAGGCAGCCACGAGGTCGAGTTCCGCTACGTACCGGGCGCCGTGCGCCTCGGCCTCCTCGTGTCGGGGCTGTCGAGCACGCTGGTGCTGGCCGTACTCATGGCTGTCCGCTGGATGCGCTGACGGTCCGTCACCGTCTCGGCAAGGCGCGGCGGCGGACGGCCCGCCGGAAACATCTGCTCGCGGCGCTACGGCCGGAACAGCTCGCCCATCGCGATTCCGTCGAGGAAACCCAGGGCCGCGCCCTCGACCTTCCCGCCGGGAGCGACGCGCACGGTGTAGGGCACCCGCTTCATCTTGAAGGCGTCCGTCACGTCCTTGCCGGGCGATCTCAGGACGGGGAATGCGATCTGGGCGGCCTCGACGAAGCCGGGCGGTGCCTGATCGAGCATCACGCCGACCATGGCCATGTTCTTGGGGCGGCGCGCGAAAGCCTCGTTCCAGATGGGAAGCATCCTGTGGCAGGTGGGACAGCTGCTCAGGAAGAAGACGACGATGGTGGTCGTCCCCTTCGGATAGTCGATGTTCTTGACGGCGCCGTCGAGCCCGGTGGCGTGGAACGCGGGCACCGTGTCCCCGATGCGCAGGATCGGCTCGGCTACGGGTGGGTTCGCCGCCTGGGCGGCCCCGGCCGGGGGATGGACGAGAGCGGCGGCGAGGGCCGGGACTTTAGCGTCCCTGCTTTTGTTAGTGCACCTGCAAACCTTTGAGCATCCGCTCGGCTTGCTCGATATTTCTTTTGGCGCCCTCGTGGGCGGGGTCATATTGTAGAACGCT
>Ga0207691_10003938_pt1 | contig 14420 bp, 9 predicted proteins | sample KBSM13metaG_FD_184327 | JGI IMG/M metagenome (GOLD analysis project Ga0207691, IMG submission 184327) | Miscanthus rhizosphere microbial communities from Kellogg Biological Station, Michigan, USA - KBS M1-3 metaG (SPAdes) (version 2) | ecosystem: Host-associated > Plants > Roots > Rhizosphere >... | reverse complement strand
GGCATCATCACTGCAGTGAGCGAGCCGCTGTATTCGGCCGGGTTGCGGCAGAGTATCTCGAGGCCCCATCCGCGCACCGCGCGGCGCGTGGCCTCGGCGTGCCGCTGATGGCGGGCGAAGACGTTGGCCATGCCTTCCTCACGCAGCATGGCGAGCGCCTCGTGAAGTCCGTAGAGCAGGTTGGTCGCGGGCGTGGAAGGGAAGTAGCCCTGGCGGTTCATCGTGATCGTCTCGTCCCAACGCCAGTACGCGCGCGGCAGCTTCGCATGCTTGCTCGCCGCGACCGCCTTGTCGCTGATGGCGTTGAACGATATGCCCGGCGGCAGCATGAGGCCCTTCTGCGAGCCCGCCACCGTGACGTCGACGCCCCATTCGTCGTGGCGGTAGTCGATCGACGCGAGCGAGCTGATCGTGTCGACCATGAAGAGGGCGGGATGTCCCGCGCGGTCAATGGCCTGGCGGACCGCGGGAATGCGGCTCGTCACGCCCGTCGACGTCTCGTTGTGGACGGCCATGACGGCCTTGAAGGCATGCGCTCGGTCTTCGGCGAGCTTCGCTTCGACGACGGCGGGATCGACGCCGCTGCGCCAGTCCCCCGGAACGAAATCGACCACGAGCCCGAGCTTCTCGGCCATCGCGCGCCAGAGCGTGGCGAAGTGGCCGGTCTCGAACATCAGCACGCGGTCGCCCGGCGACAGCGTGTTCACGAGCGCCGCCTCCCACGCACCCGTTCCCGAGCCCGCGTAGATGACCACGGGCCTGGCCGTCTGGAACACGTCCTTCAGGCCCTCGAGGATCTCCAGCGTCAGCTTCGCGAACTCGGGGCCGCGATGGTCGATCGTGGGGAAGTCCATCGCCCGCAGGACCCGGTCGGGGACGTTGGTCGGCCCCGGAATCTGCAGGAAGTGTCGGCCGGACGGGTGGGAGTCGAGCTGGAACATGCGCTGCCTTTGGTATACAAAATCAAGTTTACGCGCAACTGCGCGGACGGGGCTAGTAAGGGACTCGCGTTGCGGCGCGGTGCCAAGGCGGTCCTTCGTGGCGTGGTATACATGATCGGGATTGCACGAACGTGAGACGAACGCCATTGCCGGAGACCACGGAGTGAACGCGCCGGTCGAGCAGCCGCTGACGTTCCACCCGCCGAGCCACGACGGCGGGCTCGCGAGGCGCCTGCGCGCCGCGGTGCGCGGCGACGTGCTGTTCGACCGTGCATCGCGCGGCCGGTATGCGACCGACGCCTCCATCTACCAGGTCATGCCGGTCGGGGTGCTGGTGCCCGCAAGCGACGACGACGTGCGCGCGGCGTTCGAAATCTGCGGCGAGCTCGGCGTGCCCATGCTCGCTCGAGGCGCCGGCAGCTCGCAATGCGGCCAGACCGTCGGCGCATGCCTGGTGGTCGATCACACAAAGCACCTCAACCGCGTGCTCGACTACGACGCGCATGCGCAGACGGTCGTCGTCGAGCCCGGCGTCGTGCTCGACGCGCTCAACGCGTGGCTGCGGCCGCACGGCGTGTGGTTCCCCGTCGACGTCAGCACCTCCGCGCAGGCGACGCTCGGCGGTATGGCGGGCAACAACTCGTGCGGCTCGCGCTCGATCGCGTACGGCAACATGGTGCACAACGTCGAGGCGATCGACGCCATGCTCGCGGACGGCACCGACGCGCGCTTCGGTCCCGAGTCGGCGATGGCCGCGTCCGCGCCACGCGAGCGCCAGCTCGTGGCCGGATTGCGCGCGATCGGCGAGCGCGAGCGCGACGAGATCGCGGAGAAGGTCCCGCGCGTCCTGCGACGGGTGGGCGGGTACAACATCGACGTGTTCAACCCGCAGAGCGAGCGCCCGTACACGCGCGACGGCAGCGTCAACTACGCGCATCTGCTGGTCGGCAGCGAAGGCACGCTCGCGTGGACCCGCCGTCTGACGCTTGCGGTCGCGCCGCTGCCGAGGCACCGCACGCTCGGCGTGGTCAACTTTCCTTCGCTGTACCGTGCGATGGAGTACACGCGCTACATCGTCACGCTCGGTCCCACCGCCGTTGAGCTCGTCGATCGCACGATGATCGACCTCGCGCGCGGCAATCCCGCGTTCCGTCCCGTGATCGACGGCGCGCTGATCGGCGAGCCCGAGGCGGTCCTGCTCGTCGAGTTCGCCGGCGAGGATGAAGGCGCCGTGCGGCGGAAGCTGCACGACCTCGCCACGATGCTGAACGACCTCGGACTTCGCGACAGCGTGGTCAAGATGACCGACGCCGCGGCGCAGAAATCGCTGTGGGACGTGCGCAAGGCGGGACTCAACATCATGATGAGCATGAAGGGCGACGGCAAGCCCGTCTCGTTCATCGAGGATTGCGCGGTGCCGCTTGCGCATCTTGCCGACTACGTCGAGCGATTGACGCAGGTCTTCGAGAAGCACGGCACGCGCGGCACGTGGTACGCGCACGCGTCCGTCGGCACGCTGCACGTCCGGCCGATCCTCGACATGCGGCGCGACGGCGCGCAGAAGATGCGCGCGATCGCGGAGGAAGCGAGCGCCATCGTCCGCGAATACAAGGGGGCTTACTCGGGCGAGCACGGCGACGGGCTGGTCCGCAGCGAATGGGTCGCCTGGCAGTTCGGTCCGCGGCTTGCGCGCGCGTTCGCGGACATCAAGGCACTGTTCGACCCGCGGGGCCTCATGAACCCGGGCAAGATCGTCGATCCGCCGCGCATGGACGACCGCACGCTGTTCCGGTATCCGCCCGGACATCGGACGCTGCCCGTGGCCACCGCGCTCGACTGGTCCGCGTGGAACGTGCAGAGCGACCCGGTTGCGGACGTCGTGACCGCGCCGGGCACCGGCGGCGATCCCGCCAACGGCTTCGCCAAGGCGGCCGAGATGTGCAACAACAACGGTCATTGCCGCAAGTTCGACGCGGGGACCATGTGCCCGAGCTTTCGCGTCACGCGCGACGAGATGCACCTCACCCGCGGCCGCGCCAACACGCTGCGCCTCGCGCTGTCGGGACACTTCGGCGATGCTGCGTCGGCTGCCGAAGTGCGCGAGTCGCTGGATCTTTGCGTGAGCTGCAAGGGGTGCAAGCGCGAGTGTCCGACCGGTGTGGACATGGCGCGGATGAAGATCGAGTTCCAGCACCAGTGGCAGAAGGCGCACGGCCTGACGCGCAGGGAGCGCCTCATCGCCGATCTGCCACGCTGGGCGCCGTGGGCGTCGCGCCTGTCGTGGCTCGCGAACCTGCGCAATCGCTGGTCCTGGCTTGCGCGCCTCGGCGAGCGCGAGCTCGGGCTTTCGGCGCGGCGCAAGCTTCCGGATTGGCGCTTCGATGCGTTCGGCTCGCGCGACATGCCGACGGCGACCATCGAGGACGCCGACGTCGTCCTGTTCGTCGATACCTTCACGCGCTACTTCGAGCCCGAGAACGCGCGCGCGGCGCTGCGCGTGCTCGGCGCCGCCGGTTATCGCGTCGCGGTTGCGCAGGCACGCGATGGCGAGGCGCTGTGCTGCGGGCGCACGTATCTCACGGCGGGCCTCGTGGACGAGGCGCGTTCCCACGCGCGACGCATGATCGCGGCACTTGCGCCTGCCGTCGCGCGCGGCATCGCGATCGTCGGGCTCGAGCCGTCGTGCCTGCTGTCGCTTCGCGACGAATATCTCGTCATGGGCCTCGGCGACGACGCGAAGCGTCTCGCCGAGCGGGGCATGCTGATCGAGGAGTTCCTCGCGCGCGAGCAGGCGCTGGGCCGCCTCGCGCTACCGCTTCGGGCGCTGCCGCAGTCGCGCGCGCTGCTTCACGGGCATTGCCACCAGAAGGCGTTCGACGTGATGGGCCCGACCGTGGCCGTGCTGCGCCTGGTGCCGAATCTCGCGGTCGACGTCGTCGAGTCGAGCTGCTGCGGCATGGCCGGCAGCTTCGGCTACGAGGCGGCGCACGTGGACGTATCGCTTGCGATGGCGGAGCTGTCGCTGCTGCCCGCGGTGCGCAACGCCGACGCGAGCACATTGATCGTCGCCGACGGCACGAGCTGCCGCCACCAGATCGCCGACGGCGCCGCGCGCGAGGCGATCCACGTCATTCGCGTTCTCGAGCGCGCGCTCGTCACCGAAGCTCGCACGCCGGACTCACCGCATGCCTGACCTTCGCATCTCCGTTCTCGACCAATCGACTGCCGCCAGGGACCGCGGGCAGGACGACGCGATCCGCGAGACGCTCGCGTATGCGCGTCACTGCGATGCACTCGGCTATCACCGCTATTGGGTGTCGGAGCACCACAACAGCGACAGCATCGTCGGGACTGCACCGGAGATACTGATCGCCGCGATCGCGGCAACGACGCGCGGCATACGCGTCGGCAGTGCAGGCGTGATGCTTCCGCACTACGCCGCGCTGAAGGTGGCGGAGCAGTTCCGCGTGATCGAGGCTATCGCGCCCGGACGCGTGGACCTGGGCGTCGGCCGCGCACCCGGATCGGACCGACTGACCGCGATGGCGCTCAATCCCTACGCGAATGCCGCGGACGAGTTTCCCGGGCAAGTGCGCGACCTCCTGTGCTGGCTCGCCGACACGCCGCTGCCCGACGACCATCCGTTTCGCGCCATTCGCGCCAATCCGACGGGTGCCACCAGGCCCGAGGTGTGGATCCTCGGCAGCTCGGACTACGGCGCACAGCTTGCGGCGCACTTCGGCCTTCCCTACGCATACGCGTACTTCTTCAGCGATGGACGCGGCGTCGAGGAAGCGCTGCACCTGTATCGCACGCGCTATCGGCCCAGCGCCGATCATCCCGAGCCGAAGGCCACGATCTGCGTCTGGGCGCTGGCCGCCGACACGGAAGAAGAGGCACGCAGGCAACTCCATACGCGCGAGCATTGGCGCGCCGGATTCGAGCAGGGACTTCGCCGCCCCCTGCTGCCGCCCGACGAAGCCGCCGCGCAGGCGTATACGCCGACCGAGCAGGGGATCATCGAGCGGCTGCGGGCGAAAGCGCTCGTCGGCACGGCGGATCACGTCGCCACGCGCTTGCGCGAGCTCGCGCAGCGACTTGCGCTCGACGAGCTCGTCGTCGTGACGTGGACGTACGACGTCGCGCCGCGCCTGCGCTCGTACGAGCTCCTCGCGAGCGCGTTCGGACTCGAGCCGCGCTACACGCCTTGACGGGGCGCCTCGAACGCGCGCGGTTGCAGACGACATGATGACCACCGCACCGGCAACGCGCCCGGCCCGCGACACCGCAACGGCCTGAAACGCAATGAAACGCAAGCGGATCCTTCCGGTGGATTTTCGCGAGCCGATCGACTATCTTTGACGGTCTTCGCGGCCCGTTGCCGGCCGCCATCGACACGGGACATCCTTTGGATCGGGTTCTTCGCATCGGAGCGACTCTGGGAGCGGCGTTCGTGCTCGCCATGCCGGTGGTCTTCGCGCAGGGATTCAAGTTCTCCAATCCCGATCCTTCGCAGGAGGCCGACCGCCAGGCCGAGGCGATGAAGCAGGATCGGATCGCCTACGAGCTGTCGACACCTTGCCGCAACGATCTCAAGGGCAAGAAGATCATGGTCGTGATCGGCGAGCAGCAGAGCGACGGCTACGTGCAGGCGCAGCAGCAGAACTACGGGCCGCATTTCCAGGCGATCAACGGCCGCCTGCGCTCGCTCGGGCTCCGCACCTTCACGCCCGAGGAGATCCGCGCGCAGGTGAAGCAGGCGGAGATCGACGCGTATTTCAAGAACGATCCGGATGGCGCGATGGCGGCGGCCCGGCGCCTTGGCGCGAGCTTCGTGCTGCGCGGGCTCATCACCTCGCAGGCGACGATGAACCCCATCATCGCCGTCAACCAGGTCAACGTCGGGATGGGCTTCACGCTGGCGGCGAGCAACGGCAAGATCATCTCGGACGTCGGTGCGAACGCAGCGTCCTATTCGGGCGCGAATGTTGCACAGATGGCGGCAACGCTGATCGACGAGCAGGCCGACGAGGTCGTGGCGCGCCTGTACGGCGATTACTGCCGCAACGCGGGATTCCCGCCGCCTGCGCCGCGCAAGAAATAGCCCTTCGGGATTCCTTCGATTGTAGGAGACAACGATGAAACGCCTTGCCTTTTCTCAGATTGCCATCGGCGTCGCGATCGCTGCCGGCGCGTCGCTCGCGATCGCGCAGCCGCAGTTCCAGAGCGCCTCGCCCACTGCCGGCGGCACGACGTCGCAGCAGGCCAACCAGACGGCGGACAAGACGATGTACCAGGCCGTCGACTACGTGAACAAGAACAAGCCCGGTCCGCAGGTCATCGTGATCCCCGGCGAGATCAAGAGCAGCAACGCGACGTTCCTGCAGAAGTTCACGGCCAACAACATCGCCGACTTCGGCGAGCTCGAGCTGTCCAACGCCAACTTCAAGGTGCTCGAGCGCAGCAACCTCGGCCCCGTGCTGCGCGAGTTCGAGATCGCGTACAACCTGGGCGACCCGCAAGCCGCGCGCAAGTACCTCGGCATGGGCAAGATGAAGACGACGAAGTACGTCGTAAAGTTCGACATCCTGAAGACGGAGCAGGTCGCGTCCGCGACGCAGAGCTTCGACGGCGGCACGCTGGGCCAGATGGCCGGATTGCTCGGCGCTTTCTCCGGATCGCGCGGCGGCGCCATGGCGGGTGCGGTCGGCGGCACGGCGGTCGGATCGGTGCACAGCGGCGAGGCGACCAGCGTGTGGGTCATCGGCATGCGCTACAAGATCATCAACGCCGAGACCACCGAGCAGCTCGCGCAGGGCTACACCGAGGAGAAGATGGAAGTCGGCGCAACGTCGAGCGGCGCCCTCGGCATGAACCAGGGACAGAAGGGCGGCGCGGGACTCGACACCATGGTGCAGCGACTCGTGCAGAAATCCGTGTGGGAGATCGACTCGAAGTACAAGTGACGCACGCGCATGGCCGACATCCAGAAGCTGGGCAAGTACGAAATCCGCGGCGAGCTCGGACGCGGTGCGATGGGCGTCGTCTACGAGGCCTACGATCCGCTGATCGAGCGGGTCGTCGCGCTGAAGACGATCCGCCCTGAAGCGCTCGTGGGCGCGCAGGCCGCGGAGATATCGGCCCGCTTCAAGCGCGAGGCGCAGGCCGCGGGCAAGCTCGGGCATCCGAACATCGTCGGCATCTACGAGTTCGGCGAAGACGCCGGCGTGTGGTACATCGCGATGGAGCTCGTCAAGGGACGCGAGCTCAAGGACTACTTCGAGCAGCACGAGCGATTCGCGACGGTCGACATCGTGCGCATCCTCTCGCAGATCCTGTCGGCGCTCGGTTATTCGCACAAGCTCGGCGTCGTGCACCGCGACATCAAGCCTTCCAACGTGTTCATGCTCGCCGACGGGTCGGTGAAGGTCGCCGACTTCGGCATCGCGCACGTCGATTCGTCGCAGCTCACGCAGGTCGGATCGGTGCTCGGCACGCCGGCGTACATGTCGCCCGAGCAGATCCTCGGCCTGCCCGTGGACGGCCGCTCCGATCTCTTCTCGGTCGGCGTGATCCTCTATCAATTCCTCACCGGCGAGCGGCCGTTCGTGGGCAACGCCACGGTGACGATGCGCAAGGTGCTCGAGGAGGAGCCGCTTCCACCTTCACGTTTCAACATGCAGATCACGGGCGCGATGGACGGCGTCGTGCGCCGTGCGCTGGCCAAGAAGGCCGACGACCGCTTCCAGACCGCGGAAGAGTTCGCACAGGCGCTCGTCGACGCGGCCGCGGCCAAGCCGGACAAGAGCGGCGACACGACGATGATGCCTGCGGCGGCGGCCGCTGCTGCCACGGCGGCCAAGCCGGCAACGCCCGCGCGTCATTCCCAGGTTCCCGCGATCGCCGTCGTCGGCGGCATCATCGTCATCGCGGCCGCTGCCGGCATCTGGTACGCGTTGCAGGGCCGCGCTGCGCAAGATGCCGTGCCGGTGATTGCCAAGGCGGTGCCGAAGGTTGCGCCACCCGACGTTGCGCCGCCCTCTCCAGTAGCGCCGGTGTCGACGGCGACACCGGCGCCCGCAAAGGCGGCGCCTTCACCCGCGGACGCCGGCGCAGTCGTGATCTCGGCCGTCGGCCTGGTCGATGCGTCGGACACGCGCTACCAGGGCGACAAGGCGCTGCTCCAGGCGGACCTTCGCGCGGATTCGCGCAGCCAGCTCGTGGAAAAGGCCGTGTCGATGCTGGTCGAGCGCAAGTCGCTCGCCAAGAACTACGACGTCGTGCGCGACAAGCTCCTGTCGCGCAGCGGCGACTTCGTCACGACCGTGGTGCGCGAGAGCGCTCCGGAGACCGGCAAGGATGGCCTCGCGTCGCTCACGACGGAAGCCGTGGTGAACGTCAAGGCCGTGCAGAAATCACTCAACGAGATGTCGCGCAACGAGCGCGTCGAGTTCATCCGCGCGAGCGGCGATCCGCGTGTCGCCGTGCGCATCGTGACGCGCGACGCGGACCGGCCCGATGCGCCGCCGCAGCCGTCCCTCGCGGCCGAGAACATCCTCAAGGACCGCATCAAGTCCTTCGGTTTTCGGACGTGGTCCGAGGAAGCCCCGCGCGACGGCAAGAGCGCGCCGGACTTCGTCGTCGAAGGCGAGGCGACGATCAAGCGCCTGTCGATGAAGCTCGAGGCCTCCGGGCTCGTGGTGACCAAGTACGCGCTGAACGGTTGGACGATCAAATGCATCGACCGCGCGACCGGCGAGGAGATCTACTACAACACCAAGATCCCGACGGGGCAGGGAAGCTGGGCGAGCGAAGCCGAGGCGCTGAAGGCGATCGGCACGATCATCGCGAACGAGTTCTCGCGCGACTTCTTCCTGGCGCACGTCACCGTGTCGGGCCGGCGCGTCACGCTGCGCATCGACGGGCTCCCACCGTCGGTCACCGACGAAGCTTTCAAGCGGGAGCTGATCGGCATGCCGTCGGTGCTGAACGTGACGGGCAGCGACCAGCGCCGCTTCGATCTCGCGCTCGCGGGCAACGGCCCCGCGGGTGACATCGTCATGGCCGGCATCCTCGCGCCCCTCAACGCGAAGATCGGGCAGTCCTGCTTCGCGCTAGGCGCGGTGAACGGCGACGAGGTTGCGGCGTCGTTCGACGCCAAGTGCAACGACCCATCCGCGCTGTCACGCCTGGAAAACAATCCGCCTGCGGCGCTCTACAATGCACCCGCACAGCGCCAGAAGGCGATCGTCAAGAACCCCGACACTTTGAAGAAGCTCCTCATATGACACGGTCCGCACTCGCAGTCGCATTGCTCCTCGCGGCCACCGCCGCAGGCGCGCAGAGCCAGGTCAGCGCCACGCTGGCGCCGTCGGCGGGCAACAACGTCGCGGGCAACGTCGTGTTCGTGCAGGAGGGGCGCAAGCTCTTCGTGATCGCCGAGGTCACCGGCCTCAAGCCCGGGCCGCACGGCTTCCACGTCCACGAGAAAGGCGATTGCAGCGCCGCCGATTTCTCGAGCGCGGGCGGGCACTTCAACCCCGACAGCCAGCCGCACGGCAACCCCGCGACCGGCGCGCACCATGCAGGCGACATGCCGCTGCTCGTCGCCGATGCGTCGGGCAAGGCGACGGCGCGAGCGGAGCTGCGGTCCATGACCGTCGGCGGCGGAGCATCGGATGTCGTGGGCAAGTCGGTCGTCGTGCACGCCGACGTCGACGACTTCAGGAGTCAGCCGGCCGGAAACTCCGGCGCACGCATCGCGTGCGGCGTCATCAAATAGGGACGTACCCCATTACAAGCTTGAAATAGGGACGTACCCCATTACAAGTTTATTCTCTAGATAGCGAAGAGTTTCTGCAGCGCCGCGTGCGGCGCGGCGCTGCCAAGCGCTTCGAACGTGCCGTGCTCGGCGATCTCGGTCGCGGCGCGGATGAAGCCGCCCCATGCGGCCCGCGCGAGCGCGCCGCCCACTGAAATGCGCCGCACCCCCAATGCCGCGAGATCGGCGACCGACAAGCCGATCGGCGAGCTGACGAGCACGTTCACCGGTTTCGGCGCAACGGCGGCAACGACCGCCGCAATGTGCTCGCGCGTGCGCAGTCCCGGCGCGTACAGGCAGTCGGCGCCGGCTTCCGAATAGGCGCGAAGGCGCTGGATGACGTCGTCCAGGTCGGGACGCCCGACGAGGAACCCTTCGGCGCGCCCGACGAGCATGGCGTCGGCGTCGAGTGCCGCGCGTGCCGCCCGGATTCGCGCGACCGCATGCGCAATGTCGTACAGCGGTGCCGCTGCATCGCCGGTCGAATCCTCGATCGACAATCCGGCAACGCCGGTCTGCGCGCACAGGCGCACGCTGTCCGCGACGCCCGCAGGATCGTGCGCGAATCCGTTCTCGAAATCGGCATTGACCGGAAGATCCGTGGCCGCGACCAGCTCGGCCAAGTGCGCAAGGATGCCGTCGCGTCCGACTGCCGTGTCGGGAACGCCGCGCGAGAACGCAACGCCTGCCGACGTCGAGGCGAGCGCCTTGAATCCCAGGTGCGCGAGGTAGCGCGCGCTGCCCACGTCCCACGGGTTGGGAATCACGAAGCAGCCCGACTCGTGAAGCTTCCGGAATGCCGCACGCTTGCGCGCGATGTCCGTCATGTCGTCACCTCGCCGAATGCGCGCCGAAGGGCGTTGGTCGCCTGGACCATCGCGCGACGACCTGCGTCGATCGCGCCGCCCATCGAGAAGAAGGGATGCACCATGCCCGCGTAGTCCGCGAGCTCGACCTCGTTGCCCGCATCGCGCAACCGGGCCGCATACGCGATGCCGTCGTCGCGCAGCGGATCGTATTCGCCGACGATGACCAGCGCGGGTGGCAGCCGCGATAGATCGGTCGCGATCAGCGGCGCGTAGCGGAAGTCGTGGCGATCGGAATCGCTCGCACGGTAGTGATCGTGGAACCAGAGGATGACCTTGCGCGTGAGCATGTAGCCTTCCCCGAGCGCATGATGCGACGGCGAGTCCTCGTCCCGGGCCGTGCGCGGATACACGAGGAGCTGGAAGACGAGCGCGGGATCGCCCGCATCGCGCGCGAGGATGGCGCACACCGCGGCGAGATTCCCGCCGGCGCTGTCGCCGCCGATCGCGATGCGCGTCGCGTCGCCGCCGATCTCGGCCGCGTGTCGGGCCGCCCATTTCAGTGCCGCGAAGCTGTCGACCACGCCCGCGGGAAACTTGTGCTCGGGCGCCAACCGGTAATCGACGGACACCACGATGCAGTCGGCCGACAGCGCGAGCTTGCGACAGAGCGCGTCGTAGCTTTGCAGGCTGCCGACCACGTGGCCTCCGCCATGCAGCCACACGAGGACCGGCAGCGGCGACTGCGAAGCGCGCGGGCTGTAGATGCGCACCGGCACGTCGGCCTCGATGGCGCGCACGATGCGGTCCTCCACCGCGTGGACCGGCTCGGGCGGGATATCGAGGATGCCGGCCTTGCGGTTGTGCCACTCGCGCGCCTGTGCCGGGCTCATCTGCCAGTACTCGGGATTGCCTGCGAGCCGGATCTTCGCAAGCACTGCCGCCACTTGCGGGTCAAGCGGCGGGGCCATCGGAGTCGTCTCTCACGAACGCGTGCGCTTCGTCCGCGGTCTCGAAGATGTGGGGCGCTACGCGTCTGCGCGACAGCGCTTCGCCGAGCTTGAGCCGCAGGAACGCGCTCGTCGTGTACCGCGACGCGGTGGTGTAGTAGTGCGTCTCCATGTAGCGGATCATCGCGGCGTAGGTGTCAGCCACGGCAGGGTCGATCTCGAAGTTGTCGTAGTTCACGACCAGCGCGACCTTCCTGCCGACCTGCTGGCAGAGATCCTCGACGACGCGGCGCACGCGGTCCACGTCGTCGCGCGTGCGGACGTGCATGCCTTCGAGATTGAGGAACACCGTGTTGCGCGACGGGTCGTAGCTGATGCGCTGGGCGAGCCCGAGGCCAAGCAGCGTGTCCTCGAGCTGCATCGGCTCGTCGCGGAAGATGCGCGCGTCCATCGGGCGCGGCGCGTCGATGATGGGCACGAAGTCCATGTGCGCGAGGATGTCCCGCTCGATGTCGATGCCCGGCGCGACCTCGTCCAGCACCATGCCCTGCGCGGTGCGCCGGAACACGCACCGCTCGGTGACGTACAGCACAGGCTGCCCGGTCTCCGCGGCGTAGCCGCCGTTGAAGGTGATCTGCTCGACGGCTCGCACGAACTTCCTCGACTTGCCTTCGCGCACGATGACGAGGTTGCCGTCGCGCACGGCGACATCGAGGCCGCCCGTGGTGAACGTCCCTGCGAAGAGTACGCGCCGCGCGCTCTGGCTGATGTTGATGAAGCCGCCTGCGCCCGCGAGCCGCGATCCGAAACGGCTCACGTTGACGTTGCCGTCGCCGTCGACCTGCGCCATGCCGAGGCACGCCATGTCGAGGCCGCCGCCGTCGTAGAAGTCGAACTGCTGGTTCTGATGGATGACCGCTTCCGTGTTGACGGCAGCGCCGAAGTCGAGCCCGCCCTGCGGAAATCCGCCGATGACGCCGGGCTCGGCGGTCAGCGTCACGTACCGCAGCACCTTCTCTTCGTTGGCGACCGCGGCCACGCCTTCCGGCATGCCGATGCCGAGGTTCACGACGCCGCCCATCGGCAGGTCGAATGCGCACCGGCGTGCGATCACCTTGCGCTCGTCGAGCGGCAGCGGCGGCAGCGCGTCGAGCACCGCCTTGATCTCGCCCGAATACGCCGGGCTGTAGGCGGTGGCGTACGTCTGGTGGTGATGCTCGGGCCTGGCGACCACGACACAGTCGACGAGCACGCCGGGCACCACGACCTGGCGCGGGTTGAGCGTGCCCTGCGCGCACACGCGCTCGACCTGCGCGATGACGAAGCCGTTCGAGTTGCGCGCGGCCATCGCGAGCGCGAGATTGTCGAGCGTGAGCGCCTCGCGCTCCATCGTGATGTTGCCCGAGACGTCGGCGGTCGTTCCGCGCAGGAACGCGACGGAGATCGGAAACGCCTTGTAGAAGAGCCATTCGTCGTCGTCGATCGTCATCACGCGCACGAGATCGTCGCGCGTGCGATCGTTGATGCGGCCGCCTTGCTGTCGCGGGTCGACGAAGGTGCGAAGGCCCACCTTGGTCAACGTGCCCGCGCGATGGCCCGCGATGTCGCGGAACAACTGCGTGAGCGTGCCGAGCGGGAGGTTGTAGGCCTCGATCTTGCCCGTGACGGCGAGCGCCGACAGCTTCGGCACGAGGCTCCAGTGACCGCCGATGGCGCGCTTGACGAGCCCTTCGTGCGCGAGCCGGTTGAGGCCGCGCTCCTTGCCGTCGCCGGGCGCGGCGGCGAACAGGAGCGTGAGGCCGCGTGGCGTACCGGTCTCGAGGAATCGCTGCTGCAGCCCCGCGATCAATTCCTCGGGTGTGCCGCTGCCGACGAAGCCCGAGAAAGCCACGGTGTCGCCGTCGCGAATGATCGCGACCGCTTCGGCGGTGCTGACGATCTTGTTCTTCACGCGGTCGCCTTGGCGCGCGCGCCGCGCTTCGCCTGCGCATCGTTGGCGAACAGAAAGTCGGCGACGATCCTCGCCTGGTCCTCCGACATGAGCGACGGCGCGTGGCCGCATCCTGCGATCTCGACATACTCGACCCGGCCTTCGCGTGCGGCAGCGCCGCGTTGCGTCATCTCGGTGGCAGTGGAGGCGAGCAGGAGGTCGGACGCGGCGCCGCGCAGGATCAGCGTGGGACACGTCACGTGGTCCCACACGCGCCAAAGCACGACGTCGAGCAGCATCGGCCGCGAGAATTGCTCCACGATGGCGGGGTCGTAGTGCAGGCGAAAGCCGCTCTTGTCCTGCACGACGCCGTGCACGGTCATGTGACGCCACTGCGCGTCGGTGAGCGCGCCGAACGGCGCATACACGTCGCGCAGGTACGCTTCGACTTCCTCGAGCGTCGCGAAGACGTGGGCTCGGCGCAGGTACGCGCCGATGCGCTGCAAGGCTGCCACGGGAATGCGCGCGCCGAAATCGTTGAGGACCAGGCGGCGGATGGGCGCAGTCGAGCGTGCCGCGATCTCCATGCCGATGTGGCCGCCGAGCGACGTGCCGACCCAGTCCACCTCGTCGACGTCGAGGCGCGCGATCAGCGCCGCCATCGCCGTGACGTAAAGAGGGGTGCCGTAATCCTCGGCGGCGGACAGGAACTCGCTGCGGCCGCGTCCTGGAAGGTCCGGCGCGATCACGCGCGCGCCGCGCTCGACGAGCCGTTGCGCGAGGAAGTCGAAGTCGCGGCTGTTGCGCGTCAGGCCGTGCACGCACACCACGGTGCGCGAGGCGCTGCGCTCGCCCCATTCGGTGTAGCCGACGCGCGTGAAGCCGTGCGGACCGAGGACGGGGAGGTCGCCGAAGCGCGGGACGATCTTCGGCATTCGACGGTCGGCGCTTAGGGCCGCTCGCGCAGCCAGT
>Ga0207691_10003937_pt1 | contig 14428 bp, 13 predicted proteins | sample KBSM13metaG_FD_184327 | JGI IMG/M metagenome (GOLD analysis project Ga0207691, IMG submission 184327) | Miscanthus rhizosphere microbial communities from Kellogg Biological Station, Michigan, USA - KBS M1-3 metaG (SPAdes) (version 2) | ecosystem: Host-associated > Plants > Roots > Rhizosphere >... | reverse complement strand
TCGATCGTCGTTCCGTGGTGACCACTCTTCAGCACTGCAAGCATCTCACCTCTGTCGCCGAGCAGGAAGAACGCGCCGCGATAGCCCAAGGTTCCCGGCACGACGCCTTCGCCGACGAGCACCTGGCCCTGCATCCGCAAAGGCTGCTCATCGGCCATCGACGCCTTGAATTCATCGAAGCGTCCACCGAGCAGCCGCTTGAGATCGGGCAGCAACAGGCGCGACACCGAGGCGTCGCCGAGTCGCTGGCTGGCCAATGCCTGCAGCTGCCGAGCGGGAATCGTATGGCGAACGCGTGCGCTGACGGCTGGCGGGTCGTGTATTCCCGCGGTCACGGGTGACATGCCTTGGGCGCAAACGCCGGTGGACATCGACATGCAAGCCCATCCCAGGGCGAACGTCGCGGCGACGGCCCTCTTCCGGCAGGATCCACGGCGTCGCATCGGTACTGCCGCCGAAACCGCCTCTCAAAAGCCGTAGACCTGCTTCATCGCGGCGTTGTCGGCCGCTCTGAAGCCCGCGCTGTCCAAGACATATGCGTCGAAGTACTGCTTGGGCGCGACAAGTCCGATGCTGTTCGCTGCCAGATAGCTCGTCAGGGTTGCATCGTTGAACGGCCCGGTGCTGCCCTGCGAGAACGGCGTATAGAAGCTGCTGAGGTGGTTAGGAACGAAGACCTTGGGCTTGAGGACAGGCACGGTCAGCGACGCGACGGGCTGGCCGCCTGCCCCAATCCATAGATCCACGCCGGTCAGCCCCGCCTCGGTCATTGCCCTGGCGAGGCTGTCAATTGGCTTGCCGTAGTTGATGCCGTCAGTGATGTTGTCCGTGACGAGATCCTGAGGCGCGCCTGAGTTCGTGACGAAGAACTTGAGCGGGCCCGAGGTGGTACTCACCGTGAAGAGGTATCCGCGATTGCCGCCCCCGTTCGGAAAGTCCTCTGCGACGCCGCCGCGCAGATTACCGTTGGCGTCGGGCTTCGGAATCGCCTGCAATTCGATCGGGTCGTGCTGCTCCGGATTCAGCTCGTGAGTGCCGCTGTGGTTCCATCGCACCACCCGCATCGTCACGAATTCATTCAGCTTGAAGGTCTCGCCGCCGTACACCGGCGTGCACTGTGCCTCCGGGACGCCGAGCGCGCGAGCCTGGTAACAGGTAGTCCGCGATCCCACGACGCGGGCGTTCGTGACCTTGGCCCAGTAAGGGGTGTCGAAGCTATGGTCGAAGTGACTGTGCCCGGTGAGGATCAGGTTGATGGGCGACCCCGTGCCGCTACTCAAGACTCCGTTGACCTTGTCGACCCCGGCCTTGTCGATGGGCCACGCCGCCTTCGTCACCGCAAGGCCGCCGCCGCCTCCGGAAAAATAGTCCTGCGGAATGCGCGACATGTATCCGTCCATCAAGATGTTCAGATTGCCGATCTTGAATGTCCAGTTCGCGACGCCGAACCAGGTCATCCGCACTTCGGTGGGTGCGACGCCTCCCGATTCCGGCACGAAGCGGTCCTCATCATCGCCCCCGCAGGCTGTCAACACGGCGGCGATGCCCGCGCACGCCAATACGGCGCGCCGCCACCACGAGCGAACTTTGATTCGGTACGTCATGGGCCCTCCTTTGCCGTGAGCACAAGATGGATGCAAGCGCCCAGGTTAATGGGCGCGATTTCCGAACGCAAGTACCACCATCGAGCTGGGGTCCTCGTGGGCGCACGGATCGACCAACTGCAGTTCATTCGATTGCAATTCGCCGCGTAGCAATTGACACGCCCAGATGCGTGGGTTCCCTTTTGGAGTTTTACTGAGTGACCTCAGCGTGTGCAAGCCAGAACGGCGGCGCCTGTGGAAGAGTTTTGGCGCACGATTCGGCGGCGCTCAGCGCCTGCTCTTGCAGACGCCTTCGCAGGCGACGACGGACCGCGCCTGCCAACTTGGACGTCATTCCATGTCTTTCTCGATGAACCGGTTCTCCGCCTCGTATTCGGCCCGGCTCTTGCGGCGGTGTTCGCCGAGAAGATGGACCGAGGCCATTGCACGGTCCACATAGATCTCGGATCGAAGTGGCCAGTTGCGGGCGGCGTCGAAAAGGCCCGGCATGAGTTCATAGCGTGGGGGCTCACCGCCAGTGTCCACATCGTTGAACCACAAGTGCGAGCCGCAGCGCGGGCAGAAGGCCCGCTCGGCAAAGGCAGAGGAACGGTAGCGCGTGACCTCGCCCCTGACGGTGACGGCGGTGGCGGTGGCCGTGAAGCACAGGAAGAGTCCTCCGGACCACCGCTGGCACATCCGGCAATGGCACGCGCCGACGCGCGGATCATGATCCCCTTCCACGGTGATCGTCACGGCGCCGCAGAGGCAGTGGCCGGTGATTGCAGAACCCCAGTGGCTCGCGCGGGAGGCGTCGGGCTCGAAGGTCGCTGGATGCATATTCATAGCTCTCGAAGTCAACGGCGGGAAGCAACCGGCGCGCCGAGGGCAGCCGGTACCAGCGATGGCAATCCGCTATGAAGGCAAGTGGCGGCGCTGACAGGCCTCGATCTGGCACCATCACGCCATGGCCTGCCTGCTTGCCGATGAGATCGACCACTATCGCCGCCAAGGCTGGGTCGTCCCGAACTTTCGCCTGCCCGCCGCGCAAGTCGCGGCGATGGCGGGCGCGCTCGAGCAGCTGCTACGCGACAACCCCGGCGTTCGCCCGGAAAAGCTCGTCTCGGCGCACATCGCGGGCGACAACGGCGAAGGGGTACGCGGCAGTCGGACCTTTCTCGACCTCGCGCTTGACCCGGCCATCGTCGAGCTCGTGAGCGGCGTGCTCGGGGCGGATGTCATCCTGTGGGGCTGTCATGTCTTCTGCAAGCCTGCGGCAGAAGGCTACGAAACGCCGTGGCACCAGGATGGGCACTACTGGCCGATTCGCCCGCTGGCGACCTGCACGGTTTGGGTGGCACTCGAACCCTCGACCGTCGAGAACGGCTGCCTGCGCGTCATCCCGCGCTCGCACGCCGCCCGCAAGCTGCACGACCACCTACACGAAGAGCGCAGCGACCTGACGCTAAACCAGCGCCTGGCGGGCGGAAGCTTCGACGAATCGGATGCCGTCGACCTCGAGCTGCAGCCCGGGCAGATGTCGCTGCACGACGTCTACATGATCCATGGCGCTGCGGCGAACCGGTCCACGCGGCGGCGCACCGGAGTGGCCTTGCGCTACATGCCTTCGACGTCGGTGTTCGAGCGGAACCTGCGACCGGCGGACGGCAAGACCGGGCTCGCCGTGGACTTCTCGAAGCGGCCGCTGTGGCTCGTCAAAGGAACGGACCGGAGCGGTCGCAACGACCTCGACATCGGCCATCGGCGCTGAACCCGCATTCCTGGTCATCTTCCAAGCGGTCGCGTTCATGAGCATGTCCAAGCTGAGCGCGGCAGAAGGCCCGGAGGATTCGGCCGTCCAGAACCGCCTGACCGCTGCGGGCCTGGTGCTGACCACGCTGTTCTTCGCCGGCTCCTTCGCGCTGGCGCTCAATGGTCAGTCGGAAAGGCGCCGCCCTTTCGCCTCAGCGTTCGGCTATCTGGAAGTAGCACTGGTTGTCGGCGCCTTGCTCGCCATCGCTGCGATCACTGCCCTTCTGGCATGCCAGCAGTGCGTGGGGTCAGACAGGTCCTGGTTCAGGTCGAAGAGAGCTTGGTTTACGGTGGCCAACGTGGCGCTGTATCTCGCCCTGTCGCAAGCGATGAGCGCAGGGCTGACCGAGCTTGTCTTCGGGATCAAGGAGACGTTCAACGCCGACGTGCTGGCCAAGGCACTGGCATCGGCCGCCTCCTTGCTTTGGATCGTCCTCCTCTTCATCGCTCCGATTCATACCATCCGAAGCTGGTGGGAGCACTTTGCGTTGGGCGAACGGCTGTTGGTTGCCTTGGCCTATGCGGCCTCTCTCATCTTCCTCTTGACAACCAACGCGGCCATCTATGTCGTTCAGGACAAGGCGCCGGAGACGTTTCAGGTCTTTCTTGACAACGTCATTCGGCAGCTGGTTCAGCCGATGATGTGGCCCGAACCCTGGACTCCGAGACCCGGTGGCTGAGGCTTAGATCGCGCCCCACGGGGCAGGCGCCTGCCGTGGTGCCCTAGAGTCGAGGGCAGATGATCGCCATCCTTTCCGCAGTCACACGTGAACGACTGTGGCTGTTCATGCGCATCCTGCGAGTGGCGGCGCTCATCGGTGCAGGCGTCGGCGCAGCCTACGGCGTCGCGATCGCCGGACCGGGCGCTCGTTCGCTGCTCGTCTCCCTTCTGATCTCCGTGCCCATCGGTGTCATCGACGCCCTGCTCACGGCGGCGTGGATCGCCGGCATCGAGATCTTCGTGCTGCCTCGCGCTTCGATGCGACGGCTCGACGCGTTGCCGTTCGCTGCGGTGTTCCTCCTCAAGACGCTTGTCTACGGCGCGATCGCAGGGGCGGTCCTCGCCGGCCAGCCGGGAGAGCGCTTGCTCGGCGTCGTCAACGTCTACAACGCCCGCACGGGGTTGATTGCGGTTTGCCTCTCGCTCGTGGCCGTCGCCGTCCTGGTGATGATGTTTCAGGCCGCGGGCCTCGTCGGCTACCGGACGTTCAAGGCCCTTCTGCTCGGAAAGTATCGCCGGCCCCATGCCGAGCGACGCTTCTTCCTGTTCGTCGACGTGGTGGGCTCGACCGCGATCGCCGAGCGACTCGGGGCGCTCGAGGCACATCGCTTCCTCGCCGCGGTGTTTTCGGCAGTCGCCGAGCCGATCGAGCAGTGCCGCGGAGAAATCCACCAGTACGTCGGTGACGAGATCGTCATCACGTGGGTCGAAGCAGACGGCATCGTCGATGCGCGGGCGCTGCGCTGCTTCTTCGCGATGCGCGCGGCGCTCACGGCGGATGCGAACCGATTTGTCCAACGCTTTGGCGTGCCACCAGATCTGCGCGCGGCCCTGCATGTGGGCGAGGTCATCGCCGGCGAGGTCGGCCAGGTGCGCCGTGCGATCGTCTTCCACGGGGACGTCATGAACACGACCGGCCGTCTCGAGCAGGCGACCCGCGAAGTCGGATGCTTCTTCATCGCGTCGGCGCAAGCGCTCGCCTCTCTTGCTCCGCCCGCCGGAATCCGTACCTACGACCTCGGCGCACTGGCGCTGCGCGGACGAGTCGAGCCCATCAATGCGTTTTGCGTCGAGCATTCGGATGGGAGCAATTCGGGAGCGGTTCAAGGAGCCCACGAATTCAACCGGAAGGAACTCGAGCGGTAGCCCGGCCGAACGCCGAGTCTTGCCTGTACCTTGAATGCCAGCAGCGACCACGTTCATGGCGGCCGCCTCGTCGTCAACGTCGGTCCGGCGCGTCGACCGGCAACACCGACGCTCCTTCAGGTAAGAACGACCGCCGCCAGCGAAGTGTCAACGGAGGAGCCATTCGTAGGCCTTTACGGTCCGGGAGACACACCTGTCGAGCCGATGCTTTACGCTGAGAGAGACGCATAGCTTTCTGACGAGGGCACGTCCTTGTGGCGCCATCACTCGGTGAACCCACGAAAGGAAACCATGGAAGAAGACATCTTCGAAGTGACGCCGGTCGCAGCGCTTGCTGCGACCACCACCCTGTTCTTGGAGTTGACCGCGCTGCTTCACAAGCGCGGTGCAATCTCTGCCGGCGAGCTGGGCAGAAACCTCCTGGCTGCCTCCACCGAGGCCGGCGTCGAGGACAACGCGCGCTGCGTTGCCAGCACTCTGAGACGGGTCGGTCAGAGCCTGGTTGACGGATTCCCCGATGAACGGGTCGATCGCTAGCGGTCTCGGATCACACGGAAGGGCTGCTGGTCGAAGCCACGCTGGGCGGCTCTGCGCGTTCACGCTGGTCCGGTTCGCTGGGCTTTCCGCGCATAGCGGATCGCGACCAGGCCCGCCAGCAAGAGAGCGCAGGCCGACGGTTCGGGCACCGCAGTGACCGCCCCCGCGGCAGTGAAGGCGATCATCCCCTGGTGGAACGCGAAGGTTCCTTCGAAGCCGATGGCGTGGAAGTCGGAAGCGACGAAGCCCGTCATCGCGTCGAAGCTCAATAGGTCGTATTCGGCGCCTGCGGTGACCCCGAAGTCGACGAGGTCGAACACGAACGGCCCGTCGGCACCGCGAATCAGCGTGCCGACGCGCAGGTGGTCGCTGCTGGCCGAGTCTGCGCCCAGGGCGAGGCGGACGACACCTCCGCCATCCCACGTGAGGCTATCGCGCAGTGTCAAGGTCACCGGGTCGCCCGGCGCGATGATGGCGCCGCTGAGCAGCGTCACCGGCCCGACGATGAAGCCGCTGCCGGCGAGCGTGCCGCCGTTCTGGATCACGACCTCGCCGCTGCCGGTCGCCGAGCCGGATGTGTTGGCGACCACGAGCTTGCCGCTGTTCGCGTTGACGCCGTCGCCGATGCTGGTCCGGCCCGAGTACGAATTCTCGCCGGTCAGCGTCAACGATCCCTGCTGAACCGTGAGCGAGGGAAACACCGGTGGCGCCGTGCCACTGATCAAGCCGGAAAAGGTCGTCGCGACCGGCCCCGTGACGATCAGCGACCGCGCCCCCAGGTTCACGAGGCCACCGCCTTCGATCGACCCGACCGCGACCCACACATCGGTGCCGCTGATGTCCAGCTGGCCGCCCGCACCTGCGTCGCTGCCGCCCTGGAGCACGACGCGAGCGGAGCCGCCGGTCGCCTGATTCTGGAAAGTGACACGCCCCCCGGCGCCGCCGTTGCTGCCGCCTTGGGCCACCAGCGTCGCCTGCCCCGCCGTCGACCGGTCGGCGAATATCGTCCAGCCGCCGCTCTGCGCATTGGCGATGGCTCCGCTCGAGGTGATGGTCGCCTGCGCCGCATTCGCGGAGCCCTGGAAGATCGTGATGCCGGTCGCATTCACCGCACCGGCGCCGTTGACGATGACCGCATGGCCCGCGCTCGATGTGTCCTGAAAGAACGTGATGCCGCCGGTAGCGCCCGGGTGGCCGCCGGCGTTGGTGATCGATGCAAGGGCCGCGGTGCTGTCGACACGGAACGCGGTCTGTGCGCCGAAGGCCGTGCGCCCTGCATCGTTGACGATGACCGCGTGGTCGGCACTGCTGTGCGCAAGGAACAAGGTGGCGCCGCCGAAATCCCCATTGCTGCCGGACGAGGTCGGCCGCGACCCGTTCGCGATGTGCGCGTTGCCGGCGCTCGCTGTCAGCGTCGCGGTTCCTTCGAAGCTCACGCGGCCGCCGATGTCGTAGCCGGCCAGCGTCGTGAAGGTTGCATTCGCCGCAGTCGCCGCTTCCTCGAACCGCACCCGACCGGCGCTTCCGAAAGACAACGCGTTGCCGCCGATGACGAAGGTCGCGCCCGAGGCCGAGGCGCTGCCGCTGAAGGTCACGACGGCGCCCTCGGGACCACCGGGGTTGCTCACTTGCGATCCCTCGATCGTCAGGTGCGAGTTGCCCGCTGACGCGTTGTTCAGGAAGTAGGCGTTGCCGCCCTCGCCACCGACCACGGTCGCGCCGCGCAGGTCGAGTGCCGCGCTGCCCGCGCTGGCGTTGCCAAAGAACGTGACCTGGCCGCCCGACGCAGAGCCGGTGCGGCCCCCGCCCATCACGAGGTTGGCCGCACCGGCGCTCGCGCTGTCGATGAACTGCGTGTGGCCGCCACCGGCGCCGGTCGCCTGTCCGCCGAAGTTCGTGATCCTGGCGTTGCCGGCCGTGGCCGACTGCGAAAAGGTCGTGAATGCGTTGATCAGGAAAAGGCCGGCGTGGTTGTCGATCGTCGCGTTCTGCGCCGAGCTCGAATCCGCGAACAAGGTCGAGCCGCGGCCGCCCCCGCCCGTACTCAAGCTGGTCTGGTTGCTGATGTAGGCGTTGCCGGCGCCGGCGTTGCCGGCGAACCGTGTGGCACCGCCCGAGGCCCCGGCGACTGCTCCGGCCGCGTTGACGATGGTGGCACTTCCGGCGCTCGCGTTGCTCTGGAACAGCGCCTGCCCGCCGCCGGCGCCGCCGGCGACTTGCCCGCCGTTGTTCTCGATCAGCGCGCTTCCGGCAGAAGCATTGTCGGAAAAAGTGACCAGGCCGCCGCTGCTCGACGCGAACTGGCCACCGACCTGCACGATCTGTGCGTGGCCGGCGGTCGCGTTGTTCTCGAACGAGGCCTGTCCCGCGCCCGCTGCGCTGCGACCCGACTCGTTGTAGATCTTCAGGTGGCCAGCGTTCGACCGGTCGGCAAAGCGAGTGCGGCCACCCGGCGTGCCCGTCGCCGTGGCTTCGAGGTTGGCGCTGTTGACGATCGCCACAAAGCTGCCGCGCGCGACGCTGTCGTCTCGAAACTCGGCGCTGCCGCCGGCGGCGCCCGACACAGATCCTCCCTGGTTGATGATCTGCAAGCTGCCGAGGCTGCCGTCGTAGCCCGTGCTGTCGAAGGCTGCCTTGTCGCGGAATTCGATCCGTCCGCCGCTGGCTCCGGCCACGGCGCCCGCCGCGTTGATCGCCGTGCCCGAGAAGCGCGAGCTGACGCGAAACTCGGTGACCGCTTCGCTGCCGGCGCCGGCTGCCCCGCCCTGGTTGTTGAGGCTCGAGCTCACCGCGGCCACCGCGTCTCCGGCGAACATGGCTCGGCCACCGGCGCCGCCGCCCGGCGAGCCGCTCAGCACGTTGACGATGCCCTCGACCCGCGCGCCGTCGAGGAAGCTGCCGTCGCCGCCGGCCGCGCCCGCAGCCATGCCACCCGCCAGCGTCAGCGTCGTGAAGCGCGTCGCGACCGCTCGAGCGCGAAAGACCACTTCGCCCGCCCCCGCACCCGCCGCGCTCGCGCCTTCGGCACGCAAGGCGTTGAAGGTGGCGAGACCGGTGGAAGACTGGTCCTGAAAGACGATGCGGCCGCCAGCCTGTCCCATCGCGCTGCCGCCGAGCGCCGACAGGTCGACCGGCCGGAACGCCGTGCCCGTGCCGAGGTTGATGCCCGATGCGCCGGTGAAGACTAGGCTGCCGCCGCTGCTGCCGGCGTCTGCGAACAGGCTTTGCCGGATCGGGCCGGAGCCGCTTGTCAGGTTCTGGACGCCCTGACCGCTGAAGCTCAGCGTCCGGCCTCCGCTGCCCGCCACGTGCACCTGGAACGGGCCCGCGACGATGCCGAAGGTCAGCGTGTCGAGCCTGACGCTCAGGTCGACGACGGTGATCGCACCGGCGGCCCGGTCGAAAACAACCCCGTCGCCATCGGCCGGCGTATGCCCCGGGTTCCAGTTGGCGGCCGCGCTCCAATTGGAGGAGCCGGCGTTGCCTGCCCACGCCACCGGCACGGCCCGGCAGGGCACGGCCAGCGCAAGCAGCGCCAGCGCGATGCAACGGAGATTCCCGTCCCGATGCGCTCGCACCGAGGCCTTGAAAGTCTGGCCGTCTCCTTCGGATGTGCTCATGACGCTAGCGTACGAGCCCGGATGCATCGGCGTAAGCCGCAAGGTTGCAAGATGGGGCCGCGATAAAGCGTAGCCGTCTGGATGTCGACTGGATCTGAAGCAGATCGAACGGACGACTTCGGCGCGAGTCAGCGCTTCAGGACCGCCCGACGAAAGGTCAGATTGAAGCGCGCGCTGCCGGTGAGCGCGTGGTGGCCTTCGCGCAGCGTGTCGACGCCGTGGAAGTTCAACCGCGCCGGCCCGCCCCACACAACGACGTCGCCATGCTCGAGACGCACCCGGCGCGGCCTGCCGGTACGCGTCGCGCCGCCCCAGAGGAACGTCGCTGGCACCCCCAGCGAGACCGATACGATCGGCGCGGCGAAGTCCTGCTCGTCGCGATCCTGATGGAGCGTGAGTCGCGTGCCGGGCTGGTACCGGTTGATGAGGCACGCGTTGGCCGCGAACCCCTCGAAGCCCGCCGCGCCGGCGGCGCGCCTGGCGAGATGCGCGAATCCATCGGGCATGGCAGGCCACGGCCGATTCGTCGCTGGATCGATCGCGTCGTAGCGATACCCGCTGCGGTCGCTGAGCCAGCCGGCATCGCCGCAGTTCGTCATCGCGACTGACATGTTCAGGCCACGAGCCGTCGTCATGTGTCGAAAGGGAGCCGCCTGCGCGACGCCCCGGATCGCCTCGAGCAGCGCAGGTGCTTCGTTCAAGGCGAAGGCCCGCAACACGAACGCGCCCGGCTCGAGCTGCTCACAGCTGTCGCCTTGCCGTGCGCCCGGGTCGAACAGCTCCGCCTGGCTGGCGCGACTAGGTCGCGTCATGAAAGATGATGCCGAGGGTGTGGCGATGCCCCTCGCTGATCTTGCTGACGCCGTGGCGCATCTTCACGCGATAGTCGCCTCGCGTGCCGCGCACGGGTCGACTGTTGACGGCGAAAACGACGGCATCGCCCTTCGCCAGCGGCACAACCGCCGCGCGCGTCTGCATGCGCGGCCGCTGCTCCGTGAGCACGAACTCGCCGCCGCCGAAGTCCGTCCCCGGCTCGGAGAGCAGAACGGCAAGCTGCAGCGGGAAGACATGCTCGCTGTACAGATCCTGGTGCAGGCAGTTGTAGTCGCCGCTGCCGTACTGCAGGAGCAAGGGCGTGGGCCGCGCCTGGCCGGAAGCAGCGCAGCGCGCGATGAATTCGGCGTGCCCGGCCGGGAAGCGCACGCTCATTCCCATGCGCTCGTGCCAACGGTTGGCGAGAGGCGCAAGACGCGGATAGAGCGCCGCGCGCAGGGCCTGAACCAAGGGCGGCAGCGGATACGAGAAGTAGCGGTACTCGCCCTTTCCGAATCCATGCCGCGCCATCACGACCCGGCTGCGAAAGCCTTCGTCCTGACCGTATAGCGAGGCAACGTGGTCGCACTCGGCCGACGAGAGCAGATCGGGCAGCACTGACCACCCCTGCGCCTCGAGGTCGCCGTCCAGCGCGGATGCGTCGATGCGCTGCACGCGCGCGTCGACGTCCGCTTCGATCCAGGCGTCGCGCTTCACGCTGCCCGCTCCTCCTCGCGATGCTCGCGATCGAGCAGCTCGCGTTTGCGCTCGACCCCCCAGCGGTAGCCGGAGAGGGCGCCGTCGTCGCGAACGACGCGGTGGCACGGTATCGCGACCGCGTGAACGTTGGCCGCGCAGGCTCCAGCCACGGCGCGAACGGATCGCGGCGAACCGATCTTCTCGGCGATGCTGGAGTAAGTCTCGGTCTTGCCAGCCGGGATCTCGCGCAGCGCCAGCCAGACACGCTGCTGGAAGGCCGTGCCACGCACGTCCAGGGGCAAGGCCAAGCCGTGGGCGGGCGCCTCGACCAAACCGACGACTTGGGCCACCAGTCGCTCGAACGCGGCGTCGCCGCCGATCAGACGCGCCCGCGGAAACCGGTCCTCGAGTTCGCGCACCAGCATCTGCGGGTCGTCACCGAGCAGGATCGCGGCGACACCCTTTTCACTCGACGCGACGAGGATGGCGCCGAGCGAGCATTGGCCCACCGCGAACGTCAGCACCTCCTGGACGCCACCCGATCTGAAGTGGGTGGGACTCATGCCGAGCACGCGGGTGGACGCTTCGTAGAAGCGCCCATTGGAGCCGTATCCCGCACCGTGGTACGCCGCTGTGACCGTTGCCTCCGTCGTCAGCCCCTCGCGCAATCGGGCCGAGCGGCCGGCTTCCGCGTAGGCCTTCGGCGTGAGACCCGTGGCGTGCTTGAACAGGCGGTGAAAGTATTGCGGGCTGAGCTGGACCGATTCTGCGATCTGCACGAGCGAGAGCGGTTCGACCGCCGCGTCGATCAGCTTGCACGCCTTCGCCACGATCGCGTTGTTCGCCGCCTCGATGGAGAGGCCGCCCGGGTTGCAGCGGCGACAGGCACGAAAGCCGGCGGCCTCGGCCGCGGCGACGCTCTCGTATAGGCGGACGTTCTTCGGATTGGCGCGGCGCGAAGGACAAGACGGCCGGCAGAAAACGCCGGTAGTCGCGACGGAGTACCAGAACGTGCCGTCGGCGGTCCTATCGCGCGCGACGATGCTTGCCCAACGCGGGTCTTGGGAGATGTCGGTAGCAGGAGAATGCATGATGTCTCGGTACGAGTGGGTATGGACCCAGTGTCTTCAGAGACATCCTACGGCGCGCTCCGAGTCTTGCTTTCGAATCGAAGAATTATTAAAGCCGGACGGTGCAGCCCCGCGCCCCTCTGTTCATACGTAGGTGCGGTGGAAAAGCGTGTGTGTGCAGCCTTTGGTGTCGCTAAGAGGCGCAGGGGGCTTCGACTTCACGACGATCGAGCTGCAACAGAATCGGCATCATCCGCGCCCAGGCCGGCGAGGAGCTCGTCGAGTTGCTTGAAAGTCTCGTCCAACCCATCCGTGCTTCCGGAGCCGAGGTCGAGCGCCTCCTTCGAAGGGTAGAGGTCGTGCATGACGACCAGCGTCCTGTCAGCTCTTTCCTCGAACGTGACCGTGGTGACCTGCCCGTTGTCGCCCGCTTCTTCGTTGGTCCAGACGAGGCGCGAAGGCGGTACTACTTCGAGGTATCTGCCGTGGAATGCCATCGGCTCCGGAGCAGCAGGAAACACGAGGCGGTACCCGCCGCCGACGCGGACATCGAGCTCGCAGGAAAGCAGCTTCAGGCCAAACGACTTCGGAACCCACCAACGTTGGAACAGCTCGGCCCTGGTCCACGCCTCGAACACGATGCGCGGCGGGGCATTGACGATTCGCGAGACGACGAGCTCACGCTCGGACTTCCGCTCCACCGACGTTCGATTCTTCATGGGGCTTGGCTGACTATTTCTTGCTGCGACCATCGACTCTCTCCTTGCGTTTTAACTCCTCGACGACCCCGTCCAACTCGTCGAAGCGTGCGTCCCAGAGCTGGCGGTAGCTCTCGATCCAGATCACCTCTTCCTCCAGTCGACGCAGGCCAAGCCTGCAAGTTCGCACGCGCCCGACCTTCGCCGTGGTGACGAGCCCGGCCTGCTCCAAGACGCCCACGTGCTTCTTCATTCCCGTGAGGGTCATGCGGAACTTGTCAGCTAGGTCCGTGATGGAAGCGTCGGCGCGCACCAGCTGCTCCAGAACGCCACGTCGGGTGGCGTCCGCGAGTGCGGCAAAGGAGACATCGAGCCGGGCCGAACGCTGAACCATTTGGTTCACTGTAATGCCTGTGCAAACAGTTTGCAAGGCAAAGCCCGCATGGGTTCGCGAACCTCAAGCGGCAATTCAACTGCCCCGGCCACTGCCTGCCGACACTTGCGCTCCGCTGCGCGCTTCTTCCCGTGCCCGGATGCAAGTCTGACCGGCCCTTTCCGCCGCACCTTTTGCGAAAGCTAGCACCGGCGCGGCGTTGACACACGCCGTCGTAGCAAGCGTCCGCTTCGGCACTGTGACGGCTAGGACCACTACTGGCCGTTTAGATGGAAAGCGAACGTGCTACACGTCCGGCTATGTGCTGCAATGGGCGTGCAGCAACGGCCGCTCACTGAATTACTTCGTCCGCTCGCAGGACCAGCGCCTGCGTAAGGTCAAGCCCAGCTGTTTTGGCCGCCTTGAGATTGAGCACGAGCGCGAATCGCGTCGTCTGCTCGATGGGTAGATCGCCGGGCTTCGCACCTCTCAGCAGGCGATCGACATAGCGGGAGGCGAGGTGCAAGTACTCGTCCCGCGTGGGCCCGATGGCCGTCAGGCCGCCTGCTGGAAGTATGCGGTTATTGCCCACGAGGCCAGCGGCAGCGAGTAGGTGTGTGCGAAGCTGGCGATAGCCTATCGATTCGACAGGATTAGCGGCTCCGGGGGGAGGAGGATGTGGCGGAAGGTGCCCACACCACTGGGCCAGCGGCGATCAAAGGCCTTCCTTCGTACCGCTGAGTTCATCGCTGGTCGAGTCTCCTGTTTTGACCGCCTCACAATGAACGGCATGACGAAGCGGCCAAGCTTTTTCGCAGCTGCTTGATGCAAGCCGAGCAAGCTTCTGCACTGCGACGCTTCGGCCGCGATTTGCCGCCTGAGCGGCGCGTCTATGCGGCGTTCTTCCTGTACGCATTCGCGATGGGCGGCATCTTCCCGCGGCTGCCGGAGATCCAGCGCGGCCTTGGAGTCGCCGAAGGCGCTTTCGGCATTGCTCTGATTGGCACGGCCTGCGGGACCATGGTGTCGCTCAGCCTCGCAGCCCCCGCGCTCGAACGCATAGGCCACCGCCACGCGCTGCACGCGCTGATAGCGTTGCTGCCGTTGCTGTATGCCGTCGCCTCGCTGGCCAGTGGCGCGGTCATGTTCTTCGCACTGCTGGTGCCGGCGGGCCTGTGCATCGGTGCGCTCGAAATCGTTGTCAACCTCGAAGCCGATCGCGTCGAGCACCGCAGCGGTCGGCGCATCATGAACCGGGCGCACGCCTTCTGGAGCGCCGGCTTCTTCGTCGCCGGCATCACCGGCGCAGTGCTGTCGCAAGCCGGCATTTCGCCGCAATGGCATCTGGCGCTGATG
>Ga0207691_10003936_pt1 | contig 14429 bp, 7 predicted proteins | sample KBSM13metaG_FD_184327 | JGI IMG/M metagenome (GOLD analysis project Ga0207691, IMG submission 184327) | Miscanthus rhizosphere microbial communities from Kellogg Biological Station, Michigan, USA - KBS M1-3 metaG (SPAdes) (version 2) | ecosystem: Host-associated > Plants > Roots > Rhizosphere >... | reverse complement strand
CTCCCTCTCCCGGTACGCCGGGGGAGGGTTGGGGTGGGGGCTCTGCTTCAAGAATCTTGAGGGAAAGCCCCCACCCCTGCCCTCCCCCGGCGTACCGGGAGAGGGAGGAAGTCGCGAGCGGAGCGTTCGTGAGACAGAGCCTGGGGTGAGGGGTAAGCATCAGAGTCGATGTTCGCAACCCGACTCCTCGCGCTTCCCCCTCGACCCCGTCCCGCAAGGTCGAGAGGATGCTGGTGCCCCCTCAGCGGCGTTCCCCGCGCCGCATCGGCTGGCCGAAGACGAATGACTCGATTCCCAGTCCCTGCGTCTTCGCCCACGTCTCGATGAGACGCTGATCGTCGGCGTTCGGCTGCGCGTTTTGTTGGCCGCGGGCCTGGACGATTCTCCGCTGGGCGGGCCACACCTCGATGGTGACGCTCGGGCGCATGATTCCCTCGGCCCGGCGGCGGAGGGAGAAGATGGCCGAGTCGCCGGACGCGGTCTGCGCGACGTAGCCGCCGACGCAGTGGTGCAAGGCGGCGCCCTCGTCGCTCAGGTCGTCGGCGGTCAGCAGTTCCACGATCGCCCACGAGGGCAACTCGCGCCGCACGGGACCCCCTCCAGCGCCCTTCTGGTTCTCCGCGTCTGTGGACGTCGGCGGCGGCGTCGGCAGGAACCCGGCGATGCCGCAGGAGCGCCACCGCGCCGGGACTTCCGGGCCCCGCGCCGCGGCGCGGCGGCGGCGGTGCAGCGCGTCGTGCCACGCCCGCGCGTCCGCAAGCAGGCGGTCGGGGTCGCGGCCTCGAATCGTGAAGCCCGGGTGCTCGGGGCGGGCGAAGTCGCCGACGCGCTGCGCGAACACGTAGTCCGCGAGCACGCCGGTGTGGCCGTAGACCTCCGGGTGCACGCCGAGCCACTCGGCCACCGTCTTCCAGAACGGCTCGTCGGGCAGCTCGCCGCGCAGTCGGGTGTGGACGGCCTCGGCGCACAGTTCCTCCGGCACGCTGAAGCCCCGCAACTGACCCCATCGCAGCGCCTGCAGCGCGTCCAGGCCGCGCGGCGCGTTGATAGCAAAGTGGGCCATGCGCTTGGTCAGCGGGTAGGGCAGGCCGGGCGCGTCGGCGAGGTTCCGGCCGGCCCCGAGGTGGACGAACCACTGCTGCTCGCGCGCGTCCCCGGTCAGCCAGGCGTCGCCGATCCACCGCGGGACGGCCCACCGCTCGAACAGGTGGTTGGCGAGGCGCCGGAACTGCTCGTGCGGCGTGTCGCCGGTGGGCTCGAAGGTGGCGGGCGGACGCTGGAACTGTTCGTGGAACCGGGCAAGCCGGACGACGCCGGCGGCGGCGGTCGGGTGGTCGAAGAGGATCGACCCGCGCCGCTCCAGCGCGTAGAGCATTTCCCGCGCGACGGCGATCTGCCGATGCGAGCAGTCCCGGACCACGTAGGCGATCTGCCGCGTCAGTGACGACCCGGCGGTGTCCCCGTTGAGCCCCCGCTCGATCTGCCGGCGAAGTTCGCTCTTCTCGGCGCGGCGGGGACGCGCCGCGACGACTGGCGCGCCGGCGCGCGCCGCCTTGCGGGTTCGCTTCGGGCGCGCCGCCGCCAGGCGCCGCTCGCGCGGGCCGGCGGGGGTGTAATCCGAATCGTCCAGCGGGCGCGGCATGACGGGGAAATGATAGGAAGGATTCGTCAGATAGACCGCGTGATTAGACCCCATTGAAGGTCCCGTCTGGGACAGTCATGCACTGTTTCGACACGCCGGGGCAAGCTTTGCGCCGCGCCGGATGCGGATGCTCTTTTGCGTCGAAGCGCAATGGCATCCGCATCCGGGCCGGCGCTGCGCTTGACCCGGCGTGTCGGGGGAGAGCTGTCCCCAAGTCGCCCCGCATCCAACGCCGATTGTGTCCGGAGGTATCAGGAGAGTAAGCTTCGCCTCCGGCGGTTTCGCACCGGTCCAGCCACAGGAGATTGCGCCTATGTCCTCGCTCTCACGACGCGGGTTTCTGCACACGTCGGTCGGCGTCGCCGCGGCAATGACCGCGGGCGCCGCCCTGAACGCCCACGGGCAAGAGTCTGCTCCGGCCGCTGGCAAAGCGGCGCGAAAGGGGGCGGCGCCGAAGGAGAAGTCGGGGGCGCCGGGGGAGGAGAACGCTAAGCCGCAAGCGGCTGAGGTCGAGGAGCCGGTGCTTACCGAGTTCCCGAAGGACAAGCTCCGCGTCGCGGTGATGGGGTGTGGGGGTCGGGGGGGGAGCCACGTCGACGCGTTTGCGGGGACCAAGGGTGACACCGTCGTCGTCGCCGTGTGCGACCCGGACCAGAAGCGGATGGAGGGCTTTGCCAAGAAGGTGAAGGACCGCCAGCCCAACATGCCCGAGCCGCGCACGGAGCCCGACATCCGCAAGCTGCTGGACGACAAGTCGATCGACGCCATCTCCATCGCCACGTGCAACCACTGGCACACGCTGGGCGCGATCTGGGCGATCCAGGCGGGCAAGGACGTGTACGTCGAGAAGCCCTGCAGCCACAACGTGAGCGAGGGCCGGCGGCTGGTCGAGTTCGCCCGGCACCACAACCGCATCGTCCAGCACGGCACGCAGAGCCGCTCCGACGGCTCGATCCAGGCGGCGATCCAGTTCATTCGCGACGGCGGCATCGGCAAGCTGCAACTGGCGCGCGCCCTGTGCTACAAGCGCCGCCCCACCATCGGCCACGTCGCGGCGCCGCAGGAGATACCGAAGGACATCGACTACGACCTGTGGTGCGGCCCGGCCCCGATGGAGCCGCTGGCGCGCGAGAAGCTGCACTACGACTGGCACTACATCTGGAACTACGGCAACGGCGACCTCGGCAACCAGGGCGTCCACCAGATGGACATCGCCGCCTGGGGCATCGGCGCCAAGGAACTACCCCGCGCCGTGCAGAGCGCCGGCGGCCGCCTCGGCTACGAGGACGACGGCCAGACGCCCAACACGCTGATGGCTTTGTACGACTTCGGCGACGCCGGCAAGTTGCTCTTCGAAGTGCGCGGCCTCGAGACCGACAAGGTCCTGGGCGTGGGCGTGGGCAACATCTTCTACGGCACCGACGGCTACGTCGTCATCGGCGCCGGAGAAGGCGGGCCCGCCGCCTACACGTCCGACGGCGAAAAGATCCAGGGCTTCAAGGGCCCCGGCGAGGACCACTTCCAGAACTTCGTCAAGGCGTGCAAGACCCGCAAGATCGAAGACCTCAACGCCGAAATCGAAAAGGGCCACGTCAGCGCGGCCCTCTGCCACCTGGGGAACATCAGCTACCGCACCGGCTCGAAGAAGCCGCTGGGCGGCGAGAGCGACCTGGTCCTGCTGGGCGGCAACGAGGCGGTGTCGCAGACGTGGCACCGCACGAAAAAGCACCTGGCGAAGAACGGCGTCGAGCTGGACAAGACCGAGTACGTCCTGGGCAAAAAGCTGACGGTCGACCCGAAGCAGGAGGTCTTCGTCGGCGAAGGGGCACAGGAGGCCAACCGGCTCCTGACCCGCCCGTACCGCAAGCCGTATGTGGTGCCGGACAAGATCGCGTAGAGGCTACGCCCACGCGTGGGCGCACCGATCATCCAAGGCAACCGCATGGGCTCACTTTCCCCCTCTCCCGGTACTCCGGGGGAGGGTTGGGGTGGGGGCGCTACTTCGTCGCTTACGGAAAAAGCCCCCACCCCTGCCCTCCCCCGGAGTACCGGGAGAGGGAGGACGCACGGAGGGTCACACGACCGCCGTGAGCGATCATCGTGGCGTCCTTCAATAGGTACTCCCACACGCGCCCTCGCGGTAAAGTATAAGGCGTGACGTACCCCCGCCACTGGCTCGCCCTCGTCGCGGTCGTGGCCCTTTTTCTGTGCCCCCCGGCCCCGGCTGCCGACACGCCCGCCCCCGAGTCGCGTCGTGACCCGCTCGCCGAAGCGGTCGAGCAGCTCGGCTCTTCCGACCCCGGCGTTCGCGAGGAGGCGACGCGGCTGCTGTGGAGCGCGGGGACGCGCGCCGAGCCGGACCTGCGGCGGGCGTCGGACGCCAACGCAAACAATCCCGACACCGAGCCGGAAGTGGCGGCCCGGGCGCGGGCGCTGCTGGAGAAGATCGAATCCGGCGTCCGACCGGACACGCCGCCCAAGGCGCTCGAGCTGGCCGTCCGCTACAAGGCGAACCCCAACCGCGACATTCGCCTGGGCGCCGCGCGCGGTCTGATCGAACTCGGCGACCCCGCCGCCCCGATGCTGCTGCGCCTGTGGGCGCGGGAGATCGACCCCCAGGTGAAGGCCGGCGTGCTGGAGGCGATGCGGACGTCGTACGCCCGCTACGCCCGCCTGCTGCTGATCGACGGCGACGACGCGACGGCGGAGCAGTTGCTCGAAGCCGCCGCCGACGCGCAGGGCGGGCCCGCCGCGGTCGACTTTTCCGCCTACCTCGCCGCCCGCGGGAAAGTGAAGCAGAAGCTCGCCGCCTGGACAGTCGCGCCGCGCACCGCGCCGGCCCCGGCCGCCCACCGCTCCCTCGGCTGGCTCTACCTCGCCGACGGCGATTTCGCCGCGGCGACGGCGCTCGCCGCTTCGATTTCCGACGACACGTTCCGCCAGGCGGCGCTCTGTGCCGCCGGCGACTGGAAGGCGCTGGCCGCGTCGCTCGAAGCCGGCGACCGCGGCGCCGACCCGCTCAACACGTTGAGCGTGCGCGCGACGTTGTACCACCTGGCCGGCGACGCGCCGCGCCTCGCCGAGACGCTCGGCCAGATCCGCCGCCGCGCGGACGAAAAGCCGGAGCACGCGTTCATTTGGGCCAAGGCGATGTTCGCGGTGGGAAAGAGCGAGGACGCCATCGACCTGCTCAAGCGCCACGACCCGGCCGGCGCGTTCTCGTTCCTGTGCTACCAGCTCCGCTTCGACGAAGCGTTCGCGCTCGCCGAGCGGGCGGCCGCCGCCGGGGGCGCGGGGGCGGCGTGGGTCCACGTGGAGGTGGCGCGGCAGTATGCCGCACTGGGGGAGTCGGAAAAAAGTCAGGCCGCCCTGACCGCCGCCGTCGCGGCGGCGGCGGCGCGGGGGCCGCAGGCGCTGGCGCAGGTCCAGGCCGCCGCGGTCGAGATCGAAGCCGCTTCGGGGCTGCGCGACAAGGCCGTCGAACGTGCACTGGCGGCCCCCGACGAAACCGCCCGGGCCGCGCTGGTCGGCAAACTGTTCCCATCCCGCGCCGGTGGCGGGCGGTTCTGGTGGCGGGCGCTGCGGGCGTTGCCGGAGCTGAAGGACCAGCCGCCGCGAACCGTGTTCGACCGGTTGTCCGCCCTGCTCGGGCGGAAATTGCCGCCGGAGCAGGCGCGCGCGTGGTGCGCCGCGACCGCCGACTCGGTGCTGGACGAGAAGGACCCTTACGCCCGCCGTGAGGGCGTCGCCGCCGTTTCCGACCTGCTTCGCTCCTACGGCCTCGACCAGGCCGCATTGGAACTGCTGGAGCGCGCCGCCCGCTCCGCCGGCAACGCGCCCGACGCGATGCTGCGCCTCGGCGACCTGTGCGCCCGCGCCGACCGCTTCGACGCCGCGGCCGCGTATTACGACCGCGCGCGAACACTCGCATCACCGGCCCAGCCCGACGCCGCGCTGGCGACGTACCTCCAGGGATGGGCGCTGAAGAAGGCCGGGCGCGAGGACGAATCGCGCCCGCTGATCGAGCTGGGGCGATCCCTGCCGCTCGGCAGCGAAATGGCGCGTCACGCGTTCTGCGAGGGGCTGGAACAGCGCGGCCTGCGCGCCGAGGCCGCGGCCGAGGGGTTGGTGCTGATCCGGCTCCAGGGGCTGTGGTCGCTCGCCGCCGCCGACGCCGCCCGCCGCGGCGCCGCAGAAGCCGCCGTGCGGCGCGACTTCGCCGCCGCGGCGAATCTGCTCGACCGCTCGCTGCTGGGCGTCGTGCGTCAGGAATCGGGCTTCAGCCGGCCCGAGGGCTACCTCGCCGTGCCGCGGGCGGTCGAGACGTACCGGGCGCTGGCAACGCTGCCGGCGCAGAAACCAAACAACGTCACACGCGACGCCGGGAACGTCCGAAGCAACATTGCGCCCAACGCCAACGCCCCGGGCGCGGCGCCTTCGGAAAATGAACGCGCCGAGGCCGCCGCGCGCACGCTGCAACGCCTCGCCGCCCTCCTCCCCGCCGACACCGACTGGGCCATCCGCTGCGTCGCCGAGTTCGACAAACTCGGCCGGCGCGACCTGGGCGACGGCCTGTACCGCGAGAATGCCCGGCTCCTTGAATCCGTTTGCGAACGCCACCCCGCCGCCGCCCAGTACCACAACTCGCTCGCCTGGCTCGCCGCCCGCTGCGGCCGCGATCTCGACGCCGCCCTCTCCCACGCCAGGCGCGCGGTCGAGCTCCAGCCCGCCTCCACCGCGTATCTCGACACCCTCGCCGAGACCCATTTCCGCCGCGGCGACAAGTCCGCCGCCGTCGAGTGCATGAAAAAGTGCCTGGGGCAGGAGCCGGACTCGGCGTACTTCCGCGGGCAGTTGCAGCGCTTCGAGTCCGGCGGGACCGAATCAGGCGCGGACGAACGGGACCGGTAAACGCGCCCATGAAAGGATTAACCCGCCCCACCCGCGAGCAATTCGAGCGTAACGAGGCGATGCGGCTGCGGGTCGACGCACTGCTGCTGCAGAGCCGGCGCGTGCCGGTGCGACAGGTCTTTTCGCTAGCCGACGAAATGAAGGCGGCCAGCCTGCCGGACCGGCGCCTGCTGGAAGGCGTCGCGTCGAAGCTGGCAGCCCTCGCGGACACGGCCGAGCTGACCGAAGCCCTGGACGCGGCGACGTCCCGGGAGCCGGCGCGGTTCGAGTTGGCCGCGCTGGTCCTTCAGGAAATGGCCCTGCGCGACCGCATCGGCCCCGACTCCGCCGAAGCCCGGCGCCTTCACAAACGCCTCGCCACCGCCGCCCACCCGCTGGCTTCGCTCCCGTTCGCGGCGCACGGCCTTGAAGTCCCGGTGGAACTGCCGCACTACCGCAACGGCGCGACGATGTTCTTCAATGACCCGATCGAGTGCGAGCCGCGCGACCCCGCGGCCGTCGCCGCCGCTTCGGACATCTCGACTCGGGAAGCCTCTGGCGTCGTCGACCCGGAAGCCGTCGCCGCGGCGGTGCGGAACTGGTGTGACGAGTCGAACGGGGTCGTCGAAGTCAAAACATTCGCCCTCTCCCGCCCGACCGACGCCGCCGGCCTCGTGGCAAGCCTCGACCGTCTCGGACTGAAATGCCTCGAAGGCGCCGGCGGCGCGAAAACGGCCGCCGTGGTTGTTGACGCCGGGATGACATTGCGGGCGTTGTTCCGGGCCGCGAGCCAGGGCGGCGCCTACAACCACGGGCTGTGCGCCGCCTTTGGCAGGCTCGCGGCGTGGCGGTCGTTGGCGGCAATGGCGGGCGAGGCGCCGCCGGGCACCTGGCCAGCCGCCTCGGTCGACTCCATCGCCGCCGAGGCTGAGCAATGCGCGTGGGTCGCGTTTACCGCCGAATCGGCATGGTTCAACAACATCGCATGGGACCTCGGCCTCCTCGCCCTGCGCAAGGACCGCACGACCGTCGTGGCCCTCGCGGCGACCGACCAGGATTGACGCAGTTTGAGGCGTCGCCGCCGCAGAAATAAACGGCCCGGGAGCATAACCTAGTGGTGATGCGACGGGGCGTAACCTTTCACCTGTTGAACTTGTTGACCACGTGCGGCGTGATCGCATGCGCGCCCTTTCCGGCCGCGCGGTCGCACGCCGCCGAGCCGGGCGCCACGGCGCCGCTCACCGCTCCTCCCTCCGATCCGCAGCAGAAGCAGATCGCCGACGCCATCGCGCACCTCTCCTCCGCCGACCCGGCCGAGCGGGAGCAGGCCACGCGGGTGCTGTGGGCCGCGGGCGACGCGGCGGTGGTCGCGCTGACCGAGGCGTCGGAGGGGGACGACGTGGAGGTGGCGCGGCGGGCGTCGGAGGTCCTGCGCAACCTGCGCTACGGCATCCGCCCCGACACGCCCCGCGCCGTCATCGACCTGCTCAACCAGTACCGCCAGGCGGATCGGGCCGGCGTGCTCGTCGCGATCAACGGCCTCTCCGACCGCGGCGCCGTGGGCGTGCGCGTGCTCAGCCGGCTGTGGAAGGAGGAGCGCGAGCCCTGGCGGCGGACGCTGCTGGCGCATCGGCTCGCCGAGCGCTCGCGCACCGCCGCGGCGCTGCTGCTCGCCGACGGCTCGCCCGACGCAGTTCTCGCCCTGCTTGAAGCCGCGGCCGAGGCGTCGTCGCCTTTGGGCGAGCAGGCGATGCGCGACCTGTCGGCGTACCTCATCGTGCACGACCGGCGCCGGCTCGACGAGCGGGTGGCGCAGCTCAAGCCGCTCGTCGCCAACGCGACGCCCGCGGGGGCGGCGGCGGAAGGCGACCCGGGCATGGCTCCCGAAGGCGGCGCCGCCGGGGGCCCGCCGGCTGGACCGTTCGGCGGGCCGTTCGCGGCAGGCCGCCAGCCCCTTTCCGCCAGGGGAAAGGCCGCGCTCCTGCTCACCTACCTCTGCCGCGCCCGCTCCGACCTGCCCGCGGCCCGCTGGGCCGCCGAGCAATCGGGCGACTCCACCCTATTGGAGGCCATGCTCGTCGAGACCGCCGACTGGACGGCGTTGGCCGCCCGCGCGGCCGTGCGGCCGGGCATTCCCGACTCGATCGAAGATCTGGGTTTCGCCACCGCCTACCACCGCATGGCCGGCGACGAGGCCGGCGCGCAGAAGTTCGCCGACCAGATCGCCGCCTACGCCTCCCGCCGCCCCGACGACAACTGGCTCGCCGCCGAGGCGCTGTTCCTCAACGACCGTCCCGACGCCGGGATGACGATCCTGCTCGAGCGCCACAACTATTCCGCCGCCGCGGCGCTGCTCGCCCCGCGCATGCGGTTCAAGGAACTGTTCGACCTGGCCGATCGGGCGCGGGCGGAGAAATCGACCGAGGCGGCCAAGATTGACGCCCGCGCCGCCGCGGCGCATGCCTTTCTCGGCGACCGTGACGCCGGCAAAAAGGCCCTGGAGCAACTGCTCGAAGCGAACGAAAAGGACCACGACTTCGAGGTGTACACGACCATCGCCGAAGCCGCGACCGCGATGCGCCTCCCCGGGTTGGCCGACGAGTGCGCCGTCCGCGCGCTGGGCGTCGCCCGGCCGATGGACGACCTGGGCGATCTGTTCGACGAAGCGGGACTCGGCCCCGGCGAGCGCGCGGCGCGGTGGTGGACGATGCTCCGGCTCAAATACAAGGAGCCCGTCCGCATCACCTACGGCCGGCTCCGGTCGCTGCTGCGCGGCGAACTGCCGGCGGCGCAGGTCGAGTCGCTGGCCCGCGCCGCCGCCGAGGACGTGATGAAGCAGCCCGCGGGAGATCGCGACGCCTGGCTGCTGGACATCGGCCAGACGCTGGTCTCGGCCGGCCAGCGCGACGCCGCCAGGAACTTCTTCAAGCGCCTCAACGCCGCGCCCGCCCCGCCCAACCCGGTCCCCATCGCCTTCGTGCGCCTGGGCGACTTCGAGGCCGAGGACGGCCACTGGGCCGACGCCGCCGCGCTGTACCGCAGCGCGTGGGAGATGGACCGCACCCGCCCCCTGCCGCTGCTGCTCCGCGGCAATGCCCTGACCCATATTGGCCGCGAGAAGGAGGGGCGCGAGCTGATCGAGCTCGCCCACCTCATGCCGCTGGCCGACGAGGCGGCGCGCCACGAGCTGATGGCCGAGCTGTCCCAGCGCAAGCTGACGACCGAGTCCAACCGCGAGCGCGATCTGATCGTCCGCACCGCCGCGTTCTCCTCGTGGTACCTCGGCGACACCCTTCGCCGCGTAGGCGACGAGGCGTACGAGAAGGGCGAGTACGCGACCGCCGCGGCGCTGTGGGACCGGGCGTTCCTCGACAACCAGAGCAAGGCCACGCGCTTCGCCGAGCCGTGGGCGAATTTCGCGATGCCCTCGCTCGTGCACCGCGCGCGGGCGCTGGGGCTGATGCGCTCGGGCGACCTGGGCGCCGCGCGCAAGGAGGCCGACCTGGCGATGCTCTACACGCCCGGCGACGCCGACGCGCTGATCGCGTTCGTCAACGAGCTGGACAAGCTCGGGAAAAAAGACGAGGCCGACGACACCTACCGCCGCCACGCCGCGCCGTACAAGGCGCTGTGCGACGCCCACCCCGCCAGCGGCCAGGCCCACAACCAGCTCGCCTGGGCCGCGGCCAAGTGCAGGCGCGAGCTCGACGAGGCGTTGAAGCACGCCCGGCGCGCCGTCGAGCTGGAGCCGGACAACACCGCCAGCCTCGACACCCTGGCCGAGACGCACTACCAGCGCGGCGAGTATGAGAAGGCCATCGAAACGATCAACAAGTGCATGGAGCTGGAGCCGAAGGACCCGCACCACGCGGCGCAGTTGGAACGGTTCGCCAAGGCGCTGGCGGGTGGGAAGAACGGTTAGGCTCCCTCCGCTTCCCCCTCTCCCGGTACTCCGGGGGAGGGCAGGGGGGGGCTGCTTTGGATTTTTGATTTGCGATTTTTGATTTGCGATCGAAGGCGCAAGGCCCCCACCCCTGCCCTCCCCCGGAGTACCGGGAGAGGGGGATGTCGCTCGCATTTCGATGGGGGTCGTCAAGTTTTCGTTTCGGCGGGCAAGCTCGCCGGCGGCAACAAGTCGCGCACCGTGCATCGGAAGCCGGGGATGACGTCTTCGCCTCCGAGTTCGTCGTTCTCGCGGACCTCGGCGACCGAGCCGTTGGCGCGGTGAATGCGCGCCGAGCGGGTGTCGGGGAAAATGACCCACACCAGCCGGACACCCGCCGCGAGGTACTCCTTCACCTTCCGGTCGAGTTCCAGGGCCAGGTCGTTTGGCGAGACGACTTCGACGGCGAAGTCGGGGGCGATGCGCGTGTGGCCTTCCGGCAACTGCTCGCCGGGCAGCCGGCCGAACTGGATGAACGAGACGTCGGGCTTGCGGACACGGGCGGGCTCGTCCGGAAAGCATTGGTAGCTCGCGTCGGCGGGAAAGGTCCAGCCGAGACGCTGCTGCCCACAGTATTCTCTCAGCCGACCATGTAGCTCCCCACCGATCCAGCTCGAAGTCGTCCCCATTCCTCGCTCCACGAGTCGGCCGTCGACGAGCTCGTAATTGACCGCGTCCGGCAGTGCTAGCAGGTCGTCGGGCGTAAACCGGCGGCCCGACGGGACGGAAGGGGGTTTGGACGTGATCGCGCTCATCGCTCTCCACGCGATTATACCATGCGCGCGGACACCGGTGTGGTCGTCCGTCCCCACCTTTGTAAACGTCAGCGCCGCGGGCCCGGCGCCACCTTGGCGAACGTGCGCACGAGGGCGGTCTCGCCCGTGTCATTCCAGCGGACGGCCACGGTGATGTGGAACACGCCCCACATTCGGTAGGTGTGGCTGCCGAGGACGGAGTAGCTCCCGTCGGCGTTGGCGACGACGCTCGCTTCGCCGCGCGCGGTGCCGTCGCCCCAGAGGATGGCGGCGACGAACGCGCCCGCGGCGGGGTGTGCGCCGGTGACGGTGAAGCGCGCGACGGGCTGGTCGACCAGCGGCAGGCCCTGCGTCGCCAGCACGCGCACGCCGCGCGCGGAGATCGTCCGGGTGTTGTTGAGCAGGACCGCGACTTCCCCGGATCGGGTGATCGTCGCGGCCAGGTCGGGCAGGCGGTCGCTGTTGAGTCGGCCCGCCGCCAGGCGTGCGGGGTAGCCGATGAGGGTGGCCGCGTGGCGGTCGCCGAACGTGGCGCCGCCGAGGTTTCGGAGGGTCTCGATCACGCCGACGTCGTACAGCCGGGCGCTGTTCGGGTAGGACCCGGCGATGGCGAGATCCGGCCGGCCGTCGCCGTTGAGGTCGGCGATGGCGACGTCGGCGACGGCCTCGGGGCCGATAAGAACCGGACGGGATTCGAACGATCCGTCCGCCCGGCCGACGAGCACGGCGGCGTCGCCGGGCCTCATGAAGTCGTGCATGAGGGCCAGCGCCACGTCGGTCCGCCCGTCGCCGTTGAGGTCCCCGGCGTCCATGCCAACGATCGCCGCGGCCAGCGTCGTGTGGGGCGTGTCGCGGAACAATCCCGTCCCGTCGCCGAGGGCCGCAAACACCTCTGAGCGCGGCGCGATGAGATCACCCGGTCCGATCAGCACCATCCCGAAGATCGCGTCGGGCTTGCCGTCGCCGTTGACGTCGCCGGCCTCGGCGAAATGCTGCGGGCCGCCGGTGAAGACCTGGTCGTCCCGCCCGAACGTCCCGTCCCCGTTGCCCGGGAGGATGGCGGCTCCGAACATGGGAAGCCGCCGGCTCCATGACGGCGTCCACTCCGCGGCGTTGGAGACGACGAGGTCGGCGTTGCCGTCGGAGTTGAAATCCGCGACCGCCAGGCCGGTGCTTAGGGCGCCGGAGAAGTAAGCAACGCCTTCGGCGAGGGTGCCGTCGCCCTTGCCCAGCAGCACGTAGACCGCGCCGCGCTGGGTGTTGTTCGACACGGCGACGTCGAGGTTCCCGTCGCGGTTGAAGTCGGCCGCGACGATGCCGGACGCTTGGACGCCGGCGTAGGGGAAACTGGTCGGCGGCGCGTAGGTGACGGCGGTACCGGTTCCTGTCTTGTCCGGAACGACCTGCCCGAGCAGCACCCGCACCGACGCCCGGCCGAGCAGTGACGTCACCGGGTCTTCCCCGGCTACCGCAAGGTCGTTGACGCCGTCGCGGTTGAAGTCGCCGGCGACCACCGGCGCCGGACTCGCCCCGGCCGGGAAATGCTGCGCCGGCCCGAACGAAATCGCGGCCAGCATCAGGCGGGGCTCGAGCGCCTCGGCGGGATTCATCATCTTGTGGCTCATGAGATCCTTCCGTTCGCGCGGGGCAATGGCGGCGGCAAAAAAAACCCCCGTCCGCCGGCGCCGCGACCTTCCTCAGGGTATGTGTCCGCTCGTCGCGAATCCGGGACACGGTTCAGCCGACTTTGCGGTAGAGCCGGTCGTGGCGGATGAGGTTCGCCGGAGGCGAGACCACATCCCCCCGGCGGCGTGACGGGCCCGCAGACAGTGGCCTGTTTGGACACCGTCAGGCCGATCGGTTATTCGCGATCATACCATTGCCCGTCCACCGCGGTATGCCCTGAACGGCTTCAACCTGCCGCGCCGACGGATGCGCTTGGAAGAATCGGATCATGAAACGTCCGGCACCGGCCAAGGTTCCCGCAAGAGCAAGCCCGCCCACAACGGGGTGGACGCCGGCGGCGCGGACGGGGGCGGCGCTCGTGCTGATGTGGGTCGCGGTGCTGGCGGTCTACGTGCCGGTGCGGCAACACCCCGACGACAACGCGATGGTCGGGGCCGACTACGCGCGGCTGCACCTGCGGCGGGTCCGCTTCGCGCAGGAGGCGCTGTTCGGCCCGCACCCGCACCTGCCGGCGTGGTACCCGCGCGAGCTGATGGGCACGCCGTTCTGGTCGAACGTGCAGAATTTTCCCTTTTTGCCCACGCGCCTGGCACTGCTGGCGCTGGACCCGCTGACGGCGTGGCCGGTGGGCGTGAACGTCGCGGCGTTGCTGGCGGCGACGTTCACGTTTGCGTTTGGCCGGAGGCTTGGGCTGAGCCGCCCCGCGGCAGCCGCGGCGGGCTGGACGTTCGCAGCCGCGGGCTTCTTCGCCGCGCGCGTCACGGCCGGGCATCTGCCGCTGCTCGAGGCGTACCCGGCGCTGCCGCTGCTGCTGTGGCTCGTGGAGGAAATCGTCGGGCCGCGCGGGGCGGTGGCATCTGAGTCCGAAGGATCGCCGAAGGCGGATGGACCGGCGGGGCCGGCGGACTCTGCGGACCCGTGGCTGCCGCTCAAGCTGATCGGGCTCGGACTGGCCGCAGCGTGCGTCGCGCTCGCCGGGCATCCGCAACTCCCGGTATACGCGTTCGCCGTCTCCGGCCTCTACTTGCTCTATCGCGGCCGGCGGCGACGCGGGCGAATGCTCGCCGGCGCCGCGGCGATGGCGCTCGGCGTGGGATGCGCCGCGTTCGCGCTGCTGCCGATGGCGATGCTGGTCGGGCGCAGCACGCGCGTGCTCGCGCTGGAGCACGCGGCCAACGACGTGATCTTTCCGTACTGGCGCCTCGGCGCGTTCCTGCTGCCGTGGAAGGACGGCTGGCCGGAGACGCTGCCGGGCGACGCCGTGCGCCCCTTCGCGGCCAGCCCCGCGGTGTTTTTCGACACCGTCTGCTACGTCGGCATTGTGCCCGTCGCAGCCGTAGCCCTGCTCGCGGTCGCGGCGCTATTCCGCAGGCGCCGGACGGTTGAGCCCTGGGTGTTTTTCGCGGTGGTCGGCGTGGCGGCGCTGGTGACGGCGCTGCCGGTAGTCCAGCAGTGGGTCGCGAAATTGCCCGGCACGTTCCTCCGCAGCCCCTCGCGGCAGGTCTACGTCACG
>Ga0207691_10003932_pt1 | contig 14436 bp, 15 predicted proteins | sample KBSM13metaG_FD_184327 | JGI IMG/M metagenome (GOLD analysis project Ga0207691, IMG submission 184327) | Miscanthus rhizosphere microbial communities from Kellogg Biological Station, Michigan, USA - KBS M1-3 metaG (SPAdes) (version 2) | ecosystem: Host-associated > Plants > Roots > Rhizosphere >... | reverse complement strand
CGTACCTTCGCACGCACCCGATCACGTACGAACGCATCGCCGAGGCGCAGGCCCGCGCGCAGAACATGCCGTACAGGCAGGTTGCCGACTCGCTCGACTTCCATCTCGTGCGAGCCTTGCTGAAGAGTTACCAGGGCGATGCGAATCAGACGGCAGCGAGCTTCGAGGCGGCACTGCGCGAGCGCAAATACAACAGCGAGGTCGCCGAGCGCTATGGCCTCGTCGCCTCGCTTCTGCGCGCGAGGGACATCGCGCGCGCTAAGACGGAGCTCGCGAAGCTCGAGCGCCTCGCGCCGGCGCATCCGATGATCGAGGCGATGGCGGGCAACGTGCTGATGGGCGCCGAAGAGTACGACGCCGCTGCCGCGCGCTTCGCGTCGGCACTGCAGCGCTATCCCAACAAGATGCAGCTCGTCTACGACTATCCGGAGGCGCTTCTCAAGGGCAAGCACCCGGCGGAGGCCGCCGCCTTCGTGGAAGCGCAACTCCAGCGATTCCCGGGCGACGGCCCGCTGCACCAGGTCGCCGCGCGCGCCTACGCCGACCAGAACATGCGCCTGCTCGAGCACCAGCACCAGGGCGAGTTCTACGCGTGGGCCGGCAACCTGACCGGCGCGATCACGCAATTCGAGCTCGCTGCCAAGGCCGGCGACGGCAACTTCTACCAGGCCTCGGTCGTCGAGACCCGCCTTCGCAAGCTCCGCGCCGAGCAGGCGGAGCTCAAGAAGGAAGGGTTCGGACGGTCGGGCTGATCAGGCCGCGTCAGCTTCGCTGCTCGCGGCCGCCGCTGCCGTGCACCCTCCCTTCGCCACCCGGCTGCCATAGCGTCCCGTCCGGGTTGCGCGACGGCTCGTCGTACTGCTGGCGGTCGGCCTGCTTGGCCGACATCTTGTCGGCCGCCGACGGCATCACCTTGGCGGCGATCGTGTTCATCACGGACATGGGGCCCACGCGCACGTCGCGCTCCGCCTTCTCCGCGGCCCCGAGATCGCCTCGGCCACCTTTTCCGGCTCGATCTGCGGCGTCGGCAACTTGGGCTCGCGGTCCATGTAATTCTTCGCGTGCTGCGGATAAGGCGTGTCCACCGCGGTCGGCTGGATCAGCGTGATCGACACGGGCGCCTCATCGAGCTCCTCGACTTCGACGCGCAACACATCGGTGAATCCCTTCACCGCATGCTTCGATGCCGAATACATACCCATCGGACGAAAACGCACGCGCAGCATGGGGGCACTGTCGTTAGTGACAGTAGCGGCGCCGGCACCGGCGTTCCAGAGTCTGGTCGCGACCACGCCGTCGCGCCAAGGGGAACGCCCATGAAGCTGCTCGTCGTCGACGACCACCCGCTGATCGTGCATGCGTTGCGCGAGGTGCTGCCGAGCCTCGGCTGCGACCTCGACGTGCTGTCCGCGCACAATCGCGACGAGACGCTCGCGATCCTCGCCCGTCATCCGGACTGCGCGCTCGTCCTGCTCGATCTTGCGCTGCCCGGCGCGCACGGCCTCGATCTCCTGGCGGAGCTGCGGCGGAACTGCCCGCGGCTGCCCATCGTCGTGTTGTCCGCGACGCACGACCGCGCGACGATCGGCGCGGCGCTGGCGGCCGGCGCGCGCGGCTTCATCGCCAAGACGGCAGACCCCGCGATGATGCTGGACGCCGTGCGCACGGTGCTCGCGGGCGGCCAGCACGTCACGCGCGACGTCACGCCCAATCGGCCACGCGACATCGACGGCGTCAGCATCGAGGTGCTCGGCCTCACGCAGCGGCAAAGCGAGGTCATGATGCTGCTCGCGCAGGGCAAGCCGAACAAGCTCATCTGCCGCGACCTGCACCTGTCCGAAGGCACGGTGAAGGTGCACGTGAGCGCGATCCTCAAGGCGCTCAACGTCCACTCGCGCTCGCAGGTAATCGTCGAGCTCGCGCGCCGCGGCATCCACGTCGAGCACGGCCTTCGCAACTGAAGTCCGCGTTGCCATGACCCTCGCCATGATCCCGCGCGCCGTTCGCGCACGTGCCCGCGCGGACCAGGTCGCGCAGCTGTATGCAGGCTGGCAGCGCACGACCTTCTCCATGCTCCTGGGCGCGGCGCTCCTGACCTTCGTGCTCTGGGGACACGTGTCGCCTGCGATCCTTGCGGGATGGCTCGCGCTGATCGTCGCCAACCAGGCGTGGCGAGGCGCGCTCGCGCAGGCATGGCGCCACCGGCAGCCGGGGCTCGAGGCGATGCGCCGATGGGGCCGCTACTGGTGGATCGGGTCCGCGATCGCGGGCGGGCTCTGGGGCCTCGCGGCCATCGTGATGTTTCCTCCCTCCCCTGCGTACCAGTCGCTCCTCATCGTGTGCATCTTCAGCGTCGTCCTGGGCGGCCTCAATCTCACCGCCGTGTACCGGCCCGCGTTCTACGGCTTCGTGCTTCCCGCGCTGATCCCGCTGATCGCGCGCGTGGCACTCGAAGGCGACGAGGTCCACTGGTACATCGCGCTCGTGATGAGCGTGGTCCTCGCCTTCGTGCTCGCCTTCGGCCACCAGCTCAACGACGTGCTGACGCGCTCGCTCGCCACGCGCTACGAGAACCTCGACCTCATCGAGGAGCTGCGCGCCAAGTCGCGCGCGGCGCACGAGGCGCGCGCCTGTGCGGAAGCCGCCAATCACAGCAAGAGCCAGCTCCTGGCGGCGGCGAGCCACGATCTTCGCCAGCCGCTTCATGCGCTGGGTCTTTACATCGCCGCACTCGCGGCACGCGCGAAGGAAGCCTCGTGGCAGCCGCTCGTCGTGAGCATCCAGCGGGCGGTCGGGGCGCTCGAAGCCCAGTTCGAGCAGCTCCTCGACCTGTCGCGCCTGGAGGCGGGCGCGCTGTCGCCGACCCTCGCACGCGTGTCGCTTGCGCCGCTCTTCTCCAAGGTGGCGCGCGAGCTCCTGCCGCATGCCGAGCACAAGGGGCTCGCGCTGCGCATCTTCGATACCCGGCTCGCGGTGCGCAGCGACCCGGCGCTGCTCGAGCGCATCGTGCGCAACCTCGTCGCCAACGCGATCCGCTACACCGAGCGCGGCGGCGTGCTGGTCGGCGCGCGTCGCGTCGGCGGAAGCGTCGCCATCGACGTCGTCGACACCGGCATCGGCATACCGGAAGCCCTGCAGTCGCGGATCTTCGAAGAGTTCTACCAGGTCCGCGATCGCCACACGAGCCGCGCGCATGCGGGACTCGGCCTCGGCCTTGCGATCGTGCGCAGGCTCGGCACCCTGCTCGAACATCGCGTGGACGTCGCGTCGCGGGTCGGCCGCGGGTCGCGGTTTCGCGTGATTGCGCAGGCCGCGGCGCCGGTGCCCGGCAAGCGCGGCCGTGCGCCGGCATTGCGCGGTGACCGTGCGCTCGCATCGATGACGGGAGCGGTCATCGCGGTGGTCGACGACGATCCTTACGCCGTCGAGGCGATGAGCGCGCTGTTCGAGACCTGGGGCGCGCGCGTGGCGGGCGGCAGCGCCCTGCCCGACGTGCTCGATGCACTCGGGCGCATGGAGCGCTATCCGGACCTCGTGGTGGCGGACTTGCGCCTGGCGGACGGCAACGACGGCGTGCAAGTGGTGCATCGCCTGCGCGACGAGCTTGGCATCGTCGTGCCGGCCCTGCTGGTGTCGGGCGACACGAGTCCCGCTGCCGAGCGCGACGCGCGCGTCGCGGGATTGCCCCTGCTCGGCAAACCCGTGGTGCCCGCCGTCCTGCATGCGGCGGCAGTCGGGCTCCTCACGCGCGCCTGAAAAAAACTGCCGCCCGAAGGCGGCAGTCCTGTACTGCCAAACGCCGGCGGTGGTCAGCCGTTGGTGCCCTGCCGTTGCTGGAACCGCTCCTTCATCTTCTCGCGGAACGCGTCCATGCGGTCGACGCGCGCCTTGACGGCATCGCGCACGACGGCCTTCTGCGCCGGCGAGAACGTGGCGTACAGCGACAGCCACTCGTCACGGACCTGCTTGCGCACCGCCTGGGCGTTCGCCTGCGCGGCGTCGGCCGTTGCGGCCACCGCAGCGAAGTTGGGCTCCGCCTTGGCGAGCTCCGCGGTCAGCGCGGCGTGCACGGATTCCATGGCGGCACGTGCGTTCTGGCGTGCCGTCTTGCCGTGCGCCACCGCGGCGTCCCACGTGGCCTGCTGCTGCGTGTTGAGGTTGAGCTGCGACTTCAACTCCGCGAGCACGTGCTCGATCTCGAAGCCGCCGCGTCCATGAGGGCCGGGATGGCCCGGTCCGCCGGGCTGCGCCATCGCGACATTCGTGCCGAAGGCGAGCAACGCCGTCGCCATGATGCCGGTCCAACGGGGAATACGGGAATTCATACACTGTTTCCTTTTCAAACGGATGAATCGAAGTTGCGGCAACGCCCTCGGCTCGGGGGGCCCATCCTGACGCTAAGGACTCGCAACGTTCGAATCGGATTGTTGTCCATCGTTCCGTCGGGGCGAACCCGTGTTTGCAACGGGAAGTTGCGCGATGCCCCGGTCGTTACAATCGCTTACAGTTGCGGCGTGCAGGCGGACCCTGCCCAACCGTTAAATACGACATGACAGCACGCAACGGCCCCATCAAGATCCTCGTCGTCGACGACGACGTTCGCCTGCGCGATCTTCTCACGCGCTACCTGGGCGAGCAGGGCTTCCAGGTCACGGCCCTGGCCGACGCGCGCGACCTCGACCGCAAGCTGCAGCGCGATCCGCCCAGGCTCCTGGTGCTGGATCTCATGCTGCCCGGCGAGGACGGCCTCGCCATCTGCCGCCGGCTGCGCGCGGCAGGGGAGACCGTTCCGATCATCATGCTCACGGCCAAGGGGGAGGACGTCGACCGCATCGTCGGGCTCGAGATGGGCGCCGACGATTACCTCGCCAAGCCGTTCAACCCGCGCGAGCTCGTCGCGCGCATCCAGGCGGTGCTGCGGCGCCATGGCGAGTACGTCGTGCCCGGCGCACCGGCGGAAGAAGGCTCGATTCCGTTCGGCCGCCATACGCTCGACCTCGCCGCGCGCAGGCTTTCCTTCGAAGGCAACAGCGTGAGCCTGACGAGCGGCGAGTTTTCGCTGTTGCGCGTGTTCGCGCAGCATCCGCGCCAGCCGCTCGCCCGCGAGAAGCTCATGGTGCTGGCACGCGGTCGCGACCACGAGCTCTTCGACCGCGCCATCGACGTGCAGGTGTCGCGCCTGCGCAAGCTCGTCGAGCCCGACCCCGCCAACCCCCGCTACATCCAGACGGTGTGGGGATTCGGTTACGTCTACATGCCGGATTCGCCGGAAACCGGCGAAACGGTCGAAGCGGCGCCCGGCGGCAACGCCCCGTGACGGTGTTGCCGCGCTCGCTGTTCGGGCGCCTGACGCTGCTGCTGATTGCGGTCGTGGCGCTCGCGGTGCTTGCGAGCGTGATCCTGTTCCGCGTCGAGCGGACCGGCCTCATCAACCGGCAACTCTCCGAGACGAAGGTGCTGCAGCTGCAGGCGATCCGGGCGGCGCTCGCCGCGGCCGACGATCCCGAGCGCAGCGAAGCGCTGGAAGAGCTCTCGCGGGAGTACGGCGTCACCATCCAGCTCGAGACCGATCGTCCGGTGCGGGGACAGCCGCCCGGCGGGCCGCTCATGCGCGATCTCGCCGAGCGATTGCGCGAGCAGCTCGGCCCGGAGACGGATATCCGTTTCGCGCCGCGGCTTTCGATGCTCTTCGTGCGCGTCGTCGCAGGCGACACGCCGTACTGGATCGGCGTGCCGGTGCCGCGCAACCCGCCCGCCGACGACGCGTCCCCGCGCGCGCTGGTCTGGCTCCTGGTCGTGCTGGCGCTGCTTCTGTCCGCTGCGTACGGCTTCGCGCGCTACCTCGCTCGCCCGCTGCGACAGCTCACGGCAGCGGTCGGACGCGTGGGACGCGGAGAGTCGGCGCCCCCGCTCCCGGAAACGGGCCCCTCCGAGATCGCCGCCGTCAACCGCGGATTCAACACGATGGCGGCGAACCTGCACCGCATCGAGGAGGACCGCGCGCTGCTCCTGGCAGGCGTGTCGCACGACCTGCGCACGCCGCTTGCTCGGCTGCGCCTGGGGATCGAGATGACGGCGCCCGACGACGGCATGCGCGAGGGCCTGGTCGCCGACATCGAGGAGATGGACCGCATCATCGGCCAGTTCCTCGACTTCGCGAGAAGCGCGGAAGGCAGCGGCAAGGAAACGGTGGACCTCAATGCCGTCGTCGCGGCCGCGGCCGAGCGTTATCTCAACGCGGGGCGCCACGTCACGTTCACGGCAGGCAACGTTCCACCGCTCGTCGTGTCGCCGACGGCGATTTCGCGGGTCGTGGCCAATCTCATCGACAACGCGCTCGCGTACGGAGCGCCGCCCGTCGAGGTGACGACGTCGGTGGCGGATCGCATGGCTTGCATCGAGGTGGCCGACCACGGACCGGGCATCGCCGCAGCGGACATCGAGCGCCTGAAGCAGCCGTTCACCCGCTCGACGCCATCGCGATCGCGCGCGGACGGCGCGGCGGGCGCGGGACTCGGCCTTGCCATCGTCGACCGCATCGCGCGCACGCACGGCGGCACGTTCGATCTCGTACCCCGCACCGGCGGCGGATTGGTCGCGCGCGTGCGCCTGCCGTTGCGGCCTATTGCTGCGGGTTCGACGACGCCGCCATGACGAGGACAACCGCTTCCGCGGCAATGCCCTCCTCACGGCCGGCAAAACCAAGGCGCTCGGTCGTCGTGGCCTTGATCGACACGCACGACGTATCGCACCCCACGTCCGCGGCAACGTTGTCGCGCATCGCCTGGATGAACGGCGCAAGCTTGGGCGCCTGCGCGATCACCGTTGCATCGAGATTGGCCACGGCATAGCCGCGCGCGCGCACGAGCGACATCACGTGCTGGAGCAGTGCGCGGCTGTCGGCGCCCTTCCACCGGGGATCGGTGTCGGGAAAATGCATCCCGAGGTCGCCGAGCGCGAGCGCGCCGAGCAATGCGTCGCAAATCGCATGCAGCAGCACGTCCGCGTCGGAGTGGCCGGCAAGGCCGCGCGAGTGGGGCACCGTGACGCCGCCGATGACGAGCGGACGCCCCGCGACCAGCGCGTGCACGTCGTAGCCGATTCCGATCCTCATGCGCGGCCTCCCTGCGACGCCTGCGAGGCCAGGATCGCCGATGCCAGCGCGAGGTCCTCGGCAAACGTGATCTTGATGTTGGCGGCGCTGCCGCGCACGAGACGCGGCGCGAGCCCGAGCGCTTCGACGGCCTGCGATTCGTCGGTGCATTGCATCGCACCCTCGCGCTTCAACGCCCGGCGCAGCACGCCCACGCGGAACATCTGGGGCGTTTGCGCGAGCCACAGGCCCGCGCGCGCGACCGTCGCCTCGACGTGCGGCGCGTCCGCGAACGACTCGCCGCGCTTCAAGGTGTCCGCGACGGGGACCGCGAGAAGCCCGCCGACCGCGTCGCTTTGCAGATGCTCGACGAGACGCGCGAGCGCATCGGCGGGGACGCACGGGCGTGCAGCGTCGTGCACCGCGATCCAGTCGTCATCGTCGCATTGCGAAGCAAGCGCATCGAGTGCGCGGGCAACGGTTTGCGCGCGCGTCTCGCCGCCGCAGCGGAGCATCTGCACGTCCACGGGACGTTGCGCCAGGGATTCGTACTCGCGGTCGCCTGGCGCGAGTGCCACGTACATCGCATCCGGTTGCATCGCGCGCAGCCGGGCGAGCGTACGCAGGATGACCGGCTGGCCGTCGAGCATCGCGTATTGCTTGGGCATCGCGCCGCCGAAGCGCGTGCCGCCGCCGGCTGCCGCAACGAGGACGATGCGCCTCGTCATGCGATGAGCAGCGCGAGCCGCTCTTCGTTCAACGGGACGAATCCGAGCCGCTGGTAGAAGCGCCACGCGCCTTCGTTGTCGCGATGGCAGCCGCAATCGATGCGCGTCATGCCTTCCACGCGCAGGTGATCGCGAAGCTGCGAGAGCATCGCGCCGCCTACCCCCTTGCGCTGCCAGTCCGGATCGATGGTGACGTCGTCGAGCTTCGCCACGACGGTGCCGCGCGACGTCGAGATTGCGCGGCACACCACGCACGCGCCGACCGCATTCTCGTCCGCATACGCAAGCCACACGAAGCCGATCGCGGGGCGCGCGAGGAACAGGGCGAGCGCGCGATCGAGCGCCTCGCCGCCGCCGTCCCCATACGCACCCGCCGACGCCCGGTAGTGCGCGTCCTCGTGCAGGAACGCACCGAGCAACGCGCGGGCGTGCGGCACGGTGGCGGGCGACATGCGCTCGCAACGAATCATGCGACGACGAGCGGCTGCAGCGCTTCGCGAATGCGCGCGGGCAGTTCCGCCGGCGTCACGCTCTTGCGATCGACCCATACGTGCACGAAGCGTCCCGCCGCAGCCGGGTGTGCGTCGCCCGTGCGGAAGAGCGCGATCTCGTAAGTCACGGACGAGCGGCCGAGCCTCGTCACGCGCATCCCGGCGTCGATCGTCTCGGGAAAGCTGATCGGACGGAAGTAGCGGCACGACGTCTCGACCACGAACCCGACGACGTCGCCCTCGCGGATGTCGAGCCCGCCCGCGTTGACGAGGTGCTCGTTCACCACCGTGTCGAAGTAGGAGTAGTACGTCACGTTGTTGACGTGGCCGTACGTGTCGTTGTCCATCCAGCGCGTGGCGATCGAGAGGAAGTGTCGGTAGTCCGCACGCGTGTGCTCGCGAGCGTCGCTCATCGTGCTTCGCGTTCCATGCCTAGGTTCGCCCGAACATCCGCTCGTCGAGGAGCTCGATCCAGTGCCGCACGGGTATCTGTGCGCCGGACTCGAGATGCGTCAGGCAGCCGATGTTGGCAGTCACGATCACGTCCGGCCGCGGCGCCTGCAGCGCCCGGAGCTTGTTCGCCTTGAGCTGTCCGGACAGCACCGGCTGCAGCACCGAATACGTGCCTGCCGAGCCGCAGCACGTGTGCGTGTCGGCGACCGGCAGCAGCGAATGGCCGATGGCGAGCAGGATTTCCTCGACCTGGCCGCGAATGCGCATGCCGTGCTGCAGCGTGCACGGCGAATGGAACGAGATGCGTTGCGCCCCCTGGTCCATCGCGATCATCGGCGCGAGCTTCTTCCACTCGGGCATGATGATCTCGATGGGATCCCGCGCAAGGTCGGCGATCTTCTTGGCCTTGGCGGCGTACGCCGCGTCGTGCGCGAGGAAGTGGCCGTATTCCTTGACCATCACGCCGCATCCGGACGCGGTGACGACGATCGCCTCGAGCCCGCGGTGCACGAGCGGCCACCACGCGTCGATGTTGCGGCGAACGATGGCGCGCGCCTCGTCGTCGGCCACGAGATGATGCGACAGCTGGCCGCAGCAGCCTCCGCCCTGGACACGAATCGGCGAGATGCCGATGCGGTCGAGCACGCGCGCGCACGCGGCGTCGATGTTCGGCTTGAGCGAAGGCTGCACGCAGCCTTCCATGATCAGCATCTTGCGCTGGTGGCGCGCCGCCGGCCACTCGCCGCCTTTCTCGGCCGTTGGGATGTGATCGCCAAGCTCGCGCGGCAGCAACCCCTTGACCCACCGGCCCATCGTCAGCGCGCTCCCGAACAGCGACCGCGACAGCAGCGTCTTGCGCAGCACGTAGCGCTGCGCCGCCTCGGTGGGTGTCCTGCCGACTTTCGCCTCGACGAGGCGCCGGCCGATGTCGATCAGCCGCCCGTACTGCACGCCGGAGGGGCACGTCGTCTCGCAATTGCGGCAGGTCAGGCATCGGTCGAGGTGCAGCTGCGTCTTGGCGGTGACTTCATCGCCTTCGAGCACCTGCTTGATGAGATAGATCCGTCCGCGCGGTCCGTCGAGCTCGTCGCCCAGCAGCTGGTAGGTCGGGCACGTCGCGGTGCAGAACCCGCAATGCACGCACGAGCGCAGGATCGCGTCGGCCTCGCGGCCGTCGTGCGTATCGCGGTATTCGGGAGCGAGGTTCGTCTGCATCAGGCGTTCAAGCAGCCACTATTGCACGAACCGTCCGTAATTGAACACGCCGTGGGGGTCGAACACCGCTTTCAGCTTGCGGTGGATCGCCCCGAGCGCCGGATCGAGCGGGTGGAACACGTCGACCATCTTGTCGTCCGCGCGGAAGAGGGTCGCGTGGCCGCCCTGCGAGGCCGCCCATACGCGCAAGCGGCCCGGATCGACACGGTCGTTGGCTGCGAGCCACCGCAGCGCGCCGCCCCACTCGATCAGCTGCTCGCCGCCGAGGTCGGTATACGGCGCGGTCGAGCGCACGGACAACCTCCAGACCTGAGATCGCCCGATGGCGGCGTCGACGAAGAAAGGGTGCGTGTGGTCGCGCACGCTCGCCCAGAACGACTCGGCATCGGGTTGCACGTCGCCCCCGAGCTTTGCGATCGCGGCCTGCACGGCGGGTTGCGCGCCCGACAGCCGCACCATGAGGCGTCCGGCGTGAAAGCACGTGCCCGATATCGGCAGCGGCTGCCCGCCCCACTCGTTGGCACGGTGCATCGACTCGTCGGCGGAGCATTCGAAGGCGACCGTGGCCTCGACCCGTGGCACGGGAACGCATTTGAGCGACACTTCGGTGATGACGCCGAGCGTGCCGAGCGCGCCCGCCATCAGGCGCGACACGTCGAATCCCGCGACGTTCTTCATTACCTGGCCGCCGAAGGAGAGGTGCTCCCCCGCGCCATCCAGCAGCTTGATGCCGAGCACCAGATCGCGAACCGCGCCGGCATACGGACGCCGCGGTCCCGACAGCCCGGAAGCGATCGCACCGCCCAGCGTGCCGCCGGAAGCGAAGCGCGGCGGCTCGAACGCGAGCATCTGCCCGCGCGCGCGCATCGCGCTTTCGATCGCGGACAGCGACGTGCCCGCTCGCGCCGTGATCACGAGCTCGTTCGGCTCGTAGTCGACGATGCCCGCATACACCTGCGTGTCGAGCACGTCGCCTTCGAGCGGGCCGCCGTAGAAGTCCTTGGTGCCGCCACCGCGAATGCGAAGGCGCGCGCCTTCCGAGGCGGCGGCGCGGATGCGTGCCGAAAGCGACTCGAGCGCGGTGTCGGGCATCAGGGCCTGTTCACGCTATGCCGCGGCGATCTTGTCGCGATACAGGAGGCGCGGCTCGTCGGCGTCGATGATCTCCTTCTCGGCGAGCGCATCGCGCTCCCACTCGCGCAGGAACGGGTGCTCGAGCAAGGAACGCAGGTACTCTCCCGCCGACCCGACCGGCTCCACGTCGTACGTCTGGAAGCGGAAGGCGACGGGCGCGTAGAACACATCGGCCAGCGAGAACTCGCCCATGAGATAGGGCCCCGCCCTGCCGAAGCGGCGGCGCGTGTCGGTCCAGATCTCGGTGACGCGCGCGATGTTCGCGGCCAGCGCGTCCGACCACGGGCGCACGTCGACGTGCTCGCGGATGCACATCGCCATCTCGTTGCGCAAGGCGCCGAATCCCGAATGCATCTCGCACACGATGGAGCGTGCCCACGCGCGCGTGGCCGGGTTCTCCGGCCACATGCCGCGATGGCGCTCCGCCAGGTATTCGCTGATCGCCAGCGAATCCCAGACCTGCACGTCGCCGTCGTGCAGCGCGGGCACGAGCGCCGTCGGCGAGAACGAGCGGTTGTCCGGGTTGTAGGTCCCCTGCAGCTGGATCTTCACCTCGCGAAACGGGGCGCCCGACAGCCTCGCCGCGAGCCAGCCGCGCAGCGACCACGACGAGTAGTTCTTGTTGCCGATGAAGAGCACGTACATCGCGAGCCTTCTTTAGAGGGGAACGGTCTTGCCGGGATTCATGATGTCGAGCGGGTCGAAGGCCCTCTTGATCAGCTTCATCAACTCGACCGCCTCGCCGTGCTCCGCCACCAGCGCTTCGAGCTTGTGGATGCCGACGCCGTGCTCGCCGGTGCACGTGCCGCCCATCGCGATCGCGCGCATGCTGACGCGCTTGGCGATCTCGTCGGCCTTCGCGCGCTCGTCCGGGCTCGCCGGATCGAACAGGACGAGGACGTGGAAGTTGCCGTCGCCGACGTGACCCACGATGGGTGCGATCACGCCTTCGCGGTCGAGGTCTTCGCGCGTCTCGAGCAGGCAATCGGCGAGGCGCGAGATGGGAACGCACGCGTCGGTCGAGTACGCCTGCTTGCCCGGCGAGAGCGCGAGCGCCGCGTAGTAGGCGTTGTGGCGCGCCTTCCAAAGACGCGTGCGATCCTCGGGCTTGGTTGCCCACTGGAACGCGCTGCCGCCGTGATCGTCGGAGATCTGCTGCATGAGCTCGGCCTGCTCGCGAACGCCGTTCCCGGTGCCGTGGAACTCGAACAGCAGCGTCGGCTTGACCTCGTACCCTTCGAGTTTCGAATACTGGATGCACGCCTGCATCTGCAGCGCATCGAGGATCTCGATGCGCGCGACGGGGATGCCCATCTGCATCGCCTGGATCACCGTGCTCACCGCCGACTTGAGGTCGGGGTACTGGCACACCGCGGCGGAGATGGCCTCCGGAATGCCGTACAGCCGGAGCTGGATCTCGGTGATGACGCCGAGCGTGCCTTCCGACCCGACGAAGAGATGCGTGAGGTCGTAACCCGCCGCGGACTTGCGCGCACGCCCGCCGGTGTGAACGATGCGGCCGTCGGACGTGACCACGGTGAGGCCGAGCACGTTCTCGCGCATCGTCCCGTAGCGGACTGCATTGGTGCCCGACGCGCGCGTCGCCGCCATGCCGCCGATGGTCGCGTTGGCGCCGGGATCGATGGGAAAGAACAGGCCCGTGCCCTTGAGCTCGGCGTTGAGCTGCTCGCGCGTCACGCCGGCCTGCACGCGGCAGTCGAGGTCGTCGCCGTTGACGGCGAGCACGCGATTCATCTCGGATAGGTCGATGCACACGCCGCCGTAGAGCGCCGCGACATGTCCCTCGAGCGACGTGCCGACGCCAAACGCGATGATCGGCACGCGCGCGGAATGACAGAGCCGCACGATGGCGGCGACTTCCTCGCTGGTGTGCGCATACACGACGACGTCGGGCAGCGCCGTTTCCGGCATTGCTTCGCCGTGACCGTGCTGCTCGCGGATGGCGAGCGCGGTCTTCGCGCGTGCGCCGAAGTCGCGCACGAGCGCGTCCACGACTGCCGCGATGTCGGCGTCGTTCGCGCGGGCGCGCAGGGGGTCGCGTGCGTTCATGATTGGTGCGTCCTAGAAGCGGGGTAAGTCGGAATGCGGCACGCGGCCGCCGTGCACGTGCATACGGCCCATCTCGGCGCAGCGGTGCAGCGTGGGCACCGCCTTGCCCGGGTTGAGCAGGCGATGCAGGTCGAACGCTTCCTTGATGCCATGGAAGCGCGTGAGCTCGGCCGCGCCGAACTGGATGCACATGGCGTTGAGCTTCTCGACGCCGACCCCGTGCTCGCCGGTCACCGTTCCGCCGACCGCGATGCACAGCTCGAGGATGCGGTCGCCGAACGCGACCGTCCTCGCGATCTCGCCCTCGCGGTTGGCGTCGTACAGGATGAGCGGGTGCAGGTTGCCGTCCCCCGCGTGGAAGACGTTCGCGCATTCGAGGCCGAACTCCTTCGACCACTCGGCGATCGAGCGCAGGACGCGCGGCAGCGCCTTGCGCGGGATGGTGCCGTCGATGCAGTAGTAGTCGGGCGAGATGCGGCCCACCGCGGGAAACGCGGCCTTTCGTCCCGACCATAACAGGAGCCGTTGCGCCTCGTCGCGCGACACGCGCACCTCGGTTGCGCCTGCCTCCATGAGGATGCGGCGGATGTCCGCCATCTCGGCGGCGACTTCCTCGTTCGTGCCGTCCGACTCGACGAGGAGAACGGCCGCGGCGTCGAGCGGGTAGTTCGCGTGCACGAACTGCTCGACCGCGCGCGTGGCGGGCTTGTCCATCATCTCGAGGCCGGCCGGGATGATGCCGGCGGCGATGATCGCGCCCACTGCCGCGCCGGCTTTCTCGACGTCGTCGAACGCGGCGAGCGCGACCTGCGCAAGCTGCGGCTTGGGCAGGAGCTTGACCGTGATCTCGGTGATCACGGCAAGCAGGCCCTCGCTGCCGTTGATGAGCGCAAGGAGATCGTAGCCGGGGCTGTCGAGGGACTCGCCCCCGAATTCGACGACGTCGCCGGTGATGAGCACGCCGCGCACGCGGCGCACGTTGTGAACGGTGAGGCCGTACTTGAGGCAATGGACGCCGCCCGCGTTCTCGGCGACGTTGCCGCCGATCGAGCACGCGATCTGCGACGAAGGGTCGGGGGCGTAGTAGAGCCCGTACGACGACGCCGCCTCGGAGATCGCGAGATTGCGCACGCCCGGCTGCACGACGGCCGTCCGTGCGACCGCATCGATGGCGAGGATGCGCTTGAACTTGGCCAGCGAGAGCACCACGCCCGACGGGTCGGGCAGCGCGCCGCCGGATAGGCTCGTGCCG
>Ga0207691_10003931_pt1 | contig 14437 bp, 11 predicted proteins | sample KBSM13metaG_FD_184327 | JGI IMG/M metagenome (GOLD analysis project Ga0207691, IMG submission 184327) | Miscanthus rhizosphere microbial communities from Kellogg Biological Station, Michigan, USA - KBS M1-3 metaG (SPAdes) (version 2) | ecosystem: Host-associated > Plants > Roots > Rhizosphere >... | reverse complement strand
CCTCATGACGCGCCGAAATGTACTGCGCATCGTCCGCGCCGCGAAGCTGCATCGCTGGACGGTCGTGCTCGGCGGCCCCGAGAGCGCCAACTACATCGCCGAATATCTCGACGCCGGCGCCGATGTCATCGTCACCGGCGAAGGCGAGCTCACGCTCACAGAGATCCTGCGCACACTGCCGCAACACGGCGCGCACCGCCTACATGGAGTCCACGGCATCACGTTTCGCGACGAGGACGGCCGCGTTGTCAGCACCCCGGCACGCGTCCGCATCCCGGACATCGACACGCTGCCCTTCCCCGACCGCGAGGCCATTGATCACGGCCTCTATCTGAACGCCTGGAAAACGCATCATGGCGCCAGCAGCATCAACCTCATCACGGCACGCGGCTGTGCGTACAAGTGCAACTGGTGCTCGCATGCCGTCTATGGACACTCCCACCGGCGCCGCAGTCCGGCAAACGTGGCCGATGAGATGCAGTGGATCATTGATCGTTACGATCCCGACCAGGTCTGGTATGCCGACGACGTTTTCACGATCAGCCATCCCTGGCTCGCGAGTTACACCGCCGAGCTCAAGCGCCGCGGCATCCATCGTCCCTTCGAAACGATCACGCGCGCCGACCGCTTGCAGAATGAAGGCGCCGCCGCGCTGTTGCGCGAGCTCGGCTGCTATCGCATCTGGATTGGCTCGGAGAGCGGCAGCCAGAAAATTCTCGATGCCATGCAGCGCGGCGTGAAGGTCGAACAGGTACACCACGCGTGCCGCCTGGCGCATGCACAAGGCATCGAAGTCGGCATGTTCCTCATGTGGGGTTATGAGGGCGAGGAGATCGAGGACATTGCGGCCACCGTCGAACACGTGAAACAAAGCAATCCCGATGTGTTCTTCACGACCGTGTCGTATCCGATCAAGGGCACGGGCTACTACGACAAGGTGCGCGAGCGCGTGGAGCTGCCCATCGCCTGGGCGCAAGCGTCCGATCGCGACTACGTGATCGCCGGCCGCCGCGGCAAGGACTACTACAAGCTCGCCGACACCTGGCTGCGCAATGAAGTCGAAGCCTTTCGCGTCCAGTCCGCCGATCCGCAGCGGTCGGCGGAATTGCTGGTGGCGGCGAAACGCGCGCGCGAATCCTTGAGCGCGTGGGGGAGTTCCCCGTGACCTCCCGCATCGCCCTGCCCGCGTTCGATGTCATCGAGCGCGCGCTGCGCGCCACGACCGGGCGTCTGGCGGGCGAGATCGCGAACCCTTCCGCGCAACCACCGGCGTGGGACGAATTCGAATGGGGAGTGGCTCGCGCAGTCTGCGCAATGCATGGACTCGCCGCGCTGCTCGCGAACCGGTTGAAGTGGCAAGGCCCGTCGTCGTGGAGCAGTTTTCTCATCGAGCAGCGTGATCACAGCCGCGCGCATTACGAACGCGCGGGGGAGATTCTCGCGCGAATCGACGCCGCCGCCCGCGATGCCGGCATTTGCTGTATAGCGCTCAAGGGATCCGCGTTGCGCGCCCTCGCATTGCATCAGCCTGGCGAGCGCCCGATGGGCGACATCGACCTGCTCGTTGCACCCCGCGACCTGCCCGCATGCGCGTCGATGCTTTCGAAGATCGGGTATGAGCCCGCGTTTTCGTCGCGTCGCCACGAAGTGTTCGCTCCCATCGAGCGACACGAACCGCATGCGTACGCCGAACACGCGCTCAATCCTCTCAAGATCGAGGTACACACTCGCATCGCCGAATGTCTGCCGGCGACGGCCGTGGACATCACGAGCGGGTTGCGGCCGAAAGACATGCGCCCAGGCATCAACCCCTATGCCTCCCGCGTGGAGCTGCTTCGCCACATCCTGCTCCACACGGCTGGAAACATGCGTGCGCATGCGCTTCGCTTCATCCAGCCCTACGACATCGCAACACTCGGCCGTCTGTTGACGGCGGAGGAGTGGCGCGAACTACGCGAACCGGCGGCGAACGCCTGGTGGATCTATCCACCGCTGTCACTCGCGGAGCGCTGCATGCCCGGCAGCATCCCGCCCGACGTACTCGAATCGTTTCGCGCGCTCTGCCCTCGGCGCCTGCGCGCGCACGCGCAGAAGAGTGGGCTGTACGAAGTGAGCTGGTCGAACCTGCGGATCGCCGCCCTGCCGGGCTCGGAGTGGGCGCGCACGCCCCTCGAACTCCTGCGGTTCGCGAAAAGCCGCCTATTGCCGAGCCGCGCCGCGCTGCAGGAACTCGCGCAGGCCGTCGCGGTATTTCCTGCGTACTCCCGGCAGCGCTGGTACGGCGCTTCCCACTTCGAAAGAATCTTGCGCTGGATTTTCTCGCGCCCGCCGCGGGTGCAGACCATGATCTCGGTCCGGGCGGCGCTCGGGCAATGAAGTTGCGCGACGACGATTCCGTCTCCTGCGAGCCGTGGCGCTCGCAGGCCGCACCGCGCCGCATTCTCGCGATGCGCTTCCAGGCGCTCGGCGACACCATCATCACGCTGCCCTATCTTCTCTCGATGAGGCGACGTTTTCCCGAAGCGGAGCTGCACTTCCTGACGCGCGAGGAGGTGTGCCAGGTGCCGGCCGCCGTCGACCTGTTCGACCGCGTCATTGCACTTGGCGGCGGACGCAGTCTCCATCTGCAGCTACTGAGCGCCGCCTGGAAGATGCCGTGGTTGCTCGCGCAGCGTTATGACCTGGTGCTCGATCTGCAGAACCATCGTTTTAGTCGCTGGATCCGCAAGCTCATCGCGCCGCGCGCCTGGGCCGAATTCGATTGCCATTCGCCGCGTTCCGCCGGAGAACGCAACCGCCGCACCATCGCTGCCGCCATTGATTGCCGTCCGACGCTCGACACGGGCCTCGCGCTGCGTGGCGGCGGGCCGAACGTCGATGCCCTGCTGTGCAAGCATGGATGGAAGCCAGATCACGATTTCGTGGTCCTCAACCCCGCGGGATATTCGCCGTCGCGTGCCTGGCCGATCGAGAGCTACTGCGAGTTCGCACGCTCGTGGATCGCGCGGCACCCGCGCACGCAGATGGTCCTGCTGCTGTTGCCGGCCCTGCGCTCGAAGGCCGAGCGCATTGCCGCGGCGCTCGGCGACGCATGCATCGATCTCACGGGGCAGGCGGATCAGCTGCAGGCCTTCGCCATCGTCGGGCGCGCGCGGCTCGTGTTGTCCGAAGACTCCGGTCTGATGCACATGGCCTGGGTGCAGGGAACACCGACGCTCGCGCTGTTCAGCAGCAGCCGCAAGGATTGGTCCTCGCCCCAGGGACCGTGGAGCGATTGCCTCGACTCCTCCGACCTGCCCTGCGGACCCTGCGGACTCGAAGTTTGCAAGTTCGGTGACAACCGTTGCCTCACGCGTTATCCCGCGGCCCAGGTCCTCGAACGCGCGGAGAAACTCACTCGTACGCGTCTCGCCTGATGCGCGTCGACACGCGCGAACGACGTAAGCATGTCGCGATAGTCGGTGTCGGGCCGATCGTCACGGGTCGGCTTGGCGAGGGCATCCCAGCTTTGGCGCAGTGCATCGAAGTCCTGGCGCGCGACTTCGATGTAACCGTCTATTCGCTGTTGAAGCCCAACATGGCCGACGCGCGCTCCGCGGTGAAGCACCGCTTCCTGCCTTTTCGAACGCCATCTTTGAGCCTCGACGTGCTCATACTCGTTTCGATGATGGCGCTCGATGCCTGTCGTCGCAGGATCGATCTGCTGCACGCCATTGATGCATTCCCCGCCGGATGGTTGTGTGTTCCACTCGCACGAATTCTTCGCATTCCATATGTTGTGTCATTGCTCGGTGAAGAAGTCGCGGATGTCCCGGAAAGTAAGAACGAAGGTCTGCGCAGTCTCAGGAAGAGACGAATTGTCGCGCGCGTGTGCAGCCAAGCGGCGCAATTGACTGCGTTGACGAGGTTCCACGCGGCAGGGCTAGCGGCAATCGGAATCAGGCCGGAGCAGGCTCGGATACTGCCGCTCGGTGTCGATCGGTCACGCTTTCCATTTTCGGTGAAGCCGTTGCTTCCACCGTACGTTTTTCTGCACGTCGCCTACGCACACGCGATCAAGGATAACGAGACCCTGCTGCGGACATTCAAGCAGATCTCGGGAAGAATCGATGCGAAGCTTGTGATAATCGGCGAACGACACGTCGGTGGCGAGACGGACGACCAGATAAGGCGACTCGCGCTTTCGTCGTCCGTCGAGTTGATCGGCGCCGTGCCCAATGCACGCTTGCATGAATTCTATTCCCAAGCACATTTCCTGCTGCATACGTCGCGCTACGAGTCACAAGCGGTCGTCGTCAATGAAGCAATGACGAGCGGAGTGGTCGTCTGTGCGACCGACGTGGGGTTGGTGCACGACTTGGGTCGCCAATTCTGTATCGCGGCAAACGTCGGTGACTTCGAGCATCTTGCCGCACAAGTGTTAGAGCTCGTCGCGGATCCCATGCGATACGCGGCGTTGCAAGCACACGCCTGCGAATGGGCTACGGCGCATGACCTTGATTGGACGGCAGCGGAATATCGCCGGATTTACGCGCATGTCATGGCGCGTCATGACGGCTGACGACAATCAGCGTTCATGACGGAGTTGATCCTCAATCGCGTGCTGCTCCGGGAGCATCCGGGGCGGCCGATGCGGCTCGAAATTTCCGGCGGCCGGATTCGCTCTATCCACCCAGCCGACCATCCAGATCCGGTGCACAGCGTGGACTTACGAGGGGCATGGGTCATCCCTGGCCTGATCAACGCCCACGATCATTTGGAGTTCAATTCTTTCCCGCGTTTTAAAACCCGGCTTTACCGCGACTACCTCGACTGGGGGAAGGACATCCACCGCGGCTTCCCGGATGAGATCAAGCGCGTCCTGTCGCTCAGTGTCGCGGACCGTCAAAGAATCGGCATCTTGAAAAACATCCTCAACGGCGTGACCACCGTCATCGATCACGGCATGGAAGCGCTGTTGTCGAGGGATGTCCCGCTGGAGGTGTTTCGCGGCTACGACTATCTGCATGCGCTGGGAACGGAAAAATATTGGCGGTGGAAACTCCTGAATCCCTCGCGCAAGCCCGTGATGATCCATCTGGGCGAAGGGCTGAGCGAAACCATGGGGCGGGAAGCGCGGCGTCTGCTGCGGTGGAACCTGTGGTCGCGCCGCGTCATTGCCGTACACCTTTTGACCGCCGAGGAAGCTTCCGTCAAAAAACTTCATGGCCTCATTTGGTGCCCCGACTCCAATATCTTCCTCTACGGACAAACAACCGAGATTGCCCGGTGGAAAACGGAGCTGCCCGTGATGTTCGGCACGGACTCCTGCCTGAGTGCGAGCGCGGATCTTTGGGAACAGCTCCGCCTCGCCCGTTCCCTGGGCCCCCTCGCCGAAGGGGAATTGCTCAACGCGGTGACCGCGACTCCTGCGTCGGTGCTCGGACTTGAAGGTGGCTCGGTCTCGGTGGGAGGGCGCGCCGATATACTGGCGTTGAAGGCCCCATCCGGCTCACTCCTTGACTCAGGCCCGGAAGATATCCTGCTGCTGATCAAGGACGGGCGCATCGTGCTCTGCGATGACAGTTTACGGGTCCTTATTTCATCGACCAATGAAAGCTTTGACGCGCTCCAGGTGCGGGGCGCCGTCAAGCACGTTCGCGGACGCTGGCGGGAACTCCTGCGGGAGGCGCGGACGCGACGCACGTTCGTTCCCTTTGATGTGACGTGCGTTGATTATTGATTCGTCAGCCCGACGAAACACCCTTTGATCGTTTCCGTGACCACTCGCGCGCCGGCCGTCGTCAGGTGATTGGTATCCATGTAGTACACCTCCGTGGCGTTACCGATGTCGCAACGCTCGCCAGGGCACAGACGGTCTTTCGGATCGACCACGGTCAGGTCGAAGGATTTCGCGACGGCGTGAATGTCGGCGATCGTTGATCCATAGCGCTGCTCAATCTCTGCACGCGTGATGCGCAGGAACAAGGGGTCGAGTCCGCGCTGCCGGGCAGTCAGCAGCGCAGGCGGAATCGGATAGTTGAGCTCGGGCACGTCGAGAACGACGCACACACTGGTATGCGCAGCGGCGATGCGTCGCACCGTGTTCTCGAGGCCCGCGCGGAAGGTGGACACGCCGGCAGCGGCGTGCGCGGCGGGCGACATGAACCGATCGCCGCGTTCGCTCCAGTGCGCGACCAGGATCACCATGTCGGGCGATACCTGCGCCACATGCGAAACCATTGCCTCGTTGAATTGTTCGCAGGCCGCAGCGTCCCGTTCGCGCCGCGACTTGCTCGCGACGCCGAGCAGCGGGCGACACGCCCCGCGCGCCGCGAACTCCAGCTTCACGCCACTCGACTGCGCCGCGTCGTCGAGCGCCGGCAGCAGCGTGCCCGCGTGGCTGTCGCCCCAGGCGATCACGTGAGGCTTGAGAATCTCTTCGGGGCCGAAGCGGCACAACTCGCCCGCCCGCACCTGTTCCGGCGACAGGCCCATGCAGTGCGAGGCCTGCGGGTGCAGGATGGGCATCGCCAGCAATCCGCGCAGCGGCTCCGAGAAGCGTTGAGGCAATCCGTGCGAGCGGATCAGCAGGATGGCAGATGCCAGCAGCACCGCGAGCGCGGCGGCGGCCGTCCAGAGGAATCGCCGGTTGTCGGTGAGCACCCGGCGGCGGCGCACGGGCTCCTCGACAAACGCCCAGCTCAACGCAGACCAGACGTAGACGCCCACGAGCAGCAGGGTGAGCTGCAGCGCGGTCGGCGTCACGATGTTGTAGCGCTCGAAGAAGGTCAGCGCCGGCGCGTGCCACAGATACAGCGAGTAGGAAATGAGTCCCGTGAAGACCACCGGTCGCCACTCGAGCAGGCGCGCGCTCATCGTCGGACCCGCGCGTCCCGCCGCGATGAGTGCCGCGGTCGCAAGACAAGGCACGAGCGTGGTGAGATTCGGATACGAATCATCCTGTTGCAGTAGCGAGAAACTCGCGGCCAGCACCGCGAGGCTCAATGCTGCCAACAACTCGCGCAGCCAGCGCCGCGCGAGCGCCGGCAGCTCTAGACCCACGAGCAGCGCACCGATGAGCAGTTCCCAGCCGCGCGTCGGCGCGAGGTAGTAGTTCGCGACAGAGCGCCGCTCCGCGCAGTACAGGCAGAACGCGAGTGATGCCAGCGCGCACACGAACAGAACCGGCGTGCGGCGGCCAGGCAGCCAGCGCGCGGCCGCGAGCAGGAGCCACGGAAACGCGAGATAGAACTGTTCTTCGACCGCCACCGACCACAGGTGCAACAACGGCAGCTGCGCGCTCATCGCGCTGAAGTAGTTGCCGTTGCCCCACCCCGAGAGATTGCCGAGCATCAGGCTCGCGAGCCTGAGGACGAGGCCGTAGCTCTCGAGCTCGGCCGGCACGAAGAGGATGGTCGCGATCAACGTCGCGACCAGCATCATCACGAACAGCGCCGGCAGGATGCGGCGCGCGCGACGCAGGTAGAAGTCGCACAGCGCGCGCCAGGATCCGTCGCGTATGGCCGGCACGAGCAGCTGGGTGATCAGAAACCCCGAGATCACGAAGAACACGTCGACCCCGGCGAAGCCACCGCGCATGAACGGCACGCCTGCATGGCAGAGGATCACCGCGACCACCGCGAGGGCGCGCAAGCCATCGATGTCGGCACGGTACGGCAGGTGCGGGATGCGGTTCACCCGCCGCCGCCGTGAGAAGCGCTGAAGCTGCGCGAGTCGCCCAGTACGAGCCCGATGCCGACGACGTCTCTGTTCATGCGTGGGCGATCACGCATGCGCGCCCAGCAATGACCGCAGCTTCTTGCGCGCGAGCCCAGCGCGCAGCCTGGCCCAGGCCAGGAATGTGGTGACGCCGACTATGGCGCGCGACCGCTCCAACCAGCGATCATTCAAGAACAGGACATCGAACTGCTTGTCTCCGGGACTCCGGGCGATGGGCGTGAAGCCGAGCTGTCTCATCAACGAATCGATTTCCGGCCAGAGGCGTTGACCCTGCCAGAATGCGCGCGCTTCCACCTCGACGTGCACGAGGCATACACGCTCGCGTATCCCGGCGATGCCCTCGAGCACCTCGTACGCGGCGCCTTCGACATCGATCCACAGCGCAATCGTGCGAGCCGGTCCCGCGAGCCGGTCGGTCAGAAACGTGTCGAGTCGTACGCCACGCACGCGCACGGGCTCGGACGGGTAGCTAGTGTCGACGGCGCGCTCGCGGATCGAGCTGATCATCTTGCGCCATGCGACATCGCGGGCGGTCGCATCGATCACGTTGAAGGTAATTTCTTCGTCGCGGTTCCATGCCGCGTAGTTGAATAGTTCGATACCCGCGGCCGAGAGGCTGGCATCGCGCGCCAAGGCATCGAAGTTGACGGGATTGGCTTCGAACGCGATGACTTTTGCGCCGGTGGCTCGGAATCGCCTCGAGTGAAAGCAATCGAAGGCCCCGACGTCGCAAATCACCTCGGCTCCGAGGTGTTTCGCAAGCGAGCGAAAGAGGAACTCTGAGTTTACGATCGGCCCGATGCGGAACAGCGTGCAGGGATCGCGGGTAGCCACTGCGTTCACCCTCCGCCGCCGCGCGCAGCGACCGCCGCGCGATACTGCGCCTCGAAGAGCCGGACCGTGCAGTCGGCGTCATCGGCGAGCGCGCGCCGCTGGGCCTCGGCCGCGAGCGCGAGGCGCAGCGAGTCGTCGTCGATGAGGCGGATCAGGTTCGCCGCAAGCGTCGCCGCATCGCCAGTAGGCCCCGCCAGCGCGGCGTCCGGCGCCCATTCGCTCACGTGCCCCACCTGCGTGCCCACGGTGGGCACACCCAGCATCGCTGCTTCGAGCATCGCGAGCGGCCCCGCCTCGTGGAGCGAGGAAACCACATAGATGTCGGCGCATGAGACCAGCTCTCGTACACGCGCGGAATCGACCCGGCCGTGAAATCTCACTCGCGCGGCCACGCCGAGCCCCCGCGCCAACGCGTGAATTTCCCCGTTCATCCCATCGAAACCCACGATGTCGAGCTCGACGTCGCGCCCGGCGGCCACGAGCTTCGCCAATGCCCGGAGCAACATGCCCTGGTCCTTGATGAGATTCAGGCTCGCCACCTGCACCAGGCGCACCGGCCGGCAGGTGGCGCGAGCGACCGGCGCGCGCGGGGGGAATACCTCGCGGTCGACGCCGAGCGGAATACGCAGGGCGCTCGCGCCGAACGCACGCGCCGCCTCGATGATCGGCGCACTCGCGGCACTCACTACCGCCGCGCGCTTGAAAACCCAGCGATTCGTGAAGCGATGACGCCAGCTCAGGCCGCCGCCATAGTGGATGTCGTGAAGACTCACGAGCTCACCGCCCGCTATATGTACGAGATGCGGTCGTCCGATCCGCCGGGCCGCGAGCGCTCCGACGAGCCCGACGGTACCCGCCCAGATCGAATGCACGAGATCGAAAGGCGCGCGGCCGTGATCGGCGCGGATCGCCTGGATCACGCGCAGGTGACGCAGCGCTCCGCCGTCGTTCACCACGTCGACACCCAGCACGTTTTCGCGGGTGGGCACCGCGGGCCGCCGGTGCAGCAGGTACACTTTTACGGTGTGGCGTTTCGCAAGACGGCCGACCAACCACATGAGCGCAGGAATGGTGTACATCGAATCGTTGCTCACCCCGCCCGGCGCGATCAACGCGATCTTCATGTGAGCAATTCGGCGAGCGCGGCCGCCGTGTCGGCCGCTGCGGCGCCGCGTTCAAGCCGAAATTTCGGGAGCCGCCGGAGGCCGGCGCGGAGCGTGCGCCACAACGGACGCGAACGCGCATAGGGCTGATCGCTGTTGAGCGCACGCATGAGTTCGCTCGGTGGCAGCTCGTGCATCAATTTACCGCTGTGACTGACCTTGCGTGACAGCAGCACGGTAGCAACGAGCCTTGCAGGAAGCTGAAGCTTGCTTCTCGCCGTACCACGCAGATCCACTTCATACTTGCGCACACCGCTCCCGCGCCGCTCGATCACGGGCGCGCGCCGGATGCGCCGTGCCTGCGCTACTGGCAGAAGGCGCGGCGTCTCGAGTCTCAGGTGTATGTAGTTGGGGAGACCCGTCACAGTGAGCCGGCGCGGTTCGACGAAAACCACGTCTTCGGCCAGCACACCTAAGCCCGCAAGCATGCATTGCAGCGTCGCCGTGGATTTCCCGGCGCCACTCTCGCCAAGCAGCAGCACCGCGCGGTCGCGAAACCCCACGCAGGCCGCGTGCAGCGGCAGCACGGGCTGGTCGCGCTCGACCAGCGTGAAGACCGCGAACTCCAGTAGTTCGCAGCGCAGGTCATAGGGTCGCGCCAGCATTGCGGGTGACACCACGACCAGCGCGCTGCGGCCCGCGGGCGCCACCACCGAGTAGTTCGACGCATCGATGGTCGCGCTGATGAGCCCGCCGCCGGATGAATACCTTGGCCTGGGCGGCGCACGGCGAAAGCTGCTCGTGTCGTCCGGCATGAAGCGCAAACACACGCGGTACACCGGCATGCCGCGCCGGACGCGCGTGACGGGCAGGCCGGCGTAGGCCGCATCGACCACGGCCGCGAGCGCTGCTGTCTCACATTCGAAATCGACGCGCGCGCCAAGCACGAGGTAGCGCCGCCGCCAGGTACGCCGCCGCCGCTCGCCGAAGGGATCGACGCGGCTCACGCGCATTCGACGCTCTCGCTCGTGAAACGACCGTCGCGCAGATGGAAAACCCGATCGCAGCCGGCGAGCGCGCTGCGCCGGTGCGCGATGATCACGAGCGTCGTCGAGCCGGCGAGTTCGTGCAATGCACTCGTAATCTCGCGTTCGGCCGTGACGTCGAGCGACGCGGTCGCCTCATCCATCACCAGCAACGTGGCACGGCGATACAAGGCGCGCGCAATGCCAAGCCGCTGGCGCTGACCACCCGAGAGCTGCACGCCCTGCTCGCCGAGCAGCGTGCGATAGCCCTCCGCAAAGGTCGCGACGAATTCATCCACACGCGCGATGCGCGCCGCCGCCTCGATCCGTGCCTGGTCGACGTCTTCGGGCGCGAGTCCCAGTGCGATGTTCTCCACGACGGTGCCGTCGATGAGCGCTGTGTGCTGCGGCACATAGGCTATCGTTGCTTGCCACGCAGCACGATTGCGCCCGCCGATATCGATGCCATCGACGAGAATGCGGCCGCTCGTGGGCGCAAGTAGGCCGAGCAGCAGATCGGCGAATGATGTCTTTCCCGAGCCGTTCTGCCCGGCCACACCGATGGCCTCGCCCGCGCGGATGCGCAGATTCAGATGCTCGAACACGGCGGGCGCCTCGGTCCCGTAGCGAAAGGTGACGTCTTGGAACACGATGTCGCGCGCAGGCGCGCCCTTCAGCTGCGGTACGGAAGCCGCACCGCCCGATGCTCGTTCCTCCTCCACGCTACGCAACATCCTGAACAGCACCTCCCGGTGCGCGCGCACGGTCACGAGGCCGGCAAAGAGCTGCTGCAGGCTCGGCAGCAGCCGGTAGGCCGCAAGCGCCAGGAAGGTGAGCTGCGGCAGCCACGGTGCCCCCTGCTGGACATGCAACACCAGTGCGACGGTCACGAGCCCGAAGGCCGCGAGGCATTCGAGAACAAACTTCGGACGCAGGCCGATGGCGTGCGTATGCGTTTGCGATCGCGACACCCGCGCCGTGGCGTCACCAAACTGGCGCTGGAACGGCGCATCGAGCCGCATGACAAGCAGTTCCTTGATGGCCGCGAACGCCTGCCTCACGACCGTGGCGCGGCGCGCCGACTCACGCGAGAGTTCGATACTGTTCAACCGCAGCTGTCGGCGCGAGCGCGCGAAGATGAGCGCGTAGGCTGAGCCGAACACGAGCAGTGTCACGAGCGAAACCCAGGGATTCACGATGATCAGCGACACCGCAATGAGCACCACCACGCCTGTTGCCGTGACCGCCTGGAAGCCGACGTTCACCAGCGCGGCCACGCGGTCCGACTCGTGCAGCACGTCGTTGCCGAGACGTGCGCCATCGTGACGCGTGTGGAATAGATAGTCGCTGCGCAAGTAGACGCCGAAGAGCCGCACGCGGATGGAATCGGCAGCGCGCAGCGCGAAGGCGTGCATGCTGCGCGTACCGAAGTAGTTGATGACGTTTGCGACGATGAGCGTGAGCACGAAGACCACTCCCGTGGCGACGAGAAACACTCGCTCGTCGGCCATGCCGAGCGTGGCGCGAAAGCCTTGCAGCCATCGCGTCGTGGGGGTGGCCTCGGAAGCGGACAGCAGCTGGAAGAACGGCATCACCGACACGATGCCCGCGACGGTGGTGGCTGCCATGACGAGCGCCAGACCAAGAAGCGCGAGACAGCGGCGCCGCAGTGGCGGCGACAACAAGACCCAGAATGCGCGGACCGTCTTCATGCGGCACGGCGTGCTTCGAGCACGTAGTGATCGCCGAGCCCCGCACCGCGCGCCCGCTCGAACAATGCGCGCTCCAGGCGCGCTAACCAAGCACGCATTCGCGGATTCCGCTCGAGCCAGCCTGCCGCGTAACTTGGCGGCAATATCACGCCGAGCGGTCGCACCATACTCACAATGAAGTACGGCTCGAGGAGCTGCGCGCAATCACGCGGTGTGGGGTAGTGGATAGTCAGACCGCGCCACTCGCTTCCGGCGCGGCGGAGTCTGCGAAATGCGCGGCCACGATCACCGCGCAGCAGGTACCAACCTATTTCCCAGGGGACGATGCGGCCCATGATCACCCAGACGAGCGGCGCGTTCGGCGCGAGCCGCGGCGCCAATGCGCCCGCGAGCGCGGCGAGGTCCGGCGCACAATTCACGGCGCCGAAATTTGAGTACACGCCGTCGAAGACTTCGGTACCGAGCACCGTGGACAGCGACTCCATGGGCACGACCTGGAAGCGGATGCGATCGGCAACACCGGCCGCCTCAGCCTTGCGCCGCGCGCAGTCGACCATTTGCGGTGAGACATCGGTGGCCAGTACGCGGTGACCCGACTTCGCCAGGTGGATGGCGTCTTCACCAGTGCCACAGCCGAGCTCGAGCAACGACGACCGGTGCGCGAAACACGCCTCGAACCTCTCCCAGACCATGGGTCTCAGGACACGACCGAGAGCCGACGCGGTGAATTCCGCGTCGTAGCCGTCGGCCATGGAATCGAAAGCAGCCCTCTGCGATTGCACAGGCTTATCCATTGCGTCTCGCTCCCTGTGGACGGGAAGTTAGCCCCCCGCCCAGGCCCCGCGCAACGACAACTCGAGGCGGTTCAACGCTGTTGAAAGTACTATCCGCCATAGGCGTACAGCCGCGAAGCACGAGGAATTGCGTAGTGGACATCAGTGTGGTCATTCCTACCAGGAATCGTCCCGGACGGATCCGCAACGCGCTCTCGTCGTTGGCCCAACAAACGTTGCCACCCGCCGAAGTCATCGTCGTCGATGCCAGCGATGAGGGCTTTCATGACGCAAAAGCGTTGGCGAACGAGTTTCAGACGCTACCGTTGATATTGCTCTCATCGGCACCCTCCGTATGTATCCAGAGAAACAAGGGAATCGAAGCTGCGAAAAGCGACTGGATATTCCTGTGCGACGACGACATCGAGTTGCCCACGGATCATTTTCAGCAGTTGGCAAACCATGTCGCGAAACATCCCGGATGCGGCGCTGTCGCGGGGAAATTACGACAGCTTGAAAGCGGAGTCTGGGTCGACCAATACCCACCCCGAAGATTCTCCACTGCGCTTTATCAGTTCGTTTTCCAGCTTTCGGTCTGGGGCCCGATCGATGGAGTGAAGACGAATCCATTTACTCAACCTGTCCTTGCCTGGATGAAGGGGTGGTATCAGAAAAGAGGTAACAGGGAGAGTCTTGCGGGATGGCCTCTCATTACCCAATGGCAACGACCTTTCTTCACCACCAGGTTCTATTCTCTTGGCGCAGACCTCATACGAAGAGAGTTTCTCCTGTCATCACCCTACGACCCGGTGCTCGACCCCGGGGGCATCGGCGACAACTATGGTGTGGCATTGGGCTTTCCAAACGGCATCGACGTCATCGACAGCACCTACGTTCTGCATCATCGTGAACAGGACAATCGAGTCGACCGAAAGATCGCTTACTACCGCCGCATATTGGCGATGCATTACTTTGTAAAGTCTCACTTCACGAACGCCACCATCACGACCCTCTGGCTGTGCTGGTCGATCATCGGTCTGTCGTTATCGCAGCTGCGCCGCCTCGACATGTACATGCTGAAGCTCAGCGTGAAAGCGTTCTTCAAGATCGTCGCCGGACGAAACCCCTATGTCATTGCAAAGAACCAGGGAAAGATCGTCGTCTCCCCTAACTAGCTCCTAGAAGAACCCATGCAGCTGCACGAACGCCTGGGTCCGGTTCTGCGCATCGTTCTGCGGAATGCCGTCGTACAGGCGAACGCCGCCTCG
>Ga0207691_10003930_pt1 | contig 14438 bp, 12 predicted proteins | sample KBSM13metaG_FD_184327 | JGI IMG/M metagenome (GOLD analysis project Ga0207691, IMG submission 184327) | Miscanthus rhizosphere microbial communities from Kellogg Biological Station, Michigan, USA - KBS M1-3 metaG (SPAdes) (version 2) | ecosystem: Host-associated > Plants > Roots > Rhizosphere >... | reverse complement strand
CGTGCCACACTGGGTCTGACGCATGGCCACTGTCGACGTTCGCCCCGAAGCGCCGCCGCGTGAGCATCCACCGGTATCCGACACCGCGCTCTGGGTCTCGGTGCTCACTGGTCCGCTCGTGTTTCTGCTCAACCTCCAGATCAACTACGTCATGGTGGATTGGGCGTGCAACACCGGCAATGACTGGTCGCTGCACGTCGTTCACCTAGTGTGCCTTGCTGTCTCGGCCGCTGCTGGGTTCCTGGGCTTCTCGATGTGGAGACGCATCGGGGCAGAGTGGCCCGACCCCGGCGCTGGGTCTGTGTCGCGGTCGCGATTGCTGGCCATGGTCGGGGCGTTAGGCGGGGCGCTGTTCGCCATCAGCATCTTCGCGCAGTGGATCACGGTGATGGTCCTCGGCACGTGTCCCCGGGCCTGATCGTCTTCGCGCACATCGGGACACCACTCCAGCCACACGATCTGTGGCGAGCGTGGACGTTGGAACCCGTGACGATCGTTCTGCTCGTGCTTTCCGCCGGGATGTACGCGCGTGGGCTGACGCGCCTCTGGCACGCGGCAGGTGTTGCGCGTGGCGTGCGTCGCCGCGACGCATGGGCCTTCGCGGCCGGGTGGACGCTGCTGGCCCTCGCGCTCCTGTCACCACTCCACGCGCTCGGCGGCGTGCTGTTCTCGGCCCACATGACGCAGCACGAGCTGCTGATGACCGTGGCGGCACCACTGTTGGTGTTAGGCAGACCGCTCATTCCATTCGTCTGGGCGCTCTCGCCGCGGTGGCGGAGGATCAGCGGACGCTGGGTGAGCGCGCGCGTAGTCGCGCAGCCATGGCACGTGCTGACTCACCCGGCGAGCGCGTTCCTGCTCCATGGAGCAGCGATCTGGTTCTGGCATCTGCCGTCACTCTATGATGCGACCGTCGAGAGTGAGCTCATGCACACGGCGCAACACCTGAGCTTCGTGCTCACTGCATTGCTGTTCTGGTGGGTGGTACTTCAGCCGAGTGGCGTGCGTGGTGGCGCGCCCGCGTCTATCGGAATGCTGTTCGGCACCGTGCTGCATACTGGAGCGCTCGGTGCGCTCCTCACGCTGACGTCGCGGCTCATCTACTCCGCGTACGCGACGACGACGGGACCATGGGGCCTCACGCCAGTCGAGGACCAGCAGCTCGGCGGCATCATCATGTGGGTGCCCGGCGGACTGGCGTACGTCGTCGCGGCGCTTGCCCTGGTGGTGAGGATGCTTCGTGAGTCGGAGCACCGCGTCGCGCGACGTGAGTTGGCACGTGCATCGACATTCGATACAGGGCAGGCGCGTTCTGGTTGGGGTCCCATTTGATGTCGGAAATCATCAGGGAGTCCCTGTTGGCCGTAGATGCCGCCAGTCAAGCCGTCGCCGAGTCGCCCTGCGTCACACCCCATGTCGTCAGGCGGCTCGTGGCACGTACATGGTGGCTCGTGTGTCTGCTACCTGCCGCGGTCCTGCTCGCCGTCGCCATGTCGCGCAGATGAAACACGTCCTCGACTAGTTAGGCCCGTGCCGGCACGAGACACGCGATTGCGAGCGATGAACCCAACCAAGTGATCGATGCCGCCATATCAAGCCGTCGCGGATGCCAAGGCGGATGAGCGCCGGGAGCCGCCACCAGACGAAGGAGGTCCGGAGCTCGAGGAGAAGGAAAAGAAGAAGGCGGACGAGGAGGAATCGCTCAACGCGAGCATCACCTACGAGGTGATTCGCCGCGAGGGCGAGACGGAGCTCGAGCGTTCACCGCAGGCGCTCGCCTGGTCGGGGCTCGCGGCTGGGCTTTCCATGGGATTCATCCTCGTCGCGGAGGGATTACTCCGCTCGCATCTGCCTGACGCGCCGTGGCGGCCGCTCGTCGCGAAGCTCGGCTACAGCGTCGGCTTTCTCATCGTTATTCTGGGGAGTCAGCAGCTGTACACCGAGAATACGCTCACGCCGATCGTCCCGCTGCTGACGCGGAAGTCCGGCGAGATGCTTGGCCGCGTGCTGCGACTGTGGGCGATCGTGCTCGTGACGAATCTCGTGGGCACGATCGTGTTCGCGTGGGTGCTGGCGCGAACGACACTGTTCGACCCTGAGGTACACGTCGCGTTTCTGGGCGTAGCGAGCGAGGCGCTTCGCGGGGAGTTCGCCACGACGTTCCTGCGCGCGATCTTCGCCGGCTGGCTCATTGCGCTGATGGTCTGGATGCTGCCGGCGTCACAGCAGGAACAGGTGGCGGTGATCGTGGGGATGACGTACCTCGTGGGCGTCGCGGGTCTGGCGCACATCATCGCGGGGTCGACGGAGGTGGCGTACCTGGTCGCGCGTGGCGTGGCGACGTGGGGTGACTACTTCGGCCGGTTCGTGATTCCGACCGCGTTGGGTAACACGTTAGGCGGGGTGACGCTCGTCGCGGCGCTCAATCATGCCCAGGTAGTTGGCGGGAAGGATTGACTCCCATGTCATCCCGAGCGTCAGCGAGGGACCTTCTGTGAAGTACTCGTGGCCGGATCGGCTGAGATGCCTTCAGAGAAGGCCCCGGGCACGCTCCATCCGCTGAGCGAGCGAGAAAAAGCCAACAACAACAACAACAATAACAACAACAACAAGACAGGATGGCCAGGATTGGCAGGATTAGAGGGACGTCTCAGGGACGGCCGCAATCCGCCCGCGCGGCAATCCTGCCAATCCTGCAATCCTGTCTGCTGTTCGTTGTCACGCCGAGCAAAGCGAGGGACCTTGCGTGAAGTACTCGTGCCCAGACCCGCTACGATTACCTCACAGAAGGTCCCTCGCTCACGCTCGGGATGACACAGAGGCTACGCGGACCACGCGGTCGGACGCCGGTCCCACCGATGTGATCGCAAACGCGACACGAGCTCGGGGTCCAGCGGGCCGCGGTCGCTCGCCCTGATGTTCGCCTGGACGTGTGGGACGCGGCGCATGCCCGGGATGACCGTCGCGACGTCGGCATTCGCGAGAATAAATCGCAGCGCCAACTCAGGCAGAGTCGACCCCTGCGGCACGAGCGGTGTGAGCGCATCAACGCGATCCATCGTCGGGCCGAGGTTCTCGGGGCCGAAGTACATCCGCCGGAAGTCGCCTTGGGGGAACTGCGTCTCCCTCGTTAGGTGACCCGTCAGCGAGCCTTCGTCGAAGGGAACCCGCGCGATCACCGCGATGCCGAGCTCGCGACACAGCGGGAAGAGCGCATCTTCCGGCGCCTGGTCGAAGATGTTGTAGATGACCTGCACGGCGTCGATGAGACCCGTGCGCAGCGTCTCGAGGCCGTTCTCCGGTTCCCAGCGGTTGACACTGATGCCCGCGCCGCCGATGAGCCCTTCGCGCTTCAGGTCTTCGATCACGCGCTGCCAGCGGTCGTCCCGCGCCCACCTGTCTTCCCAGACGTGGAACTGCAGCAGATCCACCGACTCGAGGCCGAGATTCTCGAGGCTGGACTCGGCGTAGCGGCGGATGTGATCGGGCGGAAACACGTCGTCGAGTGAGAACTCCGGACGCGATGGCCACGTCCGGTTCTTCGGCGGAACCTTTGTCGCCGTGTACAGGCGCTGGTCGGGATGCGCCCGCACGAGCTCGCCGAGGAAGCGCTCGCTGCGGCCGTCCCCGTACGCCCATGCGGTGTCGAAGAAGTTGCACCCGAGACGCACCGCTTCGTCGAGCGCCTCACGAGTCAGGTCATCGTCGGACCCGGTCCAGCCAGCGAGCCCCCACATGCCATAACCGACTTCGCTGACCTTCCATCCCAGTCGGCCGAACGTCCGATATTGCATGATCCGATGACCTAACGAGAACGGTGAGCGCCTGCGAACGGGCGGGAATCTGAAAAGCTAGCAGAAGCGCTAGCAGCAAGGCGACCAGCGACCAGCACGAGCGACCAGCCACAAGCTGCCGTGATCAGTTCCCCGTTCCCGGTTCCCGCTACGGTCTCGGCCGTCGGTTCTGTCCGCCCTGCTGCTGCTGTCCCGGGTTCTTGATGCGGTCCGGCAACCGCGCCCACTGCTCCGCCGTCAGTATCGCCTCCGCCTCGGCTACTGCCTTCTGGGCATTCGCTCGGCCCTCCTCGAGTTTCGGCCGCAGCGCGCCGAACAGCGCTCCGGGATCCGGGTTCGCGCCCGCCTTCTCGATCTCCTTCCGGACCTCCTCCGATACGCGCTGATTTTTCGCGTCGAGCGAGTCGCGCAGCATCGTTAGGCGCACGGTCTGGGAATCCGTGATCGCGATCGAGTCCTTGCGCGCCAGGATCTGCGTGATCGGGTTCGGGAGCACGCGCTCGAATCGCGACGCGAAATTGCCCGGGCCTCCGGGGCCACCGGTTCGCCCAACGCCGCGTTGCGCGAGCGCGCCGCGGACGAGATCGCGCGTGCGATCCGGTCCGAGCGTGTAGCGTGCCTGGAAGCCGATCTGAAACGGCAGAACAAGGCTTCCCTGCCCACTTCTCTGTGCGCCGAAGCGCTCGTTCACCTGATAGAGATACCGCTCCGACGACGCGTCGAACCCGCGCACGTACAACAGCGTCGGGTCACCTGCGCGGAAGCTTCCCCAACCCTGCAGGTGTTTCTGACCATTGAACAGCTGATCGATGCCGCCGAGGAAGTTGACTGTCGTCACCGAGAGCATGAGGCGGCGGTCGAGTCCGAGCGCGCGCGGACGGTAGTTCACCTGAAAATCGAGCGACGGCTGCCACGGACCCGTGCACGAGTTGCGACCCGCCACGGCACCGATCTGCGACCGCAGGCAATCAGCGACGCTGGAGGAGCTCTTGTCGATGAGCCGCTGCATCGCGTTCGCCACGCCTGTATCGGCCGTGGCGCTCGGATCGAAAACGAACGCGCGGTCGTTGCGTGCGCCGTCGGCGTTGATGTCCGACGCGACGATCGGTGTGAACGGCGCACCCGAGGACAGACGCGCAATCGTCGTGAGCTCGAGCCCTTCGTTGAAGGGATACGTCACCGTCCCCACGATCGAGTGTCGCCGATCGAAGTTGCTCGGCGCCCATTCCCGGACGTTCGGATCGCCGGCGGTTGTTGCCGAAGCGAAGCCACCGGTTGCGGAGCCGCCGCCCGCGGAGGATTGATCGCGTGATCGCCCGAGCGTGTACGACACGTTGAAGATCGCGCCCGAGCGCGTGATGCCGTTCGCGCCCACCGTCACCTGTTCGCTGTGCGACGCGAGATCCGACCCTACCGCGATCACCTGACCATACTGCGGCGCGATTCGGGACGAGGCGATCGACACAACGCCCGTCGCCGGCACGATGGCCGACGCGTCCGCGAAGACCGGTCGCCCACCTTCCGCCGCGAGTCCGAATCGCGGCGTGACGTTCAGATTCAGATCGCGGAAGCCGTACTGGTTCACGCCGCGCGCATAGTTCGCGTCCACGGACAGCTGCATGCGATCGAAGACTCGCCGCTGCGCCCCTAACGACGCGCGCCATGCGCGCGGCGCGCCGAAATTCGGATCGAACACCGTCACGTTAGGCCGAGCAGTCGTGGGAGGCGTGTTGACGGTGCCGCCGGCACAGGTGGCGGGGATGTCCGAGGCATCACCCGACAGATTGTCCCAGTTCGGCGCCGGAACGAACGCGCCGATGCAGTAGAGCTGCGATTCGGACAGCAACAGCCCGGTCGCGTTCTGTGCGGCCGAGTAGAGCGATGTCGGGATGACGCTGCGGAACTCTCCGATGCCACCGCGGATAATGACGGGCGTCGACTGGGCGGCTGTGGCGTTAGGCCTGGCGCCGTTTCCACCGCCGGCAGCGCCTCCACCACCTCCTCGCCGTCCGCCGCCAGGACCGCCGCCTCCGAACCCGCCAGCACCAAAGCCCCCGCCCGTTCCGGCTCCTCCCAACGCCCATGTGAAACCGACGCGCGGGCTCACACGCACGTCGGTCGGGATCTCGTCTGTCCGGTAGCCGAAGAGCTGCTCGACCGCCGGGTTGTACGCCGGTGCGCCGTTGAACTGCGATCGCTCGAGGCGTGCGCCGTACGTGAGTTGCAGCGAGCGTGATTGCCGCCACGTGTCGCCCATGTACACCGCCGAGTTGACGCTCGTGCCGCTTCGGATGCGCGGCGACAGGGTGCGGGTGAAGCTCGACGGGCGGTTGGCCTCGAGATCCTCGAGCGAGTTGAACGTGTACGTCCCAAGGCGGTTCGTCGTCATGTTCTGGTCGAACCGCGATCCGCTGAACAGCAGCCCGAGCTTGATCCGGTGATCGCCGTTGCCGGAGAGCCAGGAAAGCTCGTCCGAGAGGTCGAGGCTCCTCGTGTGCGACCACTGCGGTAGCCCGGCGTTGCCGCCGAACACGAGCGTCGTGATGGACCGCGCATCGGTGAGGTCCGAGTTCACCTGCACGCGTCCCGCCGGCAGAACGGCGAACGGGTCGGAGTGGCGTTGGTCGGTCTGCCCGTACGCGCGCAGCTCGTTGATGAATCTGCCGGCGAAGTTCGATGACAGCACCGCCATCACGCCGCCGCCACTGCTTTGCTGGTTTCCGCCGGTCTGCGGGAGCGAGAGTGTGCCGACGCGTGTCGGGTCCTGTCCGGTTCCGCGAAAGTCGCCGCGCAGCGTTAGGGTATGCCCATTCGACGCGAGCCAGTCCACGCGCACGAGCGAGGAATACGTATCCGCATCCCGGCTATCGTCGAGCCCAGTGGTCGTCGAGAGGCCGAAGCCCTGGACGATGGAGAAGAACCGATCGACGGAGTCCTGGCTGACGCCGGCCCGCTCGAGCGTCGCAGCATCGGCATTCACGAGTGACGGAACGGCGTCGATGCGACGCCTGACCTGCATCGAGCCGAACACGAACAGCTTGTCCTTCACGATGGGTCCACCGAGACCGCCGCTCAGCTGGTTCTGCGTGTAGCCACGGTTGAACGACGTCTCGTCGCCGGCTTCCCACGCGAGCTGGTCATTGCGCAGCGAATAGTTGAACGAGCCCTGCTTGAAGTTGCTGCCGCTGCGCGTCGTGGACGCGATCTGCCCGCCGGAAAACTGTCCGCGCGCGATATCGTAGCTGCTCGTGATGACGCGAGTGTTGCGCACCGCGTCCTGCGGTATGGTGGACGCGCCGAACGTTAGGCCATCGAGCGTCACGCTGTTCGCGTCCGGTCGCTGGCCCGCGACGGAGAATGCCGAGGCGGTGGAATCAGTACCTTCGATGCCGACGACGCCTGGCGCGAGCGTCGCGAGCAGCGCGAGATCGTTCGGGTCGATGGGCAGCCGTGCGACCTGATCGGGCGTCAGATTTCGCTCTTGCGACCCGGGCGTCGGGCGGTCGGGGACGTCGCGCGGTGTTGGTCGAGCGCGCACGACGACGCCCTGGATCTGCGTCGGGTTCTGCGAGAGCTGCACGTTCGTGACGAGCCGGTCTTCATCGGCGACGTGCGCGACGTTGAGCGTCGCCGGCGCCATGCCGAGGAACTTGACGGTGAGCTGGTACTGCCCACCACCATCAGGGAAGAGGATGGTGTACCGCCCGTCGGAGTTCGTGCGTGTGCGCCGCGTGACCTGGGTCTCGACCGACTTGGCTTCGACCGTAGCGCCCGGAATCGGAGCGCCGGCGGGATTGCTGACGACGCCGGTGAGAATGTCGGTCGTCGATCCAACCTGAGCGGCGGCGCGCGTGGATGAAAGCGAGAGCAGGCACAAGAGAGCAACGAGCGGAACAAACCACTCACGACGTCGAGAGCGATGCATGCAGCGGCGAGATTTGGAGAACGAGCGGTGCTGACCAGGTTGGACGCTATAGGCTATACCGTCGTTAACCGGCTGACGTTTGCGGACGTGGGGGAAAGGGCGTACCGCGCTTCATGCATCGCCGCGAACCCTGGGGGTATCTGGCATCGCGACGTACACCCTCGGTCACTGAGTACCGAGGAGTCAGTCGTTGGTCATCAGTTTTCAGTGGGAGTCTGTCAGTTGTCATTCCGAGCGGAGCTGTGTCATTCCGAGCGAGCGGAGCGAGTCGAGGAATCGCGACCGTGTAGGTAGAGGGCCCCGCTGTCGGGACGATCGCGATTCCTCGACTCCGGCCTGCGGCCTCCGCTCGGAATGACACCAGCCGGCGGATACGGGGACTGAAACCTGATGACTCGAACTGAGTGACTGACACACTTGGTACTGGCCAAGCCCAGTCGCGATGCCAGCGTTCTCCGTCGTTTTATCGAGCACGAAGTCAGCCGTTCGGGCGATCCCCGCAGTTCTCCTCATCATCCATTGTTCCCTGCAGGTGGGTGCGCATTGTACAGCCCGCGCGCGCCCCGATACTCGGGAGATACCATGGCTGGACCGACAACCTCTTCGTCCACACCGACTGGCGGCGTGCTCGAATCCCTCTCCAATGACCTCGCCGGCGCCGTGGACCGCGCCGGCCAATCCGTCGTCGCCATCCACGCGCGACGTCGCATCCCCGCGAGCGGCATCCACTGGCGCCCGGGCATCATCGTCGCCGCGCATCACACCATTCAGCGCGACGAGGAGATCACGGTCTCACTCGCCGACGGCTCGAGCGTCGCCGCCACGCTCGTCGGCCGCGATCCCACGACCGATCTCGCCGTCCTCAAAGTCGACGAAGCGAAGGTGCCCGTCGCTTCGTTCGCCGAGTCGTCCGGTCTCCGCGTTGGCGCACTCGTCCTCGCGCTCGGCCGGCCCGGCTCGGCCATCACCGCGAGCCTCGGCGTCGTCAGCGCGATCGGTGGTGAGTGGCGCACGTGGCATGGCGGAACGATCGATCGCTTCGTGCGGCTCGATGTCTCCATCTATGACGGCTTCTCCGGCGGTCCGCTCATCGACGCCGGCGGACGCGTGCTCGGACTCAACACGTCCGGCCTCTCGCGCGGCGCGGCGCTCGCGATTCCGGCGGAGACCGTGAACCGCGTCGTCGACCAATTGCTGAAGAGCGGGCGCGTCGCGCGCGGCTACCTCGGTCTCGGCATGCAGGCAGTCCGGCTTCCGGCCGCGCTCGTCGAGCGACTGCAGATGCCTAACGACATCGGACTCATGGTCGTGAGCGCGGAACCTGGCGGTCCCGGCGACCGCGCCGGTATTCTCATCGGCGACGTGCTCATCGCCGTCGGCGACACACCGGTCTCCGACCCGGCCGAACTGCTGGCGTTCCTCGGTGGTGATCAGATCGGCAAGCCGGTAACCGCGAAGCTGATCAGAGCAGGAGAACCGACCACCGTGGCCATCACCGTGGGCGAACGTCCGCAGCAGTCGCGCGGCTCCCGGAGGGGCAGATGACCAGCGGCCTCTCTGCGACCAGCGCTACGACCGAACCGCTCGGGCGCGAGCTGGCCGATCTCGCATCCGTGCTTCGACAGAGTACCGTCGAAGTGCGGACAGGCGGGACGGGATCCGGTTCGGGGATCATCTGGACCACGAGCGGACTCATTGTGACGAACGCGCACGTCGCCCGCACCGAGCGGGCGGCGATCATCCTCTGGGATGGCCGAACATTCGATGGCGAGGTCACAGCGCGCGACCCGCGGCGTGACCTCGCGACGATCGCTATCGACGTGGGATCGGCGATACTTCCTGCCGCCGCGATCGGCCATCCCACGGACCTGCGCACCGGGGACGTCGTCGTCGCGCTCGGCAACCCGTTAGGCATCGCCGGCGCGCTGGCGCTCGGCGTCGTTCACGTAGTCGAACAGCGTCGCGGCGGTCCGCGGTGGATTCGCGCGGACATTCGGCTCGCGCCCGGGAATTCGGGCGGTCCGCTAGCTGACGCGCACGGACGCGTCGTCGGTGTGAACACGCTCATCGCCAATGGACTCGGCGTCGCCGTTCCGGTGACGACGGTCGCGCGATTCCTTGGCGACGCCGAAGTGGAGCGCGCGAACGTCAAATACCGAGGCGACCGGGCGGCGTGATTCGCACGCTCGTCGTGGCCGGTTCGCCGGTGGTTCGCGCAGGCCTCGAGGCGCTCCTGACACGGAGCGCCTCGGTAGCCATTGTCGCGGTCACGAACGGCGAGAGCCTGACCGATGATATCGAGGCGCACGAACCTCAGGTCGTGCTGTTCGCGGTGGACTCGCGCGACGACGCAGCACCAACGATCGCGTCACGAATCGCGCTCTCGCCCGACGCGGTGTCACGGACACCAGCATTCGTGCTGCTGACCGAAGCGCCGACAGCACAATGGGCGGCAGCAGCGCTGCGGGCCGGCGCGCGCGGCGTGTTGCCACGCGACGCCACGCCTGACGAGATCGTTGCCGCAGTCGAAGCCGCGGCCGTCGGACTCGTGACATTGCCGGCGGAGCTCGCGGCCAATGTCGCGGCCGCCGCACGTCCAGCCAGCACGGCGAGGCCGACGGCGCCGACATCGCAGCCGCTCACGCGTCGCGAGATCGAGGTGCTGGGCATGCTGGCCGAGGGGTTGGCGAACAAGAACATTGCGGCGCGTCTTGGTATCTCGGAGCACACGGTGAAGACGCACGTGGCATCCATTCTCATGAAGCTCGACGCGTTTTCACGCGCCGAAGCCGTTGCGATCGGTGCTCGGCAGGGCCTGATCCTGTTGTAGACCGTCCGACAGCGGCGCAGGACACTGGACACACCGCGCAGTGCGCGAGCCCATCCCTTGCGTTAGGACCCGGGTAATGGGACAACCGGGACGATGGCTCGGGCGATGGACGGCGCTGACGTGGATCACGGGATTCGCGGGACTCGGCGCGGGCGCGCAAGTGCGGCCGAGCCCGGTCGACCTCAGCCGTCCTGTATCCATGGTGGAGCCCGCATCTGGCGACGTTTCCGGGTCATGGGCCGGGACGTTCAGCCTCGACTCGACGTGGAGGCTCGATCAACGCGCATCGACGCGGTCCATACCGGCACGACTGCACTTCAATCCAGTGGGTGACGCGTCGCCCACCACGTCCAGCGCACGGTCGGTTCACCCCGGCACATTCGAGATCGATTTCTCGCGTTTCGGGATCACACTCTCGACGCAGGAAGCGCTCGGCTGGAGCGCGACGCCCGATTCGATGCGCGCGGTGCTCAACCCGACGGTGGACCACGGCCTGGTGGAGGTTCACGGCGTCTTTCGCGGCGAGACAATCTCCGGCACGTGGAGTTACAAGAGCGACCCGGGCGGGGCGAGCGGCACGTTCGAGGTGAAGCGAGTCCAGTCGCGTTAGGCGCACGGAATTGTCATCCCGAGCGTCAGCGAGGGACGTTCTGTTAGGATTCCGTAGCCAGTCTCGCGAACGTCTCTTCGAGTAGTGCGCTGCTGTTGGATTTAGAGGCCGAACGTATGACACGTCGTCATAGCCTCCGTCCTCTGCCAGGAATCAATCCGTCAGATCCCCACGATCCGTTCCCGGTTGTCTGAGTGGGTTGCCGAAGCAGTTCCCTGTTACTCAGCTACCGTGATGACTGACTCAGCATTCTCCCTGCTTTCACGACGATGTCCGGCACCGCATCCACATCGGCTACCGACGTTCGGAAATTCACGATGCACGCCCGCAGCGCGAACACGCCGTTGATGACCGCGTTCGACAGGTAAATGGCGCCGCCCTCCTGCAATCGCGTCAGAAGCGTCGTGTTCAACTCGTTCAGATATTTCGTGCGCTCGTCAGGCGACAGCGACGGGGACAGGTCCCGCGGAACGTAGCGGAACGTCGTGATGCTCAGCCCGTGCGTCAGTGCCTCGAGCTCCGGGTGCGCCTCGACCTTCTCGTACATACGCCGACTCAACGCGATGTCATCGGCGATGAGCTTCGTGTAGCCCTCGCGGCCAACCTGCTTGAAGGCGAGCCACACCTTGAGCGCACGGAAGCCGCGCGAGTTCTGCGGACCCAGCTCGTGGAAGTTGATCGCCGGGTCTTCGGCCACGTCGGGAAAATGGTAGTACGACGGCTGGTGCGAGAACGCCGCACGCAACGCGTTAGGGTCGCGAACAAGCGCGCAACCCGCCTCGAGTGGCGCATAGAACCACTTGTGTGGGTCGACCGCCACCGAATCCGCATCGCCTAACGCCGCAAGCGTCGCCGGTGCGCCAGGCACTCGCGCAGCCGGCGCGCCGTACGCCCCGTCGACGTGGAACCACACGCGCTCCTCTCGACACAGCGTCGCGATTTCCGGCAGCGGGTCCACCGCGCCCGTCGCCACAGAGCCTCCTGTACCAATCACGAGGAACGGCAGGAACCCCGCGCGACGATCTTCGGCCATCCGCTCGCGCAGTCGGTCCATACGCATGCGCAGCTCGCTATCGACTTCGATCCACCGCACGGCATCGTTGCCGAGTCCGTAGAGCTCGACCGCTTTCTGGATCCACGTGTGCGTCTCGGCCGATGTGTACACTGTGAGCTTCGCGCCGTCGCCTGCAAACATTCCCTTCGCTCGCAGGTCCCACCCAGCGCGCGTCGCGTACGCCGTGCGTGCGGCGAGGAAGCAGACCATGTTCGCCATGTTCCCGCCGCTCACGAACAGCCCGCCACACGATGCCGGGAATCCGAGGAACTCCGCCACCCACTGCACTGCTTGTCGCTCGATCTCCGTCGCGCTGGGCGACAGCGACCACGCGCCGACGTTCGGGTTGACCGCGGCGGCCAACATCTCGGCGAGAATGCCGATCGGGGCTGCCGATGCCGTGATGTAGCCGAAGAAGCGCGGATGTCCGTTGAACGTCGAATTGTCGAACAACACGGACGCCGCGTCGTTCAACAGCTTCGCCGGATCGTCGCCGGTTTCAGGAAGGCGACCGTCCCCCAACAGCGCACGGATCGCGCTCGGCGTGGTGTGAGGGGCGACTGGTCGATCGGAAAGCGACGCGAGCAGAGCGGCAATGCGATCGACGAGCGCGTGTCCGGCCGCGCGGAATTGCGCGGGGTCCATCTCCAATGACGCATCCCGCCGGTCGCTCACAGCGGCGACGTGGTCCTGCGTGGTGCTCACGACGTCTCCTCCGTTGACGAAATTCCCAGCGGTCTCGCGGTCAGTCTACCGCCGCCGCCCACTGAACGATATAAGGTATGGCATCCGGCAACCCGTTTCTTGTACAAAGTGAACGCACGCGAGGAATTGAAGTCATGTCCTGCCAGGTGCCAGTGGGTCGGGTATCGCTGCTCACGGCTGCCATGTCGGAGCGTAGACGCGCGTTGCGGACGGTCGCCCTGACGATCGGCCTCGTTGCGTTCGCATCGGCGCCCGCGACTGACGCGTTAGGTGCGCAACCGCCGCACCGTTCGATCCTCGCCGAGAAGATGCGCGCGGACCTGCGCCGTATCGCTGACGACACCCGAGGGGTAGTCGGCGCGCAGGTCATCGATCTCGCGACCGGCGATCGCATTGGCGTGAACGACACGCTGACGTTCCCGCAGGGCAGCGCGATCAAGATCCCGCTGCTGATCGAGCTGTACCGACAGGACGCGGTCGGTCAACTCAAGCTCTCGACGCGCGTGCCGGTTCGTCAGGCGGATCGTACTGGCGGCAGCGGCCTCCTCCTCAACCTTGGCGACGGCACGAGCGAGCTGTCACTCGGCGACCTCGCCATGTTCATGATCACCGTGTCCGACAACACGGCGACGAACATGCTCATCGACCGCGTGGGCATGGACAAGGTGAACGGGACGATGCGCGAGCTCGGCGTGCCTCAGGTCAAGCTGCAGCGGAAGATGATTCGTCCGAAGGACAGCGCGGCGGGAAACGAGAACATCGCGACGCCAACCGGGGCGGCAACGATCATGGCGAAGATCGCGCGATGCGAGCTCCCGATGCCGAAGGAGCGGTGTGGTGAGCTGCGGAAGCTGCTCGAGATTCCGAAAGGCGGACCGATCGAGGCCTCGGTCCCGGAAGGTGTGCGGGTCGCCTGGAAACCGGGGGACATCGAGGGCGTGAACACGGCATGGGGTCTCGTGGATCTTCCGGGCCGCCCGTATGTGGTAGTGGGGATGGTCAACTACAGCGACGCGAGCGACGCGGAGCGCGCACTCAGGCGCATTGCCGACGCTGCCTACGGATACTTCCACGTCCTGGCGCGATCGACACCGTACGGGGCGCGAGTGCCGCTCGAGGTCGTCCCGAAGTAGCTGTCATTCCGAGCGAGCGTCAGCGAGTCGAGGAATCGCGATCCTATCGGTAGAGGGGCCCCTCTATCGCTTACAATCGCGATTCCTCGACTGCGCCGCTTCGCGGCTCCGCTCGGAATGACAAGGCCGCTCGGAATGACAGCCGGGCCAAACCTTGGTTCCCATTCGCCTGTCTCATGTGGCAGTCCACTCACGGAGACACCCGAATGCTTTCCCGTTTCGCACCTGCGCTGGTCGCCGCGTGCGTGCTCGCTTCACCGCTCGCCGCCCAGAACCAACTCCAGGGCCGCGAGGGGAATCGGTTCACGTGGTCCGAGCGTGTGCCTGCCGGCCAATGGCTGCGCGTCTACGGAAACAATGGACGGATCACCGTCAGCGAAGCGACGG
>Ga0207691_10003927_pt1 | contig 14444 bp, 12 predicted proteins | sample KBSM13metaG_FD_184327 | JGI IMG/M metagenome (GOLD analysis project Ga0207691, IMG submission 184327) | Miscanthus rhizosphere microbial communities from Kellogg Biological Station, Michigan, USA - KBS M1-3 metaG (SPAdes) (version 2) | ecosystem: Host-associated > Plants > Roots > Rhizosphere >... | reverse complement strand
TCGCCCGCACGCGCTACGCCGGACGCGCGATGGCGGGCCTCGAAGCCGACCGCTCGCGCCTGTTCGTCCTCGCCTCGATGTGCGGCGCGCGCTAACCCCGTTGCCCGCTCTCGTCGTCTCCGTCATCGTAGGGCTTCAATAAGCCCGACGGAGCATTCCCGTGAAAGTCGCCCGGATCGAGACGCTCGGCTGCGATGCCGGGTGGCGCAACTATCATTTCGTCAAGCTCACCACATCGGACGGCATCGTCGGCTGGAGCGAGTACTCCGAGGACTTCGGCTCTCCCGGCATCGGCGCCGTCATCACGCGGCTTGCGGCCAAAGTCGTCGGACAGAAAGTCAGCGATCACGAGCGCATCTACGCCGAGCTTTACGCCGCGACCCGTCCGGCCGCCGGCGGCGTGGTGGCGCAGGGGATCGCCGCGATCGAGAACGCGCTGCTCGATGCCAAGGCCAAGGCGCTCGGCGTGCCGGTCTACGCGCTGCTCGGCGGCAGACTGCGTGACCGCATCCCGCTCTACTGGTCGCATTGCGCGACCTGGCGCATCAATCATCCCAGCTACTACAAGCCCGCGATCACCGACCTCGACGGCGTGAAGCGAATGGGCCGCGAGGTGCGCGAGAAGGGCTTCCTCGCCGCCAAGACCAATATCTTCATCTACGAGGACGGCAAGCCGCGCGGCTATCGGCCGGGCTTCGGCTCGCCGTATTTCCCCGAGCTCAACATCGACAAGACGGTGCTGAGAAATCTGCGCATGCATCTCGAAGCCTTGCGCGACGGGCTCGGCCCGGATCTCGGCCTGCTGCTCGATCTCAACTTCAACGCCAAGACCGAAGGCTACCTGAAGATTCTCCGCGCCATCGCCGACCTCGACATGTTCTGGATCGAGATCGACTCATATTCGCCGGAGGCGCTCGGCTACATCCGCCGCCAGAGCCCGCATCCGATCTCGTCATGCGAGACGCTGCTCGGCTTGCGCGAGTTTCTTCCCTACTTCGGCGAACAGGCGATGGACGTCGCGATCGTCGATACGCCGTGGAACGGCGTGTGGCAGTCGATGAAGATCGCGGCCTCCGCCGAGGCGCACGAGGTCAACGTCGCGCCGCATAATTTCTACGGCCACCTCTGCACCATGATGAACGCGCATTTCGCCGCCGCGATCCCGAACCTGCGCATCATGGAGATCGATATCGACCGCCTGCCGTGGGACGACGAACTGTTCACCGCCGTGCCGAAGATCGAGAACGGGCATCTCGTGATGCCCGACACGCCCGGCTGGGGCCTCGATCCGGACGAGGAGGCGCTGAAGGCGCACCCGCCGAAGGCCGGCGCGAGCCTGCTCGATTACGGGAAGAAGCCATCGTAACCCGAGCGAAACGTGATCCCGCTTGTCTCTTGGGCGCCACCGCCGCGCTGAGCGAGCGGTAGCCGCTTGCGGCCGATTGCGCGCGCATGCCAGAGTCTTGGAATTGCAATTCGGGAGGAGACTTTATGCGGCTGTCTGGAATTTTCCGTGCGCTCTTCGCGGCTTTTCTTGCGCTGGTCATGGTCGATGACGCTCTCGCACAGCAGAAAACGATCAAGGATCAACTTGTCGGAACGTGGGCGCTCATCGCGGTGACGGCAGAGCGCGCCGACGGCAGCAAGGGCGAGCCGTTCGGTCCCAATCCGAAGGGCACCATCATCTTCACGGGTGACGGCCATTTCTCGTTGGTGCAATTGCGCGCCGAGCTGCCGAGGATCGCGGCCAACGATCGTGCCAAGGCGACGGCGGAAGAAGCACAGGCGATCGTCGATGGATCGATCGCGTATTACGGGACGTACACGGTCAACGAAGCTGAGAAGACGATCGCCCCCAAGCTCGAAGGCGGAACCTACGCGAATATCGTCGGAGGGCCCGAACAGAAGCGGATCGTCACGGCGCTGACCGCGGACGAGCTGAAATTCACCAATCCGCGCACGCCTGCAGGCGTCACCCTGCTCACGGTTTGGAAGCGCGCGCCGGCGCGGTGAGCCGAACCATCCGAAGGCAATCGTAGGGAAAGCCGTCCGAACGCTCCGGGCTACTTGAACGCAAAAACGCCCGCGAATTTTGCGGGCGCTTGCGTCGCCAGGTCGCGCGTCGACCGAACTTATCTGGGCGCCAGGATCATGATCATCTGACGGCCCTCGAAGCGGGGCTCCATCTCGACCTTGGCGATCTTGGTCACGTCTTCCTTGACGCGATTGAGCAACCGGGTGCCGAGCTCCTGATGCGCCATCTCGCGCCCGCGGAAGCGCAGCGTCACCTTGACCTTGTCGCCTTCCTCGAAGAAGCGCTGCATCGCGCGCATCTTCACCTCGTAATCGTGATCGTCGATCATGGGCCGGTACTTCAGCTCCTTGACCTCGACGACCTTCTGCTTCTTGCGCGCCTCGGCGGCTTTCTTCTGTTCCTGATACTTGTATTTGCCGTAGTCGAGGATCTTGACGATCGGCGGGGCCGCGTTGGGCGAAATCTCGACCAGGTCGAGGCCGGATTCCTGCGCGGCCTGAAGCGCTTCGGCAATGGAGACGGTACCGCGGTTGGCGCCGTCTTGCATGATCAAATGGACTTCGCGGCTGCGAATTTCCTCGTTGACGCGCGGACCGTCTTTGCGGGCCGGCTCTGGTGCTCTCATCGGGCGGCGAATGGCGAAAAACTCCTCTGCTGTTGCAACGATCCGGCGGTGAACCGAGCCCCCAGCGTGGCACCGGGCAGGCTTTGCGGCAAATCACGCGCCGGAGAGCGGAAGATCGGTATAAACGCCGCCCGAGTCAACGCCGGAAAGCGCCGTTCTGCGCGGCCTTGCGGCGCATGGTTCGCAAACGATCAACCGCTCGGCCGGGTCACGTCGGCATAGAGCGCGAGCGTCGCCTGTTCGATGGTCGCGGCGTCGAAATGGTCCGCGACCCATTCGCGGCCACGCCGGCCGATCGCGGAACGCGCGCTATCGGTCAATGAAAACAAGCGGATGAGCGCGGCGGCCAGCGCCGTGTCGTCGTCCGCCGGCACGCGCATTCCGGTCATGCGCTCCTCCGGAACCGCGGGCGGCGCCAGCACGATTTCGGGCCCGGCGGCGAGATCCGAGACGACGACCGGGCGGGCCATCGCCTGCGCCTCGAGGATCGCGCGCTGCAGTCCTTCAGGCTGCACCGCGGCCGATACCACCACGGTCGCCGCCGCGTAGGCCGCCGGCATGTCCTCGACCGCGCCCGCGAGCCGCACGACGTCGGCCGACTCCGTCGTGCTCACGAGGTCCCACAACTCGCCGGTATAGCGGGTGCGGCCCTGGTCCTCGCCGACGAACACGCAGACGAAATCCTTCAGGCCGCGCTCTTTCAGCCGATGCACCGCCTTCACCGCCACATGATGGCCCTTGCGGCGGAGCATGCGGCCGACCACCAGAATGACCCTGGTCTCCGGCTTCACGCCCCAGGCGCGGCGGATCGCGTCGATGCGCTCCGCCGAGATCGCCGCCGGATCGAAGCGCGCGAGATCGATGCTCGCCGGCACCACGGCGATGCGCTCGGAGGGAATGCGGTAGCGCTCCACGATCAGCTCGGCGAGCTGGTCCGACACCGCGACCACGCGCTCGCCGCGCACCATCACGCCGTTGTAGAGGCGCTTGAGCGCGTTCTGCTCGCGGAAACCCTTGTACCAGGTGGTCAGCAGCGGCACGCGCCGCGCGCGCGCCGCGATGTAGCCGCTCCACGCCGCCGCGCGCCCGTGGGCGTGGATGAGATCGCAGCGTTTCTCGCGCACGATGCGCGACAGCGCGAGCGCGCAGCGCAGCATGGTGACCGGATTGAAGCTCGCGACGTCGAGCCGGACGAACTCGGCGCCGGATGCCGGAACCGCGTCTTCCAGCCGCCCGCCGTTCGACACCATGACGACATGATGGCCGTTGCGGCGGAGAATGTGCATCAGGTCGATCGCGCCGGCATCCGCCGCGCCGGCATGCAGCGTCGGCGCGACGATCAGTACGGTGAGCGGGCGCGAAAACGCCACCACCGCGCCCGGTGGTCTCGGCAATGCGTGTTCGATGGAATCCGCTCCGGGGTCGAGCGGCAACCGTGCAGTCGCGCGCAAATTCACTCGATCGACCTCATGTCCACGCCCCGGCCGCCTTCACCCCGAATCGGCCGATGCCGTGATCGCCTGACGTCCCCGCGCTTGGATAAGCTGGATCGCCGCCAAGCGCAATCGCCGGTGTGGTGGTTCAAAAGTCCGCATCATCTTGGCCCGCGCGTTCATCATGCGGACTTCCGAACCCAGACCACACCAGATCAACAAGTTGATAGAGCACGATCCCGAAAAGTGGACGCCGGTTTTCGGAAAAGATCATGCTCCACCAATAGCGTCCTTCGATTCCGAAGTTCGCAAACGAGGGTGCCGCAGAATGATGCGAACTTCGGAATCGGGACACCAGGGCGTGTACGCATAAACGCGCAGGAATGTCCGGTTTCAGGGGTAAAGCAGACGTAGCCCGAGAATTCCGCCACGTCTCCTTTGACCCCATTTCGGAAGTCGGCACGCGGCAAACAAACCCGGGCGCGATCGCTCGGCAGCCAGATTCTTGCTAGCTGCCGGGCTTTTCGGCGACGGGCAACTCGAAATGGAAAACCGTGCCCTTGTTTGCTGCTCCGGCGGTTACCCAAATTCCTCCGTCGTGGTTCTCGATGATCGAGCGGCAGATCGAGAGACCCATCCCCATGCCCTGCGATTTGGTCGTGAACAGCGGATTGAAGATGCGCTCTCGGTCGGGCGCGCTGATCCCCGTTCCGGTGTCCTCGATCGACACATGAACCCTGCCGGACGGAGCCACCTTCGTTTGAACCTTGAGGACGCGCGGCTGCACGAGGCGCATCGCGTCTGCGGCATTCACGATCAGATTGAGGATGACCTGCTGAAGCTGGACGGCGTCACCTTTCACGGTAGGAAGTTGCTCGTCGAGTTGCGTTTCGACGCTTACGCCATCCGTTTGCAGATCGACACGCAGCATCACCAATACCGTGTTGATCAGGTTGTTAAGATTGATCGGGACCTTCGCGCGCGGGTCCTTGTCGAACATGGCGCGAACGCTTTGGACAATCTCGCCAGCCCGATGGCCGGCCTCGACGATGTCCGTCAGCGAATCGCGAATGGCTTCCATGTCAGGTTTCTCGGCTGCCATCCGACGCAAGGCTGCATCCGCCATCAACACCACCCCGGTGATCGGCTGGTTGACCTCGTGTGCGATCGATGCCGAAAGTTGCCCGGCCGTCGCGAGGCGGTTCATGTTCGCGAGTTCAGTCATGGCGTTGCGCGAACGGATCTCGGCAAGTGACCGCCGCCGGTGCTCGTTGATCAGCCAGGAGATCAGTGCTCCCTGCAGAATTATGATTGCCAAGATCGCGATGATCTGCGGCCGATAATGTGCCCACACACTTGGCTCACGAAAGTAAATCTCGCTGCCGGGCGGCAGGCTTGACTCGCTGATCCCCCATCGCTGCATCAACCGCCAATCGAACTTCGGCGTTGCAAAACCGATAGGTGGGATTTTGATGTCGCCCGCCTTCTCACCGTGGAGGATGCGAAGGGCAGCGGCGACCGCCAGTCGCGAGCCCTCGGCTACGGAGTTCATCGGACCGCCGACGACTTCATTGCCGAAGAAAGCATCGGTAAAAGAGAAAATGGGCGCACTGGCGACGGCATGAAGTGCCGGCAACGCCTTGTCACCACCGTGCACGACACCGGCCGCGTCGACATTCATCTGGTGCCAGAAAATCGCGGAATGCGGCGGCAGAGCAGCGGCGTGTTTTAGTATGTCTTCGAACGATCGATCATTGTACCAGATGAACGAAAGCCGGTCTGTAAACGGCGCAAACTCTTTGCGTAGGACCTCCAACCACAATCTTTCAAGGGAAGAATTGCCGGTCACCACGGCTACGGTTTTGGTGTCCGGCAACACGCGCAGGATATTCTCGATGATGGCCGGAAAGTCTTGAGTGAGCGCGACGACGGTGTCATTTTCCGTGAGACTGGAACGTCGAATTCGACGCTCCGCCACTGATGTGAACAGCATGGGTGTGGAGGCAAAGAGTTCGTGGCGATGCCGCTGGACAAAATCCACGGCGGGAGCGCCGAGACAAATGATCAGGTTAAGTGGATGCTTGGCATAGAGGGCTCGCAGGTACTCGACGAACGCGTTCTCTGAGTCGTCATCTCTGAAGCGGGCCGTTATCAGCGAATGCTCAATGACATCCAAGGCCCATGGCGATTGAAGGCCCAGTTCAGTCCGGATGGTATTGGCGTATACGTTCCAAGGCCGAAACTCTCGACCGAGCGAATGAAGTAACATCACCCGCTTGGGCTCTGCCGCCAACGCAATTTCGCACGCAATCACCAGCAAGAAAATCATTCCTGCCGTCGAGCGAACGGTACGACGGTAAGTCATTACCCTACCCCAAGACGCCACAGCAGTTTGGCATGAGCGAGCCTTCGCGCAAGGTCCGACGACGAGTGCCTCGGCGCGGCTTCACGGTCCATCAATGTCGCTTGTCGGACCCAGAGCGGATATTTGGATCGCCGAACGAAATGTCCGCTCTCGGGGAAAAGCGGACGCCATGTTTTTATGAATACACGCCCCTAGCCGCGGCCCTCGAACAGGCTGGCGTAAAGATCGAGCGCGGACGCCGCGGTGCGCGACGGCGTGAAGAACTGGCCCGCAAGCCGCCGCGCGCGCGTGCCGATCGCGTTGTAGGCCGAGGCTTCCGCCGCAAGCGCGGCCGCGATCGCGCGCGCGAAGCTCACCGGGTCGTCCGGTTCGGCGAGCCAGCCGGTGCGCAGTTCCGCGCGCACGTTCGGCGGCGCCAGTACGAACTCCGGGATCGCGCCGACATTCGCGGCGATCACCGGGCGCCCCATCGCCATCGCCTCGGCGGCGGCGAGCGGAAACGCCGGCGGCGCGATCTGCGGCACCGCGACGAAATCGGTGGCCAAGTACGCGCCCGCCATGTCGGGGCAGCTTCCGATCTGGCGGATCAGATGCGCGACGCCGTGCGCTTCGGCCTGCTCGGCGATTTTCCTGGCGTAGTCGAAGTGTCCGCGGTTGTCGCCCGCGAGCACGAACACGACGCCGCGCAGGCCGCCGTTGGTGAGGATGCGCGCGGCCTCGACCAGCATCATCTGGCCCTTCGCCGGATCGATGCGGCCCGGCACCAGAACGATGCGCTGGCCGCGCCCGATCTTCCAGCCGCGGCGCAACACCATCGCGCGTTCGGGACTGACGGCGGGCGGATCGAACCGGGTATCGACGCGGCGCGGAATGATCGCGAGTTTTTCGTGCGGCACCTGATGGCGTGTCGCCACCCGGTCGGCGACGTAATGCGACGGCACGATGATGCGGTCGCCGGCATTGAGCGCGCGCGAATAGGATTTGTCGCGTGAGGGGTTGTCCAGATCGGCCGCGGCGTAGCTGTGCACCACCCACACGCCGTTGCGCTTCTTCAGCGCCGAGGCGCTGCGCGATGCGCCGATGCCGAGCGCGTGGATGAGATCGACCCGCTCGGTCACCACCAGGTTGGCGAGCGTGCGGGCGTTGCGCGACGCGGTCAGCGGATTGGCGCCGTCGGTGACGAGCCGCACCCACTCGCCGCCGAGCCCCTGCAGTTCGCTGTTGAGCGGGCCGTCTTCCGAGGCGACGATCACGCGTGCGCCGGAGCGCAACAGCGCGACCGCGAGGTCGACCGCGGCGCGCGCGGCCGGGGTCTCGACCAGCGCGGGCAATATCTGCAGCACGGTCGCGCCGGGCAGGCCGCGCAAGGCCGTCCTGCGGCCCGCGGCTTCCATCACAGCCATGACGGCCCCCTTGCGCTTCGCCGCGCGTTGCGGCGAAACACGGTCAGGCGCGAGACGGCGCTTGACGCCGAGTGAACCGGCACTGTCATTCCCCCGTCGCCCCGCTCACAACCCTGAGGCAAACCCGCCTAGTGTGGCGGTTCAGAAGTCCGCATCATCCTTGCCGCAAGCTCATCATGCGGACTTCTGAACCTAAGCCACACTAGAATCATGCATTTCCTAGTGTCCTTTCGATTCCGAAGTTCGTACTCGAGAGTGCTGCACAATGAGGCGAATCGGAATCGGGACACTAGGGCCCTGCGGCTGGACCAGATTATGACGCATTCTAGCCTGAGTTTTCTAAATTTCGGAACGGCTTCCGCGGAACGCGCAATCGCGGTCCGCCGCGACCTTGGGACGAATCCGGGGCTGTTCTGGCTCGGCGGCTTCAAGTCCGACATGCAGGGCACCAAGGCCGCGGCGCTGAGCGACTGGGCGCGCCAGCAGGGGCGGGCCTGCGTGCGGTTCGATTATTCGGGCCACGGGGAATCCGGCGGCGATTTCGCCGACGGCACGATCGGGCGCTGGCTCGAGGAGAGCCTTGCGGTGTTCGAGGCGAATTGCGCGGGTCCGCAGGTCGCGATCGGCTCCTCGATGGGTGGCTGGATCGCGCTGCTGCTCGCGCGCGAACTGCGCCGCCGCAAGGCCGAGGGCAAGCCCGTCGCCGCGAGCCTCGCCGGACTGGTGCTGATCGCGCCGGCGGTCGATTTCACCGAGGCGCTGATGTGGCAGGGCTTCCCCGCCAAGGTGAGGCGCGAGATCGAGGAAAAGGGCGTCTGGCACCGTCCATCCGACTACGGCGAGCCCTATCCGATCACGCGCGGCCTGATCGAGGAGGGGCGCAGGCATCTGCTGCTCGGCGCCATGATCGAGACCGGCTGCCCGGTGCGCATCCTGCAGGGCGTGCAGGATCCGGACGTGCCGTGGAATCACGCCGTCGAGCTCACCTCGCGGCTGGCGCAGGACGACGTGGTGCTCACGCTGGTCAAGGACGGCGACCACCGCCTCTCGCGCACTGAGGACATCGCGCGGCTGATCGAGGCGGTGCGGGAGTTTTGAACAGCGCCGGTCCTCATCCAGAGGAGCCCGGCGAAGCCGGGCGTCTCGAAGGATGGCGGCAAACTCGGAGCATGGGCCATGGTTCGAGACGCCGCCTTCGGCGGCTCCTCACCATGAGGTCGGAGTCCTCAGCTCAACACCCCGTACTTCTTGAACCACGCCGTCATCTGTGCCCACGCATCGTCCGCCGCGTCCTTGCGATAGCTCGCGCGATAGTCGGCGTGGAAGCCGTGCGGCGCGCCGGGATAGAGCTTGATGTCGAAGGTCTTGTTCGCGGCGGTAAGCGCCGTCTTCATCGCATCGACCTGCGCGACCGGAATGCCCGCGTCGGCTTCGCCGTAGAGACCCAGCACCGGCGCCTTCACCTCCGGCGCAAGCTGCGTCGGGCTCTTCGGCCAGATCGCCTTCTGGCCTTCCGGATCGACCAGCGAGCCGTAGAACGCGACGCCGGCCTTCAGCGCCGGATTATGCGCCGAGTAGACCCACACGGTGCGGCCGCCGCGGCAGTAGCCCATGATGCCGAGCTTGTTGGTGTCGCCGCCCTGCGACTTGGCCCAGGCCACCGTCGCGTCGAGATCGGCGAGCAATTCGGCATCGGGCTTCGAATTGACCAGCGGCATCAGCTTGGGGATTTCGGTGATCTTGGTGAGGTCTTCGCCCTTGCGGAAATAATAATCGGGGGCGAGCGCGAAGGCGCCGAGCTTGGCGAGGCGGCGCGTGACGTCCTTGATGTACTCGTGCAGTCCGAAGATCTCCATCGCCACCACGATCACCGGCGGGTTCTGTACGGCGGTGGGGAGCGCGAAATAGACCGGCATCTCGCCGCCTTCGACTTTCACCTGGGAGAAGCCCTCGTTCAGGCCCGCCCCATCCGTGGTGATGGCCTGGGCGCGCACCGGACCGGCAGCGAGCGTGTAACCGGCGGCGGCCGCGGCCGCAGAGCTCATGAAGAAACCGCGCCGCGACAGCGGGTCGACCTGACGGGCCAGACCTTCGATATCGGACGGAAGCTTGAGTTGCGCAGACATCGCGATGGTCTCCCTTGCACTGTTGCTCATCCTGGCGGCCGACGGGGCGATTTTCGTTGATGCGCGAAATAGAGGGCATGACATGCGCGGGAACGAGTTGAGCGACCCGAAACGCTTTGCGGAGAATAGCCTGCCCCGACTGCTCCCGCCCTTCAACAACACGTCAACAAGGCCGGGCCGGTGACGAAGCCGGCGCCGCGTCGCCGCCTTTTGCGGAAGCTCTTCGCGCTGCCTCAGCAGGGCATGATCCCGGAACGCATGCCCTCGACTCCGATCGGGGATGGAACCGGCGTTCGGGCGAGATCATGCCCGCCAAGGGCCCGGAACCGGCGGACGCCTGGAGCGTTCTTCTCGCGCATGGCGGGTGTGCATCACCCGCAAGTGGGGGAGGTCGTTATGGCGTTCACGTTGAATCTGGCGGTGCTTCCGGTGGTTGCCAGCCTCGTCGCCGGAACCGGCGCGCTGGCGACGTATGCGACCGCGCCGAGCACGCCGCGTGAAACGGCCGCCCCACAAGCTGTCGCCGTCGTGCCGGATGCGGCGCCTGTTTCAAAGGCGGTGCCTTCGCCCGCAGCGCCCGCCGCCAGTTCGTGCGACGCGCAGACCTGGCCCTACATCGACCCAAGCTGCACGACCACGACCTCCGCTGCGGAGCGCAAGGTGCGTGTCGTCGCGGCGCCGCGCGCGAACGAGTTGCCGGACGCGACGCCGGGCAGCCCCGTCACCCGTCTGCACGTCCCGGCGCCGGCGAACCCGAACGTGACGCCGGTCGCATTGCCGCCCGGCATGACGTCGAGCGATACGGTCCTGCGCTCGCCCGAGATCGTGGTGCCGCCGCCGAAGCTGTCGAAGCGCGAGAAGCGCACCGAGCAGCGGCGTGAGCGCCGCGAACGGCGCTGGGATGCGCAATCCTATCAGGTGCCGGGCGAGACGTATGATGACCGGCGCACGCGCCCGGTGATCGTGGTGCGTCCGCTGCGGCTCGAGGCTTACCGCTAGAGCCGGCCCTCATCCTGAGGAGCGTCGCGCAGCGACGCGTCTCGAAGGATGGCACGCGCACCGCTGTCGCGTCGGGCCATGGTTCGAGACGCGGTGCCATAGCGCGTCGCAGACGCGCGTAAACGCGCTTAAGGCACTGCTCCTCATCATGAGATCGGAGTTTTCTCACTCGCGAACAGCGCCCGCAGTCCTTCGCGAAACGTCGGATAGCGCAGCGTGACGTTGAGCTCGCGCTTCAGGCGGTCGTTGCGCACGCGCTTGCTCTCGCCATAAAACGACAGCGCCATGTCGGTCATGCCTTTCGCCGCCTCGGCGAACGGGACTTGCGGCGGCGGCTCGAGCCCGAGCAGTTCGGCCGCGAACGCGACCGGTACGCCCTGCGCGGTCGGCTTGTCGTCGGTGACGTTGAGAACGCCGTTCGCGCTTCTGGAAAATGCCGAGTCGATCGCCTGCGCGATATCGGCCACATGAATGCGGTTGAAGAACTGACCCGGCTTGTCGATGCGTTTCGCGCGCCCGCTTTTCAGTTGCGTGAACGCGTTCTGCCCCGGGCCGTAGATCCCCGACAGCCGCAGGATGACGACGGCCTTCTCGGCGCGCCTGCCGAGCGCGATCCATTCCTGTTCGGCGGCAAGCCGCTCGCGGCTGCGCTCCGAGACCGGCGCGGGTTTCGTCGTCTCGTCGATCCACTCGCCCTTGTGGTCGCCGTACACGCCGATGGTCGAGAGATAGACGATGCTGCGCAGATGCGGCGCGGCCGCGATCGCCTCGGCGAAATGCCGCAGCACCGGATCGCCGCCTTCGCGCGGAGGGGCCGAGATGAGGATCGCGTTGGCATCCATCACGGCGGCGGTGATCTCGGGCTTCGGCTCGCTGCCGTCGAACACGAAGGCCTCGACCGGGTGCTTGAGCGCGCCCGATGCGATCGCGGCGGCCTTCTCGCGCGTGCGCACCGTCCCGGCGATGCGCCAGAAGCGCCCGCCATACTCGGTGATGTAATGCGAGGCCGAGTAACCAAGACCGAAGCAGAACAGATTGGCCATCAGGCAGCGATCCATTCCTCGAGGACTTCCGCGTCACGCTCATGCGAGCGGTGCGTGTCCGAAAGCTGCGCGAAGCGCGCCGGATCGAGCCGCGCCAATGCCCACACGGCGGCGCCGCGCACCAGCGGGGAGGGATCGCCGAGCAGGCGCTCGGCTTCCGCCGCCAGCGCGACATCGCCCGAGTTGCCGATCGCGATCAGCACGTTGCGCACGAAGCGGTCGCGCCCGGTGCGCTTGACCGGCGATTTGGCAAACAGCGCGCGGAACGCCGCATCGTCGAGCCGCGCCAGCTCGCCAAGCTTCGGCGCGCGCGAGCTCTCGCGCGCCGACAGCTTCGCCTCGCGGCCGGCCTGCGCGAACTTGTTCCAGGGACACACGGCGAGACAATCGTCGCAGCCGTAGATGCGGTTGCCCATTGGTGCGCGCAGCTCGCGCGGGATCGGGCCCTTGTGCTCGATGGTGAGATACGAGATGCAGCGCCGCGCATCCAGCCGGTAGGGCGCCGGAAATGCGTTGGTCGGGCAGATGTCGAGACACGCCTGGCACGAGCCGCAGTGATCGATCTCGGCTGCGTCGGCTTCGAGTTCGAGCGTGGTGAAGATCGCGCCGAGGAACAGCCATGAGCCGTGCTGGCGCGAGACGAGATTGGTATGTTTGCCCTGCCAGCCGAGGCCCGCGGATGCGGCGAGCGGCTTTTCCATCACGGCCGCGGTATCGACGAACACCTTTACGTCGCCGCCGGCGTTTGCCGTGAGCCAGCGCGCGATCGCCTTGAGCTTGCCCTTGATCAGGTCGTGGTAGTCGTCGCCCTGCGCGTAGACCGAGATCGCGCCGCGCGTGCGCTGCTGCAAAATCTCCAGCGGGTCGCGATCCGGCCCGTAGTTCAGGCCCAGCATCACGACCGAGCGCGCGTCCGGCCACAGCACCTGCGGATCGGTCCGGCGCCCGGCGGTCGCGGCGAGCCAGTCCATGTCGCCGTGCTGCCCTTCGGCGATGAAGCGCTCGAAGTAAGGCTTCGCCTGCGCAATCGCGTCCGGGCGCGTCACGCCGACCGCATCGAAGCCGTGCTCGCGCGCGACCGCGCGCAGCGCCGCGGTGACGCCGGCGTTCAGAAATCGAGGTCCGCGTAAGTCGCCGACGGTGGAATCGCCGCCAGCGTCTCGCCGAGCAGCGGCCGGAACGCCGGCCGCGACTTCACCCGCGCGTACCAGGTCTTTGCGGCTTCGTCCTCGGTCCACGGCACATCGCCCAGATAATCGGCAACCGACAGGTGCGCGGCCGCCGCCAGATCCGCATAGCTCAGGCGTTCGCCCGCGAGCCAGGTGCGGCGCCGCGCGAGCCAGCCAATGTATGCGAGATGATAGCGGATGTTGTGGCGCGCCGCACGGATCGCGCTGGTGTCCGGCGGCCCGCCGCCCTGCTCGGTGCGCATCGACTGCTTGTAGATGCGCTCGGTGACGAGGAAGCCGGAGACTTCGTCGAAGAACCGGTCATGGAACCAGGACGCGAGCCGGCGCACCTCGACCCGCGACGACGCATCGGCCGGCAGCAGGCGGCGGTCGCCGGCCTCGGTTCCGCGCGTCTCGTCGAGGTATTCGGCGATGATCATGGCGCCGGGCACGGCCGGGCGGCCCTCCTCGATCAAGACCGGCGTCCTGGCGTCCGGATTGATCTTGAGGAAATCCTCGCGCCGCTCCCACACGCGTTCCTCGACCAGCTTCAAGTCGAGTCCGTACTCGCCGAACACGAGGCGCACGAAACGCGAATGCGGGCAGAACGGATGTTGGAATAGCGTGATCATCGCGCTGATTCTTCCTTCCCGATGTCGACGCTAGAGCCTTATCGCCAAATTCGGAATCGCGTTAGGCAGACGTGGCTCTGAGGTAGCGGCAAGCTCCGCTGTGCTCCCCTCCCCCTTGCGGGGAGGGGTTGGGGGTGGGGGTCACGAGATTCTGCGCTCATTCTCCCGACCCCCACCCCGACGCTTCGCTACGCTCGCGTCGACCCTCCCCGCAAGGGGGAGGGTAACAGACCGAGTCCGTGGCGCCGATTCTACCCAAAACAATCACGCCTTAGATAACACACCGCGCAGAGCATGATCTTGAAAAGTATGCTCCACCAATAACTGCGACCTTTTCGGTTGCCCCTTGACCGGGCCTGCGCGAAAAACCCCTGGGGCGAATCGTGCCCTGTCCCGCGCGGAGCGCACATGCTGTTCGATCTGATCAAGGCCATCGTGCTCGGCGTGGTCGAGGGCTTCACCGAATTCCTCCCCGTGTCGTCGACCGGGCATCTGCTGCTGCTGCAGCATTTCTTCGGCTTCGGCGACGACGATTTCGGCAAGACCTTCGTGGTGCTCATTCAGTTGGGCGCGATCCTGGCGATCCTGTCGATCTACTTCCAGCGGCTGTGGCA
>Ga0207691_10003926_pt1 | contig 14447 bp, 14 predicted proteins | sample KBSM13metaG_FD_184327 | JGI IMG/M metagenome (GOLD analysis project Ga0207691, IMG submission 184327) | Miscanthus rhizosphere microbial communities from Kellogg Biological Station, Michigan, USA - KBS M1-3 metaG (SPAdes) (version 2) | ecosystem: Host-associated > Plants > Roots > Rhizosphere >... | reverse complement strand
TGACCGAGGTGTCCGACCGAAGTCGGACACCGACTCACTCCCAGGTGACGAGCACCGCGTACAGCACGAGGAACAACATCGCGACCATCGTCAGCGCGAGAAACGGCGCGAACGGCATCCAGTAGAACCAGCGCAGGCAGCCGATCGACGCGGCCACGATCGCGACCCACCGCCCGAACGACCGGCCCTCGAGAAGGCTCTTGCCGGCGAGCGCGAAGAGCACCACGAGACCCGCGTCGACGAACCCCCAGAGCCAGTGCTTGTCGCCGAGAACGCCGTCCGAGACGTTTGCGAGCCACGCGGCGTCCGACCAGAGATTGACCGCCCAGATCGCGCTGAACCCTGCGGCGACGAACATCATCACCGCCGCGTAGGTGAGCCAGCCGCTTCGCGTTGCCGTCATGTGAGCTCCTTCTCGTTCGTCGACCGGGACGCGTTCAGCGAGGAGGCTGACAGCTTCGACATGCCTCGGCAACCGGGAACCTGTACGTAGGGTCGAGGCGAAGCCCAAAAGGACGAGCGAATGATCAAGCTGCTGACCGATCTCCCCGCGGGCGTCGTCGGGATGGAGGCCGTCGGGCATGTCGAGGCCGACGACTACACGAACGTCGTCGAGCCGGCCGTTCGGGCCGCGCTGCAGCACTCCGACAAGGTGCGCCTGCTCTACGTCCTCGGCGAGGGGTTCGAGGGGTACTCCGCCGCCGCGTCCTGGGAGGACGCGAAGCTCGGGATCGGGCACTGGAGCGCCTGGGAGCGGATCGCGATCGTGACCGACCGCGGCTGGATCCGCGACGCGCTGAAGGCATTCGGCTGGATGTTCCCGGGCGAGGTCAAGGTCTTTCCCGTCGCCGAACAGCCGGAGGCGGTCGCCTGGGTCGGCGCGTAGCGCGACGCGGTCAGCGCGAGGCGAGCGGCTCCGGCTCCGGCTCCGGCCGCCGGGTGACGCGTGCTCGGGGTAGCCGTACGACCGCATCGAGGCCTCCCGAGCGCGTCTCCCGCAGCTCGACCGACCCGCCGTCGGCCGTGGCGAGCCGCCGGACGATCGCGAGGCCGAGGCCGGACCCCTCGCCCTCGCGCCCCGTGGCGCGCCAGAAGCGGTCGAAGGCGCGATCGCGCTCGTCGGCGCTCATCCCGGGGCCTTCGTCCGCGACGTCCAACTCGACCCAGCCGTCCTCGACGACCGCCGACACCGTGATCGCGGTCCCCGGGGGCGACACGTCGAGCGCGTTCGCGAGGAGGTTGTCGAGCACCTGCTCGAGCCGTCCCGGCGTCGCGAGCGCGACGGCGTCCGGCGCCACGTCGCGTCGGAGAGCGACACCGCGCTCCTCCGCGAGCGCGGTCCACGCCGCGACGCGCTCGTCAACGACCCGCGTGACGGCGATCCGCTCGGGCGCCCTGAGCGCGCGGTCTGCCCGAGCGAGCGTGAGCAGGCCGTCGACCAGCGTCGAGAGCCGCTCGACCTCGGCCAGCGCCCCGTCGAGCTCGTCCTTCCCTGAAGGCGCCACGTCGCGGTCGAGGTTCTCGAGGCGGAGCCGGAGCGCCGCGAGCGGCGTGCGCAGCTGGTGCGAGGCGTCGGCGACGAACGCGTCCTGCGAGCGCAGGAGCTGATCGAGCTCGGCGGCCGTCGCGTTGAACGTCTCGGCGAGACGGCGCATCTCGGGTGGACCGTCGACGGGCGCGCGGGTCGAGAGGTCGCCCGAGCCGATCGCCGCGGCGGCCACCTCGAGCCGCGCGACCGGATGCGTCATCCAGCGCGAGAGCACGATCGCGACGAGCCCGGCGGCGGCGAGGACGGCGGCCGCGATGATCGCGAGCAGCGTCCAGTAGCGGTGGATGCGACTGTCGACCGCCGAGGTCGGGTAGCTGATGCGGACGGCTCCGTGCACGACGCCGCTCGAGGCAACCGGGACGGCGACGTAGAGCAGGTCGGTGCCGAGGGTGCGCGAGTGGCGGATCCCGCTTGCGACCTCGCCCGCGAGCGCCCGCGCTACCTCCGGACGCGTCGCGAAGTCGCGGCTCCCCGTCGGAGCCGAGTCGACGACTTCACGGCCGCTTCGATCGACGACGACCACGCGGCCGCCGGTGTCCTGCGTGTAGGTCCGCGCGATTCCCGAGACGCGCGCCGGAACGATCGTCCCGTGCTCGAGCGCGTCCTCGACGAGAGTGGACAGCGCGACAGCGTCTCGCTCGACCTTGTGGGTGAGATCCTGGCGTTCGTTCTTCGCGTAGGAGATCCCGAGCGGGATCTCGAGCAGGGCAAGGACGAGGACGGCAACGGCGAGGTAGCTGAGAAGGAGCCGGCGCCTCACGACTGTGGGGCGAGCCGGAGACCGACTCCGCGGACCGTCTCGATCCAGCGTGGGTCACCAAGCTTCTTGCGCAGCGAGGCGACGTGGACGTCGACGGTCTTCGTCGGCCCGAACCAGTCCGTCTTCCACACCTCGCGGAGCAGGTGCTCGCGACTCACGACGGCGCCGGGATCGGAGGCGAGCAGTGCGAGGAGGTCGAACTCCTTCGGTGTCAGCTCCACCTCGCGTCCGCCCAGCACGACCCGCCGGGCGCGCAGATCGATCTCCAGCGACCCCGCCACGAGGCGGTAGCTCGAGGGCCCGCGCTGCGTGCGGCGCAGTACGGCGCGGATCCGCGCGAGCAGCTCGCGGAAGCCGAACGGCTTGACCACGTAGTCGTCCGCCCCGAGCTCGAGCCCGACGACGCGGTCGACCTCCTCCCCCTTGGCGGTGACCACGATGATCGGCACCTCGGAGCGCGCGCGCAATCGCTGGCAGACCTCCGTGCCGTCCATGTCGGGAAGCCGGAGGTCGAGGAGGACCAGGTCGGGGAGCTGGGCGGCGAGCGCCGCCGTGCCGGTCGCCACGCGTTCGACGTCGAAGCCCTCGCGCCTCAGCCCCTCGGCGAGCGGCGCGGCGATCGCGTCCTCGTCCTCGACAAGCAGGATGTTCATGCCCTGATGGTCGCAGCAGCGGCCGCGCCGGGCCTCGGTGAAAACCCGAATCCTTACCTCGGCCTGGGGATGATTTACCCCGCCCCGGGGCGACCCTGGGGCACGCCGCCCTACCGTCGAGGCATCGAACGGAAAGGACGGATCCCGATGCCCCGCAAGCACCTCTTCCCCCTCGTCGTCCTGCTCGCCGCCGCCGCGATGGCGGGCCTCCTCGCGCTCGGACGCGCCGTCGACCTCGGCCGCGCGGCAGGTGGGCCGACGAGCGAACAGCCGGCGATCGCGTTCCGCATCGCGCAGCTCGACAAGGCCGAGAAGTCCCTGCGGAGCCAGCTCGCCGATCTGCAGAAGGCTCCCTCGGCGGGAGCGCGCACGGTGTACGAGCGGCCGGCGACGCCCGTCGCCGCGCAGAGCCACGGCGAGCACGAAGACGACCACGCTGACGACGAGCACCACGCGGACAGCGGCCGCGATGACTGACCACGTCACACGCCTCTACGTCCTCGCGGCCTCCATCCTCGCGCTCTTCCTGGGCTGGATCGGCATCGCGGCTCAGCCCTGGGCCACCTCGAAGCCGGCAGCGCAGGTCCAGCCGCCTGCGCTGACGAGCCTCGAGCGCCGGCTGAATCGGGACGCCGCGCTTCTCGCACAGGTCGGCGCAGCGCGACGGAACGCCCCGCAGACCGTTCGGATCGTGACGCTGCCGCCACTCACGACGACGAGGACGTCCTGATGCTTCGCCGCTCATTCCGGGCGATGGGGACGGAGATGGAGCTCCTGCTCGACGCGGAGAGCGACCCCCCGCTCGCCGAGGCGGAGGAGGAGCTCCGGCGGCTCGAGAGCCTCCTCTCGCGCTTCCTGCCCGAGTCGGAGCTCTCGCGGCTCAACGCCGCAGGCTCGCTGGAGGTCGGCCCCGAACTGCTGGAGCTCGCGGAGCTTGCAGTCGCCGCCCGCGTACGCACCGGCGGGCGCTTCGACCCCACGGTCCACGACGCGCTCGTGGCGGCGGGCTACGACAGATCGTTCGACCTCCTCGACCCGGGCTCGCGGTCGGTCGACGAGGACGGCGCCCGCTGCGGCGGCGCCGTCGACGTCGACAGCGACGCGGGACGAATCGTTCTCGAGCCGGGCTACCGGCTCGATCTCGGCGGCATCGCCAAAGGCTGGGCCGCAGACCGTGTCGTCGCGTTCCTCTCGCAGGCAGGCCCCGCGCTCGTGAACGCCGGCGGAGACGTCTCGGCTGTCGGCGCGGCCTGGCCGGTCGGGGTCGAGACGCCTGCCGGGACGCTGACGCTCGAGCTCGAGGCCGGCGGTATCGCGACGAGTGGGCGCGACCGCCGCATCTGGCAGCGCCATGGCGAGGAGCGCCACCACCTGATCGACCCGGTGACCGGTGAGCCTGCGACGAGCGACGTGCTCACGGTCACCGTTGCCGCAACGAGCGCCGCAGAGGCAGAAGTGCTCGCGACCTCGCTCTTCCTGGCCGGAAGCGTGGAGCACGCGGCCGCCGAGGCGGACGCGGAGGCGATCCCGGCGGTGCTTGTGGGCGCGGACGGCGAGGTCCGTCTCGCGGGTGGTCTCTCGTGAAGGCCGACCCGTCCTTCTGGTACCTCGCCAGGGCGAGCGGCCTCGTCGCCTACGCGCTCCTGACCGGGTCGGTCCTTGCCGGGCTCGTGCTCAAGGCGCGGCCGTTCGACCGGCTGCTGCGACCCGCGGCGATCACCGACTTCCATCGGTTCGTCGCGCTCCTCGGCCTCGGGTCGATCGCGATCCACGGGGCGGCGCTCGTGCTCGACAACACGGTGCAGATCTCACCCGTCGCGCTCCTCGTGCCCGGGCTCGTTCCCTACCGACCGCTCGCGACCGGGCTCGGGACGCTCGCCTTCCTCGGCATGCTCCTCGTCTACGTCTCCTTCCCCCTGCGCAAGCGGATCGGCGCACGCAACTGGCGGCGGCTGCACTGGCTCACGTACGCCGTGTTCGCCCTCGCCACCGTCCACGGCCTCGCCGCCGGCAGCTCGACGCAGCAAGGGTGGGCGCTCGCGCTCTACGGAGCGGCCACCGGCGCCGTCCTCGGCGCGACGGCCTGGCGCATTCTCGTTCCCCCGACCCGAGGAGGTAACCAACGTGTACCGGATCGAGATCGACCGCTCTCTGTGTAGCGGCTACGGCTTGTGCATAGACGCAGCCCCCGAGCTCTTCGAGCTCGGATCGGACGGGGTCGCGGTCGCCCGCGTCGACGTGACGGAGAGGGCCGGCGCACTCGATGCGGCGAGGGCCTGCCCGATGGCCGCGATCGCCGTGCTGGAGGAGGAGGGGCGCGGCCTCGCCGCCTGACCGGTCATGGTCGGCCGCGGCTATAGGCTGCGCCGATGCCGGAGGAGCGCGAGACCGCACTGTCCGCGACATCGGTGGACGGCCTCCACTTCACGCTCGACGTCCCCGTGGAACGGCTCGCACTGGGCGTGGGCAGCTACGTCGTCGTCGGCGACGGCGGCAGCGAGCGGCTCGCGTACACGACCGAGGTGGCGCTCGACCCGTCCGACCGGCGCCTCGCGCGCGTCGAGGGCCGGATGCTCGACGGCCGCGGCGAGCCCTTCGGCGACGCCGCCGCCCGTCCGGCCGGGCCGGACGACGTGCGCCAATGGCTCGAGGCGGCGCGGCCCGCTCGCGCGGCGCTCGAGGTCGGCTCGTTGACATACGCCGACGGGGTGCCGCTCGCCCTCGACGCCGGTGCGTTCGACCGCCACACCTTCCTCTGCGGCCAGTCTGGTTCGGGCAAGACGTACGCCCTCGGCACGATCCTGGAGCGGCTCCTCGCCGAGACGACGCTCCGTGTCGTCGTGCTGGATCCGAACTCGGACTTCGTGCGGCTGCACGAGCTGCGCGACGACGCCGGCCACGACGTCGGCGCCCGGTACGGCCCTGCCGCGAGCTCGATCGACGTCCGCCGGGCGGGCGCCGACCTGGAGCGCCGCCTGCACGTCCGCTTCCGCGACTTCGACGCGATGGAGCGGGCTGCTGTGCTGCGACTCGACCCCATCAACGACCGAGAGGAGTACGGTGCGCTGCTCGATGCCGTCGAGCGCGCTGACGACCAGGGCGTGGCAACGGTGGCGGCGACCATCGAGGCGCTGCTCAAGGCCGACGGCCCCTTCCGCTCGCTCGCCCTTCGCGCACGGAACCTCGGCGTCGACCGGTGGCAGGTGTGGTCGGGCGCCGACAGCGGGTCGCTCGAGGAGCTCGTGCAGCCCGGCGGCCCGCGGTGCGTGGTCGCGGACCTCGGCTCGCTCGAGACCCGCGACGAGCAGGCCGTCGCGGCCGAGGCGCTCCTGGCGGCGCTCTGGCGCCGTCGCGCGGCACGTGAGCCGGTGCTGATCGTGATCGACGAGGCCCACAACGTCTGCCCCTCACGGCCGGAGGACCCGCTGACCGCCCTCGCCACCGAGCACGCCGTCCGCATCGCGGGCGAGGGGCGGAAGTTCGGGCTCGTCCTGCTCGTCGGGACGCAACGGCCGCAGAAGGTGCACGAGAACGTCGTCTCGCAGTGCGACAACCTCGTCCTGATGCGGATGAACTCCCGCTCCGACCTGGCCGTGCTGTCCGAGACGTTCTCCTTCGTGCCGCCGTCGCTGCTCGCACTCGCGGCGGAGTTCCGCCAGGGCGAGGCGGTCGTGGCGGGCAAGCTCGTCTCGAGCCCGACGCTCGGCCGCTTCGGGCCCCGCTGGACGGCCGAGGGCGGATCCGACGTGCCGGCCGACTGGGCCGCGGCGCGCGTCTAGAAGCGCGAGGATCGCGAGCGCCGCGGCGAGGACGCCCGCCACGAACGACGACGCCACGGCCCCGATCACGATCGAGCCCGCGAGCGCCGTCCCCATCGACTGCGCCGGCGATTCTCACCCGATCGTCGGACACCGCCGCGGGCTCAGAGGAAGTACGTCAGCTTGTCCCAGAGCCAGCTCTCGAATCTCGCGCGCGCGCCCGACGGCGGCTTGCCGGGGTGCGAGCGGGCGATGTCGGGCTCGAAGAGCCGCGCCTCGAAGAGCGCGGCGGTGTCGGCGCTGCGCGCGATCATCATGATCTCCGAGTTGCGGTAGAGCGCCCAGGAGTCGAGGTTCACGGTGCCGAAGCTGACGACGTCGTCGGAGACGACCACCTTCGCGTGGACGACGGTTCCGGGGAGCTCCCAGATCTCCACCCCGGCGCCGATCAGGTCGTCGTAGCGATGCCTGAGGGCCGCGCTCGCCTGCGCGTTGTTCGACGTCTCCGAGACGACGAGACGCACGCGGACGCCGCGGCGGGCGGCCGCCAGGATCCGCTCGAGCATGTCGCGGTCCGTGAGATAGGGGTTCATCACGTCGAGCCGCCGGCGCGCGCCGTCGATCTGCTCGCGGATCGCCTGCGAGGCGGCGACGAACCCGCCGGGGATGACCTGCGCGACCGCGACCGGGATTTCGCCGGAGTCGGACGGCGCGTGGAAGTAGGGGTCGAGGTCGTCGGGCAGGGGAGCGCCGTGACCGCTGAAGCTCGTCAGGAAGGCCGCCTGTGCCTGCCGGACGACGTTGCCCGTGACGCGAACCATGACGTCGTGGAAGCCGCCATTCTCGAAGTGGTCCTCGATGCCTGCGCCCCCGGTCCACGCGACCTCGCCGTCGATCACGTAGAGCTTCCGGTGGTCGGCCCGGCCCACCTCGTCCTGGCGCCAGTCGAGGTGGCGATGGTCCGGGTAGAGACCGTCGCGGTCGAGCGGTAGCACGTCGTTGACGACGATCTGCGCTCCCGCGTCCGCGAGGGCAGTGAACATCGCGCGCGCCGCGCCGTTCGGCCGGGAGCCGAAGGCGTCGACGATCACCCGCACTTCGACACCCTCCGCGAGCTTCCGTTCGAGCAGGTCGGCCATCTCCGTCCCGACCTGGCCCTCGCGCCAGCCGAACATGAGGATGTGGACGGACGACCGCGCCCCCTCCACGTCCGCGAAGATCCGCGGGAAGAACGTCTTCCCCTCGACCCACGGCTCGATCGTCGCGGCGGTCGACCAGGCGAAGTCGAGGTTCGCGTCGTGGGGCCGCGTTCCGTCTCGGGCGGCGAACGCCTCGGTGGCCGTCTCGGCGCGTTCGGCAGTGACGGCATTCGCGGGCGGTGGCCAACTCGGCCGCTGGGTGATCCCGAGCACCTGCCGAAAGACGAGGACCAGAAGGAGCGCCAGCATGAGGACGGTGACAGCCACGGCGGTCCGCGCCCGCCCGCCGGCGGCACCCGTGCGAACGTGGGGGGCGGGGTCGCGGACGAGCGCCACCGCGTGGACGACAGCGACTGCCGCCACTACCGTGCACGCCGCGAGCACGAGCAGCAGGCCGTGGGAGACGCCGGCGTTCAGGACCCGGCTGGCGTCGAGCCAGTTCTCGGTCGCCGTCCACGCGATCACGAACGCGCATCCCAGCACGCCGACCACGCCGACCCAGGAGCCGCGCTCCATCGACCTCGCCCACAGAAATGCGGGAGCCGCCAGCAGGACGCACAGCCAGCCGTTGTTCGGCCCCTCGATCCCGCTGAGGGTCACGTGGCCCTGGGCGAGCCACGTGCAGAACACACCGACGACGACCGCCACGATCGCAACTCGCACGGTGACGCTGTACAGGGCCGAGCGGCCCGAAGCGAGGGCGCCGCGCACTCTCAGCCCGTTCGCCCGAGGCGCCGCGCTCGGCCTCCGGCCCTCGTCAGCCAGGCGTGGAGCTCGACGCCGCAAAGGACACCGAGTGCGACGGACGCGATCGACGCGACGATCGCGAGGATGTCCTCGGTCGACGCGGACTCGGGGATCGCGAGCACCGTGGTGAGGCCGATCAGGCCCAGCGCGCCGGGGACCAGGAGCCAGAACCCCGAGAGGAAGACGGCGTACACCGGCATCGCCGACGGTAGGCGGGCGAGGAGATAGGCAGCGACGGTCATGACGAGCGCGCCCGTGAAGCCGCTCGCGTACGCGCCGAAGAGCGCGTTCCCGACGACCTGCCCGATCCACGCCGCGTAGAGCACGACCAGGAGCGACGGGAAGCTGCCGGGCGGCGCAGAGTGGGCGATGGTCACGCCGACGGCGAACACGAGCACTCCGAGCCAGGGGGCCCAGGAGCCGAGCAACGCGTCCGAGCTCGAGAACGCGCGCTCCGCAGGCACGCCGACCATCCCGATTCCGACGACGATCCCGAAGGCGAGGAGCCCCAGTTGGGTCCCGCCCCAGACGAGCCGGCTCGACCCCGCGACCATCTGTCCCTCCGTGAGCTCGAGGAAGGCGGTGGTCAGCGCAACTCCCGGGATGAAGACGACGAGAGACGCGATGATCGCGCGCAGACCAGGGTCGGTGACGTCATACCTCACCGCGAGCGCGACGATCGCCGCGACGCAGGTGGAGGCGAGGAACGGCATCAGGGTCTCGACCGTCCGGCGCCCTTCGCCGAGACGCCGGAGGGCGCCGACGAGCGCGCCCAGCACTGCCGCGCACGCGACGTCGCGCGCGGCCGGATGGAGGATCAGCGCGACTCCGACGGTGAGGATTGCGTACCCGACGACGCTCGACACGTCACCGAACCGGTTGTCCATCCGTCGGATCGCGTCGAGCCGCTCGATGCCGACGGTCGGTGCGACCTCCCCCCGCTCCGCGTGGCTCGCGAGCGCGTGGACTGCCGCGATCTGATCGAGGCGGGGCGTCCCGGAGAGCCGCGCCGTGGGCTCGATCGTCGCCGCCTTCCCCTGGCCGAGCGTGAGCAGGACGAATGTCGGGAAGGCGCTGAACCGGGCGTCGCGCAGCTCGTACGACCGCGCGATCAACCCGAGCCGCGTTTCCACGGCGTCCACCGTCTCGCCGATGGCGCTCAGCGCCGAGCCGAGCGTCGCAAGGAACAGCAGGAGGTCGTCATCCTCGTGCTGACTGGTGACGTGCTCCGCAGGCATCGGTCGATCGCCGAGCGCGCGAGGGCCGGCGGCTACTCCTGCGCTGTGACTGGTGCTGCTGCGCCGGCGGGCGGTTCTCCGCGCGCCCGCTTCCAGACCAGGTCGAGAATCACGGCCAGCCCGGCGACGACGACCATCGCGACGAACGTCTCGGGCTCGTTGCGCACGGTGTCGACCGCGAAGAATGCGAGCACGACCAGCGTCACGACCACGCCGACCAGGATGAGCCATGCCTGCGCGCCCGTCTCCCGACGCAACCGGTAGCCGGCGACGCCGACGAGGACGAAGATCGCGAGCGAGCACGCGCTTCCCACCGAGGCGATGGCCGAGAGGTCCACGGTATTCGCCACCAGGAGCACCACCGCTGCGCTGATCAGCACGCCGCTCTTCGCGCCCAGCCGGGAGGTGGGGCCGAAGAACGGCGGGAACTGGCCGACGTCCGACAGCATCCGCGTGAGCCCGGACGAGGCGTAGAGCGTGGCGACGACCGACCCGGCCATCCCGACCATGGCGGCGATCGCGATCATCGTGAACCCCGCGTCCCCGAGCGCCGGACGGCCCGCCTCGGCGATCGCGGTAGGCCCGTAGGCCACGACCTCGGCAACGGTCAGCGTGCCGAACACGCTGATCGCGACCAGCACGTAGACGATCGTCGTGACGCCGAGCGCGCGGTTCATCGCCTTCGGCAGGTCGCTCGCCGGGTTCCGCATGTCGCCGACGGCGAACGTGATCACGCTGAAGCCCAGGAAGGCGAAGAACGTGAGCGCGACGCTCGCGACGATGTCCGCCACCGAGGGGTACTCCCCGAACGCGAGCATGTCGAGGTCGATGCTCGGCAGCGTGACGGCGACGAACACCGCAAGGATCCCGACCATCACGAACACGATCAGCGACTGTGCCCTCGCGACCAGTTGCGGCCCCGTGACGACGACGAACGCCATCGCCACGACGATCGCCGAGGCGAAGACGTTGTCCCACCAGTCCGCGCCGCCGTCGCTCACGAACAGCGAGACCGCGTAGTCGCCGAACGAGACTGCGCACATCGAGCAGACGATGAGCACGGCCGACATGTAGCCGAGCCACGCGGCGATCCCGAGCAGGCGGCCGTTCCCGAAGCCTTGCAGGAGGTACTCGAAGAGGCCGCCCGACGACGGGTAGCGCACGCCGAGCTTGACGACGTTGTAGCCGATCAGCACGGACACGATTCCCGCGAGCAGGAAGGAGATCCAGGTCGCGGCACCGGCGACCGCGCCAGCCTCGCCGAGGAGCGCGAAGATGCCGGCGCCGACCATGGCGCCGATCCCGAGCAGCGCCGCACCGCGGACGGTCATCTCACGGGCCGGTCGTCGTCGGCACCGGCGGCGCCGGCGTGTGGCCTCCGAAGAAGAGCCACACGATGACCATCCCCACCAGTGCCGTCACGATCCAGCAGACCTGCAGCGGCAGCTGGAAGGAGTGGTCGACGACCCTCTTGCCGAGAGTGGTCGTGCCCGTCGTGTCGGCCTCGGCGGCCGCGATCTGCGTACCGTTCGCCGGCAGGAAGAGCACGCCGGCGACCGCTGTCCACATTGCGATCATGTAGCCGGCCCCTATGCCGAGCGCGAGTCCGAGCGGCACCATCGTGCGGGTCGCGGCCGACTGGCTCGTCGTCAGCCCGGCGACGAGGAAGATGGCGATCGCGATCGTGAACGGCCAGTTCTCGGCGAGGCTCCCGAGGGCCTGGACGATCGCATCCTCGTTGTTGGCGATGAACGTGTCCGCCATCCAGGCGATGCCGAAGAGCGCGATCATCGCGACCATCCCCGAGCGGAAGATCGACGTGAGCGGGATCTCCGTGGCCTTGACGTGCGCGAAGACGAGGATGAGCGCCGCGGCCGTGAGCATGATCATCTGGATCAGCGGCGTGACCGACATCGGCTCGACGCCGCCGCCCTCGGCGGCCACCGTCGGCCTGATGTCCTCGACGAAGCCGAAGACGCAGATCGCGGCGACGCCGGCCAGGAAGATGGCGACGCTGCGCTTCGCGAAGGGCTTCAACACGATGTCGGCGGCCGGAGCGGGAGGCGTCACCTCGCCGGCGGTCACCCTGCGCTGGTACTCCACGTCGTCCTCGAGGTCCTTGCCGTGGCGGCTCATGACGAGCGACATCGCGAAGATGCCGACGATGCTCGCCGGGATCGTGATCAGCAGGACGTCGACGAGGTCGTAGTGGTAGATCTCGACGAGAGGCAGCAGCGTGGCCATCGCCGCCGCCACGGGGCTCGAGGTGATCCCGAGAGCGGACGCGACCGTGGATCCCGCCAGCGGGCGCTCCGGTCGGATCTTGTTCGCGTAGGCGATCTCGTTGATGACGGGGATGATCGAGAAGAATGTGTTGCCGGTACCGGTCAGAATCGTGAGGACGTACGAGACGTACGGCGCGGCGAAGTTGAGCATCGACGGCTTGGCCCGGAGCGCCGCGCTGGCGACCTTGACCATGTAGTCGACGCCCCCGGCGGCCTCCATCGCCGCCGCAGCCGAGATCACCGCGATGATGATCAGGATCGCGCTGATCGGCGGCTCGCCGGGGTCGAGGCCGAACAGGAAGACGAGGACGAGTGTGCCGACGCCGCCCCAGAGGCCGAGGCCGATCCCGCCCGAGCGGACGCCCAGGGCGATGAACCCGATGACGACGAGGCCCTGGAGGGCGACGAGGATCCAGTCCATCGTGGTCATGACGTCGTCTCCTCGCGCAGTTGCTGGCAGGTGCTCGAGTCGCGCAGCGCTGCCGCGAGCTCGGGGTCGGTGCGGGCAACGTCGGCGACGGCCTTGACGCCGCCGGTGACCGCGCCGGTGATCGCCCGCGCCGCGTCCGTCAGCTGCGCGATCGCGTCGGCGAGGGTGTCGGCCTCGTCGTCGAGCGAGTCCTGCGCGTCCTCGAGGTCGGTCCGCGTCTTGTCGGCCCACCCGGAGATCGCGTTCGCGGCCTGCTCGCCCTGCGGCGTGTCGGGGACGCCTGCGTTCTCGACTCCCGTGATCATCGTGTGGGTGGCGCGCACAGTGCGCTCGAGACCCGACCGGATCAATCCCGTCCTGCCCTGGGGTGTCTCCGACTGAGGCTCCTCGCTACGCGGGAAGCCGGTGGCGCTCGGCTGGCGAATCTCGTCGACGATCGACTCGATCTCGCCGCGCCAGACGGCGACCGACCCGCAGACGCTGTCGGCCCAATCGCCCGCGGAGACGGTCTGGTCCTTGTTGTCGTCGCGCCCGACGAGGGCGACGACGCCTGTGACGGCGACGACGCCGGCGAGGATTACGACGACCCAGAGCCACCCTCCGCGCATCATGTGTCCTTTCCCGGCTTCGACAGCTCGTCCACGAACGCGACGAGAAGGCGCCAGAACCGTTCGACGGTCGGGATCGAAACCCTCTCGTCGGGTGAGTGCGGGGCTTCGATCTGCGGGCCGAAGGAGATCATGTCGAGTCCGGGCACCTTGTCCCCGATCACCGCGGTCTCGAGACCGGCGTGGACGGCTGTGACGATCGGCTCCTCGTCGAAGAGTCCCTCGTACGATGCGTGGAGTGCGGCGAGCGCCGGCGAGTCGAGGTCCGGGCGCCAGCCGCCGTAGTTGTGCTTCACCTCGAGCTCGCCGCCGGCAAGACGCGCGACGGCGTCGAGCGCGGCGATCACCTCGGGCAGCGCGGAGTCGTTGGACGAGCGCGAGAGGCTGTGCAGCGTCAGGCGATCGCCATCCGTCATCGCCTCGCCGAGCGAGGTCGACGTCTCGACGAGCCCGTCGAAGTCCGGGCTCATCGCGAGGGGGCCTGTCGGCACGAGCGCGATCGCGTCGAGCAGCATGGTCGTCGCTGCATCCGTCCACGGGTCGCTCGTCGACTCCGCAGCGTCCACGGTCACGTCGATGCCGGAATCGGTCTTGGAGAACGCGTCGCGGATCGTCGCGGCCGCGGTCTCGATCGCCGCGCGCAAATCCGCCTCCCTCGCCCCGTCGACCGACACGACCGCCGCCGCGTCGCGCGGGATCGCGTTCCGACTCTTCCCTCCGTCGAGCGAGACGAGGCGGAACGGCACAGTCGCGTGCGCCTCGCGCAGCGCACGCCCGAGCACCTTGATCGCGTTCGACCGGCCGTACTCGATGTTCATCCCCGAGTGGCCGCCGAGGCCGCCGCTCACCGTCACGGCCAGCGCGACCGCGTCCGCGACCGGGGCGTCACGCGACGCCTCGACCCGGACCCAGGTGTCGGTGCTGCCCGCGCACCCGACGGTCAGCTTCCCGTCCTCCTCGCTGTCGAGGTTGACGAGGACGCGGCCCTCGACGAGCGACCCGTCGAACGCGTTCGCGCCCTCGAGGCCGACCTCCTCGGCGACGGTCATCAGGAGCTCGAGCGGCCCGTGCGGCAGGGAGGCGTCCTCGGCGAGCGCCATCATCGCGGCGATCGCGACGCCGTCGTCGGCGCCGAGCGTCGTGCCGTCCGCCTTCAGCCAGTCGCCGTCGCGCACGAGGGCGATCCGCCCCTCGGTCGGGTCGTAGGGGCTCGACGGCTC
>Ga0207691_10003925_pt1 | contig 14448 bp, 14 predicted proteins | sample KBSM13metaG_FD_184327 | JGI IMG/M metagenome (GOLD analysis project Ga0207691, IMG submission 184327) | Miscanthus rhizosphere microbial communities from Kellogg Biological Station, Michigan, USA - KBS M1-3 metaG (SPAdes) (version 2) | ecosystem: Host-associated > Plants > Roots > Rhizosphere >... | reverse complement strand
GGTACAGTCCTCATCTTGTTCATCAGTTTTTTCCAGGTGATTCAGTCCCGGGCCCAACAAACAGATACGGTTGATGGCAGGGTGATCACACTTACTGAAGTTATCGTTCGCAGCAAAACCGACATCAGGGGTTTTATGGAAAGAGTTAAGGCCGATACCAGTTTTTACAAGGCCTTCCGTAATCTTCGCGTGCTGGAATTCACTTCGCTGAACGATATCCGGATGTTCAATAAAAAACGGGAGGAGAAAGCAAGTCTCGACAGCAAGACGATCCAATTCGTTAATAACGGTTGCCGGTACACGAAAACAATAAATGAGAAGACGACTGGTGATTTCTATGACAAGAAAGGCCATTTCAATTATTATACGGCTGAACTATATTCAGGGCTGATGTTTGCATATGATACTGTATGCGGTGAAACCAATATTGTGAAAGGCGCGGAGAGGAGCGTAAAAGCAAAAAAAGGAATTGAGAAAAACAAAGAGCAGTTGAAAATGCTTTTTTTTAATCCGGGTGCAAAAATTCCTGGTATTCCGTTTATGGGAAACAAAGCTGCATTGTTTGACGATGACATGTCAAAATGGTATAACTATTCAATCGATCTCCAGGAGAAAAAAGGTGTTACTTATTATGTGTTCACAGTCAGGAGAAAATCAAATGAAGAAGGAGGGGACCCTGACAAAGTGGTGATCGATGAAATGGTGACATGGTTCAACTATAATAATTTTGAAGTGGAGTCCAGGAATTATTCATTGAGCTATGATGCCGGAGTTTACCGGTTTGATGTGCAGATGCAGGTTGAATTATCCCGGTTTGAAAATTATCTTGTCCCTGTGTTGATTCGTTATAACGGATATTGGAATGTGATCGGAAAGAAACGCGAGAACGGTGTATTCACCGCCACTTTATTCGATTTTGGAAAGGGAAAAATTAACTGATATATTTTCTCCATTTCTCAATAACGGCCTGCATATCTGCGGGGATCTCACTGGTAAATAAAACATCCTGGCGCGTGCGCGGATGAACAAAACCAAGAGTCTGGGCATGAAGCGCATGTCGAGGACAAATCTCAAAACAATTCTCCACGAACTGTTTGTACTTCGTAAAAATGGTTCCCTTCACGATCCTGTCGCCACCATAAGTTTCGTCATTGAAAAGTGGATGTCCTATATGTTGCATGTGAGCTCTTATCTGGTGGGTTCGGCCTGTTTCCAACCTACATTCAACCAATGTAACATAGCGGAATCTTTCAATCACTTTATAATGTGTAATGGCGTCTTTCCCATGTTCTCCATCGGGATAAACATCCATGATCTTACGAAAACGTTGATGCCTTCCCACATGACCGCTGATCGTTCCTTCTTCTTCATCAAAATTACCCCATACCAATGCTATATATTTTCTTTCAACGGTATGATCAAAAAACTGGTTGGCCAGGTCAACGGCAGCTTTATCTGTTTTGGCAAGTAAAAGAAGTCCGCTGGTATTTTTGTCAATGCGATGCACCAGTCCGAACCTTGGCAATATGCTTTCACTGATATCGGGTCTTTGTTGTTGTAAATGCCAGGCTACTCCATTTACCAGTGTGCCTCTGTAGTTTCCTGCGCCCGGATGAACAACCAATCCTACGGGCTTGTTGATCACCAAAACGTCATCATCTTCATAGCGGATGTCCAGATCCATTTTTTCAGGAACGATCTCAAATGTTTCGGGAGTGGTTTCTGAATAAACAATAATGATATCTCCCGGCCTGATCTTATAGTTTGATTTGATGGCTTTACCATTGACCATCACGTGTCCAAATTCAATCGCGCGCTGAACCTTGCTCCTGGTTGCATGTGTGATCCTTGCCTGCAGGAATTTATCTATACGCAAAGGTTCCTGACCCTTATCCACTGTAATGGATAAACGCTCATAAAGTTCCTCTGCGCCCTCATCTTCATTGATCAGTTCCGCTTCATCATCCTTTTGCATGGCGCAAATGTAGGATATAGACATATTAGGGAATAGGATTAATTTTGCAGGAATGAGGATAGCGTATCGGAACCTGGGATTGATAGATTATAAGTCTGCGTGGGACCTGCAGGAAAAACTCCTGTTGGAAAATGTTTCTATTAAGATGGAGGCCCGGCGTGAAGACAGGAATTTCCCCGCGGATAGTATTACCACCACACATCATTTGTTATTTTGCGAACATCCTGCAGTGTATACACTGGGGAAAAGCGGAAATATTTCCAATGTCCTGATAAATGAAGAAGAAAGAGAACAAAAAGGCATTGAATTTTTTAATACGAACCGGGGTGGCGATATAACTTTTCACGGTCCAGGCCAGGTTGTTGGTTATCCGATTTTGGACCTTGAAAAATATTATACAGATATAGGACGATACCTGAGAAACCTGGAAGAAGTAGTTATAAGGGTAATGGCTGAATATGGATTGAAAGGAGAAAGAAGTGTGGGAGAAACAGGTGTTTGGCTGGATGTTGGTCAAATGGGAAAAGAGAGGAAGATCTGTGCGATGGGAGTGAGGTGCAGTCGTTGGATCACGATGCATGGATTTGCGTTTAATGTCAATACTGATCTTGGATATTTTAATCATATCATACCCTGCGGCATAAATAATAAAGCAGTGACTTCGTTGGAAAAAGAATTAGGAACTAAAGTTTCGATGGATGAAGCCAGAGAAAAATTAAAACGAAATTTTGAATTCGTATTTACCTGTATGCTTGAAGATGATTAATTGTCTTTAGGTATCTGGAATTTATGTTTCTCTTTTAGCACACCGTTTTCATACAATTCAAACCTGTACCATCCGGCTTTGAAGAAATTGGTTTTGTCGAGGATCAACTGACTTTCTTTCACTTTATTCATTGTAAACAATGGTGTGCCGTCGTCCTTGAAAAATTTGATGGTATAGGAGTTTGTTTTGTCTTCCGGCAAAACAATCATTACGTGCCCCTGTTCATTAGTGTGTACAAATGCTGAAGGCACAAATATATCTTTCAGTGGTGAAGCAATGAGTTTTGAACTATCATCACTGTATTTTCCATTCGAAAATTTTATTTTTCCATTGGAATTTTGAGCCATTTGATATGGGTTCGAAGGGATGGCGGCAGCAACGGTTCTGGAAGAATCAACAACCGGTTGTTGCGCAGTTGTGAAAAAATATTTTCCTCCTTCTAACTGGACAAAAATTTTATAAAACTGAGTTGTATTCGGTGCTTTATGGTCCAGGAATCCATTGGTTACTGCCTTGGGATCTGGTAAAGAAAGAATGGTTTTAAATCCTTTTAGGGAATCCGTTGATCGCTGGATGTTCATGATCACGGCATTGGGAAACGGGTTTACCCAGCTGAGGATTACTTTCCCAAACCTGTTTTTAACGGTAAATTTTGGCAGGGTATCCTGGGAAAAAGCAGGAAGAATTCCAGCCAACAGGATGAATATAAAACAGAGCTTTTTCAGCATATTAGGGTAACGCATCAGGGATATAGTTATTACCGGGCTGCAAATATAACGGCAATGAAGGGTTAATAAACAAGGGTTCCTTTTTTTAAGGATTTATTACCCTGAAGTCCTCCACTATGGATGGCAAGGATCCTGCTTCCGGCTGGGAAATAGTCCGATTCAAGTAGTCTCCGGATGCCAAACATTAGTTTTCCCGTGTAAACGAAATCCGTAGGTATAGAATGATGGGAATAAAATTCATTCATGAATGAAATCAATTCCTCATTTATTTTGGCATATCCTCCGAAATGAAAATCAAAATGAATAGAAAATGGGACCTTTTCATGCATCTGGAGTCTTTCTACAGAACGGGTCAGTTCATCATCCTGCAGAGCCGCGATGCCAACAAATTCAGGAAGGTCTTTATCATATGCCTGTATTAGTCCGGCCAGCATTGTACCAGTCCCGCAGGCACAGCATATATGCGTATATTTTTCCTTATTGGTATAGTTCAGCATTTCTGCTGCGCCTTTGGCGCCGGGAAAGCCATATCCACCTTGTGGAATAAAGTATTCGGTACCATTTTCATCTGTAGTTCCCGACCGCATTCGAAAATCATTTCTGGACAAAAATTCCAGTTGCATTCCCTGTTCTTTGGCTTCGGTCAGGGTATCCGACCATTTTGCCGGTGACTCACCGCGGATATATCCTATGGAATCTAACCCGCAAAACTTTGAAGCAAATGCTGACGCTACGATGTGGTTCGACCAGGCACCTCCGAATGTGGCGATGCGGGTATGTTTTTTTTGTATAGCATCCTGCAGGTAATATTTGAGTTTGAAGAATTTATTTCCAGAACAGATGGGATGGATAAGATCCGTCCGCAGTATATCCCAGCTGATATTTTTCGAAGACAGATATGAATCATTAATGTTATGTGTAACAATATGTTCTTCTGCAAGTCGTTCAAACCATTGCAACCTTTCGTTAAGAGGATTTGATTGCATGTTATTTACTTAATTTTGTGCTCCAAAGTTGAAAAAACGAATTAAATGAAACCAACCCTTTGTATCCTCGCAGCAGGTATGGCATCCCGCTATGGTGGAATGAAACAGATTGAATCTTTTGGACCCGCCGGTGAAACCATCATGGATTATTCTATTTATGATGCCATCAGGGCAGGATTTGGAAAGGTCGTATTTATTATCAGAAAAGAATTCGCCGATAATTTCAAAGCCATTTTTGAACCCCGGTTGAACGGCCGGATCGCAACTGACTATGTTTACCAGGAATTGGAAGCATTTACAGGAAAACGTGATATTCCGGCTGATCGCACAAAACCCTGGGGCACGGCACATGCTGTACTTTGCGCAAAGGATGCGATCAATGAACCTTTTGCAGTGATCAATGCCGATGATTTTTATGGTCGGGATGCATTTGAAAAAGCAGCAAGTTTTCTTACGGGTGAATGTAATGATCAAACCTGGTCCATTATCGGTTATGAATTGACCAGGACTTTGTCGGATCACGGAACCGTAAACAGGGGCGTTTGCCAGGTAGATGAAAAAGGAAACCTTACCGGTATTACAGAAAGATTGAACATCAGTATGCAGGATGGAAAGATCATTTGTGAAGATGGATTGGAACCCAAAGAATTGTCGAAAGACACAAAGGTTTCGATGAATTTCTGGTGCTTTTCTCCGGCAGTATTTCCTTATACCGAAGGATTATTCAATACATTCCTGGATGAACAGATCAGCATTCCTAAATCAGAATTCTTCATTCCTATTGTGGCCGATGAATACATCAGGAAGAAAGCAGGTATAATTGAAATTATTCCTACAACATCACTTTGGTTTGGAGTCACGTATAAACAAGATGCTCCGATAGTGAAAGCCAGTATCGATGCTTTGGTTGATGATGGTGAATATCCGTCAGGCTTATGGAATGATTATTAAAAGTTTGCTTTGTATTATCCTAAACTATGGTCATAAAAAAAGGAGAACGATTGTTCTCCTTTTTTTTTATAGATGAGTCAGAAATTACTTCATGACAACTTTAACCATGTAAATACATTCTTCGATCTTTTTCACTTGTTGAGTCCTTTCCATTCCGCGGATACTGGAGCTGGTCGACATTTTAATATTCTGAATTGAATCCAGTCTTTTTAATTCATCGATCGTCCTGAAAATATGTTGTGATTTAACCGCGAATACCACTCCCTCAGCTGTTCTCTGACGTGCATTCAACATGCCGATCACTTCGCCGTTTTTGTTGAGGACCGGTCCACCAGAGTTACCAGGGTTAGCAGAAATAGTGATCTGGCTGCTCATGGTATCTCCCTTAAAGCCGGTCATGGCGCTAAGATAGCCTTCACCATACACGATCTCATCTTTAGGATAACCCAGTGTAAAAATGGGTTCTGCCAGTTCAGATGCAGATTTGCGAATTCCGTAAGGAAGGTTGATCAGGGGTTTAAAATCCTGGTCATTTATTTTGAGGATGGCAAGGTCACGTTTTACGTCATTATAAATGATCTCAGCCCTGAAATCCTGTCCTTTATTGTTTTGAACAAATACCTGTGAGGCATCGCTAACCACGTGAGAACTGGTGAGCAGGTATCCTTTACCGTCAATAAGGAAACTGGTTCCACCAAAAGAAATGGGAGTACCGGGTTCAATTTTTTTCTTCACATCATTCAACACATTGGCCTGACTTTTAGTACTTACTTCCAGGTTGTTGACTTTCTTTTTTAATTCTTCGATATCAGAAATGGGTGCTTTGGGTGAGAACATCATTACGAGTCCGCTGATCAACAGGGCGGTAAGTCCGGCAATGGAGGCAGCTACGGCAATTACTTTGCGGTAACGATCCCACATGTGGACCAGCATTCCTTTTTCTTTGGGCTTAACGTCGCCAATTTCACCAGTTTCCTTCAGGGAATGGTGAACATCATACATATTTGCCTTAAAGCGTTTAAGGTCTCCGTAACGTTCTATTTCTTCTACAAAGAGGTGATGTTCAACAACGAACTGGTCAATTTCGGGATTTGTTTTGCGCAATTCCTCGAACATGGCGATTTCCTGTTCGTCCATCTCTCCCCGTAGGTAGCGTTCTGCTGCGTCAATCAATGCGATCTGGTCCATCTAGTTACCGTTTTTATACTGAGCAAAGAATAGTTTCTTTAGTCTCATCAAACATTTATACTTCTGATTCTTAGCGTTGTCTGCGTTTGTATATCCAAAAAACGAGGCGATCTCCTGCATATTTTTATGATGTACATAAAAAGCTTCTAAAAGACTCTTACAGGGCTCCCCAATTTTCCCCATCGCTCCCCTCATGATACTGTACTGACGGTCCATTTTTTCGTGTACGGACAAATCTTCTTCCACGGATACCATTTCACTAAAATTGTCAACAGGTGTTTCAAACCTTTTATTATACTGTAACCGCTTTAGCCAAAGGCGCCTGGAAACGGAATAAACATAGGTCTTGATCTGGCAGTTCAGCTCAAAGCTGTCGGATTTAGCTTTCTGGTACAAAATGATGAGCGCTTCCTGGAAAATATCCCTCGCGTCGTCTTCTGTGCCATTATTATTGATAACCAACTGCTGCACAAGGTTATAATTATCCTTATATATGGTCTCAACGGCCTCTTTATCGTTGTTTGCCAGTCCTTTTAGTAATACCGATTCTTGTAGATAATTGCTCACTGGCCTGTATTAATACTTTTTTGTGGATTTTGTAACCCAAATTAAGTGTCAAAAGAACGAAAAAAAACTTAATCGGGGCAGGGTTACCTTTTATACCCACCTGGTATTAATGTCTATACATTAACAAACTATCAAATTCAAACGAATGAAAAAGTTTTTTGCAATCATGGCTATCGCTGCTCTCGCTTCTTGCGGAGGTTCTGAAACAACTGAGACTACTGCTGACACTACAACTGTTGTTGCTCCTGACACAACTCCAGTAGTTGTTGACACAACTGCAACTGTAGACACTACGAAAGCAGCAGCCGATACAACTAAGAAGTAAGCTTTTTTTTTATATGGCAAGCAATCGTTGAGGCCGTTCCGTTTCTACGGAATGGCTTATTTTTTTAGCCCCGTCTGTGACGGGGCTAAAAAATAATGTGGTAATTTGATAATGTGGGAATGTGGTAGTAAAATCAGCAAATTGGATAATTTCCTGATTTGAATGTCTGCTCCGATACATTTTACACATGGATCGAGTATCCCAGACATTTTACAAGGAGTCGAATATCTAATAGAAACGATCCGTATACATATTCTAAATTGAGAGCGACTATTCCACAACATTATAAATGTTGACCGGCAGGATCTTATTCTTCATGGACACTTCGCCGAGTGCCTCACAGACAAAAGACTCTTTTACCTTATTATAGCAGACTTCATTAATAATGATCTGGTCTGGCTTAGCGGCACTTTGCAATCTTTGTGCGGTATTCACTACATCACCAATTACAGTATAATCCAACCTTCTCAAACTAGCTGATCCGATGTTTCCTGAGATCAGCTCACCGGAATTGATTCCTATAGAAACCTTGGGATGAAAATGTAATGTATTATCATCTCCTCTTAATCCGTCAATTTGCTTGCGGATGTTCAATGCAGTTTCAATACATCTATCAAGATGATATTCTCCACGGAACACAGCCATTATAGCATCGCCCATAAATTTGTCGACATGTCCTTTCTGTGAAATAATTTCCTTTACCATCATGTCGAAGTATCGATTCAGTAGTGTTACAACTTCATTTACAGGTTGTGTCTCAGAGATCGAGGTAAATCCGCAAATATCAATAAACATGACAGATGCTTCAATGTTTTCATTGACCGTGACACTGTTTTCAAAATCAGTTGAATTCATATACTGAAGAACGGATTCATCCACATACATCCGAAGAATATTATTTTCTTTTATAGCCTTGAAGGTTTCCCTGATTTGCCTGACGTGCTCCAGGGTTTTGTCCATCGTCACTTCCAGGTCAACAAAATCAACCGGCTTGCAAAGAAAATCATATGCTCCACGATTCATTGCAGAGCGAATATTTTCCATGTCACCATATGCAGAAATAATAACAGACTTGATCAAAGGACTGGCTTCATGTAATTTGGTGAGAAGTGTGAGACCATCCATTTCCGGCATATTGATATCACTAAGTACTATATCAATATCCGGGTGTTCCTCAATTCTTTCCAGCGCCTGCTTACCGTTCATAGCAAATACGAATTCATACCGTTGCTCACGGATTTGTTTCCTGAACTTCTGTTTGATCAGGAATTCCAGATCGGTTTCATCGTCAGCTACGAGAATTTTTGCCATTAGTTCAATTTAAGTTTTTCCTTCAAAACTGAAAAATCCAGGGGCTTGGTTAAGAAATCATCTGCACCCAACTCCATAGATTTATTATAATTCTCGGCATCACCATAAGCAGTGATCATCATTACCACAGGTGGCGGATTTTCGTATTTCTGCTTTATATGTTTCAGCAGTTCGAGACCGCTCATACCCGGCATGTTTATGTCAGATAAAATTAAAACGGCTTCGTGATGATGAAGATTAAGATAAGTGAGTGCTTCTTCGCCTGAAAAAGCGAATGCCAGGATAATTTGGCCACTCCGGATTTCTTTACGAAACCTTTGTTCAAAAAGCATCTGAATATCACGTTCATCATCAACTACCAGTATCTTCATAATTATTGTTTAGGGTGTAAAAAACCGATGTTAAATATATTATAATCCGCTTAGATTCTGCTTGTTTAGTTTCCACATTCATAGTAATCAGATGGACCTCACTCTTCCATCGGTATCCTGATAATAAATTCCGTGCCTTCCCCCTCTTTACTCTGGCAAATGATATTGCCTTCATGGAGCTTGGTAATGATGTCATAGCTCAATGATAGGCCCAGTCCAGTGCCCAATCCCGTAGGTTTGGTGGTAAAAAATGGCTGAAATATCTTGTCCCTGATAGCCTCCGGAATACCCGTCCCATTGTCTCTTATCCTTATCTCCGCATATTTGCCGGTACGTTTAACCGTTAGTGTTACTTCGGGCTCATAACCCGGAATATTCAGTTTCTTTTTTTCTGATACTGCATAAAAAGCATTGTTGAAAAAATTCAATAATGCCCTTCCCAGGTCCTGTGGGACCAGAGCAATATGTTCCATTTTCTCTTCCAGGTGGGTGGTGATCTTTGCGTTGAAAAGTTTATCCTTTGCCCTTAGACCATGATAACTCAGCCTTAGATATTCTTCTGCGAGTGCAACAAGGTCAGTAGTTTCTTTCTGTCCGTTATTTGCCCGGCTATGTTGCAACATTCCTTTTACAATAGAATCTGCACGTTTCCCGTGTTGTGTGATTTTTTCCTGGTTCTGGATTATACTATTGGCAAGTTGCTGAAGCGCCAATTTAGTATTTTCATCACCAACAACTTTTCCAAGTTCTTCTTTAAGTTCTGTCGCCAGCTCAATATTCACATCTGAAAAATTGTTCACAAAATTCAGGGGGTTCTGGATCTCATGTGCTATCCCTGCCGTTAGTTCTCCAAGTGAAGCCATTTTTTCCGCATGTATCAATTGTGTTTGTGCAGATTTCAGATCCACAACTGCCTGTTCTAATTCTTCTTTCTGCCGGGTGATTTCAGCAGTCCTTTCTGCTACTAATATTTCTAGTTCTGCTTTCTTTTCTTCGATAATTATTCTTTCACGCTCTTCCTGTTCCCTTCTTATGTTTTCTTTTTCAAGTGCTTTTTTCTGTTTGTTGGCAATAAAAAGCATGGCCACCATCCAAATGATCGCAAAGATCTGTGCTGTGTCGATAAATCCTTCTAATGCATCTTTCCATGATTTAGGTCCGATCTCAACTACCGCTTCCGTTATTCCCAATATGATCAGGGGCAGGAACGCATTCATGTAGCTCCTGTAACGTTTAAACTCATCTTTTTGATAAACTATTACAGTAATTACAAGTATTGAAATATGGAATAACCATTTTACAATATCGTCCTGCCGTGTAGCCTCACCGATACCAAAAACTATCCAAACACCAAATAAACTCCAGAACAGAAACTTCCGCCATGCCGGGTAAATCTTTTGTTTTACCAGGACATTACGCACCTGTAAAATGAGAACGAATAGAATTACTGTTTCTAACCCCATAATGTCTTCAATGATGTAATATTTACCCTCACGAATATAGTGATCAAATCATTGATCTTTCATGCCCTGGATGACAATATTGCCGGTTCCACTTTTATTGCAGGGATAACCAAATGCCCTTGCGAGCAATTTTGGATTGTTGATGGTTTCATAGAACTCATCGAGATAGTCCAGGGTCGACTTTATATATTTTGGTTCCAATAATGGATTGCCTTCATATAATTTATACACTGCAGACTTTATTTCATTGAAATGATCAATAGAGGGTTGATACAGTTTCATATCTGTAATGCAAAACCCCCTGTAACGCCTTAGCCTCACTGAATTTAACTCCAGTTCCGCTGCAGGTTTGGCATAGGGAACATTGACTATACCCGCATGGTCAAAATCATACGGTACCGGATGAGGTACGGAACTACTGTCAGCAGCAATGAGTTTTATATTCTGAAGGTATTGTATGGACCAGTCAGTGTTAGCAATCAGATACTGGAAAACGGTCAGGTCCAGGAAAGTCTTTCGTTCCATTTGCTGAGGCAGCATTTTTTTCTCTACTGAAATACTCTTATTTCGTTTAGCCATCTGGGTTTCCTCTTCTAAAAGGATACCGTAGATTCCTGTTGTCCTTTTCTTTGTCTGGTCATCTTCCAGTGTCAGCTTTACTAACCTTGCCCTAAAACTTTCCGGAGTTACAAGATTATAGATTTTATAGGCCAGCCATTCCCTCAGAACATATTCATCACCACTGCAGGGCATTACCAGTTTGGTGCGTTGCTGGTCTTTGAAAATAGTGGATTGAAGTTTTTCATCATTTTTAAAACTCAGGAGGAGGGGAGGAAAATCACATACACCCTTCTGTTTTCGGAAATGACCCCTGGTTTTTACCTCTATCTGTAGAGTTTGCTGACTGGAATCAGCATTCTTAAATATCAACGCAATCGGATAATTTTTCGGATCATCAGACCTGTCCTGCATCATATCTTTCAAATTACCACGAAGGGTAATTTCCAAAATAGATGTATCATCAAAAAGTCCATTGCCGGATTGTGCATTTACAATGGTGCTGGTAAATATTATTACCACAATGATGAAAAAATTCAATAGGTGCTTCATCAGTTGTTAACAAGGTAATTCAATGATAAATATCGTGAATTCTTCCAATTCGCTTTCCAGTTTTAACGACCCGCTATGACCCTTGGTGACGATATCATAGCTGAGTGAAAGCCCCAGTCCTGTTCCTTCCCCGGTCGGTTTGGTAGTAAAAAATGGCTGGAATATTTTATCCCTGATATCAGGTGGAATGCCCATGCCATTGTCTTTAATAGTGATCAGGACAGAATTTGCTTTTAAGGCTGTCGTAACTGAGATAGTTGGTTCGTAACCCGGTATGCCGGATTTCTGTTTTTCATTCACCGAATAAAAGGCGTTGTTCAGGATGTTCAATAACACTCTTCCTATTTCCTGGGGTTCAATATTGATTTTTGTGATCCGGGGATCATAGTGAAGATCGAGTGCGGCATTAAAACTTTTATCCCTTGCACGCATACCATGAAAAGAAAGCCTTACATATTCATCGGTTAGTTTATTTATCTCCGTAGGTTCTTTCCTGCCGGTTCCGCTTCGGGAATGCTGAAGCATATTTTTTACAATGGCATCAGCCCTTTTTCCATGGTAGTTGATCTTTTTTTCGTTTTCGATCAGTTGTTCAGCAAGTTTTTCAATCTCCTTGTAATCCTGGTTTTTTGCTGCATTTTTAATATCATCGAGCAACTCTCCATTCAGGTCAGAAAAATTGTTGACGAAATTCAAGGGGTTCTGGATCTCATGTGCAACACCTGCAGTGAGCTCTCCCAATGAAGCCATTTTTTCGCTCTGTAAAAGTTGTTTTTGTGTGATGGTAAGTTTATCCAGTGTTTCCTGAATTTCCTGTTTTTGGGTATTCAGCAAATAATTTGCTTTTTGCTTTTGTTTATTGTTGCGTAATAATATTCCTGCTACAATCAATAGAAAAGCCAGAAGTGAGAACAGACCCAGGAATTTTGTCCTGTTTTTAAATTTTTCCTGGGATGCTAATATTTCCTGTTGGTATTGCTGCTCACGAAGCGTGAGTAACTGAAGTTGTTGGAATTTAGTTTGTCCAAATACGCTGTCTTTCAATGCTATCGCATTTTCCTGGTAACGAATAGTACTGTCCGGCATTTTAAAATGCTGGAATAATTTTGCCAGTAAAGTACTGGTTTTGAGTTGAGTTAATTTTTGGGATGAATAAACTGAACTGTTAAAAGCTTTGCGGGCATTGACCAGGCTTGAATCGAATTTATTCAGGTCGAAATAAGCTGTCGCCATGGTATAATAAACTATCGGCGGATTTACTTTGTCGTTACTCTGATAAGCTGCATTTAAAGCATCCTGGCAATACTGAAATGTTTCAGAATATTTTCCCAGCCTTGACTTTACGATTCCCATCCGTGTAGAGACTAAAGCTTTTAAATGTCCATGATCAATGGTTGCAGCTTTTTGCAATGCAAGATTTTGATAATAAAGAGCTGAGTCAATCATATTCATTCCCTCATAGGTGTTTCCTATATTAGAATCGTTAAAACTTGACATGATTGAGATATCAGGAATATTGCGGTCCAGGTAGGGTTGTGTTGTTTTACCTTTTGCAAGAATGCTATCCATTATTTGTTTACTCAATAACAAATTATCCAGTGCGATTTTGTAATCATTAAATTCGGTATAGATGAAGCCGATCATACCAAGAGCCACCGCTTCATTGTATTTATCTTTAAGTAGGCGGCAAAGCTTAAGTGCCTTGTATTGCATTTCGAGGGCATGTGGAAAATCACCCAGGGTACGTAAAGCTTCACCCGCCATGCCCAGTGCCTTAATTTCACGATCGGGTAAACCTGCTTTTTGCGACAATTCGATTGCTCTACGTGCATAAATTAAAGTGGATTCAGGCTTGTTGAAATAATATCCGTCAGCTGTAACAAGTAGCTTGTCAATTTTGGTACTGTCAGCTTCCGCCAGACCGGTTGTGTTTTCTGTGTTGGTTTCTTGCCCATATACAGGAAGTAATAAGCCCCGGAATATTTCCAGGGCTAACATTATTACTATTACTGTCGGTTTAATCATAAATTATGTCAAACTGTTTTATTATTTAGCAGGAGGTGCAGGTGGTGCACTTGCGGGTGGCAGAGGTTGAGGTACTAAATTCTTTATGGGTTTTAATGATTGTATAAAAGCGAAAATTGCTTTAAGTTCATCATCTGTATAATGTTTTACCGGCATCATTGCCATAGGAGGCAAAAGTGGACGAGCGCCTGTCATACCATGTAATACATAATTGCGGGTAGCATTGATGAATCGATCTTCTGTCCATCCTTTAGTACCTGTCTCATCAGGTGTGAGATTAGCAGCAAAAGATACACCCCATGGGCCTATCCACGAGGTAAAATCTGCAGTAACAATATAGCCTTTGCTTTCCATTTTCTTACGGTCAACATCGGGTACAGGTATATTGCCATAATGCCCTGAAAGTTCCCTGGAGGTATCTTCCGTCGGTCCTTGTGGTGTCATGATTTTTGGTGTGTGACAATCTCTACAGCCACCAACAGTGACCAGGTGATGACCATGTTCTACCTGGCTGGCATAGCCACCGAAATCTGGTTTTGTTTCAAATGCAGCAGTTGTATCAGCCGCGGCTGATTCTGACTGAGTTCCGGAACAACCACTAATGTACATAGCAGACAGTAAAAGACCGGCGCCAATGAACAGAAAGGACTTTTTCATAATTGATGAGGGTTTATCGTTATAA
>Ga0207691_10003922_pt1 | contig 14456 bp, 12 predicted proteins | sample KBSM13metaG_FD_184327 | JGI IMG/M metagenome (GOLD analysis project Ga0207691, IMG submission 184327) | Miscanthus rhizosphere microbial communities from Kellogg Biological Station, Michigan, USA - KBS M1-3 metaG (SPAdes) (version 2) | ecosystem: Host-associated > Plants > Roots > Rhizosphere >... | reverse complement strand
CAAATTGATCGTGCTCAATTGCGACATTCGTCCAGCTGGGTAAATTTGCGAGATGTGTGGCCAGCTTTCCCATGGGAAAAGACTTTTCATGTGGGGTCCATGCAAACTTATCGTCAGGCACTCGCTCAAGCGTCTTTCTCGTATTCGCCATCTCGTGATCAAACTCAGCCAGCATTGATTGACCTATTGCCATAGATTCCTCCGTGAAGGGTTTTGAAATTGTTTGTTGGATCAGGCTAGTGAAAAGATTTTCGGTTGTCTATTCGAACCATCGATCGGTAGTGTCCCAATCTGAATTTGGGGCCTTCGTAATGGTAGGTGAAAGAGCGATCCACTAAATCACACGAAACAACACGAAAACCTAATATCACTAAGAAGTCCTTTTGGTGTTGTTTCGTGTGATTTAGTGGATCGTCTCTTGATTTTCCACCGCAACAACTATGTTTAGGACACTATCATAGGGCCTTTCGACTTTGCTTGATCTACCTTTGCGAACTGCTCCTTGTCGGACCCAACTGCTTTAACAGTTCCTTAACCGCCGCATCCAGTTGCGAGTCCTTTCCCGTCAAAGTTTCCCCAATAGGACGCGTGACTTCCAGGTCCACCGGACGAGGATTGCGCTCCATGTCCGCTCCGTCGTTACCCGTGATCTTCATGCGTGGTAGGCGAAAGTTCGTACCGTCAATCAAAGCCTCGTTCCAGGTGTAGATGATCCAGCCAGCGGTTGGTTCACCTACTACCTTACCCAGCTTCAACGTTCGATAGCCTTCAGTAAAATCTTCAGCATCAGATAGTGAATGCTGATTGGTCACGAGAATAGTCGGGCGATCCAATGACCTTTGGCCCAGGACCGTTCGAGCCGGTGCTCCACTTTGTCCTCGCAGCGTCATCGTCAGGTACCCGCGACGGGCCAGGACATCGATCGCATAGACATTTACGAAGCCACCGCTGTTGTTGCGAATGTCAATGACAACTCCGTCGCGTGCCTGGTTCTCCACATCGAGATCGACGTACAACTGCGCAAGTGATCCGGAGCCCATATCAAACATATGAACATAACCTAGTCGACCTCCACTCGCCTTCGACACATACTCACGATTTCGCTCGACCCAGCTTCGGTAAAGAAGCCCGCGTTCTGTGGCGCCACTCACTGGACGTACGGCCACGTCACGTTTGTTAGTACCGTCCTCTGTCGACGATACCGTAAGAGAAACTTTGCGTGCGGTCTTGTAACTTAATACTTCGTCAAGATTCGTAGTCCGATCAATAACCTTCCCATCCACCGCGAGGAGGTAGTCTCCAACGTTGATGTTTCCTGGAATAGCAGCCGGACCGAGTGGAACAACTTCAGTAATGCGCAACTTTCCGTTTGTCTCGTACTGACGGCGATCAAAACGCAATCCGAGTTTGCCGGTTGTGGCCGAGTTGGCGCTCGCAGGCGGCGTGGCGCCAAGATGCGATGCGTTCAGCTCACCAACCATCAGTTGCAGTAAACGTCGAACTTCATCTGCGGTACGAGCGCCTGCTACTAATGGTTCGTACTCCGCTCTAACCTGATCCCAGTTCGCACCGTGGTAGCTCGGATCGTAGAAGTTGTCGCGAAGGTAAGACCACGCCTGCCTGAATACCTCGAGTTTCTCCCGAGAGAAATCAACATCCATCTCCGCAGTGACTGCAAGCGAACGACTGCGTCCTTCAAGGTTCACAATCCCTATTCGGCCATTCTCGAGGAAGTAGAGTTCCTTACTGTCAGGCGTGAACTGAGCTCCGGACTTAAATCCTGGCGTCGAGGTCAATTGCTTAGCCACGGCGGGCTCACGTGAGAGTTCATCAAGTGAATAGAGGTAAAGGTTCGACTGATTAGCCGCACTCGCTACCATTGCCAACCATTTTCCGTCGGGACTTATCGTTTGATAATTTACGTCGATGCCTACGGGAAGCAGACTCAATCGCCGTCGAATATCCTCGAAAACAACCTGTACTGGCTTCGTTGGAGCTTTCTTATCATCAGGCTTGGCTGCCGGAGACGCTACGGGCGAAGCTTCGGGCTGCGGGGTTGCAGCTGGTCTTGGTTCTGGTCTTCCGGGAGTCACACTTCGCGGGGTCTCTTCCTTAAAGAGGTCGCGAAACTGATCTTCACGAAAACGCGGTGTTCGCGGGATTAAATCGATCCGCGCAACTTGAAAGCTTTCGGTGCGTTGTCCAGTATCGAAAAGGATAAACGTGCCATCGGGACTCCACGCCAGAGTGTTACTGAAAACATTCGATAGAAAACTTGCAGGCTTGTTATTGCCATTCTCGACTTGCACCAGATTGATATTCTTGAATTGACTCTCGCCTACCGGCACGTACGCAATCCATTTACTATCCGGCGACCAAACAAACGGGCGGTCAGCAACAATTGGCGGGCGCTCGAATGTGCCCGAAACAACAACTCTCTCCTTCTTGTCAGCCAGATCTGAAACGCAAAGCTCTTTGGCGCCACGCAGAAATGCCAACGACTTCCCATCCGGGGAAAAGTCGGGAGAGGAATCGTCTGCCGGGCCGCGCGTGAGTTGAGTTTCTACATTGGTACTGAAATCGTAGAGAAAGAGATGTGGAACTCCGTCACGATCGGAGACATAAGCTAGACGTCGACTATCCGGCGACCAGTCAATACCATATTCGGCACCCGAACTGATCGAAACACGAGTCGCATCGCCACCGTCAGTTGAAGAAGCGGCAAAGACCTCGCCTCGAACCACGAATGCCACCTTCTTACCATCAGGCGAGAGTTGCATTTCCGAGAGCTGGTCGGACAGACGCATGTGTTCAATTGAAGGACCAGCGGAAGCTCCACGTCGTTGAATCTGAACTTCGGTGCTCTTTCCTGTTTCAGTATCCAACTTCCAAATTTGAAAGTTATGCTCAAAAACAATCTCGCGCCCGTCGTAAGAAATGCTGGGCCACACAACACGTCCGTCTGTAAACGTAGAAACGCGACGCGCCCCAGGCTTTCCAGGCGACGTGCTCCAAATATTCTGAGCACCATTCTTATTGACTGTGTCTGAGCGGTCGGAGACGAAAAAGAGATTGCGACCATCAGCACTCCACATCGGCCACATCTCTTTAGCTACACCGGGCTCAGTCACTCGTTCATAGGTTCCATTGCCATTATCGAAAGACCGGAGCAGCCAGATCTCCGACTCGTCGATGTGACTGTGGCCTCGGCGCCACCATTGACCTGAAGCGATCCCTCGAGCACTGAAGGCCACGGTATTGCCATCGGGAGACGGTGCTGAGAAGAACTCGTTTGTGTAACGATCCGCGCTAAGTTGCATCGGCGTACCGCCCGATGCCCTCACGCGAAAGATGTCGTTCAACCCACCGATATCGCGGCTCGTAGACGAAAAATAGATCCAACGTCCATCCCGCGACCAACCGTCGAACTGGTCCGCACCATCGTCAAAAGTCAGTCGTTTAAGTTCCCCACTGCTCAAGGTCAATACGTAGATGTCACCATTTCCGGTGCGCGTGGAAATGAATGCCAGTTGGTTTCCATCAGGTGAGTAGAGTGGTCGCGCCTCGTTCGCTGAATTTGAAACTAAGAGCGACGCAGTTCCGCCAGTTGCGGGAACGGTCCAGATGTCGCCACCGGAAACAAAAGCAATCTCTTTGCGGTCTGGTGAAAGCGCAGGCTCTGTGAAGTAAGGCTGTGGCGCAACGGCTGGCGTGGGCTCATCCACGTTTCGATATCCGAAGACAACAGAATTGAGACTAACGACAACGCACAGCAAACCAATCAGGAATGAAGTCCGTTTCCTTTGAAGCACCATCTCAGGCCTCCAGCGAATCAAGAAGTTGTTCGAGCTTTAGAGCAGCAGAAGGTTGTGTCCGATATGTTTGAGAACCTCTTGCAAAACTCTCATTCTCCCCAAGCTTCAGCTTGGGGTGACAGTAGGCGTCCAATTTTGAAGAACCGTTTTAACGGTTTCCGAGGTTTGAACCAATCGAGCTACACCGCAAAGTTTTCATTGCGTCCGGATCATACACTCCAGGTAAACCGTTGAAACGGTTCCTGCGTATTGAGCGCCGCCATAACCCCAAGCTGAAGCTTGGGGAGAATGAGAGCGTTCCACTGACTCCCGCATACTGATCTGATAACGACTCCTGACTTTCGCAAGTGGCTCTTTTAGCTTGTCGCTGTCCAAATGTGCATGACGCATTGATGAGCGCGCCTGGTACAGATTGAGACGCCCAAGCCTCAATTCACGACAAGCTAAAGCTTATCGGACATTCAGCAACGCGAACGCGCGTACGGGAAATGTGCCAAACTTACGAACCTTCACGGGGACAGCGAAGAAGTTGAAACCACTGTCTGGAAGCTCCCGCAGACCACAAAGATGTTCGACAATCGGAATATTGTGGCGAAGAAGAATCGAATGCGCAGGGCGAGTACCTGTCTCGGTATTGTCGATGTTGTATGAATCAATTCCGACCAACGCTGCACCCGATTCAGCCAGTATCTGGGCCGTCGCTTCGCTAAGGTAGGGATGTTTCCCATTCCAGTAGTTGTCAGTTCGCCAGTGCAAGTCCCAGTCGGTTTGAAACAAGACCGCTTTGCCCTTAACGTCCAGTTCTCGAATTGCGCTCACTCCTATTTCACGTACTTCCCTGACAGTCTGCCTTACGACCAGACCATCAAGATTCGCCAGTGAATAAAGATCAAGAGCGGCGAGATCTGCGCCGTCTGGATAACGGTGAAACGGACTGTCGATATAAGTGCCGGTATTCGCCACCATTTCGAGCTTGCCAATGTGAAACTCCGTACCAGGCGCATAAACCTTTCTCGAGTCTTCGCGTGAGAGGTGATCGGTAATAACGGGACCGGGCAGCCCCTTGTAGGTGATCATGCCGTCGTCGATCGTGTGAGAAACGTCGATAAGTTGGAATTGGCCACTCATTCGGATATTTTTCTCTGGACCAGCACTTGAAAACTTGACGCCATGCCACCCGGTAAGATCATCTCTCGTGCGGCTGTAGTCAGACTGGATCGCGCGCCCTCGTTTACCGCCATGTTCAAACCACGCTCGAGTTCGTCCAGGACTCCGACGTTCATTAAAAACTTATCAAGCGGCGCAAACTCGTCAACTGCAAAACCCCGCTTCTCACCTTCAGCTTTGACGTGAGTCCAATTGACCGTACTCGTGATGTCGTATTCACCTGGCGCTGACAGCACATCGTCGACAAATTCGTGACGACTAAACGCCCTGAGCGTTCCTTCGCGTCGCACAGATGCGTTGTACAGAACATTCGCCTCAGCACCGTAATCGACGGATACCAGGTAACCGCTGACAAACCTCTCAGCTAACAGCTGAAGCCAGCCCTCAATTGACAAATTTACTTCTACTACCTGTCCGTCCAACAGCGTCGGCAGATTCGCATCACAATAACGCCGAACTTCTTCTGACGACAGGTCATCAGCTAGCCAAACAAACTGCCCGCTCGCGTTCAGACCAACGTAGAGTTCTTTGAGTTGACCCTCGATAGATTTGACACGGTGGACAGCAAAAGCATCAAGTAGTTCATTTGAAAAAACAATCCCTGATTGGATCACGGGAATGTCTGATGAATCGACAAAATGTACGTGACCATGAAATCCATTTAGTTCTTCGGCGGTGCTTTGCGTCGCATCGTCACTGGCTTCCACGACGACATAATGCAGGATGTCGAACACGGACCGAAAATCCTTTTGCAGTTTGCCGAGAACGCCGGCTGCAAACTTTCCATTGCCTGCACCCATTTCAACGATACTGAACTTTGCCGGCCGACCCATTCGCTCATATAAATTGACGAAGTAACGCGCAAAGGTTGCGGCGAATAGTTCGCTACGCTCAGGACTCGTACGGTAGTCGCCTTCTCTTCCCCAACGCTTCAGATCGGAACGATTGTAGTAGCCGAGGGTCGGATGATAGAGAGCCGCATTCATCCAATCATGAAAAGTAATCTTACCTTCGCGACTAATCCGTTCGGACAGTTCTTCCGCTAATGTTGACGACAACTCTGGGTCCCCTGTTTCGACAGTCCAAACACATGGAATTCTTTCGGAGGGTACGGATAAGAGTCTGACACTTACTGATTTCCCGTGCGGTCTTCTTTGTCGAGCAGGCGCGTGGTGTTTTCCGTCACACTGGGAGGATTCACAAGCTCAGCGGTGTTCGGCCTTCGCCAGCCCAATGCAGATTGCGCCGGTGGTGGTGGCAACGCTGCATTATGCGTCGGAGGTCCAAATTGCTGCGGCGATGAAATCGGTGGTGAGACATAAGGCCGGGTTCCAAACGTAACCCGTGGTGGAGCCCCTTCCTCAAACAGTGCGGCAAATAACATCCTGAGCGGTCCGCCGATAAAACAGATTATGGCGGCGAGTCCGGCCAGAATTTCCGGGAATGCGCCATTGAAGTAACCGGCAAAAAGACCCAGGATCGGAACAACAATCGCACCCAAAAGAAAAAGCATTCCGCCTTGCTTAACACCTCTCCTGCGGGCCGACTCTACCTTTGGTCCCTCAGGTTCGCGATACATGGGCATCATTCCACCACTGGCCAGCAACTGCATTACACCATCGAGGGGGAAACCACACCGCGAACAGAATCTTACGACGCCTGGGAGTTGCTGCTGACCGCATTGCGGGCAAAACATTGAGATTGTTCCTCACTAACAGGGGCTAATAGGGCTAGCTAGATAATAAACCCGCTAGCACTCACATCGGAAAGCATTTTAAGCGTTGCGGCTGCCTGACCACGATAATCAGCTGCTCGAACCAAAGTTTGCATTAATAACTCAAGAAGTCTACAGCTTTCGCCCGAGGGAAGCGCGATTAACTTGAAAAGAACATCATCGCTAGTCAGACTGGCGAACGCTCTAACTTTCGTAGCTTCAACTTCTAATAGGTATTCAAGAATATGACCAGGCGTTGAAAGAGCCTCTGGCAATGTCCACTCGAACGGGTCGTCCCAGAGATTCGTAGTGATGCCGCCAAACGTCTGTTCTACTACGCCTGCGCTTTTAAGAATGTTCTCGCCGACAGTTACAGAAGGTGGTTGCTTATAAAGCAGATCCGTGGGCACTGACTGCGTGAGAGAGCGCAGTCGATCAATTAGATACACGAACTCTCGATCGAGAAGCTCGACTACGACGCGTTGGCTGTTTGGCGCGCTTTGCATTCAGGGGGAGAACTGACATTGGGCGACCAGGGAATCGTTATCTTCCTCTAGTTCGACGATCGGTTTCTTCTACGACGGTGCCGTAACTCCTACCACCAAAACTAAAGCCGTTGTGAACATAACCCTTGGTTCCGACCTCGGTTCCACGCGAAGGAATCCCTCGACGTGTTGCAACCCAAATCCTTCCGGTCCCGTCGTCGATCTCGTAGGCACCATTTCCCAATACTCCATAGCTATCGGTTACCCGACCAACTATTCCGACCTCTTTACCTCTAAATCGACCCGGATCTGAATTGATCTTTGAGATGTTGGTCTGACTGGGACAGGCGGTCATCAAAAGCGTCCCACCAAGAACGACCGCAAGGGCAGCGATCTTTCTGATTGCTAGCATAGTGTCTCCTTAAATGTGTGGCGTTCATCGTGGGAGAGTTATAGGGATGACACTACGCGTTAACGCGATGCCTGCAAAAACGAGCACCAGCCGAACTTGCCACAGATTCGACAGATAAACACAAATCAAATAAGAACTCATTTCTGATCCGTGTTATCCGTGACTATCTGTGGCTAGCTCACTACTTTCCAAACCATCCAATTGGCCGGCCGGAAAGATCAACCCAAACGCTTTTCACCTGCGTGTACAGGTCCAAGGCGTGACGACCCATTTCACGCCCATAGCCGGACTGTTTGTAACCACCAAAAGGAGACGCTGCATTAAACATGTTGTAGGTATTGATCCAAATTACGCCCGCTTTGATCTCCTGGGCAAAACGATGGGCACGCGTGATGTCTTGCGTCCAAATGCCCGCCGATAGTCCGTAAATCGTATCGTTCGCTTGCTTGAGTAGATCGTCTTCGTCCTTGAAGCTAATCACCGATACAACGGGCCCAAATATTTCTTCCTGCGCTACGCGCATTTTGTTATTCACATCTGCGAAGATCGTTGGTCGGAAGAAGTAGCCTTTCTGAAACTTCTCATCCAGGTTTGGCGATGAGCCTCCACTTATAACCGACGCTCCCTCGTTCCTGGCAATGTCAACATAGCCTTTGATTCGATTCAGTTGTTCTTCCGAAACTTGCGGCCCCATCTGGGTTCCTTTGTCCATCGGATCACCAACCGCAATGCGTTCCGCCCGCTCCGACAACTTCGAAAGGAATTCGTCCTTCACTGTCTCTTCAACAAACAGACGTGAGCCCGCACAACAAACCTGGCCCTGGTTGTAGAAGATTCCCATCATGGCGCCTGCTACAGCCTGATCCATGTTTGAATCAGCAAAGACGATGTTCGGCGCCTTACCACCAAGTTCGAGCGATACCTTGGTCAGATTGTTAGCCGCAGCTTTAGCGATTAACTTGCCAACTTCTGTGGAACCAGTGAAAGCAACCTTGTCGATGCCTGGATGTGAGGCCAAGGCGGCACCGGCAGTTTCACCATAACCCGGCACAACATTAACGACGCCTTCAGGGAAACCAGCTTCCTGAATCAACTTCGCTAGTTCCATCGCACCAACCGGAGTTTGTTCTGCCGGCTTGAGCACAATGGTGTTTCCGGCGGCAAGCGCCGGTGCGAGTTTCCAGGCGGCCATCAACAATGGAAAATTCCACGGTATGATCTGACCGCAAACGCCGATTGGTTCTCTTAGCGTGTAGTTGAACATTTTTCCCGGGACGGGAATCGTTTCACCTTCGATCTTTGTGGCCCAACCAGCAAAGTATTCGAAGTTCTCTACAACTTGAGGTAGATCGACGTACATCGATTCCTTGATCGGTTTGCCGTTGTCGGCGGTCTCCAAAGCAGCAAGCTCTGTCGAATGTTCTTCAATTAGTTGGGAGAGTTTGTAGAGAAGACGTCCGCGGTCACGCGCACTTATCTTCGACCACTTTCCCTCGAAGGCTTTGCGAGCAGCGACGACAGCTTTGTCGATGTCGGCCTTGTCGGCCTCGGCAACTTCCGCGAGTGTTTCGCCGGTGGCTGGATTTGGTGTTGTGAAAGTCTTACCTGATTCAGCGTCGACCCATTGTCCGTCGATGAAGAGCTGATATTTCTGTGGAGTGTTGTTCTCAACTGGTTGTGCAGATGACATGTAGTGTTCCTTGTTATGAGCGGCTTTGCCGCCTTCCGTTCGGTAAGTCTTTGGCTTACCGATCAGCATCTTCCAAATATCAACGTGAGGCTCAGCCCCACGCCGGTCATAATTAGTCCCTATTCGGAAAGCCAAGAGGCATTCCGCAAAGGATGCGGCAAAAGCCGCCGATTCTTCCGCTCTAGAAATCCGTTGTTCCCGAAAGCAACTGCCGCAACACGTACGGCAGAATGCCGCCGTGCTTGTAATAGTCAACTTCGATCGGTGTATCGATTCTCAAAGTAATTGTGATTTCGTCAGTCGCACCATTCGCCCGATGAATCAGAAGCGTCAGATCCTGCGACGGTCGAATGCCCGCGGAGATCCCCACGAGATCGAAAGTTTCAGTTCCGTCCAGACCTAACGAAGCAGCGTTTGTGTCACCCTTGAACTGACAAGGAAGAACACCCATACCCACGAGATTGCTGCGATGAATACGTTCGAAACTTTGTGCGACGACGGCTTTCACTCCCAGCAAACTCGTTCCTTTAGCAGCCCAGTCTCGAGAACTCCCGGTTCCGTATTCCTGCCCCGCGAGGATTATCAGCGGTGTCCCGGCTTCCTGATACTTCATTGCGGAGTCGTAAATACTCGTGCGCTCTCCATCAGGCTGGTGAATTGTGACACCACCTTCAACACCTGGAACCATGAGGTTCTTAATTCGCACGTTGGCGAAAGTGCCGCGCACCATTACCTCGTGATTGCCACGCCGTGCCCCGTAACTATTGAAGTCTTTGATATCGACGCCACGCTGCTGCAAATACAGGCCGGCAGGTGATGAAGGTTTTATCGCGCCCGCAGGACTGATGTGGTCGGTGGTGACTGAGTCGCCGAAAATCGCGAGCGGCCGTGCGCCCTTAATCTCGGAGATTGTTTCCAGCCCGCTTTTGAAGTTATCGAAGTAAGGAGGCTCGCGAATGTAGGTTGATTCTGATTCCCACTGATAGACGTTTCCGGTTGTCGTTGGAATTTCGTTCCACAGCGGGTTCTGATCCGCAAAGTTGCTGTAGAGACTCTGATACGTTTGAGGATCAAACGCGGCCCGTATCACTTCGTTAACCTCGTGCAAGCTGGGCCAGATATCCTTCAAATAAACTTCTTCGCCGTTCTTACCAGTTCCAAGCGGTTCGGAAGACATGTCGACGTCAATGCGACCAGCCAATGCAAATGCGACGACGAGTGGTGGACTCATCAAGAAGTTGGCCTTGATGCTTTGATGGACGCGAGCTTCGAAATTGCGGTTACCAGACAAAACCGATGCGGCAATAACGTCTCGCTCATTTACTACCTGTTCGATGGAGGGATCGAGTGGACCGGAGTTTCCGATACAAGTGGTACAGCCGTATCCGACGAGATTGAAGCCTAGTTGATTCAGGTAAGGTTGCAGCCCGGTTTTTTCCAAATACTCGGTCACCACTCTCGATCCCGGGGCAAGCGAGTTTTTTACTTTTCGACTAACAGACAATCCACGCTCAACTGCTTTCTTGGCAAGCAGGCCAGCAGCAAGCATGACGCTGGGATTCGACGTATTAGTGCAGGACGTAATCGCCGCTATCAACACGTCTCCGTGTCCAAGCAACTCATCACCACTCGGGAACTCATCTTCAGGAATACTGTCAACGAGATCGGGTGTCGGACGATTGTTGACCATTTCCGTCTCACTCCAGACACTCGTCGCTTGTGTTGAACCATCACCGGCCACTGTTGCCGGAATCGCGTCAGTGCTTTGTTCACCACCTCCGGCAACCACCAACTGCCGATCCTCGCCGATCTTCACATGGTAGCGAGTCCAAAGCTCATCTTCCGTCTTACCATAGCCTCCTTCCTTCGCAGGCTTCAGCATCAACTGGTTGAATTGTTCTTTTAAGTTGGTTAGTTCGATCCGATCCTGTGGACGCTTGGGACCAGCAACACTTGGACGAATCGTCGCGAGGTCGAGATCGAAAACGACGCTATAGTCACATTCGCCTTTTTTGGGAATGCCAAACATTCCCTGTGCTTTGTAATAACTGCGAACAAGGTCTACGTGTTCTGGTGTTCTGCCGGTTGCCAGCAAGTATTGACAAGTCTCTTCATCGATCGGGAAGAAGCCCATCGTCGCGCCATACTCCGGCGCCATGTTCGCAATCGTGGCCCGATCAGTTACTGGCAAACTTGCTGCGCCTTCGCCGTGAAACTCAACAAACTTTCCCACGACCTTTGCCGCACGCATCATCTCCGTCACACGCAGAACCAAATCTGTCGCTGTAACACCTTCTTCGAGAGTTCCAGTGAGATTGACGCCGACAACATCGGGCGTGAGGAAATACACTGGCTGGCCCAACATTGCTGCCTCGGCTTCAATTCCGCCAACGCCCCAACCAACGATACCCAGGCCATTGATCATCGTCGTATGCGAATCTGTTCCCACCAGGGTATCGGGAAAATAGACTTCTTTTTCCCAAACATTCTTGGCGAGGTACTCCAGATTCACCTGATGACAGATTCCAATTCCTGGCGGAATCACGCGAAAACCATCAAAGCCTTGCGTGCCCCACTTCAAGAACTGGTAGCGCGACCGGTTGCGCTTGAACTCCATCTCCATGTTCTTGTCGAGCGCGTCTTTTGTACTGGAGAAGTCGACCTGCACCGAATGGTCAATCACTAAATCAACGGGAACGAGCGGTTCAATTATGGCGGTGTTCTTATTGAGGCGCGCAACGGCGGAGCGCATAGCTGCAAGATCCACTAGTAAAGGCACGCCAGTAAAGTCCTGCAACAGAACGCGCGCGACCACAAAAGGGATCTCCTCAACGCGTTGAGCATTCGGTTGCCAGTTAGCGAGAGCCTTAACGTTGGCTTCCGTTATTTTTTCCCCGTCACAGTTGCGAAGAACCGACTCTAGAACAATTCGAATACTGATCGGCAAGCGCGAAATCGGGCCAACGCCACTCTTTTCAAGTTGCGGCAAAGAATAAAATTTACCCGCAACACCGGAACCTGAGGCGAATGTTTGCAAAGAACCGAACGGACCATCTGGCATAGAAGTGCTTAAATCCTTTCCCGGAAAATGAGACAAATCGAATTCGTCTCTAGCGATGAAGTGTGTCGTGTGTGGTTCAAATTGAAGTGTAAAGTCCACCTCATCAATCGTCAAGCAAGCTAACTTTATCCATTACGCACATTAGAATGAGACTATTCGTTGGCTGCTTTTGATCGCATTTGTTATAGTTCACCTACCGAGTTCCCCCCAAAAAGAAGAGTCGCTTCAGATCGCAGAGTGTTATCTAAACTGGATCTGAGTCGTCGATCTTTCCCCGCCATACATCAAGGAGTGAGGAGGCTTTTATGCCGAAAAAACATGCAGAGGAGTTCTCATACCTGGCCAACAATCCCGACTATGTTCCGGATCCCGACATTGAAGAGTTTATGGAAGAGGAAATCTCTCGAGCGCCAAAAGATCCTGAGTTGTTGGCGCACCGTTTGAGAAACAACACGGCAGCATCACCTCGAGATGCGGGTGGCGATCTGGATGCGAATTGGGAAGATGTGAACGAAAGCGGTTCAGAAACAGTGGCCGGCGACAACCCTACACCGGATCAATCGTTAGTAGAAGAAAACGCGATGGCGATGGGTGTGAGTTACGAAGACAATGAAGAACTCGAGTTTATCGATAAAATAGAGAAACGTGATCGCGATCGATTTGAGTTGGAAGAGGGCTCGAAATCGACCGAAGACATGATCTAACTTAAAACTGCTTTCTGCTATCCAACAGCAATGTTACAGGCCCGTCGTTGACAAGTTCAACGAGCATCATCTTGCGGAAGCTCCCTGTTTCGACCTTCTCAACTAATTCCCTGGACTTCTTCACAAAGTATTCATAAAGCGGCTCAGCGATTTCGGGCGGAGCTGCGTCACTCCATGATGGACGCAAACCGCGTCGAACATCTCCGTAAAGAGTAAACTGCGAAACCACCAGCAACGCTCCGCCAGAGTCTGTCAGTGAAACATTCATTTTGCCGTCAGTGTCATCAAAGATTCTGAGAGCCACGATTTTCTGCCCCAGATAGTCGGCGTCAGCCTGCGTATCATCGGCTGCAATACCTAAGAGAACGACGAGGCCGCTACCGATCTCGCCGACTATTTCAGAATCGACAGTGACGCTTGCACGTGTGACGCGTTGAACGACTGCTCTCATTGAATGTCCGATATGCTTTAGCTTGTCGTTTTGAGCACTGAGAAACCCGTTTGATTATCACGACAAGCTAAAGCTTATCGGACATTTCATCATCATTTCTTGGGTGGTTTGGTTGGTCTAATTTCAACCCGGCTTGGCAGAGTCCGCTCCGGGTAGTTGAGCAAGTCCATCACTACATGCGCGACGTCTTCCGGCTGTAGTTGCCAACTTTTGGCATCACTTGGTTCATCGCCACCAAACTCGGTGTTCACAGAACCTGGCATGATGTAGCTGACCTTGATGCCGTCGTGTCTGACTTCCTGCATGAGTGCTTCACTAAATCCGTTAAGACCAAACTTCGAAGCGTTGTAGGCAGCCATGCGAGGGTGGGCGTTGGCGCCAGCGAGCGAAGAAATGTTGAAGATGTAGCCGCCACCGCGCCTCTTCATTAGCGGTATTGCTTCATGACAACAGTAATAGACACTGACTAGATTGGTTTCAATCACCGCGCGGAACTCTTCGGGAGACATGTCCTCGACAGAAGCAAAGATTCCAATGCCGGCATTGTTGACGAGGATATCAACGTTTTGAAAAGTGTCGATGGTGTTCTGAAATAACGATCGGACCTGTTCATGACTACGAACGTCACAAGGAAAACCAGCAACGCGACCGGGGGCTATTCGTGTGAGTTGAGCAATGGCTAATTGAACATCTCCAGACGTTCGCGCGCTTACGACAACGTTGGCCTCAGCTCTGGCCAATGACTCCGCGATAGCCTTGCCGATTCCCTTCGTGCCACCCGTGACTATCGCCGTCTTCCCGCTTAAGTTCATTGATCTCAATTACGCCATCAGCTTGGCACGTAGTCGTTCGTTTACGATCTTGGGATTCGCCTTGCCTTTCGAAGCCTTGATTACCTGGCCCACAAAGAACCCAAGCAGTGTTTCTTTGCCAGAACGATAGTTCGCCAGTTGATCC
>Ga0207691_10003921_pt1 | contig 14456 bp, 8 predicted proteins | sample KBSM13metaG_FD_184327 | JGI IMG/M metagenome (GOLD analysis project Ga0207691, IMG submission 184327) | Miscanthus rhizosphere microbial communities from Kellogg Biological Station, Michigan, USA - KBS M1-3 metaG (SPAdes) (version 2) | ecosystem: Host-associated > Plants > Roots > Rhizosphere >... | reverse complement strand
GCAGCGACGCTCTTGGCCTGGTCGGCCGTGATGGTCGGTCCATACATGTTCGGTTGTCCCTGAGCAGCCGCTTCGCCGGAACGAAGGACCGCGACGAGTAATACACACACAACGAAGACGATCTGTTTCATAGCGGTGGAATTATAGTTTGGGGAGTACATGAGCGCGCACGCCATCCTCGTCACCGCCTTCGATCGTCCCGGCATGATGTCCGCCCTGACGACAGTCCTCGCGGACCACGGCGCCAACATCACGCACGTCGACATTCATCCCGGCAGCCCGACAACCGGAATTTACTTCGAGGTCACGATTCCCGACGAGCGGGCGCAGTCGGCCATCGATGGCCTGAAGGCCGTGGCCGGTGTCGAGCGAGTCGAGGAAACGCCATCGTCGGCCAAGATCTACGGCAAGCGGATCATCGTCATGGGCGGAGGCGCACAGGTCGGACAAGTGGCGATGGGCGCCATCAGCGAGGCCGACCGCCACAACATCCGCGGTGAGCGCATCTCGATCGATACGATCCCGCTCGTCGGCGAACAGGAGCTGGCCGCGGCGGTCCGTGCGGTCATGCGGCTGCCACGCGTCAAGCTGCTGGTGCTGGCAGGCTCGCTCATGGGCGGCGAGATCACGCGGGCAGTCGAAGAAGTGCGTGCGCATGGCCTGCGCGTCATCTCGTTGAACATGGCGGGCAGCGTCCCCGATGCCGCCGATCTCGTCGTCAGCGATCCCGTGCAGGCGGGGGTCATGGCCGTCATGGCCGTCGCTGATACCGCCAAGTTTGATTTGATGCGGCAGTTGAAACGACGGTACTGAATTGGATTTCACGATCGAGCGTGATGCGATCGATCTATTTCGATTGGACGCCACGGATGAGAAACATCCGGGATAATTGTCGAGCCACCTCGTACGCGTACACGTCCGGATCGTCGGCGACGACAAGTGACCTCACACGAGTCCTCCCGCTGGCACTGCCAGCTTTCAGTGCTCTCAGGAAGTCCCGCCTGCCCGTCGCCAGATCGACACGTGAAAGAGTGAGCGTCGTTCCCTCCTGAGACGACACGAGTAGCGACTTCCCATCCGGATTCCACGCAACAATCGCGTCAGCGCCGTCGCGAAGCCACCGTATCGGCCGCGGGGCGCCGCCAGCAATGGGATACACGGCGAAGGCGGCCTCGCTCTCTTCTGCGGTGCCCACACGAGTCTGGTGCACCAGCATACTGGCCCCGTCTGGTGATGGCCATGCATTGTCGGTCCGCTCGGGAGTGATCGGCTGCGGGGGTCCGCCCTTGGTGTCCTGCACATAGCATCGATTCGGAACACCCGAGCCATTGCCGCAGACCACGACCCGAGCACCGTCGGGAAACCAACGTGCGTCGATGTATCGCTCGATCGGGCCTGGATCCAGACCGCGCGGTTCGCCCGCTCCCGTTGGGTACAACATCAGCTCGTCGCGAGCTGTGCGCTGGACGATGCCCAAAGCAAATCGGCCATCCGGAGACAAATCGGCAGCCGTTCCTTCGCCGAGCTTCACAACCGGTGAGCCGTCAGTCGCGCGAAGACACACGGCGTAGTTGGAACCGACGGCACCGCTCTCCTCCGTAAAGAGAAGCGTCCGCCCGTCTTTCGTCAGTCTCACCGGTGACGAGAAGTCCAGCCAGGACAGGTTGGCTTCGGCCGCCGCACCCGGCGCCTTGACGAACATGTTGCGACTGATGTCATCGCGCGCTGCCAGCCATCGCCCGTCTGCGGCGATGTCGTAGATCGTGAGACCTCCGGCACTCTCGAGCGCTTGGCGGCGCTCCCCCGTAAGCGTGACTCCGTAGATCATGAATTGCGCGTAGCTCAGGCCGGCCGCAAACAATACTTCTCGGCCGTCCTTTGACCACGCGAGTCCCTCGAGCCCCCAATAGCCATCGGTCAGCGTCGTCTTCGTTCCCTTCAGGTCGACCACAGCTACGCCGCCCCGATCGTCATACCGGAGTGGATGTTCCAGAAACGCAATCCGATCACCGGTTGGAGATACACGGAGGTCGCTCAGATATCCGGAGGACTCGTACAAAACCTTACCGATGGGGAACTCGAGCCGATCAATACCGCTCACATCACGGATGATCGCCAGCGCCTCGCCGTCCGGCGCCCAGTCGGCCTCGCGCACGTGCTCGAGAATCTCGCGCGGCGCGCCGCCTCCGAGCGGAGCGCGCGCCAAGGTCCCCTCGAAAAGACGATGACTGAGAAACCGTACTTTGGTCAGCACGGCCAGTTCGCCTCTTGGCGAGACAGAAAGTAGCTGGGTGTTGCGAAGGCCGAGCGGTCTTGGCTCTGGATAATCAGTGCTGAGGGTAAAGAGCTCTACGTCGTTCGTGACACCGTTGAGCGTTGCGCTGAATACGATCGTCTTGCCGTCGGGCGCGAAGAGCCCTCGAAAAATCGTCTGATCCACGTATGTGAGCGGCGTGAACGACACCGCTGACGGCGGGGGCACATTCAGGCGCCCTGCGACGAATCCGGCAATCGCAATCGCCGCCGCCGCGACGGCGGCCGCCGCCGGCCACAGCCAGCGCTTGGTGGAGCCCGGCACGACGGCCAGCGAGCGTTCGCTCGACGGCGACGATCCAGGGAGAGCCTGGAGCGCGAAGGCGATATCGCTCGCGCTTTGAAAACGCTCGCCCGGTGACTTCTCCAGGCAGTGCTGCACGATGTGTCCGAGCGCTGGCGGAAGCCCGCCAGATACGTGGTCATCCAACGGCGGCGTCTCTTCTCGCAGAATCGCCGTCATCGTCTCGGCGGCGGTCGAGCGTTGAAATGCACGCCGACCGGACACCAGCTCGTACAACACCGCGCCGAAGGAAAAAATGTCGGATCGATGATCGCCGGGCTCACCACGTACCTGCTCCGGCGACATATAACCGACCGTGCCCAGCACGGTGCCCGGGTCCGTGAATCGACCAATCGTCGGCGACATCGTCTCCGATGCCGCGAGTGCATCCAACCGGCGGGCGAGGCCGAAGTCGAGGATCTTCACCTGACCGGAGGCGGTAACGAAGATGTTTTCCGGTTTGAGATCGCGGTGAACAATTCCTTTTTCGTGCGCCGCAGCCAGTCCGCGTGCAATCTGCACCCCGTAGTCGAGTGCCTTGCGGATCGAGATCCCCATGCGCGAGCCACTGCCCGCCTCGCCCTGTCCGCCGGTTCCCGATCCCGGCGCTGGTGTCTGTCCGAGCTTCTCTCGAAGTGTCATGCCATCGAGGAACTCGGTAACCGCGTAGGCTGTACCCTGCTCCTGCCCGAAGTCGAAAATGGCTAGGATGTTGGGGTGCGAGAGCGCCGCAACCGCTTTGGCCTCGCGCTCGAAACGTGCGAGCGCACTCGGATCGGCCGCGAGGTGCCCGGGCAGCACCTTGACGGCGACATCGCGATCGAGCTTGTTGTCTCGCGCGCGGTAGACTTCGCCCATGCCACCGGCACCAAGGGACGCGACGATCTCGTAAGGGCCCACGCGGGTACCGGCCTGAAGGGACATCAGAGCGAGATTATATGGACAGAATGCGTCGGCTCGTCGACGCATTGCTCGAATAGTTCTCGTATCATGCCACCATCAAATCTGGAGCACCCATGACGACGAAGCGCTTCACGTTCGCAGCCGTCCTTGGCGCCCTCACGATCTCGGTTCTGCTGCCCTCGTCGGCCCAGCAACGACAGTCGGTGAGCTGGCCGCTCCACAATCTCGATCTCGCCGGCAGTCGATACTCGACGCTGGATCAGATCAATACGTCCAACGTGAAGACACTCACGCCTCGCTGGCTCTTTCAGCACGGCGTCATCGACGGCGTCAGCAATCAGACGACGCCCATCGTCGTGGACGACGTGATGTATGTGACCGACTCCCGCGGCAGCGTCTACGCGGTCAATGCCGTGGATGGTCACGTGCTGTGGACGTATGACGTCACGAGTCTCATCGGAGGCGGGAGGGCTGAAGGCTACGTCTTCCGCAACCGCGGCGTCTGCTATGCCGACGGCGTCGTCTACGTCGCCGGCGGCTCGTTCCTGTTTGCGCTCGACGCCAAGACCGGCAAACCGGTGCCCGGCTTCGGCAAGAACGGTCAGGCCAGCGTCATCCTCGATGTGCTCAAGACGAGATATCCGGACGCCAAAACGGCGATCAGCATGGGCTATTGGTTCACGACAGCGCCGCAGGTGCACAAGGGCGTGCTCTATATCGGCAGCACTCGCAGCGAAAGCCACATCCCGGGTGGACACGTCTTCGCCGTCGATGCAAAGACGGGCAAGGTTCTCTGGCACTTCAATACTGTTCCGCAAGACGAAAAAGATCAGGCATGGGAGATTGCGGGTCCGACATGGGTCGGCGGCGAACGCAATGGCGGCGGTATCTGGGAGACACCGGCCATCGACCCCGAGTTGGGACTGCTCTACGTGGCGGTCGGCAATCCGTTCGGCGACAGCCGGAAGCGCGCTGGACAGAACCTGTTTACCGATTCGATCATTGCCCTCGCGCTCGACACGGGCAAGCTGGCGTGGTACTTCCAGCAGACGCATCACGACGTGTGGGACTACGACTCTGGCGGGCCGCCGATCCTCTTCGACATGGAGGTGCGAGGGAGGCGCGTCAAGGCCGTCGCGGAGGCGAGCAAGAACGGCTATCTCTACATCCTGAACCGCGGAACCGGCGAGCCCGTGCATCCGATCAAGGAGATGCCTGTGCCAACGGAGACGGCGCTTCAGGGAGAACAGCCTTGGCCGACGCAGCCGATTCCGCACACGGCATCGGGAAAGCCGATGAGCCCCGTATCACCGACGTTCCCGATGGAAATCCCGCCGGAGCGCCTGGCGAAGTTCAAGGCGATGCCGGCCTTCACACCGCCGGCGCCCAACTACATCATCGCCCCGGGGATGGGCGGCGGCGCGAACTACGGGTCGCTGTCCTTCAGTCCGCGGACAGGCCTTCTCTACGTGAATGCGATTGATGATCCTCTCAATGCAGGACGCCCGCCAAAGGGATACTTCTCCGCCTTCGATCCGACGACCGGCGAACTGAAGTGGCAACACGTGTACGACGGATACGGACAAGCGGGGTCGGTCGTGACGGCAGGCGGCCTCGTGTTCGTCGGCAGCGGGAGTAACACGGCCGGCTACTTCTTCGCGTTCGATGCGAAAAGCGGTCAGCTATTGTGGAAGTTCAACACCGGATCTGGAGTGTTCGGATCTCCTGCCGTCTACATGGCCAACGGCGAACAATATGTCGCGGTCGCATCGGGCGGGGGCGAGAGAGGACGCAGGGGCGGGGATCTCATTCTCAGCTTCGCCTTGCCCACGAGTACGCGCTGACGCCTGGGCCAGTGCCGCAACCGCGGCGATGTGATCGGCGCTAGTCGATGTTTGTGAACGTGTGCGGAACCGTATGTCGCTCCGCCAAACCGGCTTTGATCCACACACCTCAGCATTCGCAGCCGACCAACGAGCTGTGCGAATACGCTCCCTACGGTTTGGCTTCGTGACATACGGTCCCGCACGGCTGCAGCGCGTCGGACAAGACAGAGCGGTATGGCGCGGCCGAAGCACGATCCTCAATCGCCAACGAATCAAGAATCAAAGATCGGCAAATCAAGAATCGACTTACCACCCGCGTTGACGGTGGTACTCGGCGACGAGTTCCTGCAAGCGCGCACGCGTGAGTAGAGCGCCTGGATCGGTCGAGAGCGGTGCATCGAGAAATCGCTCCGGCAGGGTGTCTTCCTCCGGGGTCCACCCGGCGAGCAGATTGACCTGACGTTTTGTGGCTACGATTCGTCGAGCCGTCTCGCGGAGTTCGTCGGCAGTGACATCCCACCCAGTGACCGCCTGCAGCATTACCGCAGCCTCGGCGTGGAAATCGGTGAACACGCCGCGCAGAAATTTGCACAGGATCAAGGAGTCCATCAACGCCGCTTTGTCTTCGGTCTCGATGGCGTGACTCACCGAGTCAAGTGTCGCGTTCCTGCGATCGACCTTCTCCGAGAAGTCCACTTCGTAGGCGCCGCTGCGATTGTGATCGGCGCCGCGCGCGCCGACGGCAAACCCCAGGGCCATCGTCTGGAGCGCGCGCGGCTCGTAGCCGGGAATCTCGAGCCCTTTGACCTGTGGCGCAAATGCCAAGCTCCCCTGGCCGATCGCCTCCGCCGCCCGGCGGCTACCCTCCGCGAGAAGCCGGCCGATTCCCTCGCGCCGGCCGATCAGGTCGATGGCCTTCAGCACGGCGTCGCCGCTGCCGAATGTCAGCCAGGGTTCGTCGAGCACGCCACGCTCGACACATTCCATGGCGAACGCAATCGTGCCGCCGGCGCTGATCGTGTCGATACCGAGTTCATCGCATCGCTGTGACGCTCGGAGCACCGCGTCGCTGTCGGCAACGCCGCACAGCGATCCGAGCGCGAAGAGGCTCTCGTACTCGAGGCGAACGGAGCTCCTTCCCGTCGAGTAGATGTGTTCGCAGCCGATCGTGCATGCCACGCAGCTCGCCCGCGTACGCGAACGCTCGACGCTGAGTTGTTCGGCCGAGATCTTCGGCGCGTCTGCGAACGTCCCGCTTTGGAAGTTACGCGTCGGCAACGTGCCCAGACGATTGAACGTCAGGAGATTCGCCGCCGTGCCGAGCTCGCGGTACTTCGCCGTTGCCGGGCCGAACGATCGCTTCGACAGATCGCGACTCAACTCCGTCAGCTCGCGCGGGCGCGCCCACTCGCAGTAGTGCGTTCCGCGAACGGCAATGGCCTTGATGTTCTTGCTGCCGAGCACCGCGCCGCTTCCGCCGCGACCGGCGTGCCGCCCGTCGTGCGAGATCGTGGCGTAGCGAACAGCGCGCTCACCAGCGGGTCCGATCGAGGCGATTCGGTAATCAGTGCCAAGCCGGGCCCGCAGTTTCTCCTCTGCCACCTGGCACGTATCACCACGCACATCGTCTGCCGCCTCGAGCCGGATCTCCCCGTCATCGATGATCAACACAGAGAGCGAGGGCGCCCGCCCGACAACGACAATGGCATCACAGCCGCATCGCTTGCAGGCGATGGCGAAGCCGCTGCTCGCGAGGGAGTCATTGAAGCGCTCAGTCAGTGGGCTGCGGCTGACGACGGCGAACTTGGCGGACGTGGTGAGAGGACTGCCTACGAGCGGGCTGAAAGCGAAGACAAGCGGCGCGTCGGGCGAGAGCGGATCGGTCACAGCTGCGCGTTGGTCCAGGAGCAGTCGCGCGCCCAAGCCGCTGCCACCGATGTATTGGCGCAACACCGCGTCAGAGATCGGCACCCGTTCGGCGCTTCCCGCCGTCACGTCAATGCGGAGGTAGCAACCGTGATATCCGAATGGCATGGGCAGGCTGGCTAGCCGCCAGCGTCCGCGGAGAGGATGAGAACACGGTCATCCCTGGACAACGCCGTCTCCGGATCGCTGACGAATGCGTCTCCGTTCAGATTCGCTGCAAGCGACGGGTGCAGCCGATCTTCTGCGATGAGCTCACCAAGCGCAGGGCACTGCCGGGCCAATGTTCCGAGAAGCTGGCCGAGGGTCTTGGCCTCGATTTCCAGTTCAGAGACACCGGCTCGCTCGCGAGGAATGCCCAGGAATTCAACATACATGACGGCGGTTAACCTAATGATAACATGGGCATTTACCCCGTTTGAGGCGGGCACAACGTCCTGATGACTGTCGAAATCCCATCTAAACGCAAACGCTCGCGCGTGCGAGGAACACCCAAGGGTCGAGCTGTCGATCCGAAGGCGCGCGAGGAGGTTCGCTCCTTGCTCGGCGACGCAGCTCGACGCCGCGACTTGCTGATCGAACACCTGCACAAGATCCAGGATCGCTTCGGCTGTCTCTCGGCCGCGCATCTGGTCGGGCTTGCGGCAGAGATGAAAATGGCGATGGCCGAGGTTTACGAAGTCGCCACCTTCTACCATCACTTCGACGTGGTAAAAGAGGGGGATGCTGCGCCGCCTGCCATCACGGTGCGCGTCTGCGATTCAATCGCATGCGACCTGGCGGGATCGCATGAGCTGCTGAAGAAGCTGCCGGCCCTTTTGGGTCAGGACGTGCGCGTCCTCCACGCCCCGTGCGTTGGACGTTGTGAAACCGCGCCGGTCGCCGTCGTCGGCCAGAACCCCGTCCCGTTCGCGACGGCTGAGAAAGTCGCCTCGCTCGTTACCGCCAAGGCCCTCACCCATTCTGTCACGGATATCGCGATCACGCCGGGGCATATCGACTACGTGGCGTACAGAGCAGCGCGCGGCTATCGCCTCGCGGCGTCCTGCGTTGGCGGATCACGGAGCCCCGCCGACATCATTGAATTGATGGAGAACTCGGGGCTGCGAGGACTCGGCGGCGCCGGATTCCCCGCCGGACGCAAGTGGAAGATCGTGGCGGCCGAACCAGCGCCGCGACTGATGGCCATCAACATCGACGAGGGCGAACCCGGTACATTCAAGGATCGCTACTACCTCGAGCGCGACCCGCACCGATTTCTCGAGGGAGCGATCGTCGCCGCCTGGGCCGTGGGCATCGATACCGTTTATATCTACCTGCGCGACGAGTATCACGGCTGCCGCGCCATCCTCGAGCGCGAGCTCGCTGCACTCCAGGCGGATCCGCCGTGCAGGATCCCGCAATTTCATCTTCGGCGCGGAGCCGGAGCGTATATCTGCGGCGAAGAGTCGGCGATGATCGAGTCAATCGAGGGCAAGCGCGGTGAGCCGCGGCTTCGTCCACCGTATGTTGCGCAGGTCGGGCTGTTTGGCCGTCCGACGCTCGAGCACAACATGGAAACGCTGCACTGGGTGCGCGAGATCGTCGAGAGGGGGCCTGAATGGTTCGCCGGCCACGGGAGAAACGGCCGCAAGGGACTGCGTTCGTTCTCGGTCAGCGGCCGGGTGAAGAAGCCGGGCGTGCATCTGGCGCCCGCGGGGATCACGCTGCAGGAGCTCATCGACGAATACTGCGGCGGCATGCTCGAGGGTCACACGCTTTACGGATATCTGCCGGGTGGTGCATCCGGTGGCATCCTTCCGGCATCGATGGCAAACGTGCCGCTCGACTTCGACACGCTCAACCAGTACGGCTGCTTCATTGGGTCGGCCGCAGTCGTGGTGCTGTCAGATAAGGACACGGCGACGGCGGCCGCACGCAACGTCATGAAGTTTTTCGCCGATGAATCGTGCGGCCAGTGCACGCCGTGCCGCGTCGGCACGGAGAAGGCGTTGCACCTGATGAAGGACCGCCGCTGGGATCAGCCGCTCCTGAAGGAGTTGTCGCAGGCGATGATGGATGCGTCGATCTGCGGGCTCGGTCAGGCGGCGCCGAATCCGATGCTGTCTGTGATGAAGTATTTCCCTACGGAAGTCGACTGATGCATCAGCCCCTTACTCCGTCAGGTTCAGAGAAGATTGCGGCGACGGTGACCTTCACCCTCAACGGGCAGAGTGTCGTCGCTCCCGCCGATCAGACGATCATTCAGATCGCCGACGACCACGGGATCGAAGTGCCTCGCCTCTGCTACATGGAGGGGATGCGCGCGGACGGGAATTGCCGCACCTGCATGGTCGAGATCAAGGGTGAGCGCGTGCTCGCTGCGTCGTGCTGCCGTTATCCGAAGGACGGCATGGAGGTGACGACCAACAGCCCGCGGGCCGTCACCAGCCAGAAGATGTCGCTCGAGTTGCTGCTGTCGGACATCCCGGAAACGTCCTACACGCTCGATTCCGAGCTCGATCTCTGGGCCACGAAAATGCGGGTCGGCAAGCCTCGCTTCCACGCGCGCCCACAGCCGGTCGAGGATCTCTCGCACCCGGCGATGGCGGTGCACCTCGATGCCTGCATCCAGTGCAAACGCTGCGTCCGCGCCTGTCGCGAAGAACAGGTGAACGACGTCATCGGGTATGCGTTCCGCGGCGGCCACTCGAAGATCGTGTTCGACCTCGACGATCCGATGGGCGATTCGACGTGCGTCGCGTGCGGCGAATGCGTTCAGGCCTGCCCGACCGGCGCCCTGATGCCGGCACGCGACGTGGCCATGGTCGTGCCCGACAAGACCGTCGACTCCGTGTGCCCGTACTGCGGCGTCGGCTGTCAGCTCACCTACAACGTCAAGGACAATCGCATTCTCTACGTTCAGGGCAAGGATGGCCCGGCCAACTCGAGCCGGTTGTGCGTGAAGGGACGCTACGGCTTCGACTACGTCCAGCATCGGCATCGGCTGACCAAGCCGCTCATTCGCAAGAAGGATGTGCCCAAGCACAAGGATTTCACCGTCGACCCCGAGAAGTGGCACGAGGTCTTCCGCGAGGCGACCTGGGAGGAGGCGCTCGACTTCGCGGCAACAGGACTGCGCGACATTCGCGACACGTACGGCAAACGGGCGCTCGCTGGCTTCGGCTCAGCGAAGGGGACGAACGAAGAGGCGTACCTCTTTCAAAAGCTCGTTCGCACCGGCTTCGGCTCCAACAACGTCGACCACTGCACGCGCCTGTGTCACGCGTCGAGCGTCGCCGCGCTGATGGAAGGAATCAACTCGGGCGCGGTGTCGAATCAGGTCCGCGACGTGGTGAATGCCGAAGTGATCTTCGTCATTGGCGCAAACCCGACCGTGAACCATCCTGTCGCGGCGACCTGGATCAAGAACGCGGCGAAGGCCGGGGTCAAGCTAATCGTAGCCGACCCTCGTCGCGGTGATCTCGCTCGACACGCAACCTACAACCTGCAGTTCAACGCCGACACCGACGTCGCGCTCCTCAACGCGATGCTCCACGTCATCGTCGAGGAGGGCCTCGTCGACGAGACGTTCGTGCAGGACCGCACGTCCGGCTATGCCGCGCTGGCGGACAACGTCAAGAAGTTCTCGCCGGAAGCGATGGCGCCCATCTGCGGCATCGACGCGCAGACGATCAGAGAGGTCGCGAGGCTGTACGCGACGTCGAAGGGGTCGATGATCCTGTGGGGCATGGGGATCTCGCAGCACGTGCACGGGACCGACAACGCCCGCTGTCTCATTGCGCTGGCGCTCGCCACGGGGCAAATCGGCAAGCCGGGATCGGGACTGCATCCGCTGCGCGGTCAGAACAACGTGCAGGGAGCATCCGACTCGGGGCTGATCCCGATGTTCTATCCCGACTATCAGCGTGTGAACACGCCGGAGGCGCGCGCGCGCTTCGAGAAGCTGTGGAAGATCGAGCTCGATCCCGATCCAGGACTGACCGTCGTCGAGATCATGAACGCGGCGAAGCGGCACGAGATCCGCGGCATGTACATCATGGGTGAGAACCCCGCGATGTCGGACCCGGATGTCGATCATGCGCGCGCAGCCATGGCCGCCCTCGATCACGTCGTCGTGCAGGACATCTTCCTGACCGAAACAGCCTACCTGGCCGATGTCGTGTTGCCGGCAACCGCGTGGCCCGAGAAAGTGGGGACCGTCACCAACACCGATCGCATGGTGCAGCTCGGTCGCAAGGCTATCGAGCCGCCGGGTGACGCAAGAGAGGATTTCTGGCTCATCGTGCAGCTGGCGCGGCGCATCGGCCTCGACTGGGACTACTCGCACCCGCGTGACGTCTTCAACGAGATGCGCCTGTGCATGGACTCAATCGCGGGCATTACCTGGGAACGTCTCGAGCAGCAGTCGTCGGTCACCTACCCCTGCGTCAAGGAAGGCGACCCGGGTGATCCCGTGGTCTTCATCGAGAACTTCCCGACGGCCAGCGGGCGGGCCAAGTTCGTTCCCGCGGATCTGATCTCTGCCGCAGAACGACCCGATGCCGACTATCCGATGGTTCTCATCACCGGCCGTCAGCTCGAACACTGGCACACCGGATCGATGACACGCCGCGCCGGAGCACTCGATTACATCGAGCCCGAACCCGTGGCATCAATTCACCCGCTGGACCTCGATAGCCTGGGAGTAGCGGCGGGCGGGACGCTGACCATCGAGTCACGTCGTGGCAGCATCTCACTTTACGCGCGCGCAGATGATGGCACGCCACGCGGCGCGGTGTTCGTCCCGTTCTGCTTCTACGAGGCGGCGGCGAACCTGCTGACCAACCCCGTGCTCGATCCGTTCGGGAAGATCCCCGAGTTCAAGTACTGCGCAGTCAAGGTAACGCCCGGCGGCGAGGTACCGGAGCGTATGAGCTTCGGGGGTGGGAGTATTCTCGCTGAGACGATGTCAACGGCGACTCGTACCTGAAGTCCGGCATCGGCCGGACCATCCCCATGAATCCGACACACCGAGGCACCGAGGCACAGAGACTAAGAAAGGGATTTCTCGGTGCCCACTAGCAAGTCTCGCTCACCTCACGATGTCCGGATGCAGGGCTTTGCACGCCGGCACACGGTGCAGGCGGCGCTCACCTGGCTTGACGCACAGGTGACTCGGCTCGATGCCGAGGACGTTCCACTCCGCGCAGCTGGCGGCCGCGTCCTTTCCTCTCCGATTACCAGCGCGATCGACATCCCGGGATTCGATCGCGCCACGATGGACGGTTACGCAGTCATCGCCCAGTCCACCGAAGGCGCGACGCCGTATAACCGGATCCCTCTGAACGTTGTCGGCGACGCGCTGCCTGGCGCGCCCTTTCTGCGACAGCTGGCACCCGGAGAAGCGGTCCGCATCATGACAGGCGCACCGATGCCCGACGGAAGCGACGCCGTGCTGCCCGCCGAGTTCGTCGAGGCTTGTCGAGACGGGTCTTCCACCTCCGCTGAAGCTACGGTGGACAGGTTAGACCCGCCGACTCTGGATCAACCATGCGGCGTGCTCGCGCTATCAACGGTATCTCCGGGTAAGAACGTCGGTCGACGCGGTGAGGACATCGTCGCGGGCACCACCGTGCTGGAAGCAGGACGCCTGTTGCGCCCGCAGGATCTTGGCGTGATGAGCTCCATCGGCCTCGGCACAGCCCGCTGCATTCGCCACCCGCGTGTGCGGCTCGTGATCACGGGCAACGAGCTCCTGCCATCCGGCTCCGCGCCACATGGCTTCCACATCACCGATGCGAATGGCCCGATGCTCGCCGCGCTCGCGGAACGTGACGGAGCGATCGTCGATTTTCCCGGTCTGGTTCGCGACGAGGCCGACGCGGTTCTCGCCGCATTGCAGGCCGATGCCGACATCGTCATCGTGTCTGGTGGGTCGAGTGTCGGGATCGAAGACCTCGCTCCAATGCTCGTCGCGCGACATGGCGAGCTCGCGGTCCACGGCATCGCCATGCGTCCCAGCAGTCCCACCGGCTTTGGCCGAATCGGCAATCGGCTGATCTTCCTGCTTCCCGGCAACCCCGTGTCGGCGCTATGCGCCTACGATTTCTTCGCCGGCCGCGCCATTCGCGGGCTCGGTGGACGGCCGGCGCAGTGGCCGTATCGCGCGGTGCGCGCCAGACTCGCCCGCAAGATCAGCTCCCCGATCGGGCGCGTGGATTACGCGCGCGTGCGGCTCGAGGATGGCCACGTGGAGCCGCTATCGATCGCCGGCGCCTCGGTACTGTCGTCGACAACGAGAGCAGATGGCTTCGTGATCGTGGGTGACGACAGCGAAGGCTTCCCGGCTGGAGCCGAAGTCGAGGTCTGGCTGTATGCGTGAATCTCCCTTCGCCCAGGGCGCCGGCGTCCCAGGTCAGGAGCAGTTCCTCAACGTCCTCGATCGCGATGAGGCCGAGCGGCGCTTCCGCGCGGCGATCGATATGAAACCGCGCGGTGTCGACCGCGTAGCGCTCGAGGACGCCCTGGGCCGCGAGCTTGCGGAGGACGTGCTCGCTCCCGTCGACGTCCCGTCATTCGATCGCTCGAACGTCGATGGCTTTGCCGTGATCGCAGAGGACACCTTCGGCGCGTCAGAAGAAGTCCCGCGCTGCGTACGTCTCGCCGGCGAGGTGATCCACACGGGTGTCGTGCCGAGGACGGTCGTTCGGCGAGGTGAAGCGATGGCCATCGCGACTGGCGGCATGATGCCGCGTGGCGCCGACGCGGTGGTGATGGTCGAGCACGCGGATGTACGCCGGAGCGAGAACGCCGACGGCGGAGTGTCCGGCTTCAGTAATGCAGGGTCCGGCGTCAGCAACGTAGTGTCCGGCTTGAGCCGGACCGGTATCGCGGGACACGAACTCAGGATCGGCCGTGCTGTCACCGCGGGCAGTGGCGTCTCATTCGCAGGAACAGACATCACGCGGGGAGAAACCGTGCTGCGGCTCGGACGGACCTTGACGAGCCGCGACACCGGTGTTCTCGCCGCCATTGGCGTGGCGACAGTCGACGTCTGGCGCAAGCCGATCGTGGCCATCATCTCGACCGGCGACGAGATCATCGCGCCCGGTCAGCCGATGCAACCGGGTCGCATCTACGACTCGAATGCCCAGGTGCTTGCAGACGCCGTACGCGAGCTCGGTGGCGACCCGCGCCGCCTCGGCATCGTCCCGGATGATGTGGAT
>Ga0207691_10003918_pt1 | contig 14460 bp, 11 predicted proteins | sample KBSM13metaG_FD_184327 | JGI IMG/M metagenome (GOLD analysis project Ga0207691, IMG submission 184327) | Miscanthus rhizosphere microbial communities from Kellogg Biological Station, Michigan, USA - KBS M1-3 metaG (SPAdes) (version 2) | ecosystem: Host-associated > Plants > Roots > Rhizosphere >... | reverse complement strand
AGATCGCGCCGCGGGCCGACAAGGTCGCGCTGTACTTTGCACCGCGCGTGCAGGTGCTCTCCTCGCTCACGATCGAGGCCGGTGCGCGCTACGATCGCTCGTCGCTCACCGACGAATCGATCGTGAGCCCGAGACTGAACGTCTCCTGGCAGCCGCGCGAGGGAACGGCGGTGCGAGCGGCGTGGGGCGCATACAGTCAGTCGCAGCCCCTGTTCTCGCTGCAGGCCGAGGACGGCGTGAGCAGCTTCGCGCCCGCCGAGCGCGCCGAGCAGCGGACGCTCGGCGTCGAGCAGTCGCTCCCGAAGGGCGTGGTCGCCCGTGTGGAAGCGTACGAGAAGCTCCTCACGAACGCGCGCGGCAAGTACATGAACCTGGGTGGCGATCTCTGGCTGTTCCCCGAGCTGCTGTGGGACCGCAAGCTCGTCGATCGCACGGCGGGCCGCGATCGCGGAGTGGAGCTGCAGCTGGCGCGCAGTGGCGCCGAACGCACGGACTGGTCGGTGGGCTATGCGCTCTCGTCGTCCACGGACGTGATCGGCGGCCGCACCGTGCCCCGCGCATTCGACCAGCGTCACGCCGTGCACGCGGACTGGTCGCTGCATCCGAGGAACAACTCGTGGCGGCTGAGCGTGGGGGGGCTGTGGCACTCTGGCTGGCCCTATACGCCGACCAACCTGTCGGTGGACACGGTGGCCAACACGCCGACGAAGTTCGCCATCACCACCTGGCGCCGGCCGGGAGAGCTCAACTCGGAGCGGCTCCGGTCGTATCATCGCGTCGACGTGCGGTGGACGAAGTACTTCCAGACGCGCTCGGGCCGTCTCGCCGTATTCGGCGAGGTGTACAACCTGTTCGGCACGGTGAACCCGCGCGGATACTGGCGCGACGCGACGGTGACGAATCGACAGGTCACGCTGACGACGGGCGAGATCAACCAGTGGCCGCGGCTTCCCGTCGCCGGGTTCAGCTGGCAGTTCTAAAACAGTTGTGAGTGGGGAGTTGTGAGTGGGGTCGTGAGTGGGGGGTAGCACCAGCGCGCGCAGTGATCACTTCGCGATCGTCGCTCCCGCCAGCTCGGCGATCGCGGCAAGGGTGGTCTGTGCGGCGTTGAGGCCCAGGCGGAAGTCGGCGTCGGTGTACGTCGAGTAGAGGTCGGTGGGCTGGTGCCACTGCGGATCCCAACCGGCGCCGATCTGCGAGCCGCGCTCATTCTCCCGCAGGCTGATCGCCGGCACGATGTCCTTGAACGGATCGGAATCGGTGTTCGTCATGTGCTGTCCGACGGCGGCGGGATAGTCGCGGGCGTAGCGCTCGTTCGCGCGCGCGAAGAACCAGGCGAGCTTCTGCGATTCGGCCGCCATCTTCGACTTCGACTGGAACTCGATGTTCACGTCGGCTTCCGGGCGCTGCTCCTTGCTCAGTGACGAGTCGGCGCGCGGCATGCCGTGGTCGAACATCATCATGTCGTGCTGGATCATGCCGAGCCACTTCGGCTCGGGATACTTGCCGGAGCCGGCGGGACTTTCCTTGCCCTGCAGTGCCCGGCGCTGCGCGATGTACGCCTCTGCACCGTCCAATCCCGACTCCTCGTTGTTCCACAGGATGAAACGGATCGAGCGCGACGTGCGCACCTTCGGGTCACTGAACACGCGCGCCAGCTCCATCACGAGCGCGGTGCCGGAGCCGTCGTCGTTCGCCGCCTCGCCCCAGCCGATGCCGTCCATGTGGCCGCCGACGATGTACATCTCCTCGGGGTGCTCGCTCCCCACCTTCGTGCAGTACACTTCCTGCCGCTCGCCGGGCACCGTCGGCGGCGTGTTGAGGGCGCGCAGACGGGCGTCGGGCTGCTTGAGCGAGTCGACGTTGGGTCGCGTGGAGCGCTTGTAGCCCCGCGTCGTGCCGCCGCCGATCGCCTGGTTCGGTCCGATCGTGACGCGCGGTCGGAGCGGAGGCGGCTGCCACTGGTAGGTGAGCCGCTCGGTCGGCGTGCAGCCATAGCTCTTGAGCTGCGCCTCGATCCAGTCGACCGCGTCGCGGTTGCGGGCGGTACCCTGGCGCCGGTCGCCGAACTGCGTCAGACCCTTGATGGTCGCCTTGTACCGCTCGAGGTCGAGCCGATCGACGAGGCGCGTCACGATGGTATCCGGCGGATCGGAGAGGATGATCTGCTGTGCACCGAGTGGGGCGGCGGTGAGGAGGCCGAGTGCGGCGGCGAGGACGGAGGACGAGATCAGTCGCATGGCGGGAGAGATAGCACGCGCACGCGGCCCGGCGAAAGACTCGCCGGGCCGCGTGCGAAGTCGATGATCGAGTGGCGCCGACGCCAGGCGATCACTTGAAGTTCGGATTGTTTCTCGTCTCCACGTCGGGGAGTGGCACGCACGTGACCGCGCCGAAGATCTGGCTCTTTCGATTGGTCGTTCCCGCCGGCGGCGTGAACGGGATGTTCTTCCGCAACATGTCGGCGTACCGTTGCCCCTCGCTGAACAGCTGGCGACGCCGCTCCTCGAGTACCGTCGCCGTGAAGTCGGCCGGCAACGCGGTGATGGGGGCGATGCCGGACAGCGCCCGCACGCGATTGATCGCGTCGAGCCCCGCCTGACCTCCGACGGCCTCGGCGAGAATGAGCTGCGCCTCGGCGTACGAGGCGATCGGCAGCGGTGTCGCGCCGGCGTTGGCGATGAACTTCTGCTGCTGCCACATCGGGGTCGCGTTGTCGGGGCCGATCTTCGTCGCGCCGGTCGCCGTCTTCACCTCGAGCACCTTCACGCGCGGGTCGGCGACGCCGTTGACGGTGAGGTTTCGGTAATCGGGACCCACGGAGAGGAAGTCGTTCCGCACGGTGAGATTGTAGAGCCGATTCTCACGCGCCGGGGTCACCTCGGAGTACTCGGCGTTGCGCACGAAGTTGACGGTCACCAGTGCCGCGTCGGCGGCCGCGCCGGCGAGGTTGCCCAGATCGAGTCGTACGCGTGCCCGTCCCACCGTCGCCATGTTCTTGAGGCTCGCGTCGCCGAGCGTCGTCGCGAGCCCGATGGCCGCGGTGAAACGCTGCTCGGCGATGGCGAGCACTTCGGCGCGGCTCATCTTCGGGCCGTTGTCGATCGCCATCTCGCACATCCCTTCGGCGAGGATCAGGTACGCGTAGCCGGCATAGGCCGCGAACTCCGTGAGCATCCGCTGCCGATTCGCCACCTGGGCGTCGGTGAACTTCTCGACGCGTGCCGCCGCATCGTCGAGCTGGAAGCGCGCCAGCTGCATCGGCTGGTAGAAGCCCATGAACGTCACGGTGCGCGCGTTGGCCCCCGGACAGGCGCCGGGTGCACCCTTGATCTCCACCATGCCGCGCCATTCCCACGGATGGTTGTCCACGAAGGCGTTCGCCGACAGATACTCGCCGGAGAGCATGCCCGCCGTACCCACCCACTGCGCGAACGCGCACTGGAACTGCTGCAATGCCGCGGCCTCGAGCGTCGGCATCAGCGCTGGATCGTCGAGCGTCTCCACCGGAACGCGGCCGGGATTGTCGACGGTGAGCAGGCTGTTGCACGCCGCGGCGAGCGCCAGCCCGACCGTGATCGCAGCCAGGGATACCCGCGCTCCCATGCCACGCCGACCCCTGTACGAGATGTGCATGATGTCGTCTCCGTGGATCAGAACGTGAGGCGGAGCGTCGTCGTGAAGCTCGCGGTCGGAGGGAGGATCGTCTGGAACCCGTTGGAGAGCTGCCCGACGGCTCGAATCTCCGGATCCCACACGTGCTGATTGGCGATGTCGACGTAGATCTCGCCGTCGCGCGACGTGTTCCATCCGTGCTGCGCCGTCCAGAGCATGGACAGGTTGCGCCCCGCGACGCTCACCGTCGCACCGGACGCGCGCAGGCGCTGCGCCATCCGTTGATCGAGCGTGTACGTCGCCGACAGCTCGCGGAGCCGGAGGAAGCCCGCCCTGTACGTGCCCACCGCATCCGCTTCGATGCTCCGGTAGACCTGGAGGAACGGGTCGTCCTTCTTGAGGACGGCCAGCGTCGAGCCCTGATTGTGGAGCGCGCGGATCTCGGTGTCGGACTGCCAGTGACCGCCGTTGCCGTCCACGCGCGCGTAGAGGCGCAACCGTTCGAACAGCGTGACCGTGTTGCTCAGCCCCGCCTGCCACGTCGGCTGCGAATGGCCCCAGAAGACGCGCGGGGCGGTAGAGCAGGACACGTCGGGTCCGCCCTGTTCGAGTCCGCCCACGCCGGTGCCGCCGTCGCAGATGGATTGCGCGATGAGCGGGGCGCCGGTCGCGTCGATCTTCGGGTCGCGGACCTTGTACAGAAAGAAGTCGCCGATCGAATAGCCGACGCGATTCTGTGCCTGGCCCCCGCCGCCGACGGTGAGGAACTGCGTGCCGCCCATGTCCTCGATCCGATTGCCGTTCGAGGCGAGCTGCGTGCCGATCTCCCACCCGACGCGTCGCCCGTCGAGCACGCGGACGTTCGCCGAGAGCTCGTTCCCCCAGCCGGCCACGCGTCCCACGTTGATCACCTGGAACCCGGGAAAGCCGACGGACGGCGCGACCGGTGAGTTGACGATCGCGTCCGTGATCCGGCGCGAGAAGTGGGTGTACGAGACGTCGGCGCGATTGCGGAGCAGGCTCGTCTCGAAGCCGATCTCGAACTCGCGGCTGCGCTCCGGCTTCAGCGCCGGGTTGCCCAACTGACCCGGCACCAGCCCCGCCTGATTCTGGTATCCCGTGGTCGGATCGTAGAGTCTCGCCGCGTCGAAGCTCCCGGGTTGGGTGCCCGCCGCGCCGAGCGCCGCACGAAGACGCAGCTCGCCGAGCACGGGCACTCGCCACCATGGCTCCTCACTCACCACCCACGATGCGCTCACCTTGGGGTAGTACGCCGCGGAGAAGTCCTTGCCGAACGCGCTGTTGTCGTCGGCCCGGAGCGCGGCCGTGAGGAAGAGCCGGTTCTCCCAGGCCAGCTGCTCCTGCCCGAATACGCCGACGGTGGCGTTGGCGACGAAATCTTCGACACCGTTTCGGTTGGTACCGCCCGTGACGGAGGTGATCGGCGTGGCGGGGAAGGTGAGCGCCGTTCCCGTGAGCGCGCTGATCTCCGAGCGATACGCCTGGAGCCCGCCCGAGGTGGTGAGCTTGATCTTCGGGTTGAGGTCGTATTTCAGCGACCCGCCGTAGTCGAGGGTGAAGAACTGGCGCGAGACGCGCTGGTCGCTCTTGAATCCCGCGGCGTTCGCGGCGGCGGCGAGCGCGGTCCCCACCGGTGCCTTCGGATACAACAGCCAGTTGTCCTCGCCGCTCACGTCGAGCCCGACGACGAGCCGATTGGTGAACCACTCGCGTGGCGTGTAGATGCCGGTGAGGCTCAGCGTCGTGCGATCGTTGTCGGCGTGGCTCTCGACCGACGACCACTCCTCCGGAGGCGCCGTCCCGAAGCCGCGCTTGTTGGTGTTCATCGTGTTCGGCGTGCCCCACACGAGATTGCTGAACGGATCGATGTCGATCGCCGCCTGGGCGAGCCGAGTGCGATCCCGGATGTGGCCGACGCTGGCCTGAAACTGCAGCTGGTTGTTCGGGATCACGTCGACGTTGGCGCGCGCACTGAACTTCCTGTCCCAGTTGTAGCTGACCACGCCCACGTCGTCGTCATAGCTGCCGCTCAGCAGGTAGCGGTTGATCTCGGAGCCGCCGTTGAGGCCGAAATTGTACCCGTGATTTCTGCCGTTCGAGAAGATCGGCTTGTGCCCGGTCTCGATCTCGTGCTGGTAGAGGTTGAACGAGATGATGTCGCTCGTCGCCGTCGGCTTGCCGTACAACGTGCCGGCACGCCCTTCCGGGTTGGCGAGCCAGTTCGTGCCCTGCCGCGTGGTGAAGTCGAACCGCGCGCGTCCCGACCTGCCGCGCTTCGTGATGATCTGGATCACGCCGTTGGACGCCTCCGTACCGTACAGCGTCGCCGCGGCGGGACCCTTGATCACCTCGATGCTCTCGATGTCCTCGGGATCCACGTCGTTGAGCCGGCTCGCACCGGCGCCGCCGCGCTGGATCGGGCCGCGCGAGGCATCGGAGTCCATCCGGACGCCGTCGATGTAGATGATCGGGTCGTTGCTGAGCGAGAGGCTGCTCGTGCCGCGAACGCGGAGCTGCGCGCCGGTGCCCACCTGGCCCGTCGCGGGAAGCACGATCAGACCCGGCGTGCGCGCGCCGATCAGCTGCTCGACACTTCGCGCCGGAGCGACCTGCAGGACGTCCGTCGCGCTGATGGTCTCGATGACGTTCCCGACGGCGCGGCGCTGCGTGCTCCCGCCGGTGCCGGTGACGACGACCACGTCGAGCTGCGTGAGCCGGGCAGACAGCCGGAAATCGGCGACCGCGACCTCGCCGTCGCCCACGGTGATCCGGCGCTCCTGCGGGGCGTAGCCGACGAGTCGCGCGCGCAGCGTCACCTCGCCGGCGGCGACTCCGGAGATCGCGTACTGGCCGCTCACGTTGGTGCGCGCCCCGCGCGCCGTGGAGGCGCCGGTGACCACGTACACCTCGGCGCCCGCGAGTGGGCGACTGCCCGCCGAGTCGGTGACCTGCCCGCGGATCGTCGCGCCGGTGCGCTGGCCCATCGCGGGGATGGCGCACGACACGACGAGCAGCGACACCAGCCACGGGACGGTGATCCTTCGCTTCGACATCGATCCTCCGGATGTTGGTCGGTCAGCGCTGACGTCGTCGTCGGTATTGGACATGCGACGAGAAGCCGCGACGGCGAGCCCTCCGGCTCGCGACCTCGCGGCGCGACATTCACGGTGGAGCGCACGCGCATCCAGCGTCGCGCGGTCGTCGGCTACGGGGCGTGCGTCACTCGCGAGAGCCACGCACGACGGTCACGGTCGCTTGGCGACGATGCTAGGCCGGCGAGCGACGGTCTTGCATGCTTTTGATATTCGTCTGGGCGCGCGCGACGACCGCTCGATACGCTCCCGGCGTGGTGCCGGTTCGGCGTCGGAACTCGCGCGTGAAGTGACTCTGATCGGCGAAGCCCGCGGCGAGGGCCGCGGCGGCGATCGTCGCGCCGTCGGAGAGCGCGCGCCGGCCGATGGCGACGCGAAGCTGGAGGAGATAGGCGTACGGCGGCATCCCGACCTGCTTGCGGAACGCGCGGCTGAGGTGCGCCGGAGTCCAGTCGAGCGAGCTGGCCAACGCGCTCAGCGAGATCGGCTCCGTCGCGTGCGCATGCAGGAACTCGAGCACGCGGCGAATCCCCCGCGGCTCCGGGCCGCGCACCGGCTCGAGCACGGCCGGCGCACCCGACGCGGCGAAGGCGCGGGCGAGCGCGTCGATGAGGAGCTCGTCGCGCTCGAGCGATCGCGATGGATCGGGGAGCACCCGATGCAGCCGCGACAGTCGTCGTGCGGTATCCGCGTCCACCAGGGATGGAACGCGAAACGCCGGCGGCGCGGCAGGCGATCCGAGCGCGAGGCGCTCGATCAGACCGACACTCGGATACAGGACGCGATAGTGCATCGGCGTGCCGCGCCGCGTGATCCCGCCCGTGTGAACCTGGCCGGGATTGATCAGCGTGACGCCGTCGGGCGGCAGCGTGTAGTTGGTTCCCTCGCACCAGACGGCTCCAGCGCCGTGCTCCACGACGCTGATCGAGTACGTCTCATGGAAGTGCCGGGGGAACGTCTGCGTGACGTACGTCGCGGTCGAGAACTCGAGATCGTCGAGCTCCCGAATGTATCCGCCGGTGACACGATCTCTCAGCGCAGCCATCAAGGACATCCGCGCCAGCGATGGAGAGCCGCGGCAGTGCGCTGGTCGGGCAATGCCGCGTGGGGACCCGCCCGTCTTTCCTCGGGCGGACAGCCGGCGTCGGCCGCCATCGGCCGGCGCGACGATGCTCGGTCGCGCCGGCCTTGGGTGGACCCGTCAGCGGCCACGCGCGGTCACCGTCGCCCGCATCCACGGGTGGATGCAGCACTGGTAATGCTCGGTGCCCGGCTCCTCCACCTCGTCGCTGTACGTCCCGCCAGGCGGAATGAACGTGAGGGTCGCCGGGTTGCACTCCGGCGCGACCTCGGTGTTGCCCGAGAGCTGGTTCAGGAGCGGCACGATCCCGCCGCCGAACTCCTCGACTTCGGTGAACGTGTGCGTCTCGCCTCCGCGATTGATCGCGAGCAGCTCCTGGCCGACGCGCGCCTGCACGTTGCTGCCCGGCGCGAATCGCCACGCATCCACCACGCCCTTGGCCGTGAGCTGGGCGATGAACGTGTCGAAGGACAGTCCGCCCGGTCGCGTGCAGGCTCCCTCGCCGAGCACGGCGTTGAAGCTCAGCGGATCGCAGGCGTCGAGCACCTCGATGCGACGCGTGGTTTCGCCGCCGCGCGCGGCCTCGGGCGCGGTCGGCTCGAGGCGGCTCGCGTCGGAGCATGCAGCGAGCAGTGCGGTGAAGGTGGTGGCCGCGAGCAATCCGGATAGGCGAGGCATCGAATCCTCCCATCACACAGGCCGTATACGGACGCGCGACCTCCACGCGAGCCCGCGCGACGCCGCGCGTCCAGCCTGTCGATGGACGTCGGCATCAGACGCCGACTGTTCGACGGGTCGCGCTATTCCCGGTCGAGCGCGCCAGGAGTGACTGCCTCGCCGCCGACGCGGCGTTCGTTACCGCGGTGTTACTGCGGCAGCACGAAGTGCAGCGTGGTCAGCGGCTCCATCACGATGCGGCTCGCGCTGGCGCGCTTCGATTCCCGCCACACGTCGATGTTCACGCGCGAGTTCATCGGCAGCTTGCACCACTGGAAGAGCCCGTCCGCGTCGACCTTGCCGTCTTCCACGACCGCCGTGCCGAACTCGTCGCGGATCGACCAGCGCGCGTCCCTCACGGGCTGGCCGTCGGCCGTGACGACTCGGCCGAGCAGCCACGCGCGCGTCCCGCTCGGCACGTCGGCGCCGCACCGCCGGCGCACGACGTCGTCGGCCGTCTCGACTTCCAGCAGCGACTCCTTCGTCGAGTCGCGCGCCGCCACGAAGTGCAGCGTGGCGGGTCGCGCCGGCACGCCGAGGGCGACGAGCCGCGGATCGCGTACCGTCGCCGTGTACGGTCCCGGCAGCAAGTCGTTCAGCTCGAGGATCCCCGTCGAATCGATCTTCGGCTGATAGTCGGTGCCCTCGAGCTCCACGCTTGCCGCGGTGGCGGGCCGTCCCTGACTGTCGACGACGTGCAGGCGCGCGGCACCCAGCGGAGCGCGCCAGCTCGACCCGTCGGGCCAGGACGCGCGCGCGATCACACCGCCGATCTCCGGGGTCGTACCGCCCGACTGCGCGCGCCCGCCGGCGAGCCGCAGCGACCACTCGTCGATGATGACGACGCCGTTGGGCAGCTCGCGGAAGGAGAGACGCCCCTGCGGCGCGAGCGCGCTCGTCTCGCGATCCAACCCGACGTAGTGGAAGGTGAGATCCTGCAGCACGCGCGATAGCGTGTCGATCCACACCGTGCCCACGATGTCGATGCGGCCGTCCTCGCGATCGACCGGCTCGAATCCCAGCCCGACGAGATTCGGCCGCCCGCGATCCGCTCCCTCGAGCTTGACGCAGTATCGGCTGGCGAACGCGTCGTCGATCAGCGTCTCGGCGTCGGGACCGACGTAGGCGTGCGCGCCGTTCGCGTCCCGCACGAACCCCTGGCGGTTGAACATCGAGGCGCTGCGCGACGCGGTGAACGGCTCGCTCGTCGCGCTGGTGACTCGCGTGCGAACCGTCTGGCTCACGATCCGTCCCGTGCCGGTCTCGACACGCCGGTCGTACAGCAGCCGCGTCATCGTCGCGCTGCTCTGCGATCTCGCGAGCACGGTGGCGAAGAGAGCCATCCGCACCTGGTGGAGCAGGGCGAGCGAGGCCGCGCGGTCGGCGCGCTTGGGGCAGCTCGCCGCGACGACCTGGAACTCCTCGAGAACGATCGGGAAGGGGACGATCGAGACGTCGTACGGTGCGGCGGCAGCGGCGCGGGGGACGATGAGCTCGCGGGGACGAAACCCCATGCGCAGCACGCGGAGCCGGACCGTGCCGGCTCTCGCGGCCGCACGCGACGTCCACGGCGAGATTCGGAAGCGCCCCTGCTGATCGGTCGTCACCGACGCCGTGGCGCGTCCCGCCGGGTCGAGCGTGAGGACGCGCGTGTTGGGGATCGGTGCCTGGCTGGCGCTGTCGCGCACCGTGCCGGAGAGCACCTGCGCCCCGAGGGCAGGCGCGCGCGCCACGACGGCGATGGCGAGCAATACGGCCGCCAGGGACCAGCGCGGGATCTCTCGCATGATTCGCGTCGACTGGAGCGTCAGAGCCACTGGTCGCATCCGGATTGACGCGGCGATCCCGATCCATGCAACGAGAGAGAAGCTCCGAGAGGACGATCCCCGGAGCTTCTCGGTCGAGTGCGGTACAGCGAACGACTTACGAGCGGTGATACAGGTTCGTGGCGTCGCCACTGAGCTGAGCGCCGCCGCCGAGCGTGAGCTCGCGCAGCGAACCGAAGCGCTGTACAGCCGGCTTCTGGTAGGTCATACCATCTCTCCAAGGAAGTGTGGACGGGCACTATCTCGCCGGGCAGCGTTACCCGGCCGGCGTCAGTAGACCTTGCTAGACCCGTGCCGCAGGTCGCCATGTGTTCATCGCGTGAAGAGCGCCCGATGGCAACTCTCCGAACCGGACTGGTCTGAGTCATGGGAAACGGAGTATGGCAGGAGTGCAACAGGTAGTGCGGCGAGCGGCAACACGCCGCGGTCACGGCCTCGGGCAAGGCCCGCCTGCACACTGCTAAGCGAGAGCGAGAGCCGCCGCGTCCTGGCTGGCGACGTCGCGCGACGCGGCAAATGACATACCCCCGTGGGACGCCGACCACAGTCGCGCGGCGTTCGTCCACTGGGTTCGCTGATTTTCCCGAGGTCGGCTCCCAGCCCCCGGCAGTACCGGACGGAACGCGATCAGAGGTTGGAGCGGAGGGCCGACACCAGGATCGCGCGCGCGCACCACTCACGCAGCTGCGCCTCGCCCGCGCTGTTCCAGTCGGGGGGCAGCGGCGCAAGCCTGCGCCGCTCTGCGCCGCACGTGAAGAGCAGCCAGCCTCCCGCGTATGCGGGGTCGAGATATCGCGCGTGGCGCTCGGGGAGCAGCGGGTCGCGGATCGCGCGCACTTCCCAGCCGCGCTCCTCGGCGTCGGTGAAGGAGAAGACCTGGGGAACGTCGCTGGGGGTCGTCAGCAGGGTGGCCATGGTCGGCTCGGCAAAGGAGCGATCACGACACCAGAGCAAGAGCCGTGCGATTCGTGATGAAGATCACCAAGCGGGCGTAGCGTGCATCACGTAGGGGCTCCCCCCGGCCGCACCGATCACGCGAAGGCCTCGCTCACGGAAGGGCGCGGAGCACCATCGCGGCGGCCATCGCGGCGGACGACGCGTCGAGAACGTGGCCGCCTGGAATTCGAGACACTCGCGCCAACGCCTGATCGAGCGACGGACAGAGCGAGCCTTGCTCCTCCTCGCCATAGAGGCAGAGCACGCGAGTGCCGCGGAGGCGCTCGAGCTCCGGGCGCGTCGGGAGATCGCTCGCGCGCCTCGGTTCGTGCAGGAGGTCCTGCCAGCGGAACTCGAAGCTGGCGCGGTCGGCCAACCCGATCAACGCGACCAGGGCGAGTCGCTCCCGGACCACCGTGGGCCAGCGGCTGACGATGAACGGCGCGAGGTTGGCGCCGCGAGAGTAGCCGACGAAGACGAGGCGATCGCGGTGCCACTGCGCGGCGTACCGCTCGAGGATCTGCGCGGCGTCGCGGGACGCGCTCTCCGGCGTCCGGTGGGCGGCGCGCAGATAGGCCCGGGTGTCCAGCCCGACGACGGCGACACCGCCTCGTGCGAGTGCCTGCGCCAGCGCGCGGTCGCCGCGCGCCCATCCGCCGTCGCCGGTGAGCAGGAGAGCGAGCGTATGTCCGGAATCCGCCGCCACCTCCTCGACCGGGAACGGCAACTCCACCGCCCGCAGCGCCGACTGCGCGTCGCACGCCGCGATCGCGCTCGCCGACACGGCCGCCACGAGGACCGCGCATGCGCCGAGGCGACGAGTAGCGGCGGGCCCGATCACCGGCGCAGCACGCCGTCCAATCCGCCCGATACGAGCGCCGTGATGCTCGCCACGTCGCCGGGGAGAGCGAGTCCCCCGGCCGACGCGAGGAAGCGGGGACGCCACTCGGGACGGAACTTCTCCTTGTAGCTGCGCAGGCCCCGGAAGTTGTAGAACGGCTCGCCATGCTCGAACACGAGCGCGGCGAGGCGCGACCACCTCGTGGCGGATGCGTCGATGTGGAATCCGGAGAGCGGCGCCATGCCGAGGTTGAACCAGCGGTAGCCCTCGCGCGCGCCCCACGACATGATCTGCGCGAACAGGTAGTCCATCAGTCCGGGAACGGCGTCCGGGCGATAGCGCATCAGATCCACCGAGAGCTCACGCCGGTCGCCCGCGCTCCACAGGTTCGCGAACGCGATCACCGACCCTTCCTGGCGGACCACGGCGACGGGGAAGTGCGCGAGGTAGCGCTCGTCGAAGCGGCCGAGTGAGAAGCCCTTCTCTCGCGTGCGCTTGTGCGCCAGCCATGCATCCGACACCTGCCGCAGCTCGGCGAGCAGCGACCGTGCCTCCTCCGGCGCGAGCACTTCGAAGCGGCAACCGAGCCGCTCGAGCTGGCGAACGATCGTCCGGAGCCGTCTCCGCTCGGGACCCTCCAACGTCCAGCCCTGCAGCGGGACGCGCGCCTCCTCGCCCAGCTTGTACAGCCCGAGCCCCTGCTCGGCGTAGAGCGCGAGGTGCTCCGACGAGACGCCGTAGAACACCGGCCGGCCGCCATGTCGCCGCGCGAGCGTGCGGAAGCGCGACACGAGTGCGCGCTGCTCGTCGGGCGGTCCGACGGGGTCGCCCACCGCCACCCAGCTGCGCCCGCGCACCGCGTACATGAGGAAGCTGTCGGCGCGGCTGCCGAAGAGAATCGACTTGTCGCCGAGGAGGGCGAGGTTCGACTCGGAGCGCCCGCTCTCGCGAAGGATGGTGCGGACGGCGGCCAGCTCGTCGTCACGCGGAGCGGGCGGGCGATGCACGGCCGGGCGCATCAGCCGCGCGAGCGCGAAGCCGATCGCCACCACGGTCACGCCGACCGTCGCACGCAGGAAGCGCGGCGCGTCGCCCCGCGTGGCGAACTGCCACCACAGCTCGTTGTCGTACGCGACGTGGCGGTAGGAGAAGAACCCGAGCCACGTCGTTCCGACGAGCGCGGCGATCACCGCCACCGTCCAGCCGGTAGTGAGTGGCTCCGCCGTGATCGACGAACGGCGCCAGAACTGCGCGCGCGCTCGGACGACGGCGCCGAGGACGAGCGTGAGCACGAGCGCTTCCTCGTAGTCGAGCCCCTTCAGCAGCGAGCCCGCGATGCCCACGACGAGCGCGACGATCGCGAGGTGTCGGGCGGTGTCGAGCCGCTGGTGCAGCGCGCGGGCGAGGATCACGAGCGCGACGCCGGCGACGCTGGCCGAGAAGTGCGACAGCTCGATCAACGCGAGGGGAAGCGCGTCGTCCAGCCAGCGAAGTCGCCAGCCGATCCCCGGCGTCGCCCCGGAGACGAGCAGAACGAGTCCCGCGCCGAACACGACGATGGCGAGAAGGTCGGGCGTCGCGGGCAGGATGCGATCGAGCGTTGCACGAACGGCGCGGCGCAGCATCGTCACGTGACGACGCGGCGCGAGATCGGTGGGGGCCATCATATGCAGTTCCGCCGTGCGGCCGGGCGCGGGGATCTCCCCGCGCCCGGCGCGCGCTCAGGGCTTCTTCGGCGCCGCCTTCGTCGCGGCCTTCGCCGACGTGTCGGCCGCGGCTTTCGACGCCGCGTTGGTCGAGGCATTGCGGTGACGGCGGCGCGTCGACTTCTTCACCGCGTGCGCCGTGGTGTCGGTGGCGGGAGCAGCCATCTTCGAGGACGCCGTCGGCGCGGCGGACTTGCTCGTCGGCTTCTTGCTCGTGGTGCCCTGGGCGCCGGCGACGCCGGCAACGGCGAGCAGCGCGAGCGACGCGAGAATCGTGCGGGACTTCATGAGGGATCTCTCCAGAGTGAAGTAGGTGGTCCGAGTGTGCGGCCGGGCGTCGAACAGCATCCCCGGCCACGGTGTAAAGCCTAGATGGGGCCACCTTAACACAGCATTACAGCGGATTCCGGACGTTCCATGCGATTGCTCGTGGCCGAGGACGACGCTCGGCTCGCCGACCTGCTCGACCGCAGTCTCCGCGAGCAGGGCTACGCCGTCGACGTGTGCGCCGACGGCGACCGCGCGCTGTACCTGGCCGCGGTGAACGAGTACGACGCGCTCGTGCTCGACGTCGGCCTGCCACGGTGCGACGGACTCGCGGTGAGCCGCGAGCTGCGCCGCCGCG
>Ga0207691_10003916_pt1 | contig 14462 bp, 8 predicted proteins | sample KBSM13metaG_FD_184327 | JGI IMG/M metagenome (GOLD analysis project Ga0207691, IMG submission 184327) | Miscanthus rhizosphere microbial communities from Kellogg Biological Station, Michigan, USA - KBS M1-3 metaG (SPAdes) (version 2) | ecosystem: Host-associated > Plants > Roots > Rhizosphere >... | reverse complement strand
GGCGGCACCTGGAAGGACCTGACCGACAGCGTCAACTCGATGGCGTCGAACCTGACCGGCCAGGTGCGCAACATCGCCGAGGTCGCGACCGCGGTGGCGCAGGGCGACCTGTCGAAGAAGATCACCGTGAACGTCTCGGGCGAGATCCTGCAGTTGAAGGAAACGCTCAACACCATGGTGGATCAGCTCAATGCGTTCGCCGGCGAGGTGACGCGCGTGGCGCGCGAGGTCGGCACCGAAGGCAAGCTCGGCGGCCAGGCTGCGGTGCCGGGCGTCGCCGGCACGTGGAAAGACCTGACCGACAGCGTCAACTCGATGGCCGGCAACCTGACCGCGCAGGTGCGCAACATCGCCGAGGTGACCACGGCGGTCGCGGGCGGCGACCTGTCGCGCAAGATCACGGTCGACGTGCGCGGCGAGATCTTGCAGCTGAAGGAAACCATCAACACGATGGTCGACCAGCTCAATGCGTTTGCCGGCGAAGTGACGCGCGTCGCGCGCGAAGTTGGCACCGAAGGCCGGCTCGGCGGACAGGCGAACGTGCCGGGCGTCGCCGGCACCTGGAAGGACCTGACCGACAGCGTCAACTCGATGGCCGGCAACCTGACCGCGCAGGTGCGCAACATCGCCGAGGTGACCACCGCGGTGGCGCGCGGCGACCTCTCGCGCAAGATCACCGTGGACGTGCGCGGCGAGATTCTCCAGCTCAAGGACACCATCAACACGATGGTGGACCAGCTCAATGCATTCGCCTCGGAAGTCACGCGCGTCGCACGCGAAGTGGGCACCGAAGGCAAGCTCGGCGGTCAGGCCCAGGTGCCCGATGTCGCCGGTACCTGGAAGGACCTGACCGACAACGTCAACTTCATGGCGTCGAACCTGACCGCGCAGGTGCGCAATATCGCCGAGGTGGCGACCGCGATCGCGGGCGGCGACCTGTCGAAGAAGATCACCGTCGACGTGCGCGGCGAGTTGCTGCAGCTGAAGGAGACGCTCAACACCACGACCGATCAGCTGCGCTCGTTTGCCGGCGAAGTCACGCGCGTGGCGCGCGAGGTCGGTACCGAAGGGCGGCTCGGCGGACAGGCGAACGTTCCGGGCGCCGCGGGTACCTGGAAAGACCTGACCGACAACGTCAACCTGCTGGCCGCGAACCTCACCACACAGGTGCGCAACATCGCCGAGGTGACGACTGCCGTGGCGCGCGGCGACCTGTCGCGCAAGATCACCGTCGACGTGAAGGGCGAAATCCTCGAGCTGAAGAACACCATCAACACGATGGTGGACCAGCTCAATGCGTTCGCGTCGGAAGTGACGCGCGTCGCGCGCGAGGTCGGCACCGAGGGCAAGCTCGGCGGCCAGGCCGAGGTGCCGGGCGTCGCCGGCACCTGGAAGGACCTCACCGACACCGTGAACGTCATGGCGGCGAACCTGACCGAGCAGGTGCGCGGCATCGTGAAGGTGGTGACCGCGGTCGCGAACGGCGATCTGAAGCAGAACCTCACCGTGAAATCGAAGGGCGAAGTCGCGGCGCTGGCCGAGACCATCAACAACATGACCGGCACGCTGGAGACTTTCGCCGATCAGGTCACCACGGTGGCGCGCGAAGTCGGCGTCGAAGGCCGGTTGGGCGGTCAGGCCAACGTGCCCGGCGCGGCCGGCACCTGGAAAGACCTCACCGGCAACGTGAACCTGCTTGCGACGAACCTGACCACGCAGGTGCGTGCGATCGCCGAAGTCGCGACCGCCGTGACCAAGGGCGACCTGACGCGGTCGATTCAAGCCGAGGCGCGCGGCGAAGTGGCCGAACTGAAAGACAACATCAACACGATGATCGACAATCTGCGGCTCACCACGGACCGCAACACCGAGCAGGACTGGCTCAAGACCAATCTCGCGCGCTTCACCAACATGCTGCAGGGCCAGCGCGACCTGCAGACCGTGGGCCGGATGCTGCTGAGCGAACTGACTCCGCTGGTCAACGCGCAGCTTGGCGTGATCTATCAGGTCGAGGCCGACGAGACGCCGATCTTGCGGCTGCTCTCTGCGTTCGCCGACGACGGTGCGAACGGCCACCCGTCGCGGGTTCATCTCGGGGAGGGCCTGATCGGGCAATGCGCGATCGAGAAGCGCCGCATGCTGATCACCGCGATGCCAACCCACGCGGTGCCGATCGGCTCGGCGCTGTTCAAGGTCGTGCCGCAGAACATCGTCGTCCTGCCGGTGCTGTTCGAGAACGAGGTCAAGGCCGTCATCGAGCTCGCCTCGGTGACTGCCTTCACGACGTTGCAGATGGCGTTCCTCGAACAGCTTACCGACAGCATCGGCATCGTGCTGAACAGCATCGAGGCAACGATGCAGACCGAGGGCTTCCTCAAGCAGTCGCAGCAACTCGCCGGCGAATTGCAGGCGCAGCAGAAAGAGCTGCAGCAGACCAACGAGCAACTCGAGCAGAAGGCGCAGCAGCTTGCCGAGCGCAACGTCGAGGTCGAGCGCAAGAACCAGGAGATCGAGCAGGCCCGCCGCGCGCTCGAGGACAAGGCGACCGAGCTCGCGCTGACATCGAAGTACAAGTCCGAATTCCTCGCCAACATGTCGCACGAGCTGCGCACGCCGCTGAACAGCATCCTGATCCTCGGCCAGCAGCTTTCGGAAAACCCCGATGGCAACCTGGTGCCGAAGCAGGTCGAGTTCGCCCGCACCATTCATGGCGCGGGAACCGATCTGTTGAACCTGATCAGCGACATTCTCGATCTCTCGAAGATCGAGTCCGGCACCGTCACGGTCGACGCGCAGGAAGTGCTGCTGAGCAATCTGGTCGAGGCGACGGCCCGGCCGTTCCGCCACGAGGCGGACAACCGCCAACTCGTCTTCGATGTCGAGATCGACCAGAATCTCGGCCGCACGATCACCACCGACTCCAAGCGGCTGCAGCAGGTGCTCAAGAACCTGCTGTCGAATGCCTTCAAGTTCACCGACCAGGGTTCGGTGCAGCTCAAAGTTTCGGCGGCTGTGGGTGGCTGGTCGCCGGATCACGCCTTGCTCAATCAGTCGGCGGTGGTGGCGTTCGAGGTGGCCGACTCCGGCATCGGCATTCCGCTGGAGAAGCAGCGCATCATCTTCGAGGCGTTCCAGCAGGCCGACGCCAGCACCAGCCGGAAATACGGCGGCACGGGGCTCGGCCTCGCCATCAGTCGCGAGCTTGCCAATCTCCTCGGCGGCGAAATCCAGCTGCGCAGCGTGCCCGGCAAGGGCAGCACGTTCACGCTCTATGTCCCGCTCAAATACGTCGGCCCGTCGCTCGCTGTGCGCGTCGCGCCCGATGCCCCGGCCCTGGTCGAGAAGAGCAGCGAGTTTGCGTTGCCGGCGGAACGCGCGGCCGAGCCTATCGCAGACGACCGTCTCGATATCGCGCCGGGCGACAGCATCCTGCTGATCGTCGAAGACGACCCGCACTACGCGCGCGTGATCATGGACCTCGCGCGCGATCACGGCTTCAAGGTTCTGATCGCGATGCGCGGCGTCGATGCGCTGGATCTGGCCAAGCAGTTCCAGCCGACCGCGGTCTCGCTCGACGTGTTTCTGCCCGACATGCTCGGGTGGACGGTGCTGAACCAGCTCAAGCAAAATCCGCTGACCCGTCACATTCCGGTGCAGATCATCACGCTGGACGAAGACCGTCAGCATGCGCTCGCGCGCGGCGCGTTTTCATTCGTCACCAAGCCCACGACGACGGAAGGCGTAGAGGCGGCGATTGCGCGCATCAAGGAGTATGCGCGGCCGCGGCGCAAGCGGCTGCTCGTTGTGGAAGACAACCCGGCTGAGCAGATGAGCATCCACGAGCTTCTCGGCTACGATGATATCGAGATCGACACCGCCGGGACCGGCAATGACGCCCTGACGCGCTTGCGCGATCGGCAATACGACTGCGTGGTGCTCGACCTGCGCCTGCCCGACATGAGCGGCTTCGAGGTTCTGGAGGAAATCAGACGCGACGACGCCTTGACCGATGTGCCGGTCATCGTGTTCACCGGGCGCGAATTATCGGCCGAAGAGGACGCACGGCTGCACACCATGGCGCGCAGCATCGTGGTGAAGGGCGTCGAGTCGCCCGAGCGGCTGCTGGATGAGACCGCGTTGTTCCTGCATCGCATCGTCACCGACCTGCCGGCAGAAAAACAGCGCATGCTCGAGCGGCTCAACAGCTCCGACGACGATCTGGTCGGGCGCACCGTTCTGCTCGTCGATGACGATGCGCGCAACATCTTCGCGCTGAGCAGCGTGCTCGAGCGGCGCGGCATGCATGTGCTGACGGCGACGACCGGCAAGGAAGCGGTCGCGATCGTGGAAAACACGCCGGAACTCGCGATCGTGCTGATGGACATCATGATGCCGGAAATGGACGGCTATCAGACCATGGGCGTCATCCGCGAACAACCCGAATACCGCCGCCTGCCGATCATCGCGCTGACCGCGAAGGCGATGAAGGGAGACCGCGAGAAGTGCCTGGAGGCCGGCGCTTCGGACTATCTGGCGAAACCCGTCAACACCGAGCAGCTCCTGTCCGCTTTGCGGATGTGGCTGCACCGCTAGGGTCGGGCGACGCTCATGAGATCGGATGAAAAAGTCAACATCCTGCTGGTAGACGACCAGTCGTCGAAGCTGCTCACCTATGAGGTGATCCTGCGCGAGCTCGGCGAAAATCTCATCAAGGCCTCGTCCGGCAAGGAAGCGCTGGAGCATCTGCTCAAGAACGAGATCGCCGTCGTCTTGATGGACGTCTGCATGCCGGAGCTGGACGGCTTCGAACTTGCGTCGATGATCCGCGAGCATCCGCGTTTCCAGAAGATCGCAATGATCTTCATCTCGGCAATTCACCTGGCTGAGATCGATCACCTGCGCGGCTATGAAATGGGCGCGGTCGATTACGTGCCGGTGCCGGTGGTGCCGGAGGTGCTCAGGGCGAAAGTTCGCGTCTTCACCGAGCTCTATCGCAAGAACCGTCAGCTCGAGCGCTTGAACGCCGAACTGGAGCGCCGTGTGGCCGAGCGAACCGCCGAATTGGAAGCCTCGACCGCGCGGCTGCTCGAAAGCGAGAAGCGGCGCAGTTTCGCGCTCGCGGCCGGCAACATGGGATCGTGGGACTGGGACCTGACCGACGGAAAAATCGTTTGGGACGAAGGCCAGCACGAGATCTACGGCGTGGTCCCGGGTGAGTTCATCGTAACGCCTGAGCATCTGAAGGTGCTGATCGTCCCCGAGGATTGGGAGGGTCTTCAGCGCGGAATGCAGGACCTGCTGGAACGCGGAGAGGCGCATCAGGCCGAATTTCGCGTGCGTCGTCCGGACGGCGAGGTGCGCTGGTGCGAGAGTACGGCGGCTACGACGCGGGACGATACCGGCAAGGTCGTTCGCGTCAGCGGCGTCACGATGGACATCACGCAGCGCAAGAAAGCCGAGGAGCGGCAGGCGCTGCTCGCCAGAGAGGTGGATCATCGCGCCAAGAACGCGATGGCGATCGTGCAGTCGATCGTCCGCCTTACCAAGGCGAACAGCAAGGCGGATTACGTTTCGATCATCGACGGCCGCATCAAGGCGCTGTCGCGCGCGCACGTGCTGCTGTCCAATTCGCGCTGGCAGGGCGCCGACCTCGGCAAGCTGATCAACGAAGAGCTCGCGCCTTTCCGCTCGACCCACGCGGAGCGGATCGCCATTTCCGGGCCTGAGGTCTTGCTTGAGCCGACCAAGGCGCAAACGCTCGCGCTCGCGCTGCATGAGCTTGCGGCCAACGCCGCGAAATACGGTGCGCTGTCTGCCGCGTCGGGCAAACTCACGGTGCGATGGACGCTCGACGCGGACGTGCTGGTCATTCAATGGCACGAGACCGCGGGCCCGGAAACGCTCAAGCCGTCGGTGACCGGCTTCGGCACGAAGATCATCACCGGAAGCATCGAGCGCCAGCTCGGCGGAAAGGTCGATTTCGACTGGGCGCCGACGGGGTTGCGGTGCACCCTCACAGTACCGGGCGGCGAGCGGCTCGACGCCGCTGCACCGGCGGCAAGCGAGCTGCGGCCCGCGAGCGTCCCGGTCCGTCCCGTTGCGGCGCGCCGCGTCATGATCGTCGAGGACGAAGCACTGGTTGCGCTGGTCCTGGCGGACCACCTCACCGAATTCGGGCTGTCCGTGGTCGGCCCGTGCGCCAACGTCGCCGAGGCGACCGCCGCGGTGGAGGCGAACGATCTCGACGCGGCGATCCTCGACGTCAATCTTGGGAAGGAGCTTGTCTATCCGGTTGCGGAGCTCCTCTCGAAGCGCGGGATACCGTTCGTGTTCGTCACCGGATACGGACCGGAAAGCATCGACCGCCGCTTCGCCCACGCGGCCGTGCTGGAGAAGCCGGTGGAGCGGGATTTTCTGAAGAACATGTTCGGATCGGGGCCGGGCAGCATTCTCGAGCGCCCGGTGGCGCAGAGCGCGTAGAGCGACGCTTCGTCGTCCTCGCGCTGGTGACGCTCCCCTGTAAATAACAGGAAAAATGCAGGACGCGCGCGCTCGCGCCGGTGCCGATTGTCCAATCCTGCCAAAGATTTGGCCCCGATAAGAACGGCCTGCGTCTGGCAGATATCAGGAAAGAACAGGGAAATATCAGGAGAAATCGAGCTCGCGAGCCCGCAGCAGCGGCACAAAAGCCCGCGGGCATCCGGCCTGCGCGAGTTTGGATTTTCCCAATCGGGATTCAAAAGCCAAGCTTTCGCTGGCCGGAGGTGCGTGAAATTCTGGTGCTGCCAAGTGGGATTGAACCACTGACCTCTTCATTACCAATGAAGTGCTCTACCGCTGAGCTATGGCAGCATCGTTTAACGGCGCGGATACGCAAATCGACGGCCGGAAACGCGCCGTTCCTTGCCACAAGGGGGGAGGCGGCGCAAGCGCGGGCCGCTGTCAACCGAATCGCCGCAAATGCTCTCTTGCGGCCGGGCTCGCGTTCTGGCGGTCGGCGAGCTTGATCAGCACCTTCTTGATCCGTTCGGCGGCAAAGTCCTGCTGCGCCAGCGCCATGCCGCGGTCGAAGGATTCCTCGTAGCGCGCGATCGCCCCGTCGTGGAACACGAAGTGCGCAATCCCCTCGAACACCACCGGCTTGCCCTCCGCGCCGGGCATTCCCGAAGCATAGCTGAAGCGATAGCGCGCGTAACCGCTCCGGCCGTCGCTGAGCGCGTCGAAGAAGTCCCAGCGGTAGTTCGAGCCGGTCTCGTGGAAGTGCTGCAGCATCTCGATAATGGCCTTGCGGCCCTTGTATTCGCCAAAGAAGCCGTCGTCGTAGACGCCGTCCTCGGTGAACAGGGCCGCGAAAGCGGCGCCATCATTGGCGGCGACGGCCGCAGCGAAGCGCGACAGCAGGTCGGTAAAGTCGGTCACGGGCGCCTCCTGTTCCGGCCTTTTCCGGGGCCGGTTAAGCGTCAGATTCTTGGCATTGTCGCGTTTTCTGCGGCGAACCGGTATCCAGGTTGCCGGAAAACGCTTTAAGTTTAGCCCGCATGGCCGACAGTCCGAAACCCTCCGAAAAGGCGCTGCGCGAGCAGCGGCTGCAGGCGGCGCTGCGGGAAAACCTCAAACGCCGCAAGGCGCAGGCGCGTGAACGGGCGGAACAGCGGGACGGACCCCGCGAGCCCCACGATTCCGCCGGAATTGGCGTTGAGAAGAAATAGACTGCCACGGGGACTTTCATGGACCGCATCCGCATCGTCGGCGGCAAGCCGCTGAACGGCACGATTCCGATTTCGGGGGCGAAGAACGCCACGCTGCCGCTGATGATCGCGAGCCTGCTGACCGACGACGTACTGGTGCTGGAAAACGTGCCGCGCCTCGCCGACGTGACGCAGCTGCAGCACATTCTTAGCAATCACGGCGTCGATATCATGGTGAAGGGCAAGCGCCCGGGCGATGAGGATCACCGCGGGCAGACGCTGCATATCTCGGCCGCGCGCATCGTCGATACCACCGCGCCGTATGAGCTTGTTTCCAAGATGCGCGCGAGCTTCTGGGTCGTGGGGCCGCTGCTCGCCCGCATGGGCGAAGCCAAGGTTTCGCTGCCGGGCGGCTGCGCGATCGGCACGCGCCCGGTGGACCTGCTCATCATGGCGCTGGAGCGTCTCGGCGCGACCATCGAAATCGACGCCGGCTATGTGATCGCGAGGACCAAGGGCGGCCTGAAGGGCGGCGAGATCGATTTCCCCAAGGTGACGGTCGGCGGCACGCACACCGCGCTGATGGCGGCCTCGCTGGCGAACGGCGAGACCGTGATCGAGAATGCGGCGCGCGAGCCTGAAGTGGTCGACGTCGCCGAATGCCTGATCAAGATGGGCGCGAAGATTTCCGGCCATGGGACCTCGCGCATCGTGGTACAGGGCGTCTCGCGGCTCAACGGCGCGAGCCATCCGGTGCTGCCCGACCGGATCGAGACCGGAACCTATGCGATGGCGGTCGCGATGACCGGCGGCGACGTGCTGCTCGAAGGCGCGCGGCCGGAGTTGCTGCAATCCGCACTCGACACGCTGACACAGACCGGCTGCGAGATCACGACCAGCAATGCCGGCATCCGCGTCGCGCGCAATGGCGGGGGCATCGCGCCGGTCGAGGTTACGACCGCGCCGCATCCCGGCTTCCCGACCGACCTGCAGGCGCAACTGATGGCGCTGATGACGCGCGCCAAGGGCACCGCCCGCATCACCGAGACGATCTTCGAGAACCGTTTCATGCACGTCCAGGAGCTGGCGCGGCTCGGCGCGCGCATCACGCTCGACGGGCAGAACGCCACGATCGAGGGCGTCGAGAAGCTCAAAGGCGCGCCCGTGATGGCGACCGACCTGCGCGCCTCGGTGTCGCTGGTGATCGCTGCCCTCGCAGCCGAGGGCGAGACGATGGTCAACCGCGTCTATCATCTCGACCGCGGTTTCGAACGGCTGGAAGACAAGCTCGGCCGCTGCGGCGCCACGGTGGAGCGGATCAGCGGTTGATCTGGCGCAAGCAGGCTGGATGGAACTTTGCTATGGTTCCGGGACTCAACCCGCCCCGAAGCACTGCCGAATGGATGCCCGCCTGCAAGCCCGGCCGACCGCGCTGGAGCTGTTCACGCCGAAACTGGTCACGGTCTTTCGTGAAGGCTACGGCCTCACCGACCTGCGCGCCGACGCGCTCGCCGGGCTGACCGTCGCGATCGTCGCGCTGCCGCTCTCGATGGCGATCGCGATCGCATCGGGCGTCGGGCCGGAGCGGGGGCTCTACACCGCGATCGTCGGCGGCTTTCTGGTGTCGCTGCTCGGCGGCAGCCGGGTGCAGATCGGCGGGCCGGCGGGCGCGTTCATCGTTGTGGTTGCCGCGACCGTGCAGCGTCACGGTTATGACGGGCTGGTGCTCGCCACCTTGATGGCGGGTGCGATCATGATCGTGGTCGGCTTCTTCCGGCTCGGCGCCTACATCAAATACATCCCCTATCCGGTGACGGCCGGGTTCACGGCCGGCATCGCGGCGATCATTTTCGCAAGCCAGCTCAAGGACTTGTTCGGACTCGAACTGGCGCACGAGCCGGCCGAGTTCATCCCGAAGCTCGCCGCACTCTGGGCCGCTGCCGCAACGGTGCGGCCGGGCGCCGTCGCCATTGCGCTCGGTGCGCTGATCCTGATCGTGACGCTGCGGCGCGTACGCCCGCACTGGCCGGGCTTCCTGATCGCGATCGTGCTGGCGGCCGCGGCGGCTGCCGCGCTCGGTCTCGACGTCGCGACCGTTGGCTCGCGCTTCGGCGGCATCCCGAGCTCGCTGCCGAGCCCATCATTGCCGGTCTTCACGTTCGAGAAGGCGCACGCGGTGCTGCCCGATGCGCTCGCGATCGCGCTGCTCGGTTCGATCGAGTCTCTGTTGTCCGCCGTGGTGGCGGACGGGCTCACGGGCCGGCGGCATCGCTCGAACTGCGAACTGGTCGCGCAGGGCGTCGCCAACGCCGGTTCTGTTATGTTCGGCGGAATCTGCGTCACCGGCACGATCGCGCGCACCGCGACCAACATCCGCGCCGGTGCGCGAGGGCCGCTCGCCGGCATCTTCCACGCGCTCTATCTGCTGCTGTTCATGGCGGTCGCGGCGCCTCTCGTGTCCTACGTGCCGCTCGCGGCGCTCGGCGCGGTGCTCGCGGTTGTCGCCTGGAACATGGCGGAGAAGGACGAGTTCGTCGCGCTGCTCAAATCCTCGCGTGGCGACGCGTTCGTGCTGCTGGCGACGTTCCTGCTGACCTTGTTTGTCGACCTGACGACCGCGATCGCGGTCGGCGTGGTGACCGGCTCGTTCCTGTTCCTGCACCGGATGGCGGAGGCCGTCGAGGTCGAAGGCGGATCGCTCGCAACCGAGGACGTGGCCGACAACGGCGGGGAGGCTGCGTTGCCTGGCGCCCTGAGCGGAAACGTTGTCGTCTTCCGCATCTCGGGCGCGTTCTTTTTCGGTGCGACCGCCGGGGTCAGCACCATCCTCGACCGCGTCGGCGAGCGGCCGGGTGTGTTCATCCTGGATTTTTCCGCCGTGCCGCTGATCGACAGCACCGGCGCGAAGGCGCTGCACGGCTTCGTGCACAAGCTGCAACGTTCAGGAACGAAGATCTATTTCAGTGGCGCACGGCCCGCCGTGCAGCGCACGCTGATGAGCGCGGGATTGCGCGAGCCCGTTGTCATCTACAGCGACACAATCGAGACGGCGCAGGCCGCGGCGCGCACGACCTGACATTTCAGCCGCTCGTCCCCGCGGAAGCGCGGACCCAGGGCCAAGGACCGGATTCCCGCTTGCGCGGGAATGAGCGGAGATTGGGTCAGGCGTTGAGTCCTCTGACGACAAGCCGGTTGAGCCGTGCCGCGAAAGCGGCCGGATCGTCCGGCACCTCGCCATCGAGTATTTGCGCCTGCTCGAACAGCAGCGATGAGAGGTCGCTCACGTCCGCGTCATGCTCATCCTTTTGCGCGCGCGCCAGCGCCTTCACCAGCGCGTGCTTCATGTTGAGCTCGAGAATCGGCTTGATGCCGGCGCCGCGGTTCTGGCGCGAGAGCAGCCGCTCGATCTCCAGATCGGGGCCTTGCTTCGCCGCGACCAGACAGGCCGGGCTGTCGGCGAGCCGCTGCGACGGCAGCACATCGGACACGCGTTCGCCGAGCGCCGATTTCACGGCGGCGATCACCGCGGTCTCGTCGGTCTTGTCAGCCTCGCTCTCCGCCTGAGGCTCGTCTTTCTTGTCGTCGAGCAGCGGCACCAGGCTGAAATCGACGTCGCTCTTGCTCAGCGACTTCAACGGCTTTCCCTCGAAGCCCGGCGGCATCATGGTCCAGAACGCGTCGACCGGATCGCTCAGCAGCAGCACCTCGATGCCGCGGGCGCGCGCCGCCTCGAGCTTCGGATTCGACTTCAGCCGATCGGCGCTCTCGCCGACCAGATAGTAGATCTCGGTCTGGTTTGGCTTGAGGTCTGCGACATACTGCTTGAGCGAGCGCGCCTTGCCGGCGGTGGTGTCGAAGCGCGCGAGCGCGAGCAACTGTTCGCGCCGCTCGAAATCCTCGTAGATGCCTTCCTTCAGCACCGGGCCGAAGGCTTCCCAGATTTTCCCGAATTTCTCCGCATCCTTCTCGGCGAGGCTTTCCAGCTCCGTGATCGCGCGGCCGGTGATCGCCTTGCGGATCGCCACGACCTGCGGATTGTTCTGCAGCATCTCGCGCGAAATGTTGAGCGGCAGGTCCTCGCTGTCGACCACGCCGCGGATGAAGCGCAGATAGGTCGGCAGCAGCTCGGCGTCGTCGGTGATGTAGACGCGGCGCACGTACAGCTTCACGTGCCCCTTGCGGGCCGGATCGAACAGGTCGTACGGCCGCGACGACGGCGCGAACAGCAGCACCGCATAGGAATAGCGCCCCTCGGCGCGGTAGTGCACCGTCAGCGCGGGATCGTCGAAGGCGTGCGCGATGGTCTGGTAGGCCTGCGTGTAGTCTTCGGGTTTCAGCTCCGACTTCGGCTTCTGCCACAGCGCGCTTGCCGAATTGATCTGCTCCGACTTCGGCTCGGTCTTGGGCTCGCCTTCCTTGGGCTCACTCTCGGCCTGCGTCCCGGTGAGTTCGATCGGGAACAGGATGTGGTCCGAGTAGGTCGAAACGACGCGGCGGATCTCCTGCGGCTCGAGATATTTCTTCGCGTCGTCCTTCAGGTGCAGCACGATCTCGGTGCCGCGCGTCACGCGGGCCGCCTGCGCGTCGTCGGCGCGCGCGATGTCGAAGCCGGCGCCGCCTTCCGACGACCAGACCCAGGTTTCGTCGCTGCCGGCGCGGCGGCTCACCACCGTGATGCGATCCGCCACCATGAAGGCCGAATAGAAGCCGACGCCGAACTGCCCGATCAAACCGGTGCCGTCCTTCGCCTCGGACAGCTTGTTCATGAACGCGCGCGTGCCGGAGCGCGCGACGGTGCCGAGATTGTCGATCAGCTCCTGCCGGTCCATGCCGATGCCGTTGTCCGCAATGGTCAGCGTGCCGGCGGTCGTGTCCGGCGCAATGCGGATCGCGAGCGGCGCGCCGTCGGCCGTCAGCTCGGGCCTGGCGATCGCCTCGTAGCGCAGCCGGTCGCAGGCATCCGAGGCGTTGGAGATCAGCTCGCGCAGGAAGATGTCGGTCTCGGAATAGACCGAGTGCACCATCAGCCGCAAAAGCTCGGCCACTTCGGCCTGGAATGAATGGGTTTCGGCAGTTGGTGTTTTGACGTCCGCGTCGCTCATGTCTTCCGCCCGGTGGTGGATCAAACCGCACCGGATATAGCGGCCGAGCCGCCTGCCGCAAGGGTTTCGGTCACGGGTTGCGGCGGAAGACCACGCTCAGGTTGTTTGCCGGCATCGCGACGGTGCGCTCCAGCGCGAACCCGTGCCGCGCGGCGAGCGCCGCGACCTCATCGAGGTCACGGACGCCCCATGCGGGGTCGCGCGCTCTCAGGCTCTCGTCGAAGGCCGCGTTGCTTGGCGCGGTGTGCCGGCCATGCTCACGGTAGGGCCCGTAGAGATAAAGCGGGCTGCCTGCCGGGAGCAGGCGCGCCGCCCCGGCCAGCAGACCCTCCGCGGCGGCCCACGGCGCGATGTGGATCATGTTGATCGATACGACCGCGTCGGCTTGCGTGACCGGCCAGACCGCAGCCGCGGCATCCAGCTCGAGCGGCGGGAGCAGATTCGGCAGCCGGGCCTGCGCCGCATGGGCCGCGATGCTGCGCCGGGCTTGCGCGTCGGGATCGGTTGGCTGCCACACGAGATGGGGCAGGGCGGAGGCGAAATGGACGGCGTGCTCGCCGCTGCCGCTGGCGATCTCCAGCACGGTTCCCGGCGCGGCCAGCACCTCCCGCAATACCGCCAGGATCAGATCGCGGTTGCGCGCCACGGCGGGCGCGGTCAGGGCGCTGTCAAACGAAGCCGTCATGAGCAAACTCAAGCCTTGCGCCATTCCGGCGCCGTCCCTAGTTAGTCGTGGAGCATGATCTTGTCCGAAACCGGTGTCCACTTTTCGGGATGATGCTCTAGCGATCAACACCGGAACGTCAAGCTTGGGCCCATGCAACCGCTGAAACTCATCGCGCTCGACCAGGACGACATTGCGGTCGTCTCGACCCACCTGCAGGATGCGGTGGTCAAGGTTTCCGACGTGATCTGGCAGCCGACCGAGAAGCGGCTGGTCATTGCGCTGAACCGGTTCGACTGGGAAGCATGCGGCGAGGTGACCCCCTGCTACCAGCGCCGTCGCACCGCGCTGCGTTTCGAGCGCGTGAACGCGTTCCGCTGCCGCAATGTGAACCCTGCCGCCAAGGACGCCGTGCTCAACCTGCTCGCGGTCGAATTCGACGAGACCGACGCCCCGGCCGGGGCCGTGACGCTGATCTTTTCCGGTGGCGCGGCGCTGCGCCTCGAAGTCGAGTGCCTCGAATGCGAGCTGGCCGATCTCGGGCCGAGCTGGACCGCCAAGGCGCGGCCTGCGCACGAGGTTGAATCCGACCCGCGGGGTTGACGGGTTTTTAGCGAGAAGCCATTGAGCGGTGACATCCCTCCCCTGAAAGGGGAGGGTGGCGAGCCACCGGGTCGGCGCGCCGCGCCGCCCGATGATAAACTTCGCGAGCCGGGTGGGGTCTTTTCCCGGTAAGCTTCCCCACCCGGCCGCTCGCAATGCTCGCGGCCACCCTCCCCCAAGCGGGGGAGGGATGAAGAGAGCCGCAATGCCCATCCGCCTCGACGCCCGCGCCGCCGACTTTCCCGCGAAATTCCGGTCGTTCCTCGATGCGAAGCGCGAGGCCTCGGCCGACGTCGAGCAGGCGGTGCGCGCCATCATCGCCGACGTTGCGGCGCGCGGCGATGCCGCGCTGATCGCGCTGACCCAAAAATTCGACCGCGTCGATCTCGGCACGATCGGCATGCG
>Ga0207691_10003915_pt1 | contig 14465 bp, 9 predicted proteins | sample KBSM13metaG_FD_184327 | JGI IMG/M metagenome (GOLD analysis project Ga0207691, IMG submission 184327) | Miscanthus rhizosphere microbial communities from Kellogg Biological Station, Michigan, USA - KBS M1-3 metaG (SPAdes) (version 2) | ecosystem: Host-associated > Plants > Roots > Rhizosphere >... | reverse complement strand
CGTAGTCGATCGTCTCACCGGATATCGACATGTTGTCGGTGTTCATCACGCCGTGGATGAAACCGACATGCATCCAGTTGGCGATGAGGGCTGCCTGCCGGATCGCGACGCTCTCAAGCATTGCAAGATATGGAGTGACGTGATTCTGCAACTCCGGATAATGGCGCGCGATCACGTAGTCCGCCAGGCGTTGAACCTTGTCCAGTTCGCCACGCGCGGCAAAGTATTGGAAAGTACCGACCCGGATGTGACTCGAGGCAACACGTGTGAGTACAGCTCCCGGCAGTGTGGTCTCCCGATAGACGGCTTCGCCGGTGGTCACGGCCGCAAGAGCCCGAGTCGTCGGGATACCGAGCGCGTGCATCGCCTCACCAATCAGATATTCCCGAAGCACCGGACCGAGAGCGGCCAGGCCATCGCCGGACCTCGAAAAAGGCGTGCGTCCCGAGCCTTTGAGCTGAATATCACGGCGCCTGCCATGGATGTCGACGACCTCGCCCAGAAGCAACGCCCGACCATCGCCGAGTTGTGGAACGAAGTTGCCGAACTGGTGACCGGCATAGGCCTGTGCCAGCGGCGCGGCTCCCTCCGGTAATTCGTTCCCTGCAAAAATTCTCGCGCTATCCGCGGAATCGAGCGCATCGACGTCCAATCGCAACTCCTCAGCCAGTTCACGATTGAACTTCACTATCGAAGGCTGCGGCACTTGAGCGGCCTTCCACGGAACATAGAAACCTTCAAGCTCGCGAGCAAAGGAGTTGTCGAAAATGAATCGAATGGAGCCGGCGCTGCTGGCCACTTGCGTCATGACTAACATCATATTGGAAATGAGGGAATGAGGGGACTGTCCCCTCATTCCCTCATTTATGCTGAGGCGGGATACAGTTATCAGCTCGACTTCTTGACCAGCACCGGTTCCCCACGATACAGCGCCGGGAATGTCGTTTTGAAATTCTGCACTTTCGGAATGTCGAATTTCACGATGTACGGTTGTTTCGGATTCTTGACGAGAAAGTCCTGGTGATATTCCTCTGCCGGATAAAACGCTTTCAGCGGATCCACACGCGTCACGATTTTCTGGCCAAAGACCTTCGCCTTGTCCAATTGGTCGATGTAAGCCGTTGCGATCTTCTTCTGAGTGTCATCCGAATAAAAAATATTCGAACGATACTGAGTGCCAACATCCGGGCCCTGTTTGTTGAGTTCCGTGGGATTGTGCACGACGGAAAAATAGATCCGCAGAATCTCTCCATAGCTCACTTCTTTGGGATCAAAGCGGATCTGAACGGATTCGGCATGACCCGTGGATCCCGTGCTGACCGTTTCATATTCGGCGGTAGCCTTGCTTCCACCGGAATATCCAGACAACACTTCTCGCACGCCTTGAACATGTTGATAAACAGCCTGAACGCCCCAGAAACATCCGCCGGCAAGAACCGCAGTCTGCAGTGGTCCGGCCACTTTAGGATTGTCCACGGCAGCAGCGGGAATAACGACAGCGGACTCGGCGCCAACAGAACCTGCCGAAAGATAGATGTACAGCCCCGTGACTATCGCAACGACCAGAACGGTTTCGATCCATACTTTGCGCGACATAAAAACACTCCTCATCTCGAAAGCACTGCGAGTTCAAGTGCGACTGACAAAGTTTAGCGCAACCGAGTTCATGCAATAGCGCAAACCTGTCGGCTTCGGTCCATCATTAAAAACGTGTCCCAGGTGCGCATCGCACAGGGCGCAGGATACTGCGGTTCGTCTCGCCAGAAGACTGTTGTCCGGAGACTCGACGACATTCAGACGCGATATGGGTTGCCAGAAACTTGGCCAGCCGGTACCCGATTCAAACTTGGTCTGGGAATCGTAGAGTGCCGTATTGCAACAGATGCAGCGGTAAATTCCCGAAGCATGGTTGTTCACATACTTTCCACTGCCCGGCCGCTCCGTATCCGCCTTGCGTGTCACTTCATACGACAGCGGCGAAAGCTGCTTCTTCCACTCCGCATCGGTTTTGGCGACTCTTGCCATCTGCATGCGCCCCAGACTCTTTCCCGATTGCGAAAACTGCTCGATCGACACTGTTGTCGATGGCCTGGGCCCCGACACTGTTTGTCCCATAGTCACCCGAGCAACCGCGGCTGCGGCGCATCCGCTTATTGCGCTCCGCAGGAAGCCGCGCCGCGAATTGAACTCCCACTCATATTTTCTTGCAGACTTCACATGCACCTCCATCGGATTCCGCTGCTTTCAGCCGAAGGTAAATGAATACGCCTGAATGCCCGCGTCCAGAAACTCAATTGTAAACGTTCTATCGCGAATGTCGCCCGATTGGCGTACCAATTGATACAGCCGCTGAGCGCGCGCCACACCCGAGCCGCTGGAATCCACGTCGACTCCGTGATCCTCTCCGGGCTGCTTTCCGTCGATAGTGACGCGAAATCGTACAGGCTTGCCATCCTTACCGGGCCCAAGGACCAGATGTAAATCCCTGGCATGAAAACGAAAGACGATCTTTCCACCGGCGCCAAGCAAAACGGCTTTCTCTGCGTCCACGCGCCAGTTGCCGGACAATCCCCACTCGTTCATGTTCAGACTGTCGGGAACCGAGTACGTTTTCTCAGCAGCACGGCCAAAACCGCCAGGCGACACGAAATGCTGGGCACGTTCATAACCGATATAGGTCTCGGGAGATCCCACATGCTTCTCGTCGGCTGAGGCCTGGATGCCTTCCTTCCGGATATCGGAAACAGTAGGAGGAAGATCATGTGCACCGGCCTCGGTCAACAGTTGACGGATCAATTCCTCAGACCCATCGTAATCTCCTTCTCCAAAATGATGGCCGCGTATGTGCCCCTTCGCATCGATGAAGTAATGTGCGGGCCAGTATTGATTGTTGAAAGATTGCCAGATGGCATAGTTGTTGTCGAGAGCCACCGGATATTTAATCCCGAGGTCGCGCACGGCACGCTTCACATTACTTTCGTTCTTTTCGAACGCAAACTCCGGTGAGTGAATCCCGAGCACGACCAGTCCATGATTCTTATACCTTTCGTACCAATTCGTAATGTAGGGCAAAGCACGCAGACAGTTGATGCAGGAATAGGTCCAGAAGTCGATGAGGACGACCCTGCCTCTCAGGGATTCCGGCGTGAGAGGTGCGGAATTCAACCATGACACCGCGCCGGCAAGAGGCGGGAAATCCCCTTCAACCGGAGGCCCTCCGGCATGCGCCGTGTTCGACATCATGGCGCCGCCCGTCATGGCCCCGCCCGTCATCGCTCCGCCGGTCATCGCTGCAGATGTCCTTGCCGCAGTGGGCTCGGATGTCTCTTCCTCCGGATGAATCCAATTCATCAGGGATTGTTCGATGCGATTCGTATTTGCAGTGGAAAGACGCGTGAGAGTTCCCGTATCCCATCCGAACGCAATCACGACAACGGCCGCAAGAACGGCGACACCGAGACCGCGGCGCACCCATTCCCCCACCCCAAGCGAGCGCTTCATCGCGACGAATACGCGGCCTCCGATAATGGTCGCAATCGCAAGCGATGACATGGCGCCGAGGGCATAAGCAAAAAGCAGCGCTGTCGTCTGCGCGCTCGGACCGTTGATGACGGCGCCGGTCAGGATCAGTCCAAGGATCGGTCCCGCACATGGAGCCCACAGGAATCCCGTTGCGATTCCAAGAACGAGCGATGACACCGCACCATTCCCGCTTCCGGACTCCGGAGACGGCATAAAGCGGTTGCCCAGGGCAACGATCGGACGGGTTATCCAATTGGCCAGGGTTTCCGACAATAGAGTCAATCCGCTTGCTGTCAGTAGAATCAATGCCAGCAGACGGCCGTAATCGTTCACGCGCGCCGCCCATGCACCGCCAACGGCAGCCAGCGTGCCGATTGCAGCAAACGTCAGGCCCATTCCGACAAGCAATGGAAGAGTACTCCGGACGAATCGTTGCCCGGTGCGGGCGAAAACGAATGGCAGGACGGGAAGAATGCACGGACTCAGAATCGTCAGGACCCCGCCGACAAATGCCAGAATTGCAGTGATCACATTACCTCTTCGCTACGAACTTCGCGTTATAGCATCTAATTATGATGAGCCGCACGTCATTCAGCGAGTCCCTCTTCCGATGGGATCGGGTGGTGCGAACCACCGGATGAGAGGTGGCGCAGGTTATTCTCTTCAGCCTCGGCCCCGTTGCAAAGGAAGTGGGCTACCGATGTCCGACCGGTGATTTTTCGCGTGCGGATAGGATAGCGCCCTCACTCGATCTCACGCAGCAATCTCTGTTCGATGACCCGCACGCGTTCCACCTGCCCCTTTGCCGGGAACCTTTCATAAAAACCCTCGTTGCGAAACTCATCTTTGAGCGCCGCCCATCCGGAGATGTACTTTTCAAACACCCGTGGCGATGGATTCTCCAACCAGAGTCCCGCGATATTGCGTTCCTCTGCGAGATCGCCAAGAACCCGGATTACAGCCTTCAATGAGACACTGGTCGTAAATTTATATCGGTCGTTGACGCCCCAGACCTTCTCCATCACGGAACGAACGGCCTTCAGGTAGTCGGCGACCCACTCGAAGCTTCGCTCGACCTTTCCTTTGAAGTCCTTCATGAAAATCCGATCATGCCGTTCAACAAGCTTTTTGATTTCATTGAAGAGTTCTGCCTGAAGTATCCATTTCTCCTGCTTACTGCGGCCGCCCAGCCGGTTGATTTTGTATTGAAGGGGCGACGAAGGCTCCTCATAAAGCTTGCGTACCAGGACGGCGGCGAGCCGAGTCTTTTCGTCGTAGCGGCTGATGCGATCGAGCAAATCCACGAGGTGCGAGCGGTTGATACGCGTCTGCGTGGAATTGATGATCACGAACATTTCGGCCGCGAAGTCCGCCGTTTTCCCATCGAAGATCAGACAGGGCACATCGATCTGATCCAGCAGACTCGGATTACGCTCGCCATAGAAATTCAGCCCGGCCAACCGGTGTTGTCCATCGATGATCAGGAAGCCGGATTTCGGTTCCACGAGGTTGCCGACGGATTCGAAGTGTCCGAGCGGTTTGAAGCTTAGAACTTCTTCGGAAAACAGAAGGATGGTTCCGGGAATGGCCGGCTGAGTCTCGGCCGATTCGTAAAAATTCACGATGTCGCGAATTTTGCGGCGGCTCATCAGACGTTGAAATGCCTTCTCGCTTTTTTCCACCGATCCGATGAATTTCGCAATCGGATCGTCCATGTCCGCTTCGGCTTCAATCGCTTCGCCTTCAAAATAGAATCGGCTGGTGAACCGAACCCGGCTCAGAACATCGCGCGCTTTGAAAGAGGCAAAATAGAACATCCCGTCTTTTTGTCGAATTTGGGTGGCAAGCATATTGGAAGGATACTCTCGCTGCGGGTTGAAGCCAACGTTGCCAGGGACCTCATCACGAAATGTAGGCTGTACCGGGCCCTTTCCGGACTCCGGGGATGTCCGAATGCCGCGACACCAGTGGCGATCGGCTGGATGCCGTCCCCCCGAATCCGTAAGAGGGCGTCAGGAATCCGTGGCGATCAATCGTCGCGGAGGTATTCATCGGGCACATCATCCTGCCGAATTTCACGCGGATGGAGTTCCCGTTGATCCGGGTCGTCCGCCTCTTCGACAGCACTGATGATTTCCGCCTCGTGATACTGACCTTCGGCCACCAGTTCTTCCACGCTTTCCGAATCTGTGTTTTCGCCCCTGGATAAATCCTGAAGGTCGCCAGATTGTCCCGCAGAATCCGCACCTGTTCCCCGCGATGCCCGCCGCGGTGGTTTTGCAAATGTATTTCCGCTCAGCGTAGAGGGTTCCGGACTATGAACCTTGTCGATAACTTCCGACTGAGGCGGGATGCGCTTTCGAGAGGACTTCGTTTTTTTCATAAATCAACTCCTGTCCAATGAGACTGCGGGCGGTACCTGCCAAACCCCGCGCGCTCGAGATCTCACACCTGCGTACCGGTGCCGTAATTGCCATAATGGCGATGTCCAGATAATTCAAACCTTTCACCCGCTGCAGCAGCCTTTTCGCGTTTGGCCGATCTGGCGCCTTGCTTCTTTCCGGGGTCCGCCGCGACGTGAATTCTGGGAAATACCAAGTGCGAAGGTTTCGATTCCCTGTCGGGTAGCGCCCATATCGAAATGGCCGACCTTACATTTGATCCGTCATTCATCGTTCTCTCTGATCATTCGAGCACGTATTGCTCCATCCCTTCTCACGTTCTTCTCACGGATTTTTTCCAGTGAACGATGGATGCCGCCGGGTTCGAAGCTGAATTTCATCAGACACTTTCCTTTTCTTCTCCGATGGCCCGAGCGACATGAATTGCCAGAAAGTGAAGGTCAACCTGGTTCCTGCGTAGTCGACAAAACGGGGAGGTTTCCGGTTCCACAATGGAGTCTCCGTCGACTATTAAGTGATCCGCTGACAGAATCCGATCGGCAGGACGGCTGTTTCTTTGCAAGGGAAATTGCCGATGGTAACTTTCGTGCTCGCCCCTTGGGAGTACCGCAAGTCCCCTCCTCATTTCTCAAAACTTCCACACTCCGGAGGAACCTATGTTGCGATTTAAACGTTTTGCAGGTCGGCAACTTAGTTTGATGGTTGTGACACTTGCGATCGCTCTGATCGTAGGTCTTGCGCCTCGTCCGTCAATAGGCGAGGAACCAAAAGTTCGCGACGCAATTCTGGAAAACGCGGAAAGACTGATCGCCGAAGGCAGACAGACATTCCGATTCGATACATTTGGCGATGAGGATTTCTGGGGCGGCTCGCTTCAACTGCATCGCGCAATTGAAGGTGTTGCCTTGGGCGGCGTGGGCGGCGGTCTGACGCCACGCACCGCACTGCAACTCGGCCTCAAAGTCGATGTGGACGCTCTGCCGGCTTCTGATCGTGAGGCCATTCGACACGGCGCGGTAGACCTCGACAGCCCGATATCGACTTTGGCTCTCTTGAAACTGAACGCGGTTGTTGGCCTGACTGGCTTTTTTGATCAGACCGGCCATCTCACCTCCGTTGGGATTCAGTGCGCGCTTTGTCATTCCACCGTAAACGATTCTCTGCTTCCTGGCATCGGAAGCCGATTGGATGGCTGGGCGAATCCGGATCTCAATGTCGGCGCTATTGTGGCGCTGGCGCCAAATCTTCAACCGGTCGCCAATCTGCTGGGAGTCGACGTCGGCACCGTACGGCAGGTACTGGCAAGTTGGGGCCCCGGCAAGTTCGATGCCGAACTCTTTCTGGACGGCAAGGCATTCAACCCTCAACAGGTTTCTCATGGAGTCGTCACCGGAACGAATGTATCCGGGGCGACGATGTTACCGAATGCTTTCGACCTGGCTGGATTTAACCAGCACACGTGGACGGGAGCATGGGGCGACGTTACCTATTGGAACGCCTTTGTCGCGAACCTGGAGATGCACGGAAAGGGAAACTTCTTTGACCCACGGTTGGATAACGCCCAACAATTTCCAATCGCAGCCAGGAACGGATTCGGGCATATGCGCCAACCGCCCGACGCGGATCGCATCACGCCGAAGCTTCCCGCACTTCAAGTGTATCAACTCGCGATCCCCGCACCGGTTCCCCAACCCGGCGTCGATTTTGATGACAGCAGTGCGAAACGTGGAGATGAACTCTTTTCCGGTAGAGCCAAATGCGTCGGATGCCACGCGGAGCCGCTATGGACGGAACCGGGTTGGAATCTTCACAAACCCAGCGACATCGGAATCGACTCCTTTCAGGCAGACCGGGCGCCGGATCACGTATATAAAACGCAGAATCTCTCAGCAGTGTATGTGCGGGAGCGCGGACTTTTCATGTTCCCAGCAAATAAAGGGCGGTTCTATCATGACGGCCGCTTTGCGACACTGCTGGACGTCGTCAATCACTACAACATCCAATTCAATCTTGGTTTAAGCCAGGCCGATCAACTGGACCTGGTGGAATATCTCAAATCATTGCCGGAACCCGACGGGCCAGTGAAGCGGAATAAACACTGACCGTCCGGCGACCGCGGGCAGCGGCCGCCAATTTACGGCGGTGGGCGGGGAAAGTTCTGGCGATGGGCGTACGCCCCTGAGAACGGTCCTCGCCCGGATTTGGCGAGCCATCTCTTCTTACGATCCTTCCCATGCCGTCTGCGACATCCTCTGCAAGCGCCGGAGCCTCGTAGCCGCATTGCCCGCGACGGTCGGGGGCGGAAATTTTCGCGTCGCCGCATCGCGTGTTAGACTCCCCGTCCATGCGCTACCTATTGCCCATTGGGCTCTTTTTGACGTTGCTCGGAATATCGTCCGCACAAGTGAAGCGGGTCGATGATGTGGTTCTTCGGAATGCCGCAAAGGCGGCCTCCGATGGCGATTGGTTGAGCTATGGCCTCACACCCGGCGAAACACGGTACAGCCCACTCAAGCAGATCGACGCATCGAACGTGAAGCGCCTCGGCCTGGTGTGGTCGTATGAAGTCGGCGATGGCGGGGGCGATCAGGAAGCCACGCCGCTGGTATGGAACAACACGATCTTTGGAGTCACCAACTGGAGCATCGTGTTCGCGGTGGACGCGCGCACAGGCAAAGAGAAATGGCGATGGGATCCGGAAGTCAACCGCAAAGCCACGAGCGACAAGATGTGCTGCGGCGTGGTCAATCGCGGATTGGCTCTCTACAACGGCAAGATCTATGTGCCTGTCATTGACGGCCGGCTTGAAGCGCTTGATGCGGAAACCGGCAAGCCGGTTTGGGAAGCGCGTGTTTCCTATACGCAAAATGAGCAGACGCTGACGATCGCTCCGCGCATCGCCAAAGGAAAGGTGATCGTCGGGCCTGCGGGCGGCGACCGGCCGACTCGAGGATTTTTTGCAGCATACGACGCGGAAACGGGCCGTGAGGCGTGGAAGTTTTATACGGTCCCCGGCGACCCGGCCAAAGGTTTTGAATCTGCCGCCATGCGCAAGGCTGCTGCGACGTGGGACGGTGAGTGGTGGAAGTTGGGTGGCGGCGGCTCCGTGTGGGACGGAATCTCCTACGACCCGGAGAGCGAACTTCTCTATGTGGGGACCGGCAACGCCGAACCCTGGCCCCAGGCGTTGCGCACACGAGACGTGAGCACGGGACACGACAATCTTTACGTCGCATCCATTGTCGCGGTGAATGTGAACACGGGCGAACTGAAGTGGCACTATCAGATGGTGCCCGGAGATCAATGGGACTACGACAGTGTGCAGCAGATGACGCTCGCGGATGTGCAGATCAATAACAAGACACGCAAGGTGATCATGCAGGCGAACAAGAACGGCTTCTTCTATGTACTCGATCGCATAACGGGTGAATTCATTTCCGCCGCGCCATTCTCACGGGTCAGCTGGGCCAAGGGTATCGACCCGAAGACAGGACGCCCCATCATTAATCCCGACGTGATGTACGGAAAAGATCCACAGCCGGTTTCGCCGGGAGGCGGCGGCGCTCACAACTGGTCGCCGATGTCGTTCAATCCGCAAACCGGTCTCGTCTATATTCCGTCGCGTGGATGGGACACTTTTAACTATGCCGTCAACTATGACTTCAAGCCCGACCCAACGCGCGTTGGAGGAGCCTCACAGACCGGGTTGAACAACAACCCGGCAGGACTGACACGAAAGCCTCCCGCATCCTTTATTGGCCCTGAACCTTTGGAAGGTGGCAACGTCAGCACACTGGTCGCCTATGACCCGGTGAAACAGGAAATTCGGTGGCGGGTGCCGGTCGGCAACGGACGGTATGGCGGCACCATGAGCACTGCCAGCAATCTGCTGTTCCAGGTTGCGCCGGATGGACGATTGATCGCGTACTCTGCGGAAAAAGGCGAGCGCCTGCTTGAGTTGCCAACGGGCTTGAAGAACGGCATGGGGCCGCCGATCACGTTCGCCATCGATGGAAAGCAGTACATCGCGTTGATGGGCGGCTCGGGCGGAACGCAGAGTCCCGGCACGACGAATCCGGGAGCCGTCACCACGCCGCAAAAACCAATGCTGCTGGTGTTCGGACTCGATGGCAAAGCCGAGTTGCCCAAACCCGGCGCCGCTCCCGCTCCTGCCGGGGGCGATCCTCACTAGGGCGAGGCTTTGCACAGCAGGAAATGGCGAATCCGTCTCCCTACCGGGAGGGCGGCACACGCCAGAGGACCGGGTGAGGGGGACCACAAGCATTCCTTGAATTTTTTCAATTTGTACCCAGACCCGCTGATCTCTCCTTAAGAGGCGAATTCCCTGCGAAAATGTAGACAAACTCCCAGCGCCGCTGAAATAATGCGGGACAGCGAAAGATCCCCCCTCAGGAGAGTGAAATTGGTCAAACGCGGCATAGGTATAGCCTTACTGAGTATTTGCCTGACGCTTGTTGGCGCGAGGACCGTCACCCCACAAGCGGGCACCCCGCAGGCGAGCACGCCGCCGAATTCGTGGGCCGTAATCCAGCAGAATTGTGTCGGTTGTCACAACAGCAAGACAAAAGCAGGCGGCCGCGCCTTTGATGTGATGTCGCCCGACAACATTGCCCAGGACGCGGAAACCTGGGAGGCGGCAATTCGCAAGTTGCGCGGTGGTCTCATGCCGCCGGCGGGCGCCAAACGCCCGGACAAGCAATCCGTGTCGGAATTGATTTCCTGGCTTGAAACCAATATCGACAAAGCCGCGGTTAAACCCGATCCCGGCCGGGTGCCATTGCATCGTCTCAATCGCAGGGAGTATGAATACGCGATTCGCGACCTGCTCGGACTCCACATCGATGCCGAAGCCCTGCTGCCCGCCGACAACACGAAAGGCAATTTCGACAACGACGCTGCCGCGCTTCAAGTATCTCCGAGCTTCGTGGATCAATACATCTATGCGGCGCGCGCCGTCGCGTTAGAAGCAGTCGGCAACGTCGAAGCTCCTCCGGTAACGACCACCTATGGAGATGTCGCCAACATGGTGATTTCTCTTCCGCCCACCGGCGCTCCCGGCGAGGGCCGGCAGCAGCATCATATCGAAGGAATGCCTCTCGGCACGCGCGGGGGCTTCATGGTGGAACATAATTTCCCGGCGGATGGCGAATACGAACTGACCATCGGAGACATGGCGCTCGCTCGCGAAGTTCCTCGTATGGAATTTGAAAACACGGTGATTGCGCTGCTCGATGGCAAGGAGTTCTATCGCACCAATATCGGTGGCGAGGCCGATCACAAGGCAATTGACCAGCTGCTGGATTCCGCAGTTGAATCCATTAACGGACGACTGCGAAAGATCAAATTCAAGACGACGGCCGGCCAGCATAAGCTGGCCGTTACTTTCATGCAACGCAGCTTCGCCGAAAGCGATGAGCGCGTACGAACCGTGGCACTCGAAGGTGGTCAGGAACGCATTCAGGCCGTTCACGCGCTGGAAATTCGGGGACCCTTCACGGTAACCGGCATCAGCGATTCACCGACGCGCAAGATGATTTTCATCTGCAAGCCGGCCCAACCAGTAAAGACGAGCGAAGAAACCGCCTGCGCACGCCGGATCCTCACGAATCTCGCGCAGCGTGCATTCCGCCGTCCCGTGAACGATGCGGATCTCGAGGGCCTGATGAAGTTTTACCAGGCTGGCCGGACCAAAGAAGATTTCGAGCACGGTGTCCGCGATGCGCTCAGTGCAATTCTGGCGAGCCCGCACTTCCTGTATCGCGCAGAATCCGGAGTGGACTCGGGCGGCACTCGAACGCTGAACGATCTGGAACTGGCGTCACGTCTTTCGTTTTTCCTTTGGAGCAGCCTGCCGGACAAGGAACTCCTGGATCTCGCGATCGCGTCGCGTTTAAGCGACCCAGCTGTGTTGCCGAAGCAGGTCAAGAGAATGCTTGCGGACCCCCGATCGAAATCCCTGGTCAACGACTTCGCCTTTCAGTGGCTTCACGTTTCCAAGCTCGACGAAATTACTCCAGACCGAGGCCAGTTCCCGCAGGCCAGTGGCCTTCTTGATCAGCGAAGCCTGATGAAGGAAGAACTGAGGCTGTATATTGACAGCGTCCTGCGCATCGATCGCAGCAGCGTGCTGGACCTGATGACGGCGAACTACACTTTCCTCAATGAGCGCCTGGCAATGCACTACGGCATCGAGACCGTGAAGGGAGCCAACTTCCGGCGCGTCACGCTGGATGATCCGAAGCGCTACGGACTGTTGGGTAAGGGGGCCATCCTCGCGATGACTGCGTATCCCAATCGCACGTCGCCCGTGCTGCGCGGCGCCTGGATTCTGGATCGCCTGCTTGGTACACCGCCGCCGGCGCCTCCGGCAAATGTTCCGACACTTCAGGAAAATCGACCCGGGCAAACGGCGCGAACGCTGCGAGAGAGGCTCGAACAGCATCGCGCGAACCCGACATGTTTCGCCTGCCACGGTGTGATGGATCCGCTCGGATTTGCATTGGAGAATTTCAACGCGGTGGGGCAGTTCCGTCCGATCGATCCCGATACGCGGACTCCGATCAATTCTGCGGGAACACTGCCAGACGGCACGTCGATTGGAGGACCTGAAGACCTGCGGAAGGCGCTCGTCGCTCAGCCCGACCGCTTCGTTCAGACATTCTCCGAAAATTTGTTCACGTATGCATTGGGCCGCAGCATGGACTATCGGGACATGCCCACCGTTCGGGGCATCGTTCGCAAGGCGGCTGCGGACAATTACCGTTTTGAATCGATCGTTCTCGGCATTGTTTCAAGCGACGCGTTCCGGAAGCGCGAAGGCCTGACAACGGTAGCTCAGGCATCTATAAGATAACTGGAGGAGTCATGTTTCTTACGCGAAAACATCTGTCACGCCGCACGCTGCTGAAAGGCATCGGCGCTTCGATAAGCCTGCCGTTGCTGGACGCCATGATCCCAGCCGGTACCGCATTCGCTCAGACTGCCGCAAAGCCAAGCCAGCGGCTGGGCTTTGTGTACTTTCCCCACGGCGCTCTCCAGGATGAATGGCAGCCGAAGCAGTTCGGCCGTGACTTCGAATTTCCTTATATCCTAAAGCCGCTCGAACCGCTGCGCGAGTATGTGACCGTCGTCAGTGGCTTGCGTAACAAGGGCGGAGAGAGTTCCAGTCCGCACGGCATCATCGAAGAGACATGGCTGAATTGCGTAAGCCCGCGTCAACGCAGCAGCAAAACCGGCATCGGCGTAACGGTCGACCAGATTGCCGCGAAACGTCTGGGCAAGAACACGCCGTTGCAGTCGATGGAACTCTGCGGTGAGCCCGGCGGCATGATTTCTTTTAGGACACCCGACCAGGCGCTGCCCATGGAAAGCAATCCACGCAAGGTGTTCTACTCGATGTTCGGACAGGGCGATACCAAGGAAGCGCGCGAGGCCATTCTGAAATCGACCGACAGCCTATTGGATTATGTGAAGGAATCCACTGCCAGCCTCAATCGCAAGCTCGACGCCGCAGACCGCGCCAGGGTGAGTGAATATCTCGACTCGGTTCGCGAAATTGAAATCCGTGTGCAGAAGCTCGAGGAAGGCTCGAAGGCAATGGGCAATCTACCGAATGCGCCTCTTGGGCCACCGGAGGATTTCGGCGAACTCCTTGGCATTCAGTTTGAAATGATCGCCCTGGCCTGGCAGACGAATCGAACGAATGTCGCTTCGATGAAAATGGTCGAGGAGGCCAGCATGCGAACGTATCCCAACCTTGGAGTCCACGAAGCCTTCCACCCGACGTCCCATTGGGGCGGTTACCCGGAACGCGTGGCCAATCTGCGATTGATCCAGAACTATCACACGGAAATTTTCGCAAGATTTGCGCGGCGGCTAAAGGAAATGCAGGATGGCGACGGCACTGTGCTCGACCATTCGATTATTCTCTTCGGAAGCAACATGTCTAACAGCGACGCACATAACAACGATCCTCTGCCTCAGGCGTTGATCGGCCGAGGCGGCGGCATCAAAGGGAACCAGCACCTGCATTACAAGCAGGACGCACCGCACGCCAACATCCTCGTAACAATGCTGGACCGCGCGGGTATACCTGCCGAGGACTTTAAAGGATTCGCCGACAGCACCGGTCCGCTCAGCGAGGTTTAATAATGAGAAAAGTTTCTCCTGTAGATGCAGTCGATGACCGCGCGTTTGTCCCGAACGATTGCGAAGTTCGCACGGTCACATACCGCGCCTGCAGTTTGTACGCCGCAATGGTGCTGGCCTTGATGCTGGGTTCAGCATTCAGCCTTAGTGCCCAGTCCAAACCAGTACCGGCCACCGCTTTAAAGGAAGACGTGAATCATCGAGACCCGGATGGAAGCACACCGCTGCAGTGGGCGGTCTACGATGGGAAGGTCACCGAGGTCCAGCGTCTGCTGAAGGCCGGCGCGAATGTGTCTCTGGCCAATAACTACGGTGCTTCTCCGATGAGTCTTGCCGCGGAAGTCGGAAATGCGGAGATCCTGAAATTGCTGC